>CDYK01012140.1_pt1 | contig 128346 bp, 95 predicted proteins | sample 554841 | NCBI WGS metagenome assembly CDYK01 (sample SAMEA3182102, study PRJEB8094) | gut metagenome | biome: human; feature: gut; material: Stool; isolation source: human stools | place: Canada | collected 2013-02-18
CCCCAGTCAAACTACCCACCAAACAGTGTCCTCGTAACTACGAGTTAGAACTCAAATAATCAAAGGGCCGTATTTCAACAGCGACTCCACACAAACTGGCGTCTGCGCTTCAAAGTCTCCGGCCTATCCTACACATCAATTACCCAAATTCAATGTTAAGCTATAGTAAAGGTTCACGGGGTCTTTTCGTCCCATCGCGGGTAATCGGCATCTTCACCGATACTACAATTTCACTGAGCTCACGGTTGAGACAGTGTCCAGATCATTACACCATTCGTGCAGGTCGGAACTTACCCGACAAGGAATTTCGCTACCTTAGGACCGTTATAGTTACGGCCGCCGTTTACTGGGGCTTCAATTCAATGCTTCTCTTGCGATGACATCTCCTCTTAACCTTCCAGCACCGGGCAGGTGTCAGGCTGTATACATTATCTTTCAATTTCGCACAGCCCTGTGTTTTTGTTAAACAGTTGCCTGGACCTATTCTCTGCGCCCAACTCTCGTTGGGACCCTTTATCCCGAAGTTACAGGGTCAATTTGCCTAGTTCCTTAACCGTGAATCACTCAAGCGCCTTAGTATATTCAACCCGACTACGTGTGTCCGTTTGCGGTACGGGTACCTTAAGGATTAAGTTTAGCGGATTTTCTTGGGAGTATGATTACACGCACTATTGGATTGTTCCGAAGAACGTTCCATACTATCAGGTTCGACTCTTATCCCGGATTTGCCTGGGATAATCAACATCTACACCCTTCAACGGACTATTCCGTCAGTCCGCGGCGCTGTCACGCCTCCGTCTCCACGTCACTCCTTAAGGTAGTACAGGAATATTAACCTGTTCTGCCATCGGCCTCACCGTTCGGCTGAGCCTTAGGACCCGACTAACCCTGATCCGATTAGCGTTGATCAGGAAACCTTAGTCTTTCGGCGAGGGGGTTTCTCACCCCCTTTATCGTTACTTATACCTACATTTGCTTTTCCACACGCTCCAGCAAAGCTCACGCTTCACCTTCGACGCAGAGTGGAATGCTCCCCTACCGATCATTACTGATCCCATAGCTTCGGTAAAACACTTGATGCCCGATTATTATCCACGCCAAACTCCTCGACTAGTGAGCTGTTACGCACTCTTTAAATGAATGGCTGCTTCCAAGCCAACATCCTAGCTGTCTTAGCAATCTGACTTCGTTAGTTCAACTTAGTGTTTATTTCGGGACCTTAGCTGATGGTCTGGATTCTTCTCCTTTAGGACATGGACCTTAGCACCCATGCCCTCACTCCTGTGATAGAACTAATGCGCATTCGGAGTTTATCAAGACTTGATAGGCGGTGAAGCCCTCGCATCTTATCAGTCGCTCTACCTCACATTAGTAACTCACAAGGCTGCACCTAAATGCATTTCGGGGAGTACGAGCTATCTCCAAGTTTGATTAGCCTTTCACCCCCACCCTCAGTTCATCCGGAAGCTTTTCAACGCTTATCGGTTCGGTCCTCCAGTTAGTGTTACCTAACCTTCAACCTGACCAAGGGTAGATCACTTGGTTTCGCGTCTACTCCTTCCGACTCGACGCCCTGTTCAGACTCGCTTTCGCTTCGGCTGCACATCTCAAGATGCTTAACCTTGCCGGAAAAAGTAACTCGTAGGTTCATTATGCAAAAGGCACGCCGTCACTGCTTACGCAGCTCCGACCGCTTGTAGGCGCACGGTTTCAGGGACTATTTCACTCTTCTGTTCGAAGTGCTTTTCACCTTTCCTTCACAGTACTGGTTCGCTATCGGTCTCTCGGGAGTATTTAGCCTTACCGGATGGTCCCGGCAGATTCACGCAAGATTTCTCGTGTCCCGCGCTACTCAGGATACCACTACGCTTAATCTGACTTCATATACAGGACTATCACCGTCTATGGTTCCACTTTCCAGAGGATTCTATTCATCAGATGTCTTGCGATATCGTGGTCCTACAACCCCACACATGCCGTAACATGGGTGGTTTGGGCTGTTCCCCGTTCGCTCGCCACTACTAGGGGAATCATTATTATTTTCTTTTCCTACAGGTACTAAGATGTTTCAGTTCCCTGCGTTAGCTTCCATCAAGGATGGATGACATTCCTTCAGAATGCCGGGTTGTCCCATTCGGAAATCTCTGGATCAAAGGTTATTTGCACCTACCCAGAGCTTATCGCAGCTTATCACGTCCTTCATCGCCTCCGAGAGCCAAGGCATCCGCCATGCGCCCTTGCTTACTTTCTTTCAAACTTACTTAACCGATGATGGAGAATGGAATTTCGAAAATGCTTCTGCATTCTCAACAGCCATGTACCATATCTGTTACGTACGGTTCGATATATACTTTTAGCTCTTTACTAAATTTTACTTTTTGTACATCATGTCAAAGATCGTTTCTCTATGTTCAGAGATGGTGGAGAATAACGGATTCGAACCGTTGACCCTCTGCGTGCAAGGCAGATGCTCTAGCCAGCTGAGCTAATCCCCCGAAGATAAAGAAGAATGAACAAGGACGCAGGAAAAGGATATATGCCGATCACTGCAGTTTTCATTTTCTTTCTCGAAGTAGTCCCAGGCAGAGTTGAACTGCCGACCTCTACATTATCAGTGTAGCGCTCTAACCAACTGAGCTATAGGACTAGTTCAACCTTGTCTACCTGATATGTTAGACTCGGCTTCTTTATTTCTCTTGTTTATCTCTATCTATACTTCTATAGATGGTTGATCTATATGTTATAAATAAACAAGTACCAGTAGTACAATTATAGAACCGATGAAAGTCATTGTAACGGCATCGCTCCAGAAAGGAGGTGTTCCAGCCGCACCTTCCGGTACGGCTACCTTGTTACGACTTAGCCCCAATTACCAGTTTTACCCTAGGACGCTCCTTGCGGTTACGTACTTCAGGTACCCCCGGCTTTCATGGCTTGACGGGCGGTGTGTACAAGGCCCGGGAACGTATTCACCGCGCCATGGCTGATGCGCGATTACTAGCGAATCCAGCTTCACGAAGTCGGGTTGCAGACTTCGATCCGAACTGAGAGAGGCTTTTGGGATTAGCATCCTGTCACCAGGTAGCTGCCTTCTGTACCCCCCATTGTAACACGTGTGTAGCCCCGGACGTAAGGGCCGTGCTGATTTGACGTCATCCCCACCTTCCTCACATCTTACGACGGCAGTCTCTCTAGAGTCCTCAGCATGACCTGTTAGTAACTAAAGATAAGGGTTGCGCTCGTTATGGCACTTAAGCCGACACCTCACGGCACGAGCTGACGACAACCATGCAGCACCTTCACATTTGTCTTACGACTATACTGTTTCCAATATATTCAAATGCAATTTAAGCCCGGGTAAGGTTCCTCGCGTATCATCGAATTAAACCACATGTTCCTCCGCTTGTGCGGGCCCCCGTCAATTCCTTTGAGTTTCACCGTTGCCGGCGTACTCCCCAGGTGGAATACTTAATGCTTTCGCTTGGCCGCTTACTGTATATCGCAAACAGCGAGTATTCATCGTTTACTGTGTGGACTACCAGGGTATCTAATCCTGTTTGATACCCACACTTTCGAGCATCAGTGTCAGTTGCAGTCCAGTGAGCTGCCTTCGCAATCGGAGTTCTTCGTGATATCTAAGCATTTCACCGCTACACCACGAATTCCGCCCACCTCTACTGTACTCAAGACAGCCAGTATCAACTGCAATTTTACGGTTGAGCCGCAAACTTTCACAACTGACTTAACTGTCCACCTACGCTCCCTTTAAACCCAATAAATCCGGATAACGCTCGGATCCTCCGTATTACCGCGGCTGCTGGCACGGAGTTAGCCGATCCTTATTCATATGGTACATACAAAAATCCACACGTGGACCACTTTATTCCCATATAAAAGAAGTTTACAACCCATAGGGCAGTCATCCTTCACGCTACTTGGCTGGTTCAGACTCTCGTCCATTGACCAATATTCCTCACTGCTGCCTCCCGTAGGAGTTTGGACCGTGTCTCAGTTCCAATGTGGGGGACCTTCCTCTCAGAACCCCTATCCATCGAAGGTTTGGTGGGCCGTTACCCCACCAACTGCCTAATGGAACGCATCCCCATCGATAACCGAAATTCTTTAATAATCAAACCATGCGGTTCTATTATGCCATCGGGTATTAATCTTTCTTTCGAAAGGCTATCCCCGAGTTATCGGCAGGTTGGATACGTGTTACTCACCCGTGCGCCGGTCGCCATCACTTATATTGCTATAAGCATGATGCCCCTCGACTTGCATGTGTTAAGCCTGTAGCTAGCGTTCATCCTGAGCCAGGATCAAACTCTTCATTGTAAAAGTATTGTTATCATTCCTATGAAAGAATGGTATTTGCTCTGTTCAGGATGCCGTACAATTTATTGACTTCATTAATACCTGTCATCAGATACATACTGCTATGTATCCAACAAGCATTGACGGTTCTATTTTTTCTTGTACTACTTGTATTGTTTATCAATATTTCAAAGAACTTGGTTGCTTTCGTTTCAAAAGCGGGTGCAAAGGTAAGGGATTTTATTTTAACTGCCAAACGTTTTCGGAAGTTTTTTTTAATTTTTCTTTTTATATCGTTTCTCAGGCTCTCTTGCGAAAGGGAAAGAAGGTAAAGAAGAAAAACAAACCGCGTTTCTTTGCGAATCGGACTGCAAAGATAAGAACTTTATTCAATAACATCCAAAACTTTCCGGAAGTTTTTTTGTTCTTATTTTAAGCTGTCGTACGCTTTTACACTAAGTCAACTTATCAAGGCTTTCTTCTCTTGGAAAGCGGGTGCAAAAGTAGTAGCTTTCAGCTTATGCTCCAAACTTATCGGACTGTTTTTTTGAATTATTTTTGGATATCCATGCTAAGGGGCTGATTCAGAAGGATGTTGTAGAACATAAATTTACCGGGGATGGCAGAAAGGGGGGAAAGGGACACACCTTATTATATTCACACACGCGGATGCGGGCGCGAAGGGAACAGATTTCAACAGGAAGGAAGGGAAGGATAGCGGTGAGTCATTCATGAAGATAGTATGGGTGGACTAAAAGCGGAGAAGAAACTCTCCTGGAAAAGGGTTTTTCTATTGTCACTTGTCACTTTTCAAGTCAAACAGTTATTTATCAATGGATTAAGAGTGACAATAAGGTGATAATAGAGGTGATAACAGGGTGACAATAGGAAAAGCATGTGAGGGTATTGTCACTTTTTGGGGAACAGATTACCGCAGATATTCAAGGGGCGTTCATGGGAAAGTGGCGGCTGAAAGGAAAAGAAGAAACTCCGAAAGTATACTGATAGCGATAAAGAAATACGGGGATGCAGGCAAGGCATTAGTTTCATGCGGGGAAAACAAAGGTTTCATATAGGAGAAACTCTAGTTTCAAGCATTGGAAACAAAGGTTTCAAGCGGAGGAAACTATTGTTTCAAGCGATGGAAACTAAAGTTTCAAACCATCTGGAACTGGAATTTCAAGCGGCAAGAAACCTCAGGAAACAACCGGAGACGGGAGCAGAGGACCGCATGAGTGGATAAGGAGGAACGCATGATTGAAGTGAAATGACCGTACGAGTGGAGTAAAAGTACCGCACGATTCAACCAACCCGACCATAACAATGTCCCGATTAACCTGTTCTCTTAGGAAGAACAGTAGTATGGACATAAGCGAAAAAAGCATTTATCACACAATAATAGAGGAAGTATCAGATCTTAATACCTGATATATCAATTATTAACAGATGAAACGTCAATTATTAATAGTTGACAGATAGGAGGTTAACATACTGAATACGAAACTATAACATCAAGAAAAATGTGTATTAAAGCATGAATATAGAGTGAGAGCAAATGCCTGCTACCACACTTGCTACCACAGCTGCTATCACAGCTGTAACAACGATGAATAAGACGATACAAGCAAAAAGTGAGAGCATGGGAGCAAAATCTATACTAAATCAATAGGAGGCTGAATCAGATGCAGCCAAATAAAGATTGAGCATCTCCGAGCAAAATCCACCTCCAGTTGTTATTCAAAGACAAGGATATATTATACAATAAAAAGTCAATGTCATGGAAAAAAACATTTTTAAGTTAGATAATGAACAGCTCAAAGTGATTGCATGCTCATTTCGTGATAAAATAGAAGAAGGGTTAAAGACAGAAAATGCAGAGATACAATGTATTCCGACTTTCATTACTCCCCAAACAAATCATATCAATGGTAAATCACTGGTACTCGACCTGGGAGGAACCAATTATCGAGTGGCAATCGTAGATTTCAATAAAGCAGTCCCTACCGTTCATCCGAATAATGGCTGGAAGAAAGATATGTCAATCATGAAGTCTGCCGGATATACCCGCGAAGAGTTATTCAAAGAACTGGCCGACATGATTGTAGGAATAAAGCGTGAGGAAGAAATACCCATCGGTTATTGTTTTTCCTATCCAGCCGAATCTGTACCGGGTGGAGACGCCAAACTGTTGCGTTGGACCAAAGGGGTAGATATAAAAGAAATGATCGGAGAATTTATCGGAAAACCTTTGCTTGACTATCTGAATGAAAGAAATAAGATCAAGTTTACAGATATCAAAGTACTCAACGATACTATAGCCAGTCTATTCGCCGGTCTCACGGACAGCAGTTACGATGCATACATCGGCCTCATCGTAGGGACAGGAACCAATATGGCAACTTTTATCCCTGCTGATAAAATACAAAAACTAAATCCGGCATACAACGCACAGGGGATGATACCGGTGAATCTGGAATCAGGCAATTTCCATCCACCCTTCCTCACTGCAGTAGATGACACCGTCGATGCAATCTCCGGTAACCCGGGAAAGCAACGCTTTGAGAAAACGGTATCCGGCATGTACTTGGGAGACATTTTGAAAACGGCTTTTCCACTGGAAGAGTTCGAAGAGAAATTCGATGCTCAGAAACTGACTTCCATTATGAACTATCCGGATATATACAAAGATGTATATGTGCAGGTGGCACAATGGATATATGGCAGATCTGCACAATTGGTTGCCGCCTCACTTACAGGACTTGTCATGCTGCTGAAATCGTACAATAAAGACATGCGAAAAGTTTGTCTGGTAGCCGAAGGCAGCCTTTTCTGGAGTGAAAACAGGAAAGATAAAAACTATAACATTCTTGTTATGGAGAAATTAAGGGAACTTTTCAAGCTGTTCAACCTGGAAGATGTCGAAGTGGATATCAAAAGCATGAATAACGCGAACCTGATAGGAACTGGAATTGCAGCATTATCCTAATGCCCCTGGCATCGTTTGCTTCACATCGTATATGCATGTGCTGAAATCGACAGGAAAGTGAGACCGGGACTCGCAATAAGGGGATCAATATGTCTGTATCATTATTTGGGGTACGAATTATGCGGATTAACACGGTTTCCAGTAGTATATATAATCTCTTGGAACTGTGAAATCCGCATAATCTGTGCCCAAATTAGGTCTATTAGCAAGCCAATATTCATTTTGCCCCTTATCTGCCCGGCACTATTTATTATATGGAATAACGCTTAAACGATAATTGTCGTCAGGCAACAATTCCGAATCAAATTCGATTTCAATATCTTTAGACTCACCTTTCAGCAATGTAAAATAATTATCATTCATCAGCGCAGGTAATATACGTTCTCCGTCTGACGAACGGACGGCCTGCACGTGAACAGCAAAAGCGACTGATGGACCTACATTCTTAATCGTAGCTTTTATCACTTTCTTGTCTCCATGATCCGTCCGGTTCACTAGCTGAGATGTCACATTCAGCTTCGCTTTTGATAAAGTATTCAATGCTTTATAGTCGCCCGGCTTGTTGGAACGCCAATAGAAGTTGTCAGAAAGCAGATTTCCATTCGCATCGTTCAATTCCAGTTTTATAAAATGAACCGGAGACAAATCCGTCGGTTTCTTTTTCTTGCCATACAGTTCAAATTCATAGAGTGAATACCCCCACATAGTAGCGCATTTCACTCCCTGCATTTTTACATAGCGAGTACGTACAGGCTTTATCTTTATTTCTTCCAGTCCGCCTTTACAATCTTCATTGGAATAAATTTCCTTCCAATGCGCCGCATCATCAGAGATCAACAGTTTATAGGACTTGGCATGAGCTGCTTCCCAGTTCAACGCAATGGTGGCTACTTCCGCAGGTTCGCCCAAATCTACATAAATCCATTCATCATCACGAGGCTCACTCGCCCAGCGACTGCCGTCACTGGCATCAATAGCGGCCCCGGGCTCACCGGCATCTTTAGAGACGGAAGAAGCAAACGCTTTTTTACCAAAAGCAAGATTGTCCGTAGTAAAATTCAGATGGAAACAATAAGAATCCTTATTGGCAGCTGCATTCAATGTGACATTCTGAGTGTAACGTCCCATTTCTTTCCCATCCAGATTGTAGACTCTGGCGGTTGCTTTCAGTCCCTGCAAATCTTGTAAAGTAGTATTAATAACCTTCACACTATTATCAGCATAGCTCCACTGGATGTGAACAGGTTCGCACGCCTTCTTAATTCCCCAGTAAGCTCCTGTCAGATCATAATAATAATCATAGGTCTGCCACACCAAAGAAGGATAAGCCGACTGTCCCATCCAAGTCAGGATGCCGGATGCATCGTCCCATATATGATGCTGGAAACCTTCGTACATCGCCTTGTTCACTTCTACATTCACCAACTGGGCTTTCCGACAGAAATCTTCGATTCCCTTAGCTTTTCCATAATTATACTCCACCGTAGAGAAATATTTGTCAGGTCCCGCATTACCTCCGGAGTTACCAAAGAAATGTTTATTCCACATTTCATTGCGCGGCCACCAGTTCTTTTCGGGAATAAATTTCTTGAAGCTTTCAAAAGTAGTGAAAACTGCCGTACCAATTTCCGTACGAAGTCCCCACCCTCGGGTGATATTAGCACCATACCCATAAGGAGCTTTCGTAAAATACCAGTTAGGATGAGAATTCATCCAGGGGCCGCTACCGGAAAGCCCATCGCTGTGCGAATTGGCATGGTATGCCCTATCCCCTCCATCGTAAACATTCACATCTTCTTCCAGCCATTTATTGAGTGGGGGTAACGGATAACCCTCATTATCTCCGCACCACACAGCAATGCAGGCGTGATTGCGTAAACGCTTTATCTTTTCAACAGCATTCATATTGAAGGCAAAGACGTCATCAGGGAGATTGGAGTTTGAATTCAGCCAGAAATCATCCCAAACCATGATACCATATTTATCGCAGGCCTGATAAAACTCGTCATCAGTAACAGAACCTATCCAATTCCGTATCATATTGAAATTCATCTCCTGATGAAGCTTCACTTTCAAATCATATTCTTCCCCCCGACAGCGTAACATATATTCACTCATTCCCCAGTTGCCACCTTTAAGATATACAGGTTCACCATTTATTTTGAGATGAAGTATGCCATCCACCATTTCATAACCATATTCCCTTATACCGAATGTAAGCAGCTGTCTGTCTGAGACTTTTCCACCGACAGAGTATGTCAGCTCACACGTATAGAGATTCGGTTCACCGTAGCCGTTAGGCCACCACAAGGCAGGGTTACGGACTACCAGTTGCTTCAATTTCGTGTTATCGAGCAGGAAGTCACGTTGCTTGCCCGCTTCAATTTCCATTTCTTCCGAAAACTCAATGTTACCGGGCCGGATCACTCCTTTCAGTATTCCTTTCTGATCGACCGCTGTATTATTTCTCAGTTCCAGCTGCAGGCTTAAGGTCGCTTCGTCCCTGGAAGGCACCTTCGAACGTATCCATGGATCGATCATGGACACTTCACGGGTCTTAGTCAAATAGACATCATCGGTTATGCCACTTAAAAGTCCCGGTACATAAGGCATCCAGTCCCAGCCTGCACACGAAACGTAAGTAGGGCTTGCATAGTTGGGAACCGGCGTTCCAACCCAATGTACAAGAACGGCCAGTACATTCTTGCCTTCTTTTGACAATAAGTCCGTTACATCAAAGTTTCCTCTGTGCATAAAACCATCAAGCAACCCCAGGCGTGTTCCATTGAAGAATATTTCTCCCTTGCGGTTCACTCCTTCAAAATTCAGCCAGACTTTTTCTCCGGTTTCCACTTTGGGAGAAAGAAATTCTGTGCGATACCAAAAATTGCGGTCGTACTTCGATTTATCTATCGTATACGCATTATCACCAAAATTCGGATCGGGCTCCAACCCTTCCGAAACGTACGAACCGAAAACAGTTCCCGGCACCGTTGCCTTCACCCAGCCTTCCGTATTATACCGGACGGACATAATCAACGAAGGATCGGTAACTTCCGCCTGTGCCTTCACTCTCCAGACAGCCAGATTTCCTTCGCTATTCAATGATATTTTTTCCTTTTGCGCTTGAGACGTGATACTTGATAACAGTAATGTAAGTATCAGTGTAATCTTCCAAATATTCATGCTCTTCTATGATTAATATTTCTTCTTTTACTAATAAACAATTAGTATTAGGACGATTGAACACTCAAATACTACTAAAAAAAGAAAGTTGATTATAGACTCACGAATCCTCTGTATGTGGTATGGTATTAGCAGATTACTTATAGTAAGGAGCTGTCTTAAAAGTACAGGCACCGAAGCTAACAATATGATTGTTAATGATATAATAAGATTCAGAGGAATAGGTTAAGCTTTGCACACCTCTCCTTTTTGAAAAAAGCATATCATTTTGAAAAGAGTAAGAACCCATAAATTATCAGATGACAATGAAAGTTTGCAAATTTGAAAGAATGAATAATGAGGATGAAGTCAAGCAAGTAATCGGTTGCATACAGAAAGAGCATCCTTACGTAGCCGTCATTCCTGTATTGACACAATTGCAGGAATGGTTACAGGCTATTTCCGTCAGTTGGTTTCATGAAGAAGATGAAACGTCTCATACGATAGTTAATGCCATTGAGGAATATTGCCGTACTCTGACCGACCGTCTCATTTCAGACCGGAAACTGAATCAAGACATGAAAGTCCAAATTGAGAAATGCATAGAAAAGATACAGGTCTTGGTGGAAGATAAGGCAGACTTACTGACCGACAAAATAATAAAAGCCGAAGTATACGGACTGTCCAATGAATTATTTGCCTGCTGCCTACGTCAGCAAGGGCTTCGTGCACAAACTCTGGATACCGGAAAGTTCATGCAAATCAACCTCGAAAGGAAACCGGATATTCCATATATCAAGGAGTCTGTTCAACAGTACATCAGCGAAAAACGGGATGCCGATATTTTCATCGCTCCACTTTCCCTCTGTAAAAATGTATATGGCGAAACAGATTTCATGAATGAAAAACGTAACGACTACTACGCCACAGTACTCGCCACCGCATTCGGAGCAGACGAACTGCTCTTATCTACCCAGATCAACCATATCTATGCAAACCGTAACAGCCGGAGAGAACAGCACTCACTGACATATACAGAGGCCGAACAACTGATCAACAGCGGAGTATACTTGCTCTATGCCGACTGCATCAGCTTAGCGGCACATTCCAATATAACTATCCGGCTGACGGACACTCATGACCTGACAACGGAACGGCTTTATATCTCATCCCACGACACGGGCAACAGCGTCAAAGCAATACTTTTTCAGGATTCTGTCACATTTGTACGTTTTACATCATTGAATGTCCTCCCCGGATATTTACTAATGGGCAAATTGCTGGAAGTAATCAACAAATATAAGATCAATGTCATTTCAATGGCATCATCGAATGTATCCATTTCTATGGTGATATCAGCCAGCCCTGACACTTTGCGGATTGTGCAAAAAGAGCTCCACAAGTATGCCGAAATGGTTATTGACGAAAATATGTCTGTGATACATATCATTGGTTCGCTCCATTGGCAGCGTACCCAAGTAGAAAGTCATATAATGAACACTATCAAGGATATCCCCATTTCACAGATTTCTTATGGAGGAAGTGACCAGTGCTTCACCTTATCTGTACATACCACGGATAAAAACAGACTTATCAGTTTGCTGGCCGCCCATTTCTTTGAGAACGAGTTTGCTACCTGACTTCAATCCAGACATCCCACTTTGTCAGATCTTATACTCCTCGATCTTACGATATAAAGTAGTGAGACCTATCTTCAACAAACGGGCAGCTTCGGTCTTATTGCCTTTTGTATATTCCAAAACACGGGCAATGTGCCTTCGCTCCATTGCAGCCAGTTCAAAACTGCCCATGCTATCGTCCGAACATTCATAATGAGTATTCTGAATTTCAAGAGGCAAGTCACACACATCCAGACGTCCACCTTCACAAACAATCAGGCTGCGTTCAATTACGTTCCTCAATTCGCGGATATTGCCCTTCCACGGTTGTTGCTCCAGTGCTTGCAGAAAAGCCGGAGTCATTTCGCTGATTGCATACGACAGTTTTTCAGAAAAGCTCTTGGCAAAAGCAGTAGCAAGGATTCTTATATCACCGGTACGCTCACGGAGAGCCGGAAGATGTACCTGGAATACGGAAAGCCGATAAAATAAATCCTCACGGAAACGTCCCGCTTTGATTTCCTCTGCCAGGTTACGGTTGGTAGCAGCTATGATGCGCACGTTCACCCGGGTAGGTTTCGTATCTCCTATCTTTATATATTCGCCGGTTTCGAGGATACGCAATAACTTGGCTTGCAGTTCAAAAGCCATTTCACCGATTTCATCCAAGAAGATGGTTCCATTATTAGCTTCTTCGAACAGTCCTTTTTTATCTTTCAAAGCTCCAGTGAATGATCCTGCTTTATGCCCGAACATTTCACTCTCCAGCAGTTCCTTGCTAAAAGACGAACAGTTCACGGCAACAAAGTTCTGCTTATTCCGCTTACTATTATAATGTATAGCCTGAGCAAATACTTCTTTTCCGGTTCCCGTCTCCCCGGTCAATAAAACCGGAACATCAGTCACCGATACTTTCTGTGCCAGCATAACAGCCTCTTTCAGTACTTTCGATTCTCCCAGAATGGAATCAAAAGAATATAGCTGGCTGACTTTCTTTTCCAGTTTCTCCAACCGTACATTCATCTTCGCCTTTTCGACGGCACGGCTGATCAAAGGAATGATCTTATTATTATCGTCTCCTTTCGTGATATAATCGAATGCACCGTTTTTGATTGCCTGCACCCCGTCGGGTATATTACCGTGAGCAGTAAGAAGAATAACCTCTACATTCGGGGCTGTCTTTTTAATATTCAAGACCAGGTCGACTCCATTTCCATCGGGAAGAAAGACATCACACAAAGCCACATCCGGCTGTTGAATTTCCAACTGTCTGATAGCTGCCTTGCAATCACCTGCCTGACATACCTCATAGCCCTCCAGTTCGAGCATACGAGCCAATAGGCTACGAATCTGAACCTCATCGTCAATGATAAGAATTTTACTCATAATTAATTTATAAAAAATGAAGAAAGACAAACAGGGTGCGCAAATATAAGTCTTTTTTCTATGATCCGAGAACAATTCTCTCCACTTTATTGTTATTTCCATAGGAAACTATTTACGTGATAAAATTATGAAGATAATTATTATTGGAGGCGTTGCCGGAGGAGCTACCACTGCTGCCCGGATCAGACGCACAAATGAAACAGCTGAAATTATCCTTTTAGAAAAAGGGAAGTATATCTCTTATGCCAATTGTGGGCTGCCCTATTATATAGGAGGTGTGATTGAAGAACGGGAAAAGTTGTTTGTACAAACACCCGAAGCATTTTCTACGCGCTTCCGTGTAGATGTCAGAACTGAAAATGAAGTCATCTTCATCGACCGGAAGAGAAAGACAGTGACAGTGAGACAAAGCAGTGAAGACTCGTACGAAGAAAGCTACGACAAATTACTGATATCAACCGGAGCTTCTCCTGTAAGACCTCCCCTGCCGGGTATCGACCTGAACGGAATCTTCACACTGAGAAACGTTACAGACACAGACCGAATCAAAGAATATATCAACAGCCATGCTCCCCGAAAGGCTGTTGTCATCGGAGCCGGATTTATCGGGCTGGAAATGGCAGAGAACCTGCACGCGCAAGGAGCAAAAGTTTCTATTGTGGAAATGGGAAATCAGGTGATGGCCCCCATCGACTTCTCGATGGCATCTCTTGTACACCAACATTTGATGGACAAAGGAGTGAACCTGTATCTGGAACAGGCTGTGGCATCCTTCGAAAGAGACGGAAAAGAACTGAAAGTGATCTTTAAGAACGGAGAGTCTATCTCTGCCGACATTGTCATCCTTTCCATCGGCGTCCGCCCGGAAACGACATTGGCACGTGCAGCAGAGCTAACAATCGGCGAAGCAGGAGGAATTGCCGTCAACGACTATCTGCAAACTTCGGACGAATCGATTTACGCCATCGGTGACGCAATCGAATTCCGCCATCCGATCACCGGAAAACCGTGGCTTAACTACCTTGCCGGCCCTGCCAACCGTCAGGGGCGAATTGTAGCAGACAATATTCTGGGAGCACACATCCCCTATGAAGGAGCCATCGGGACTTCTATCGCCAAAGTGTTCGATATGACGGTTGCCTCTACCGGCCTCCCCGGCAAGCGATTGCGGCAGGCAGAAATCAATTATATGTCTTCCACCATTCATCCGGCCTCTCACGCAGGATATTATCCGGATGCCATGCCGATGAGTATCAAAATCACTTTCGATCCGAAGACAGGCAAACTGTACGGCGGACAGATTGTCGGCTATGACGGTGTAGACAAACGAATTGACGAAATCGCACTCGTCATCAAGCATGAAGGTACGGTCTATGACCTGATGAAAGTAGAGCAGGCTTATGCTCCTCCATTTTCTTCAGCCAAAGATCCGGTAGCCGTTGCAGGATATGTAGCCGAAAACATCATCACAGGGAAAGTACAACCCGTCTATTGGAGACAGCTAAGGGATATCGAACTGGAAAACAATTTCTTGCTGGATGTACGTACTCACGACGAATTCTCGCTCAACACACTGCCGGGTGCAGTGAACATTCCCCTGGACGAACTACGCGACCGGCTGGACGAACTGCCGAAAGACAAGATGATTTATACATTCTGTGCTGTCGGCCTCAGAGGATATCTTGCCTATCGTATCCTGATACAACATGGATTTGAAAAAGTACGCAACCTTTCCGGAGGATTGAAAACATACCGTGCTGCCACAGCACCTATCATCCTGAGGGAAGATAATGACAACGAAATAAAGGAAGCACCTGCACAGCCGAAGGCAAGCATACAACAGCCAACTCCTACCGTATCGCCTGTCGAAGCCGTGAAAACAATCCGTGTAGATGCCTGCGGACTGCAATGTCCGGGTCCGATTCTGAAAATGAAAAAGACGATGGACACGCTGGCTTCAGGAGACCGGGTAGAAATCACCTCAACCGATCCGGGATTTCCGCGTGATGCCGCCGCATGGTGTAATTCGACAGGAAATCAATTGATCTCCAAAGAGGCGACAGGAGGAAAATCTGTGGTCGTGATAGAAAAAGGCGAACCTAAATCCTGCAACATTGTTACTTCCTGTGAAGGCAAAGGGAAAACTTTTATCATGTTCAGTGATGATTTAGACAAAGCTTTAGCTACCTTTGTACTCGCCAATGGAGCAGCTGCCACCGGACAGAAGGTAACGATCTTTTTCACTTTCTGGGGACTGAATGTTATCAAGAAACTGCACAAGCCGAACGTAGAAAAAGATATCTTCGGAAAAATGTTCGGAATGATGCTGCCTTCCAGCTCCCGAAAACTGAAACTCTCTAAAATGAGCATGGGAGGAATAGGAGGAAAAATGATGCGGTACATCATGAACCGGAAAGGAATTGACTCGCTGGAGTCTTTACGCCAGCAGGCTCTTGAGAACGGTGTAGAATTTATCGCCTGCCAAATGTCTATGGATGTCATGGGAGTAAAACAGGAAGAACTTCTGGATGAAGTGACAATAGGTGGAGTGGCAACATACATGGAACGGGCCGATAATGCAAATATCAATCTGTTTATATAAAAAGAACAAACAAAAAGAACAAGCAGTATATGAAAACAATATGTGTAATGCGCGATGTATTCAAAGCAATGGCAAGATTTGAAGATTCATTTGAAAAAGTATATAAGATATCCTTAAATGAAGCGATGATCCTATGTGCCCTGCAAGAAGCCTCGCCAAAGAATATGACAGCTACAAGCCTGTCTAAACGGACGGAACTGACACCCTCACACGCTTCAAAAATGCTCCGGATTCTGGAAGAAAAAGAACTGATCGTCAGAACTCTCGGAGAAGTAGACCGAAGATTGATGCAATTCCATCTCAGTCAGAACGGTAAAAAGCTAGTCGGAGAATTAGAACTCGAAAAAGTGGAAATACCGGAATTACTGAAACCACTGTTCGAATCGACAGATTAATCAGGCAGTCGGATACTTTAAATATCGACTCGCTAAATAATAAAACGGTGAACCCTCTGTAGTTATGTTACAGGTTGTTCACCGTTTCTTATTTATCCATTACCGCGTATTACTCTTATCGGATATACGCGCGTATCCTTATTCTTCAAGCCATCCTTTAAGAAGTGACATCACTTTTTGTTTCTGATCTTCGGGCATCGTACCGATGCGTGCCAGATGACTGCCTCCCGGCTCTACAAAAACATGAATATTCTTTTTATCCTTCAGCCAAGTCACTCCGGCAGCCGTCCAAGGATCATTCTGGCCATAGATGAAAATCATCTTCGGATCGTTCTTCTTCAGAAACCGTACAATCTGTTTGCTCAGTGTTTTATCGAATTTCATATTCTTCAGGTCTTCCGGCAGCATCAGCCGGCGCAGATAATCCTTACTGGTCTTTATAGAAAGGTAAGGCTTAAAGGGACTGATGTCATATCCATAATACCCTAATTCACGGGCAGCCTGCACGAAGAAAGAAAGAGTCGGACTGTCTGCTATAAAATAAGAAGGGCCGCTGATTGCCAGCAAATGATCCAGAAGTATATCATCAGAAGCGGATATTTCGGGGATACTATGAATGTCCGTTCCCCATTGCCAGATAGAAAAAGAGTATTCCAGCACACAGAAATCGTAAATCTCCTCTAAAGGAGCCCGGAATGTATAGTTCTTTTCAGCACATATTTTTTCAAAACGAGGTAACAAACGGGCCTTTCGTTTCAATACTTCCAACTGGAAATCTTCTATTTTTTTCCTATCGGCTTCCGTACCTGCCCGGCGGAGAAAAGGTTCGTGCCGCCCGTCTTCGCGGGCATAGCAGAGAGGGGCCACATAAGGCACGGAAACATCCACATCATCGGGAAAGAAAGCACGATATAATAAGGAAGTCTGCCCGCCTTTACTGATCCCCGTACTGATCCATTTGCCCGGATACAAGGCCTTGAAGGTTTCCCTCACGGCATGCAAATCTTCGGCAGAATTCGCAGCTGTCAGATATTGCCAGTCGCATGGTTCGGGAGTGGATTCGAGAAAGTAGCGGTGCTCTACAAAGATCATATTCGCATCGAACAAGTCTGAAAGTTCTTCCCGGTAAGTGGGGCGCAGAGCATACGCCGCCCCATATCCTTCGGTAACAATCACTGTGGGACGGTCATAACCGACATGCCCTACAATCACCCGCTGACGGAAACTTCCCTTTTCGGGATGCCGATGATCCAGCGGTTGAGTGAGGTACATTACATACTTTTCGGGGAACCGGCTCGTATCGAGAGACTTTATTCCGCTGACGGAATTATTTTTTTCGATCTTCTGAATAAACGATTCCTGTGCCGACAACGAGATAGGCGCAACTGCGATCAGCAGCACGATAGAGAACCATACGAAAAGAGGCATCCGAATATGTTTCATAAGCATTTGAGTGTTAATTTTCTCGCAAAGATAATCATTTGCACGAACCTTTTTACACATTTCTTGTTGTTTGTAACAAAAGCCCCAAGGTACCAGGGCGTGATTTTTATATAACCTAAACATTATAAAAGATATGAAGAAATTAATTCCTATTTTATTGGCGGTCTTTGCACTCGCTTCTTGCGAAAAAGACCCGGACATGGGTAAGCTGGATGACAACTATCTGGTATACACTAACTACGACAAGCAAGCCAACTTCAAAGACTTCAGCACATTCTACCTGGCTGACAAAATCTTGGTTATCTCTGACAGCAAAGAACCGGAATATCTCGAAGGAGAAGGCGCTGAGCAAATTCTGGCTGCTTATACAGAAAATATGGAAGCAAAAGGTTATCAACCGGCTGCCGATAAAGAAAGTGCCGATCTTGGTATTCAGGTAAGCTACATCGCAAGTACTTATTATTTCACCGGCTACACTCAACCTGAATGGTGGTGGGGATATCCCGGATACTGGGGAGCTAGCTACTGGGGTAACTGGGGTGGATGGTACTACCCGTATGCTGTGACTTACAGTTATAGTACCAACTCATTCATTACAGAAATGGTGAACCTGAAAGCAGATGAAGGTGAAGGCAAAAAACTTCCTGTAATCTGGACAAGCTATCTGACTGGATTTGAAACAGGCTCTAAAGCTATCAACCGCACTCTTGCCATTGAAGCAGTGAACCAATCATTCACTCAGTCACCTTATCTTACTAACAAATAAACAACTACAACTGTTATGAAAACAAGAAAGAATATATATTTCAAGGTAGTGGCGTTAGCAGCCATTGCCATCGCCTTTGCCATGCCGGCTAAGGCACAGCTATCAGACAATGGATATGCTAATATAGACTGGCAGTTCAATGTTCCATTGAGCAACAATTTCGCAGACAAAGCCAGCGGTTGGGGTATGAACTTTGAAGGTGGTTATTTCGTCACTCCCAACTTGGGTCTGGGTCTTTTCCTGAACTATCACAGCAACCATGAATATATTCCTCGTGAAACATTCAAATTGGGTGCAGGTGACGTTACTACCGATCAGCAACACACTATGTTCCAGTTGCCTTTCGGTGCCGCTGCCCGCTACCAGTGGAATCGTGGTGGATCTGTACAACCTTATGTCAGTGCTAAATTAGGTGCTGAATATGCTAAAATCCGTTCCAACTTCAACATGCTGGAAGCCAGAGAAAACAGCTGGGGATTCTACGCTTCTCCTGAAGTAGGTGTCAATGTATTCCCTTGGGTTTACGGACCGGGTCTGCACTTTGCTCTGTACTACAGCTATGGTACCAATAAAGCTGATGTACTGCACTACAGTGTAGACGGACTGAACAACTTCGGTTTCCGCGTAGGTGTTTCATTCTAACCCGAGCAACTACTTGATTTTACATTAATAAGCAAGAGCCCTTCTGTTTCGGCAGAGGGGCTCTTCACTTTTTATTTGTTTTGAATGGCATCATAGATTGCATCCTGTATCTGTTCGCGAATCTCCAGACGGCTTAATTTCCGGTTCGTAACATCCGGATAAATCCGGTTGCTCAGAAATACATATACCAATCTATTATCAGGGTCTACCCAGGCACACGTCCCGGTAAATCCAGTATGACCATATACTTTCGCCGGTGCATGCGTTCCGCAAGGACTCTTTTCCTGATTACGGGTATCCGGCTTGTCAAATCCAAGCCCGCGACGACTGATTTTAGAGACTTCCGCTGTAAATAGCTGACAGGTTTCTTTGCTCAAATAACGCTGCCCGTTCAGTTCACCACCATTCAGTAACATCTGGTAGACTTGTGCCACTTCACGTGCATTCGAGAATAATCCGGCATTTCCCGAGACTCCACCCTGAAAGGCAGCCGCCTCATCGTGCACAAATCCCTGAAGCGTAGTCTTACGCAAGAAGCGATCGACAGAAGAGGGAACGATTTCCGACTTCGGGAAACGGCGCAAAGGCAGATAACCCGTACGTTCCAGCCCCATCGGTTCGTAAAATTCACGTTGTAAGTAAGCATCCATCGGCATGCCTGCAAGCTTCTCCACCAAAAGCCGCAGCAGAATAAAACCTACATCACTATATCGATATGTCTTTGGCTTCATCGGAGCGTCTACAATCTTCTTCTCCATTTCCTTGAAGAAAGAAGGATTCAGCCACAGACTATCACAGATTTGCAAGGTGTAATCTCCGGTTTTAACCTTTGAAACATATTCCTTTTTAAATGCAAAATTAGGATTCACCCATGTGGAAGTTCCCAACTGCAACGGATGCCGTGCATCTTTACGGGACATGAACAGTCTGCCTTCATAACTATCTTCATCGATGGCTTCCCGATAGAAAGCAATTCCGGGCGGTAAACCGGACTGATGATAAAGGAGTTCCTGAATGGTGATATCTTTCTTGTTAGTTCGCTGAAGGAAAGGAAGATAGTCTGCAATCTTGTCTGTCAGGTTAAAGCGTCCCTTATCATAAAGCTTCATTAAAGCAAGCACCGTGCCTGTAGTCTTGGAGAGCGAGGCCAGATCGTAAATGTCAGTCGGCTGTACACGTGCACTTCCCGTTCCGGTGTGAGTGCCGAACGATTTGTCTACCATCACGTGACCATCTTTCATCACAATCACCTGACAACCGGGATAGGCTCCCTGACGCACTCCGTCCAAAGCAATAGAATCAATCCGTTGCAGGGCGACAGATGAAAGTCCATGTTCCTCCGGGATAAAGTGCAAAGGAGTTTTCGGAGTAATCGTTATACCGTCTCCTGCCTGAAAGAGTTCTCCGAGACTGGCTGATAATTTTCCATCTGCCGAGGCTTTGGCAAATAAGACATCCGCTACTTGTTTCTGTACATCTTCATTCGGGCTATGTCCCAGCACCACCGCCGAAGCACGGGCAACCGCACGCTGTATCTGCAACATCATTTTCCCCTGCGTAAAGAAAGCATAGATCACCGGAGTGTCAGTAGTAAACTTGCTGAAGAACGGCTGATAGGGTGATAGTTTCTGCTCGCTTACCGCTACAATAATCCGTTTATATGCAGCCAATGAATCCCTTAGCCGTTGGTTTGTTTCTTCTGTCATGCCGGGACGAAGACGGAAACGCGACAAAGAAGTATATTTTGACAACTGTTCCGCCAGGGCATCAGTTTCGCCTGCGTCACCGACTTCAAGCAATGCCATCGCTTCTTTTTTGTCCGCATGCAAAGGAAGAACATGATTTTCATTATTCAGCACAGTAATCGCAGCCAGATTCAACCGGCGGATTAAATCACGCGTCTGGGGAGTGTTAATCCGTTGTCCCAGCCCGGAGAGCTGAATAAAAGGTTTCTTTTTTAATCCCAGCACGTATTTATAGGTCAGCACCTTGCGACATTTTTCTTCAATATCTTCCCGTGTCAGTTCACCTTTGTCGATAGCTTCGAGTACAGCGGCTATCTCCTCCTTCAGATTACGGGGAGCCAGCACCATGTCATTCCCCGCCTTCAGTGCCTGCAGACTGACATTTCCATTGCCCGAAACACCTTTCATGGCAAGTGCATCCGTGAAGATCAGTCCTTTGAAAGCAAACTCTTCTGTCAGCAAATCATAAACGATATTACGGGACAGAGAAGAAGGAAGCCCGCCTACCGGCTCGATAACCGGCACTTGCAAGTGTCCGACCATCATACCACTCAGTCCGGCACGAATGGCTTCTTTAAAAGGATGAAGTTCTACACTGTCCAGCCGTTCACGAGTGAAAGGAAGTACCGGAAGAGCCTTATGCGAGTCTACATCCGTATCCCCGTGTCCGGGGAAGTGCTTACATACCGAAAGCACGCCGCCACTTTCCAGACCGGAAGCATAAGCTACCACTTTATCCGCTACCCGCACAGGGTCTTCACCGAAGGATCGGGTATTGATCACCGGATTCTTGGGGTTGATATTTACATCCGCTACCGGAGCAAAATTAACTTGTACCCCGAGTTGAGCGCATTGACGAGCCATCTCACGCCCGTATTCATAGATCAATTTATTGTCCTGAATACATCCGAGTACCATATTTCGAGGGAAAACGGGTGTGCCACGCAAACGCATTGCCAGCCCCCATTCTCCATCAAAAGTTATCATTAACGGTAGCTTAGCCATGCGTTGAGCCTGATTCGTCAGTTCCGCCTGAGTCTGCATCTTCCCACCGGAGAATAACAGCCCTCCGACTTTGTAGGTATCGACGGCATCCTTCAGAAGTAATTGGTTACGCTTGGTGTCTACCGGAGCAATCGTATATATAAATAGCTGACCGACTTTCTCTTTAAGAGTCAGCTTATTCATGATGGAGTCTACCCATTGATGACAACGGACATCTTGTTTAGCTTTATAAAGAAGTAAAGGTTCTACAGGAGTATCTGCCCCTTCTCCCTTGGCCTTGACAGGAAGAAGTAGCAGAATAACCAGTATATATGTCAATAATCTCATTTTTTATTCAAGGTCAAGTCCAGTCGTCCAACATAAATTCCATTCTTTCCAGTGTGCATAACGGGGACATTCTTCCCGTCTATATTCAGGTAATTTTTTGGGCCTTCCATAAAGGTATGTGAGTGACCGCCCAAAATGACATCAATATTACGGGTGTTGGCTACTAACTTCTCATCCATCTGGATGCCCAGATGTGACAGACATACAATAACATCACATCCTTCTTCTTTCAGTTGCTCAGCTATTTCATTGGATACGGCAATCGGGTCTTGATAGATTACTCCTTCGCACTTATTAGCTTGTATTAATCCTTCCGGTTTCGCACCCAATCCAAAAACTCCGACCTTCAATCCGAAACGTTCCAAAATGACGTAAGGCTTTACTAAGTCCTTAAGCACGGTAGCGTCAAGATCATAGTTGGCACATACTACCGGAAACTTGGCTAATTTAAACAGACGAGCCATGTTGTCCAGACCGAAGTCAAACTCATGGTTACCGATTGTCATCGCATCGTATCCCATTTCATTCATCAGGTTGACTTCTACTTCACCCTTGAACATATTGTAATAAGGAGTACCTTGAGAGATATCGCCACAGTCGAATAGCAGTACATCCGGATTTTCTTTGCGGAACTGTTGCAGGAAAGTGGCCCGGCGGACAAACCCGCCCTGACCATAATTCCGGTCACCTTCCTGAGTCATAGGTTCAATCCGGCTGTGCACATCACTGGTTTGCAGTATGATTATCTTTTTTGTTTCTTGAGCGATTGCCAATGCAGGAATTAAAAAAAGGAAAAGCATCAGCCGTTTTCCGGTTCTTCCTTTGAATATGTTCAAAATAGAAGTTATATGATTATGAGTTGTCATAGAATACTAAAATTTCATTGTAAGCCTTCGTTATTTATTCTCTTTTATTTCTTTATTTCTGGTCAGATGCCGGCACAACGGTGATACGTCCATCCAGTTTAGAGGTGATCTTTTTGCCCGCTGCCGTTTGTTGTCTTACATAATCGAGAAAGAGTCCGCGCAATGTCATTCCGTCCGGACACTCACGTTTATCAGCATTTGCCAAGGGAGTGAGTCCGTCGTTTCCATCCGCCAGATAGTCTATTGTAGCTACGGTATAGTCTTTATCATCTTCTATTTCTTTTCCCTGTACAATCGCTTTCAGTAGTTTTCCATCCTTGGTTATTTCCAGGTGTGCTCCGCTCAGTCCTTCGCCACGCAAAGAAGCTATTACTTCCATCAGTCTTTTCATTTCCGTACCCTTCATTGTCAGTACACAGAGAGAATTTTCAAAAGGAAGTATTTCAAAAACAGCATCGACCGTGATGTCACCTTGTGGGAGAATGTTACGCAAGCCTCCCATATTCATGATTCCGATATCTGCGGAATGCTTCAGTACACGATCTGCAGAAAGTCGCAACACCTCGGCTACCAAATTAGAAAGTAAGCTCTCCGGACGTCCTTTGTCCATCGTCGCCTCGCTGACGCCAATCACCTCATACATCATTTCATCTATTTTTTCTTTATAAGGTTTCAGTATGGCAGCAGCCTTTTCATCGGGATGAGTATCCCAAATTGAATCTATGCAAATCCGGGTTCCTTCTATTTGGGCAACTTCATAATTTGCCTGAACTTCACGGGGAGATTGGCAGGAAGTGAATAGGAATAGTCCTGTCAGAATGACTCCCGAAGTAAACTTTACGTAATTTCGTTTCATCTTCTTTCTTTTGTTTATGCTACAAATGTACATTTTATATTTTAAAGTCATGCGGAAGAAGAAGAAACTTATAGCAAGTTTAGTCCTATTTCAAGGAGAATTAGCTGCAAAATGCACTTAAAAATGTTAATTGAAAGTATTCTGAGGCAGAGTTGATTTAATTAAAAAAAGGACGTTCCCAGGGAAAAAGGGGAAATTAGGAACGTCCCTTGAATAGAGTTATCGAAAAGTCCGGTCTTTCGCAAGTGCGAACCTTTCCTCTCTTCACTAAAATAAACTAAGGACTATAGTGGGGAAATCCTTAGTGGGAAAAACGATTATCCGCTTCTTCACAGAAGCCGTATAATCGAAAAGTAGTCGCATTCGGCATTAGAGTGTCATTGATGTTTTGCATCACCAAAAACACCTTCATACCGATGAAGCAACCTATTTTCTTCGAAATATCTTCTTTATAATATCTTGTTCGTATCTCTGTTTATTCAGCGATGCAGATACTCACGCGGTTTTCTTCTGGTGTTTTGTAAGGCTGAACCGTGTCACCTTTCGAATCAACAATGATTCTATCAACGGTTACTCCTTTCGCTTTCAGAGCGTCTGCAACATTAGCTGCACGTTTTTCAGACAAAGTTTTATTAATTTTAGAATTACCAGTATTAACATCTGCATAGCCAATCACTTTTACTTTTGCTGACGGATTCTTCTGCAAATACTCTACCAGCATTTCAATCTTAGACTTCTGATCTTCTTGAATACGTGCAGAGTTCAAGGCAAAAAAGATATCCTGTTTCATTGGCTGTGCCACAACAACTTCTTTCTTGGGTTGTGGCTGTTCTACCACAGGTGCAGGTTTCGGTTGTTCCACTGCCACGGGCTCTGTTTCGTAATATACAGGTTTAGTTTCTGTATAGCCTTTTCCGAATTTAATATTCAAACCTACTAAAGCATTAAACTGCCAGTCAGCATTTCCTGCTTTCTTAGAGTTGAACTTGTCAGAGAGGACATTGGCGTTACCTTCGATGTTGATCGACAAGCGGTCGTTCAGCCGTAAATTACACCCCAATCCCATGCGTCCGGCAACGAGAAACTTTCCGTCTTGCCAGAGATATTCCATCTCATAAGTCCGTGTATCCAATGCATTCGCTTCATCGTTATCAAAACCACGGTTTAGCCCTCCTCCAAGAAAGACATAACCATTGAATACACGTTTAGGATTGAAACCACAAAACAGTGCACTAAGGTCAGAAACGATGTCGATGTTACCTTGCAAATATTTGTACTGGTAATCCTGTTGTGGAGAAACCCAGCCTCCTTTTGCCTGCCATCCACTGACGCCAACACGTGCCCGCCATGCCGGAGCAAACTGATAACCCACGTTGAGTGCTGCTGCCGGAGACATAAGATCACTAAACTTAGCTTCGCCAAGTGTATGAGCAGCACCTACTTGTACTTGCATAAGCCAATGAGGTCTGAACTCAGTTTTACCTGCTTCTTTTATTCTTTGTTCCTGTGCAAAAATAACTGTATTGCTTAATAGTAAAGCGAATACAGGCATCCACAATTTCTTTATGTTCATGCTTATCTTTCCTTTCTAATATGATATTGCATTAACTTTATTAAAGAAGGGTATCCTTCTTTTGAAAAAGATACCCTTCTTATCTTTGTCGATATTGCTATCGTGACAGATCGTATAGATTAGTCGTGAGTCGGAGTAATTGTTAATGTTACTGTGCTGGTTACTTCACCAAAAGTGTATTTAACCGTTACAGGAATAAACAGTTTGAATGGTGCGTTTATAGTAAACTTACCGTTTGCATAAACAAGATCACCGTATGTTATATCATTACCCGATTTCTTAAGATCGCATGCATAATCAATTGACATGTTAGGTGCAACGTCCTTCAACAGTTTTGGTGCAGCTTCACTTGCATTCAGTGTTGTCATGATCTTATCCTTATCAATTGAAATTGCAGTAGCACCCTCAATTCCATAATAAGTGTAGAAATCAATAGGTTCAACAGCAAATGCTTCGCCTCTCCAGTCAGTCAAACCAAGCAGTTTGCTCATATCGATCTTAGCAGTTCCTGTAGTTGCATCCTTCAGTTCAGCAGACTTCAAGTCAACCACGTTGATAGGACGCAAGAACTTCACATCAAATTTGTTACCAGTCAATGGCAAGATTTCATCACATTCATTAGTTACTACAATTTCAATGCCTGCAGTGAACGGATCCACGTTGTAAGCAGACTTATTCAGCAATGTCTGTGCATTCTTGTCAACCTTATTGTAAGTAATAATACCTTTAGCACCAATTGTAGCAATCTTAGTTGCAGCAGCACCATTCTTGCTAGCATTCAATTGAGTACCGTTAGCAGTTACAGTGAATGTGTACTTATCAGTTCCAATAGTTACGACATTAGCTCCTGAGAAGATAAACTTCGCAGTCAACTTATCCTTCGCAAATGATGGGAAGTTTGTATCATTAACATCAGAAACAACTACCTTACGACCTTCAAATACATCAAACAGATCGAGCTTGAAGTCTGTTACCGCAGTAGTAACCGGCTCTTTCACATCAGCCTTTACATAAGACTTATCTGCTGACCAAGCTTGAGTTATCTTCTGATCATTCTTAATCACACCATTAGGCATTGCAATGCCTGCTTTCATCGTTATTGTAATATCTCCGCGAGTGCCGTCTACAGATTCGTAAGTTACATTAGCGAACATTTCAGCCTTCGAAGCTTTTACAAGAGCCAAAGCCTGTGCCGGAGTTACAACCCAATTCAATACATTAGTGGCAGTAGCCGGATCATCTTTAATTTCTTTTACTACACCAGTACTTCCTGTTCCAAGAACGATATTACCTGAACCGTCAACTTTCAATTTATAAGCATTATGGAACTCAGTTTTATTTAACTTCGCTTTAGCATAAACATCATTCATGTCAATGTAGGACAATGATTTGTCGAACTTATCACAACCGTAGTAATAAGTACCCTTATTAAACTCTACTGGGAAACCATCTGTTGTACCCTTCACAATTTTCGTCTTGATCCATCCTACAGCTACCACCTGATTAGTAGCAATATCTACTAATTCCACACGTAACAGCGGTTCGCGATTTTCTGTAGCTTCTGAATCTTGTCCTTTATATTCAGGATTGATAGTACCTAATGCAGCGTCTGCAGCATTGAAGAATGTATTCTGCTCTGTTTCGTTGTTAGCACCTCCAATGTAGTTAGAAGGAGTAAAGACATACTTCAAGCCATAGTCTTCCACATTCTCCATCTTTATCAATTCAGTACCACCATTTTCCTTATAATAAGTAGTGATCAACTTAGCCAATTCTAGTTTACCATCAGTAGCTACAGTATAATCTTCTGCTGCAGTGATGGCTTCTTCTGCTTTACCCGCTAAAGCATTAGGAGTAGTACCAGTACGCGGCGTGGTCTGTCCATACAGAACCTTATTGTCAGTACCAACCAAAGTTTTCAAGACAAAATCTTTCATAACTACTCTGTATACGCTAGCATAATCAGAAGTAATCACTTTAGCTTCTTCACCACCAATTGCCTTAGTCTTAGCCTGCAAAGCATACACAGCTACCTTACCCGAATTCATTGCTGGTATTTTTTCTGCATCCGCATCCATTGCTACCTTAAGATAACGCTGTCCGTCCTTTTCAGTCTCAACTTTTGATTTTGCTTTGTTAGCAATCGGATTCATCTCAGCTGCACGAGATACAGGATAATAATCTTTATCAGCTGAAAGGAACGCCAATGTTTCAATCTGATCCATTGAGGCACTTGCCGGGTTCATGTGATAATATGCCCAAATCTGCGGAGTAATATAAGACTCCGTATCAGCAACCTTATAGATTTCACCTGTTTCTGTAGGAGCATCATATTTCTGAGCATTCCACTTATTATAAGTAAGATTGCTGGCTTTCAATGAAGGAATGCCTCCAACAAAACAGCTAGGCGCAAAGGTCAATCCCTTCAAGGGAACAGCATCAACAATAGAAAACGTACCATTAACAGGCTTACCGTCTTCAATGGTAGTAATCGTATAACCAGTAACAACACCTTCCGCATTTTTTATAGCTACGATAGAGCTTGTAGGAGTAGGTGTGGCAGGTATAGTAACACCTGTTTTCTTACCATTATATAAAACTTCGCCCTTGTCATTCATTGTCAGTTTTGCAGGGTCGAACTCTTCATACGTTGGTATTACTGGATCATCAGGGAAAGTGATATTGCCGGAACTTACTTCTGTTCCGTTCTTCTTCAAGATAACTTTTCCCTCTTTTGTGACCTCAAGAGAGTACTCAGGCATTTCCTTTGGCATCGGAATAGTGTATTCTTTGGTATCTGCACCAACCACAGTCAACTTACCTGTAACCGGATCGTAAACCACAGACTTCACATAGCCTCCCACTTGAGCTTGCAATTCCGAGAGAGTTTTTTCAATTCCATCGACTCTGGCATTTACCGCGTCAATGTCATCATCGTAGTCTTTACAACCTACGAACGATGCACCGGTAGCAAGCGCCAACGCTCCGAAAAACATCACTCTAATAAATTTTTTCTTCATAACTACTTAAAAATTACATTAATAATATATTATTAAACACTAAGTTCAAATAATACCTGCCCGTTACTTCTTAGGTAACGGGATAACGCATTTTCCCACTCCGTCAGAGGCGTCTGCGGGCTATTTTCAATAAATAAGTTATGATATTTTTAACCCCTGCTTTTGAGAGGCGGCAGAGGGGAGGGAAATCTTTTGCAAAAATTAGAGAGCAAGGCGTGTGCTTCACAAAAAATCCGCGGTTTTGTCCGATGTGTTTCCTTTTTTTAGTAGTTTATTAGAAATAATATCTTTTTTGTTTGCATGTTTTCCAAAATATGTCCATATTTGCAGCGTGTTTTCTTGCCGTTACCTAAGAAGTAACACCATATTAATCAGCAGCTTATCTTCAAAAACGTTTTTCTAAAGGGAGAGAAAACCGTTGCATTAGCCTCATCAATTTTCTTATTCTTAAAAGGTTTCAGATAAGTCTCTGTTACTGTGATGGATGAATGTCCCATAGCTTCCGAAATGATACCGGGATGCACTTCACTATAATATGCCATCGTAGCCCATGTATGACGGGCAGTATATGAACTTAAGTCAGCAGTCAGTCCTAACACTCCTTTCAGAATCACCAGTTGGCTATTGAAATAACGAAGGGCCTGCTGATATTCCCGATATGCTTCTTCTGTTCCTTCCTTGCTGGCGATCAGTGAAAAAAGATAAGGAGAGGCAGGATCAGTATTCATGTATTGCCTGATCAGTTTCATAGCTTCGGGCAGAAGAGTTACGGTCAGCATTCTGCCGGTCTTTCTTCGGCGGTAAGTCAGGACATTCCCTTCTATGTCACGTTTCTTTAGATAAGCAAGGTCCACGAATGGAATGCCACGAAGCATAAACATTAATAAAAACAGAGCACGTGCACGTTGCAAGTCCCTTGTTCTCAAACGGAGTTGGTTCGGAAATCTTGCCATCAATCGTTCCATATCCTCTTTATCCAGTGCACGCTTCCTGTCAGCTTTCGTTCCGGTATAAACATAACGAAAATGATGAGGTACATAAACCGCTAAATGCCGGTCAACTGCCCGATTATACACTGCACGCAATGTACGCATATAGGTGGAAACTGTATTCCAGCTACAATCTCTTCCACGCAAATACGTTTCAAAATTCTTAAGAAACTCCTGAGTTACTTTCCGAAAAGGAAGATTCTCGCTTCCATGGAATGAAATGACGGCTCTCATACTACTTCTGTAAATATGAGCGGTCCCATAATTCCCACTTTCCCGCAGCCCATTAGCTACGTTTTTCATAAATGAAATTAAATTCCCCATTTTATACGAATTTAAATGATACTTAAAAGGCTGTTTTAAGAAGAAAACGTTTCCCTTTCCCACGTTTCTTCCATAACACCTTTTCTTTCTATTTCCCTAAATCTTGAAAGACAAAGATAGGGATATATTTGTTCAAAATCCCAGAGTACTATTAACCGTGTGACATTTTTGCAGATATCTTAAGTTTTATACAGGGAAAATAAAAAAGGGACGTTCCCAGGGAAAAAGGGGAAATTAGGAACGTCCCTTGAATAGAGTTATCGAAAAGTCCGGCCTTTCGCAAGTGCAGACCTTTCCTCTTTTCACTAAAATAAACTAAGGACTATAGTGGGGAAATCCTTAGTGGGGAAAACGACTATCAATCGCTTCACAGAGACAGATAACCGCAAAGAAGTCGCATCCGGTACTTACTGTACCGAGGAAGCAACCTGTTCTTCAGATTCTTTTTTATTATATCTTATCGATATTTCTATTTATTGATTACTCAGCAATACAAATACTCACACGGTTCTCTTCTGGTGTGTTGTAGGGCTGAACAGTGTCACCTTTAGAATTAATAAGCATTCTGTCGGCAGTTATTCCTTTTGCCTTCAAAGCGTCGGCAACATTAGATGCACGTTTTTCAGACAGAGTTTTATTAATTCTGGGATTACCTGTATTGGCATCAGCATAACCGGTCACTTTCACCTTTGCTGACGGATTCTTTTGAAGATACTCTACCAACATATTTATTTTAGCATGCTGGTCGTCTTGTATCTTTGCCGAATTCAAGGCAAAGAAGATGTCTTGCTTCATAGGCTGCACCACTACTGCTTCTTCTTTCAGCTGTTCTACCACCACAGGTGCAGGTTTCGGTTGTTCTACTACCACAGGCTCCGGCTCGTAATATACAGGCGGAATTTCTTTGTAGCCCTTGCCGAACTTAATATTCAGACCAAGGAGAGCATTGAACTGCCAGTCGGCATTTCCTGCTTTCTTAGAGTTGAACTTGTCGGACAGAACGTTGGCGTTACCTTCGATGTTGATAGACAGGCGGTCATTCAGACGCAGGTTACATCCTAAGCCCAAGCGCCCTGCTGCTAGGAATTTTCCTTTTGTCCAGAGATGGCCCATTTCGTATCCGGCTGCGTCTATTGCAACAGCCTCGTCATTGTCAAAGCCACGATTGAGACCTACGCCGGCGAAAACATAACCATTCAATACACGTTTGGGGTTAAAGCCGCAAAACAGCGTACTCAAATCCGAAACAATATCTACATTGCCCTGCAGATATTTATATTGGTAGTCTTGTCGGGGAGCGACCCAACTACCTTTTGCCTGCCATCCGCTGACACCCACACGGGCACCCCATGCAGGAGCAAACTGATAACCGACATTTACGGCAGCAGCCGGAGAGATAAGGTCAGTAAACTTAGCTTCACCTACTGTATGGGCAGCGCCTACTTGCACTTGCATAAACCAATGACGCTTAAATTCTGTTCTTCCTTCCTCCTTGATTTGTCTCTCTTGTGCAGAAGCAAATGTTCCACTCAATAATAAGGCAAATACAGCTATCCACAAATTCTTTCTTTTCATGCTTATCTCCTTTCTTTTTTAAGTGTGATATTGCGATGATTATTAAAGAAGGGTATCCTCTTTGATGAAGATACCCTTCTAAAACTATATTTTCATTAAAGATTTAATTTAATCCGAGAGTCTTATCATTTTTACCGTCGGTCTTTAAGAACCCAACAGCCGGCATCTTATATTCTGTATCGGCACGTTTCACAGGAACAGTAATCTTAAGTATCTTAGGAGTACAATTCTTGTTCCAGTCATGTGTAATTGTAACTGTCACGACAACCGGTTGATCATTAGTAACCGCGCTACCACCTTCCTGAGACAAGTTACTCCATGACAGAACACCCTTATCCGAAATAGATGCGTGAGTTACGACGAATTCTTTATTCTCTACCTGATCTGCAGCATTGATCGCATACTTAATGTTTACGTTATGTACTTCGTACAATGATTCACCTATTTTCAAACCATTGCGTACGAACCAACCGTTCTGAATAGCCGGATCCCACATCAAACCATTGGTTGTAGTCTTGTGAGTATCCCACAACTTGAACAGACGATATATCGGCAAATAATGACCTTCGTTTACATTGTCAGCAGCACCGTCAACCAAGTACCAAGAACCATTGTTTACTACTTCATAAGAAACAGGATCTACGAAACGTACATTGAATGTATAGAATCCGGTAGGCTCTTTCTTAGTTGTAACACCCGGTATTGCAATAGGAATCTTACGATCGACACCATAGCTACCAACATAAACATATGCTCTGATTTCAAGCGGTTGTTCAAGCCATTTACAGTCGAATTGGTTGATTGTCAATACATGTTTGTTAGTCTCTTCATTATATGCCAATGTAACATCTCCACCATATTGAGTCGGGTTAACCAATTCGAAGCAAATAGTACCGCAAGGTAATACTTTAGCAAGGTTATTAGTCAACATTCCATCTTCAATGTTACAGCTCATTTTAAACGTTCCGCCGAATGGTGTTGTTGCGTCAACGTTTTCTTCAGTCGGATAGCCATATCCCAACATATATTCTGTTCCGGCAATATGGTTGTTACCAGCAGCCCACATAGATGGGTTGTAAGTCCATTCTGCAGCAGGATCAGTTACATTGAACTCAGCCTTGATCTTGAATGCTTTATAAGTAGCTAACGTACTCTCAGTAGAGAAGCTCAATTCCACTTCATATTTACCAGCATGAGCTTCCGGAGTCAATCCGAAGTATAGGTAATTATTCTCAGTTGTCGGACCTCCAAAGATGTTCGCCCAGTCAATCATCAGATTCCAGTTCCTTGACGGATCTTTGTAGATATAACCACTGTTTATGTATGCAGCCCACTTCGTGTATTCGGTTCTAACACCGGTCTGTGCATCAGTAAAGAATACCTTCACACTGTTGGTACCACCTGTAATACCATCACCATACAATTCTACAAACTTCTCTTTACTTACACCTAACTTATTGAAGTACTGATCGAAGTCAATCTTAAGTCCATCAACAACATTAGCATTCGCAAATGCGCCATTACCCCACTGCTTCATATCTTCTCCACCAACGAGTGCAGTGCAGCCAAGTACCTGGTCTGTCAGATCTTCATTAGTCCAAGTATCAGTCAACTGTTCTGTTTCAACCAACTTGATTTTCAAGAGTTTAGACATTACCCATTTACCGTCAACAAACATTTTAACTTTAACAACCGGTTCACGGCCAATAGAAGCTGTCTGAACTTTACCATCTACTAAGATCGGAGTCATTTTTCCTGTCTTAGAGTCAAACGTCACATAACGTTCAGTCTGTCCTACTTCAGCCTCAGTATAATGAACATCTTCAAATTCGAAAGTAATATTTTCGAAGCCAAGATCTTCCAGTCTGTATTGTCCGTCTTTTGAAGAAAAGTCGGTATTCGTATAGAATTTAACAGCATAATCACGAATATAGTCTAACAATACCGGTTGGTCAGTATACAAGACATTGGCGATTACAGGTACGTTAATATTACTAGCAATGTAACTATTTCTTTGAGCAGCATTAAGCTCCTCAGCATACATGTGAGTCAAATCCGTAAATGTAGTAACCTGATCATTCAAATTACCATCTTTTATAGTTATACCGATCATTGCATCGTCCTGCTCAACCACCATACGTTTAGTGGCTACAAAATCAGAAACAACAATACCGTCATTAATAAACTTCTCGTTTTCATTCGTATTCTTAACGCGATAAGCAAGCATATTGACTTTACCGGCTTCACCGTATTTGCTGGATTCCTCCATAGGTTTGCCATCCGGATTATCATATACATTTTCTTCTGTTTCTTCAGAAGCTTTATACATCTTAAATACGTTCGGATTATCAGTATTATTACCAGCAGAAGCTTTCACAACCAGCTTACCTTGAGAGTTTACCGAAATCTTAGACAAAGGCAGTCCTATTTCAACAGCCCTGGTAGTGGTAGTAGCAGTCTGTTCAATAAAACCTAATCCCTCATAATATTTAGGATTAACGTTTGCAGGATTCAGCTTATACTCATATTCAGCCCATCCATTGACCAATGTGCGGTATAATGGCTGAAGAGCACTGTTGTATTCATATACTTTAGTAATACCTGTAGAGTTCTCATCATACCCGATAACCGGCAAGAATACAACATCGCCTAAATCTTCATTGATATTAGAAGTTACGTGAACTAAAGAAGATACGAAAGTAGCAGAATACTTATAAATCTTAGCAGAAGTAGCTTCGCCGGTTTCAGTTCTCAGATTACTGAAAATATAGTAATCTCCCATATCGGCCACAGAAACAACTCCCGGGATAATCCAAGTCATATCAGTCTTGTTCTCCGGTTTCACTTCATTCTTGTACCAGAATCCGTCTTCGCCCGGGATATAAGTATCACCATCGATTCCAGGCTCTCCTTGTTCACCCGGCTTTCCTTGTTCACCCGGCTTTCCTTGTTCACCGGCAGGTCCTTGTTCACCCGGATCTCCCTTGTCTCCTTTAGCCTTGAACTCTGTTTTCTTACCATCTTGATACCAGTATCCGTCTTCACCAATCGTCCACTGAGTACCATCTTTTCCGGCATCACCATTTTTAATGGTAAAGCTCTTACCGTTGCTCAATGTTACTTCCACACCACCGGTAATGTTCTCAACTTTTGTGATTACAGATCCCCCTTCGATCAGCTTGTTGATTTCCGCAATAGCGTTGGCATTTTCGGTTATCTTCTGCTCTAACCGATCGATATCGTCATCGTAGTCCTTACAACCTACATATGAAAATGTGGTTAGCGCCAATGCTCCGAAAAACATCACTCTAATAATTTTTTTCTTCATAACTACTTAAAAATTACATTAATAATATATTATTAAACACTAAGTTCAAATAATATTCGCCCGTTACTTTGTAGGTAACAGGAAACAGCCTGTAGCTACTTCTGAAGAAGCGTCTAAAGGGTAGACAAGAAACATAAGTATCAAAATATATTTAACCCCTGCTTTAGAATAGCAGCAGAGGGGAGGGAAATCTTTTGCAATAATAAGAGAGCATGGTGTGTTCTTCACAAAAAATCCGCAGTTTTGTTTGGTGTATTTCCTTTTTTTAGTAGTTTATCAGAAAAAATATCTTTTTTGTTTGCATGTTTTCCAAAATATGTTCATCTTTGCAGCGTATTATCTCCCCGTTACCTACAAAGTAACAGGCTTTAATTCAAATAATTACCTACCGAGAAAGACTTCCTAAAGGAAGAGAAGACCATTACATTCGCTTCATCAATTTTCTTATTCTTGAAAGGTTTCAGATAAGTCTCTGTGACAGTGATAGATGAATGTCCCATTGCTTCTGAAATGACACCGGGATGTATCTCACAATAATAAGCCATCGTAGCCCATGTGTGACGCGCTGTATATGAACTCAGATCCGTAGTCAGTCCCAGCACTTGTTTCAGAATCATCAGCTGATAATTAAAGTTACGCAATGCCAACTGGTATTCCTTATATGCCTCCTCCGTTCCTTCCTTGCTGGAAATCAACGAAAAGAGATAAGGAGAAGCAGGATCGGTATTCATATGCTGTTTGATCAATTTCACCGCTTCCGGCAAAAGAGTCACAGTCAGCATTCTGCCTGTTTTCCTCCGACGATAAGTAAGGACATTTCCGTCTATATCATGTTTTTTCAGATAAGCAAGATCGACGAAAGGCATACCACGCAGCAAAAACATTAATATGAAAAAACCACGGGCACGCTGCAATTCCCTGTTTCCCGAGTGCAGCTGTTTCGGAATATCTTTCATAAGACGTTCCATATCCTCTTTTTCCAATGCACGCTTTTTATCGGCACGTGTCCCCGTATAGACATACCGGAAATGATGCGGTACATAAGGTGCAATGCGTCGGTCTACTGCCCGATTGTACACAGCTCTCAGCGTACGCATATAAGTAGAAACCGTATTCCAGCTACAATTTCTTCCACGCAGATACGCTTCAAAACTTTTCAAAAACTCCGGAGTCACTTTTCGGAAAGGCAGATTCCCGCTTTCATTGAATGCGACGACAGCACTCATGCTACTCCTGTAAATATGGGCGGTCCCATAATTCCCACTTTCCCGTAGCCCGTCGGCTACCTTCTTCATAAATGAAATTAAATTCCCCATTTTTTACTGTTTAAAATGATCAATAAAGGCTGCTGCAAAAGAGAAGTGAACCCTTCTCCACATTCCCCGGCAGTGCCTTTTTTCCTATTCCCAATCATAAAGATACAAATCTATTGCCACATTTGTTTGATGTACCCCTAAAAACATTCGATACCAGCTCACAGCCGATCATTTTCTCCAAAACATTTGGCTATCTGACAAATAATTCGTTACTTTGCACCGCTTTCGCGCAATCGCTGTCAAGAGAAGAGATACTTGGTATGTTGCGTTGTAACGATAAAACAATTTAATAATAGCAACAATGGATTTAATTAAAATTGCAGAAGAAGCATTTGCTACCGGTAAACAGCACCCGAGCTTCAAAGCAGGAGACACTGTAACAGTAGCATATCGTATCATCGAGGGTAACAAAGAACGTGTACAGTTGTACCGTGGTGTTGTTATCAAAATCGCCGGTCACGGAGACAAGAAACGTTTTACTGTACGTAAAATGTCAGGTACTGTAGGTGTAGAAAGAATTTTCCCAATCGAATCACCGGCTATCGATAGCATCGAAGTGAACAAGGTAGGTAAAGTTCGTCGCGCTAAATTGTATTACTTGCGTGCTCTTACCGGTAAGAAAGCTAGAATCAAAGAAAAAAGAGTTAACAACTAAGCTGAACTCTGAGATTCGAAATAAAAAAGAGGAAGTTCCGGTAACGGGATTTCCTCTTTTTTATTGCCAAATTCTCAGCATAAAAATGAGAAACAGTTTTGGTTTTAAAGGAATATGAGCTTGGTTTTAAAGGAACGGAGTATTTCTTTAAAACCAAGCTCAGTTTGCTCACCGAACATCGTAATTTTATCAACTTTCAAGCGATTGAAATTCTATTTCATCTCAGATGCCCAACATTCTTCAAATATCATTTTATTTAAAACAAGAAATAAATTAGAGTAAAAAGCTAACAATCATCTCAAAAACATATCTAAATCAACAACAAACACATAATACAAAAACATCAAGAGAATCATAAATGCAAAATTTATCGCCTATTCGTAAGGAATATAAGGATTGATAACTTTATTGCAATTCCAAATGCATAAAATGTCCTGAATGTCCACTTCAAAAAAAAGAATCGATTTTTAAAATAAAGTAGTTACTCCTATTCCATCTCTTGTGTTTTGAAAAGCAAAATATTATTTTGTTTTTCAAAACGAAATAATTATCTTTGCATAAAAGAGTGCAAACATGAGAATAATAGCTAAAAGCAAAATCGTTGATTATTACACCGAAAATCCAGAGGCTGAAATAGCCCTTGAAGATTGGTATCACAAAACAAAACTGGCAGAGTGGAATAACTTCGCCGACATGAAAAAGACATTTAATAGTGTCGATAATGTAGGCAATCAACATTATGTTTTCAATATCAAGGGTAATAATTACAGGCTAATAGTAGTGATCAAGTTCACAATTAAAACGATTTTAATTCGATTTATTGGCACTCATGCAGATTATGATAAAATAGATGTTAAAAACATATAGATATGACAAAGATTCAGAATGAGACAGCTTATAAAGCTACAATGGAAAGAATAGAAGAACTTCTTCCATTAGTTGATGATAATACTCCTTTGTCTGACAAAAATCTTATTGAACTAGATTTATTGTCAGGGCTTGTAGAGGAGTATGAGGATGAGCATTATCCAATAAAAAGCCCATCTTTGGCTGATATAATGAAACTTCGTATGTATGAAATGGGACTTAGCCAAGCCAAACTATCAGAGTTGCTTGGAGTGAGCCCTTCTCGTATCAGTGATTATTTTACCGGCAGAAGTGAGCCAACCTTGAAAGTGGCTCGTGAAATCAGTAAAAAGTTGAATATTGATGCCAATATTGTATTAGGAATATAAAATTCGATGCAGTCTTTTTAGCATATCTGAAAACACAAAAAATCCCCGGAAACTCAACGCCCCCGGGGATTCAATTACCTTTATTATAAAAAATCGATATTATTCTTTCAGATCTTTCAATTCCCAAGCCAAAGCACTAGCACCCAGCACCGCAGCATCAGAATCTTTCAGTTCGGAGACAAGCAATTTAGTCTTGCCTTTATAAATATTCAGAATATTGTCATCGATTGCTTTCTGAATCGGTTTCATGATATAATCACCCGATTTTGCCAGACCACCAAACAAAACAATAGCTTCAGGACTAGAGAATGCAATAGCATCTGCCAAAGCCTCACCCAAAATATTACCTGTAAATTCAAAGATTTCCTGTGCCAGCTTATCACCTTGTACCGCTGCATCGTATACGTCTTTCGAAGTGATGTTTTCAGCAGGAATATTACGAAGCAAGCTTGCATCAGTACGGGCAGCCAGGAATTCACGAGCTGTACGAGCTACGCCGGTAGCCGAACAGTAAGTTTCCAGACAACCTTTACGACCGCAACCACAAATGCGACCGTCACGACGTGCAATTACGTGTCCTAATTCTCCGGCAAAACCATCATGACCATAAACCATCTGACCATTGATAACGATACCACTACCTACACCTGTACCCAGAGTAATCATGATAAAGTCTTTCATACCACGGGCAGCACCGTAAGTCATTTCACCGATAGCGGCAGCATTAGCGTCATTTGTCAAAGCGGTAGGAATACCCAATCTTTCTTCAAACATAGCAGCCAACGGAAGAATTCCTTTCCAAGGCAAGTTCGGAGCAAATTCAATAGTTCCGGTATAATAGTTACCATTAGGAGCACCGACACCGATACCTCTGATCTTATCTACACCACCATTAGCAATGATCAACGGAAGCAAGTTTTTGCATACCTCATCCGCATATTCTGCAGCAGTCGGATAGCCGGCTGTTTTAATTGAGCTACTGGCAATAATAGTTCCGCGTGCGTCTACAATCCCAAAGACGGTGTTTGTTCCGCCTATGTCAATACCTACTACGTAGGGTTTCTCCATGTTTGAATTCATGATACTTTATTTAAAAGGGTTAGTTAATTATAAAGTTTACTGCACACAAATTACGTAAAGAAGATTGAGTCTACAAAATGTTTTTTCAAAAAAGTTCACTCTGTTTGCAACTTTTCGTATCTTTCGTGCGTCTAATAGTGAAAAACTAAAAGGAAAAAGAAACTTAATAAGGGAAATTGTGATAAAACTAACAGGCATTAACAAGACCTACAACAACGGAGCACCTCTCCATGTACTCAAGGGCATCAATCTCGACATTCAGCGAGGTGAGTTTGTTTCCATCATGGGAGCTTCGGGTTCGGGCAAATCTACTTTACTAAATATATTGGGGATACTGGATAATTACGATACCGGAGATTATTATCTGAACAACGTTCTTATCAAAGACTTGAGCGAAACGAAAGCTGCCGAGTATCGAAACCGTATGATCGGATTTATCTTCCAGTCATTCAATCTGATATCATTCAAGGATGCCGTAGAGAACGTGGCCCTTCCCTTATTTTACCAAGGTGTAAGCCGCAAAAAGCGAAATGCACTCGCTCTGGAATATCTCGACCGACTGGGACTGAAGGAGTGGGCACATCACATGCCGAATGAAATGAGTGGAGGGCAGAAACAACGTGTAGCCATTGCCCGTGCATTAATCACCAAACCACAGATAATCCTTGCCGACGAACCGACGGGTGCTCTGGACAGCAAAACATCTGTAGAAGTAATGCAGATACTGAAAGACTTGCACCGAATAGGAATGACCATCGTCGTCGTAACTCATGAAAGCGGTGTTGCCAACCAGACTGACAAAATTATCCATATCAAAGATGGGATTATCGAACGGATCGAAGAAAATCTCGACCACGATGCCTCTCCATTTGGTCAGAACGGAATCATGAAATAAGTATTAGGTAATAAGTATTAAATATTAATTCCATGCGGTCACAACGCAGCCTAATACTTAATACCTAATACTTAATACCTATTATTTATTTTATTACTAATCACTTATTACTCAAAAAAATGATTGATATCTGGCAAGAAATATATAGTACCATCAAACGCAATAAATTGAGGACTTTTCTCACGGGATTTGCCGTCGCATGGGGAATATTCATGCTCATCGTCCTGTTGGGCGCCGGCAACGGACTAATTCACGCATTCGAGCAGTCGGCCTCCGAACGGGCTATGAACTCTATCAAAATCTATCCGGGATGGACCAGCAAATCATACGACGGCCTGAAAGAAGGAAGACGGATACGACTGGACAACAAAGACCTGAATACGACCAATAAGAATTTCCCGGATCATGTTATCAAAGCCGGAGCCACTGTATATCAGGGAGGCGTAAACCTGAGCTTCGGATCGGAATATGTCAATCTGAATCTTTCCGGAGTATACCCCAATCATACAGAAGTGGAAGTGGTAAAACTCTTTAAAGGGCGTTTCATCAATGAAATCGATATTAAAGAACGACGGAAAGTAATCGTACTCCACAAAAAGACTGCCGAAATCCTGTTTGACAAAACACATACCGATCCCATCGGACAATTCGTGAATGCAGGTAATGTTGTCTATCATGTAGTAGGTCTGTACAACGACAAAGGAGACAGCGGCGACAGCGATGCTTACCTTCCATTTACAACTCTGCAAACCATTTATAATAAAGGAGACAAGCTGAACAACCTCATTATGACTACCAAGAATCTGGAAACAATAGAATCTAATGAAGAATTCGAAGCTCACTATCGCAAAGTGATCGGTGCCAACCAGCGTTTTGACCCGACCGACCATAGTGCTATCTGGATATGGAACCGATTCACCAACTACTTGCAACAGCAACAGGGGTCAGCAATGCTCCGTATCGCTATCTGGGTAATTGGTATTTTTACCTTATTAAGCGGGATTGTCGGAGTTTCGAACATCATGCTGATTACTGTAAAAGAACGTACCCGCGAATTTGGCATCCGCAAAGCACTCGGAGCCAAACCTCTTTCCATCCTTTGGCTGATTATCGTAGAAAGTGTCACGATTACCACCATATTCGGTTACATAGGCATGGTTGCAGGCATCGGTGCTACCGAATGGATGAACAATACCTTCGGAAACCAGACTATGGATAACGGTATATGGTCCGAAACGGTATTCCTGAATCCGACGGTCGATATAGGAATCGCCATTCAAGCTACACTCACATTAGTAATAGCCGGAACATTAGCCGGATTGTTCCCTGCCCGAAAAGCAGTCAGCATCCGACCGATTGAAGCACTTAGAGCCGATTAAAGATTATGAGAATAGACATAGATACTTGTGAGGAAATCCTCATCACCATCACAAGAAATAAAACGAGAAGCCTGTTGACGGCATTCGGCGTATTCTGGGGAATCTTCATGCTCGTAGCTCTTATCGGCGGCGGACAGGGATTGCAGGATATGATGCAAAAGAACTTTGAAGGATTTGCCACCAACTCCGGTTTCCTCGCCGCCCAAAAAACGGGAGAAGCCTATAAAGGATTCCGTAAAGGACGCTGGTGGGATCTGGAGGCCATTGACATCGAACGTCTTCGCTCCCAAGTGAAGGAAGTGGAAGTCATTACTCCTTCTGTTGCCCGCTGGGGGTCCAACGCAATATATGGAGACAAGAAATACGACTGTAGCGTGAAAGGATTATATCCCGACTATCTCCACATCGAATCACAGGAAATGGCATACGGACGTTTTATCAACGACGTAGACATCCGTGAAGCACGTAAAGTCTGCGTCATCGGCAAGCGTGTTTACGAAAGCCTGTTCAAACCGGGAGAAGATCCGTGTGGCAAATATATACGGGTAGACGGCATCTACTATCAAATCATCGGTATGTCTTCTTCCGAAGGAAACATGAACATACAGGGACGTGCCTCGGAAGCAGTCACCCTTCCATTTACCACCATGCAGCAGACTTACAATCTGGGCGGGCAAATTGACGTAATCTGTTTCACCGTCAAACATGGTGTGAAAGTATCTGATGTACAACCTCAAATGGAGTCCATCATCAAAGCCGCACACTACATTGCACCTAACGATAAACAAGCGCTTATGTACCTGAATGCCGAAGCCATGTTTTCCATGGTAGACAATTTATTCAACGGTATCCATATTCTGATCTGGATGGTAGGTCTGGGCACTCTGCTGGCAGGAGCTATCGGAGTGTCGAATATCATGATGGTCACCGTGAAAGAACGTACTACAGAAATCGGTATACGCCGTGCCATCGGCGCACGCCCCAAAGATATCCTCCAACAAATCTTATCTGAAAGCATGGTATTGACTACGATTGCCGGAATGTTCGGTATTTCTTTTGCCGTCATGGTATTGCAACTGGTTGAAATGGGAGCAAACTCAGACGGAGGAGACGCACATTTTCAAGTCAGCTTCGGTCTGGCAGTCGGAACCTGCGCACTGCTAATCGCATTGGGTATGCTGGCAGGACTGGCACCCGCCTACCGTGCAATGGCTATCAAGCCGATTGAAGCAATCAGAGATGAGTAGCAGTGGAATGATAAATGAAGAACAAAGAATTAAAAATTAAACATATATATTCAAGATGAAAAAGTATCTGAAAATCACGTTATTGGTAATTATCGCCATAATCCTTGTCGGAACATTTGTATTTCTTTATCAGAAATCCAAGCCAAAGGTTATAGTTTATGAAACATTGGCAGCAGAAGTGACAGACCTTGAAAAAACGACAGTAGCCACCGGAAAAGTGGAGCCAAGAGATGAAATTCTAATTAAGCCTCAGATTTCCGGTATTGTTGACGAGGTTTTTAAAGAAGCAGGTCAAAGCGTAAGAAAAGGGGAAGTAATCGCCAAAGTAAAAGTAATCCCCGAACTCGGACAGCTAAATTCAGCAGAAAGCCGTGTTCGTCTGGCAGAAATCAATGCAAAGCAAGCAGAAACCGATTTTGCCCGTATAAAAAAACTGTACGAGGATCAGCTGATCAGCCGCGAAGACTTTGAAAAAGGGGAAGTGGCAGTAAAACAGGCACGTGAGGAAAATCAGACTGCCAAAGATAACCTGGAAATTATTAAAGAAGGAATCACTAAAAACAGCGCTTCATTCAGTAGTACCATGATTCGTTCTACCATCGACGGGCTTATTCTGGATGTGCCTGTGAAAGCCGGTAACTCCGTAATCATGAGTAACACCTTCAATGACGGCACTACCATTGCTACAGTGGCAAACATGAACGACCTCATTTTCCGGGGAAATATCGACGAAACCGAAGTAGGACGTATCCACGAGGGAATGCCGATCAAACTGACAATCGGTGCTTTGCAGAACCTGACCTTCGATGCTATTCTTGAATATATCTCTCCCAAAGGAGTGGAGACCAACGGAGCAAACCAGTTCGAGATTAAAGCAGCCATCACGGTGCCGGATACCGTACAAATACGTTCCGGTTATTCTGCAAATGCAGAAATTGTATTGCAACGTGCCAACAAAGTGCTGGCAGTACCCGAAAGTACCATCGAGTTCAATGGTGATTCTACGTTCGTATATATCATGACGGATTCCGTGCCACAACAGAAGTTTAAACGTACACAGGTGACTACCGGAATGAGTAACGGTATCAAAATTGAGATAAAGAAAGGTGTAACCGCTCAAGACAAGCTACGCGGTGCTGAGAAAAAAGATAAATAACTGATTCCGAATGAAAGCAATTTATAAAACTATAGCAATTGTTCTGTTGAGCGGAACCGGTATCGGTTCCATTCAAGCACAGAATACCACCTCGCAGGCCTGGACTTTACGGCAATGTATCGACTATGCCATTGAGCACAATATCGACATTCGTCAGACAGCCAATGAAGCCGAACAAAATAAAATAAGTGTAAACACTGCTAAATGGGCACGTCTCCCGAACTTGAATGGTGGTGTCAGCCAAGGATGGAGCTGGGGCCGTACAGCTTCTCCCAAAGATAACTCATATAGTGACACTAACAGTGCCAGTACAGGTTTGAACTTGAGTACCAATGTACCTCTTTTCACGGGCTTGCAATTATCCAATCAATATTCGCTTGCCAAGCTCAATTTACAAGCGGCTATCGAAGATTTGAATAAAGCAAAAGAGGATATTGCAATCAATGTTACCTCTGCCTATCTGCAGGTTCTCTTCAATCTGGAATTGAACAAGGTAGCACAAAGTCAGGTAGACCTTAGCAAAGATCAGCTGAAACGCATTAAAGGACTGCATGAAGTAGGTAAGGCCTCACCTGCAGAAGTAGCAGAAGCACAGGCTCGTGTAGCACAAGATAATATGACAGCTGTACAAGCAGACAATACTTATAAATTGTCATTACTAAACTTAAGCCAGTTATTAGAATTGCCCACACCGGAAGGTTTCATTCTTGAAAATCCTAAAGAAGAGCTGGAGTTCGAACCACTAACGGCACCAGACGACATTTATACTCAGGCACTTGCATATAAGCCGGGGATTAAGGCAGCAGAATATCGCTTACAAGGCAGCTTGAAAAATATTCGTATTGCCCAAAGTGACTTCTATCCGCAACTTTCTTTCAGTGCAGGATTAGGAAGCAGCTACTATACACTAAACGGTGAATCGGAATTCGGTTTCGGACGCCAATTAAAAAACAATCTGAGCAAATCCCTTTCTTTCAACCTAAGTGTTCCGATCTTCAACCGTTTTACTACCCGCAACCGGGTACGTACCGCCCGCCTGCAACAAGCAAATCTCGCCTTACAACTGGATAACACCAAGAAAGTACTTTATAAAGAAATACAGCAGGCATGGTATAATGCCGTAGCTGCGGAAAGCAAATACAACTCCAGCGAAGTCGCAGTGAAATCCAATGAAGAATCTTTCCGGTTGATGAGCGAAAAGTTCAATAACGGAAAAGTTACTTTTGTTGAATACAACGAGGCCAAACTGAATCTGACCAAAGCTCTTTCAGACAAGTTACAGGCTAAATACGAATATCTGTTCCGTACCAAGATACTGGATTTCTATAAAGGACAGACTATTGAATAGAAAGAGTTTCTGCCCTGTCAAAGAACAGTTATTCTAAAACATATCCGTTGGCTCATTCGTTATTATAGAAAGAACCAACGGATATGAAGCATTTAATTATCGCTGTCATTCTGATCATCAGTAATGTATTTTTAGGGATAGCCAAGCCAATGAAGAATCAAGCAGAAATCTATCTTGCAGGAGGATGTTTCTGGGGAACAGAACACTTTCTGAAACAAATCAGGGGAGTAGAAAGCACCCAGGTAGGATATGCCAACAGCAATGTTGCCAATCCGAGTTATGAACAAGTATGTTCGGGCAAAACGAATGCTGCCGAAACAGTAAAAGTCGTTTATAATCCCGAAGAAGTAAGTCTGGACTTATTGCTCAACCTGTATTTCCAGACTATAGATCCCACCAGCCTCAACCGCCAGGGAAATGATCGTGGAACGCAGTACAGAACAGGTATATATTATATCAGCCAAGCCGATATATCTGCCATCAATAAAGCTATTCAAGTATTGTCCACTCAATATCAAAAACCAATTGCTATTGAGGTAAAGCCACTGACAAATTTCTACCCGGCAGAAATCTATCATCAGGATTATCTGGATAAGAACCCGAACGGATATTGCCACATCAATCCGGCATTATTTGAAATGGCACGCAAGGCCAATGCTTCTAAAACCAAAAACTATCAAAAGCCGGATGATGCAACTCTCCGTAAGAAATTATCTGCGGAACAATATGCCGTGACTCAGAAGAATGCAACAGAACCTGCTTTCCATAACGAATTCTGGAATGAACACCGACCCGGTATCTACGTAGATATCACCACCGGAGAACCTTTGTTTGTTTCAACTGATAAATTCGATTCCGGCTGCGGATGGCCTAGTTTTTCCAAGCCTATCCAAAAAGAACTGATTGCCGAGAAGAAAGATACAACTCACGGAATGATACGGACGGAAGTACGCAGTAAAACAGGTGATGCCCATTTGGGACATGTATTCACTGACGGTCCGAAAGAAAAAGGCGGACTGCGGTACTGCATCAACAGCGCTTCACTACGTTTCATCCCCAAAGAGAAAATGAAAGAAGAAGGATACGAAGAATACCTGTCACTTATTAAATAGAATAACTTACATTGTTTCCAGACAGATACAATAAAAAACGGTGGATTCCTTGTCCGGGTAATCCACCGTTTTCGTTTGTTAACCTTAAGAGAGAAAGAGAATTTCACAATCCCCTGAGTATCGTTATTTTCCGGCAAGCAGCAGGTCTGCTTCATCTATTACCGGAGTCTGTATATTCATTGCCCAGTTACCTGCCGATTCTTCAATCCACTTGTAGTCATTCCACTTATAGTTCATATATGCAATCGGCATATTAGCATCGTTCAGTTCATAAACGCTCTTTTCTACAGAGTCGTCATAAGCTTTATGTGATTTATTCCAGCGTGCGTATAACAATGTGATCTCATTAGAAGAATAAGTATAATCTATCTTGAAATACGGAATCCACTTTTCGCTGGATGAATCCCATTTGAAAGCTTCTTTGGACGCCATTCTTTTTTGTTCATCATACGTAAAATCATATTTCATGTGACGATAGAGAGAGCCATCGAGTCTGTAAATAACCTTCGATACAACAACATCATCCACTTTCTCTTCATTAGTAATGAAGTTATTGTTCTGTGCTTTCAACTCTGCATTAGCGATACCGGCAAATACCATTGCTACTAAAACCATCATTCTGAATAATACTGTAGTTTTCATAATTGTATATTTTTTATTTGTTCAACTTTCTTTTTTGTTCTTCTGTTTATTAGACGGAACATCTATATTGAATGGTTGCAACTTTCTGAACTTTTTTTCATTTTTCAGTTGCCCGCCTTCGATTATATAAATGCAAGGGGTATGCCAAAACAGTAAACACCTAATAATCAGAACAAAGAAGGTATAAGCAGATGTACGAAAATGAACAGTTGTTCGCTCATAAACGGACATCATGTTAAAAAAGAACGACTTATATCCGGTTGAACAGAATATTATCTACCTTTGCATCCAATAATTTATTTAAAGGCAAATGATGAAAAAGAACAGCAAACAAAGTATTCTCCTGTTATCAATTGGAGGAATCTTATTTATCTGCCTTGTCGGTGTCTATCTAAGCCGTAGCATTCTTCTACGGAGTATAGCCAATAAACGTACTACTCACATCGAACAAACATACGGGCTGCACATTCACTATGAGAATCTGGAAATGTGTAGTCTGAATGAAGTCTCCATTCAGGGACTTTCTGTAGTTCCCGAGCAAAGGGATACTCTCCTTACGCTGCAAACTGTCAACGTCAAACTGACCCCCTGGAAACTACTGAAAGGAAACTTTGAAGTACGCAATATCCGTATGGACGGACTAACGATTGCTTTTATCAAACGGGACAGCGTAGCAAACTATGATTTTCTATTCTCCAAACGCCAATGCCAATCGGAAGCCACAACCAAACCTGCCACCGAAAGCAACTACAGCCATCGTATCGACCGGATATTGAACTTAATATATGGCTTTCTGCCCGAAAACGGACAACTGACTCAACTCAATATAACCGAACGGAAAGACAACAATTTTGTTGCCCTAAGCATCCCCGCCTTCACGATTGAAGACAATCGTTTTCAGTCGGCCATCAAGATAAAGGAAGATACCCTGACACAACAATGGAAAGCCACAGGCGAACTGAACAGAAAAGCCCGGATGTTGAAAACAGAACTTTTCGCTACTGGGAAAAAGAAAATCTCACTGCCTTATATCAACCGCCGCTTTGGGGCAGAAGTTACTTTCGACACCTTATATTATAGCATGACCGAAGAAAATCTTGCAAATAATCAGCTACGACTGAACGGTAAAGCCAGAGTCAGCGGTCTTGATATATTCCACAAAGCCCTTTCGCCGGAAGTTATCCATCTGGATCGAGGACAGCTTACGTATCAGATGAATATCGGCAATCATACGCTGGAGTTGGATAGCACCACTACAGTTCTATTCAACAAAATACAATTCCACCCCTATCTGCGAGCAGAAAAGAAAGAAGCTCAATGGCACTTCACAGCTGCCATAGATAAATCCTGGTTCCCGGCTGACGATTTATTCGGTTCTCTCCCCAAAGGGTTATTCAGCAATCTGGAAGGAATAAAGACAAGAGGTGAGTTGGCTTATCATTTTCTGCTGGACATCGATTTCGCTCAATTAGACAGCCTCAGATTTAAATCGGAGTTAAAAGAAAAAGATTTCCGGATCATGGAATATGGTGCGACACCTCTTTCCAAGATGAGCGAAGAGTTCACTTACACTGCTTATGAGAATGGCATGCCTGTCAGGTCATTCCCTATCGGCCCCTCTTGGGAACATTTCACACCATTAGACAGTATCTCTCCCCTGCTACGGATGTCCGTCATGCAAAGTGAAGATGGGGCCTTTTTCTATCACAAAGGATTCTTGCCCGATGCCATACGTGAAGCATTGATTTACGACCTGCAAGTCAAACGCTTTGCCAGAGGAGGCAGTACAATCACCATGCAACTAGTGAAAAATGTATTCCTCAACCGGAACAAAAACTTTGCCCGCAAACTGGAAGAAGCCTTGATCGTATGGCTAATAGAGACAGAGAGGCTGACGTCTAAAGAACGTATGTACGAAGTGTATTTGAATATTGCCGAATGGGGACCTCTGATTTACGGTATCCGGGAAGCCTCTGCTTATTATTTCAATAAACGGCCTTCCCAACTCACGACCGAAGAGAGTATCTTTCTGGCTTCCATTATCCCAAAACCAAAACACTTCCGCAGTTCCTTCGCAGAAAACGGACAATTGAAAGAGAATATGGAAGGCTATTATAAACTGATTGCCGGACGTCTGGCTCAAAAGGGGCTGATAAGTGAAATCGAGGCGGATACTATCCGCCCCGATATCCAAGTTACGGGCGACGCCCTGAATAGTTTAGTCGGCGATACGCCGGAATCTAGTTCTCCTACCGCTGAGGAGCAATGACTTATTAATAAAGGAATAGGTTTTATCTTCTTGAGCTATTTCCTCTTTCTGAAGAACGGGAAGAAGAGCCTCGGCTACTGCTACTCGTGCTTCCTGAAGATGAGCTTCTTTCGGTCGATCTGGAAACGCTGCCCCTACTGGAACTGCTGCCGGAACTACTGCTGCCCCGATTGGAAGTACTACCGGAACTGCTACTTCTGCCGGAAGTACTACTTCCCCGGTTCGAACTATCATGATTCCGGCTGCTCGTTGTACTGCCGTTTGTTCTACTTGAACTGCCGAAAGAACTGCTGCCACGTCCACTTTCGCGGTTCGTGCTGCCACCTGTCGGACGACGGTCAGAGTTCGAAGAACCTGTACTTGTTCCCGGACGACTTCCGGAATGATGATTTCCTTCACCTCTGTTATTATTTCTGCCCGGAGTTGTCTCCTTATTCGGTTTATCGTCTCTGGAAGGAGTAGACGGTCTGCCTGGAGTCGTTGGTCTGCTTGGACTCGACGGGCGTTCAGTTGTAGAGGGTCTGCCTGAAGCAGAGGGTCTTCCCGAATTTGAAGGTCTATGTCCCGATTCCGGACGGGGGCGGGAAGAATTTCCAGGCCGTCCCGATGAATTAGGACGTGATGATGTTCCCGGACGTCCCGAAACTCCGGGACGGGCAGGTGCATTATGCGGACGAACAGAAGTATTCGGGCGGAAGCGTACAGAACCGAAATCCGAACGACGATAAGAATGGAATACTCTCTGATCCCTTACCCGGTATGGAGTAGGATAATGGACAACGTTATTGTATCTTCCCCGGTAATAGCTCACATGATGAATATGCGGACGATAATGTGCACCACAGTAAGTCCGATAATGATAAGGTACACCAAAATAGAATAAACTACGATTCGGATAATTAATATAAATCCGGAAATTCCATCTTCCTCCGGTCACGTAAATCGGACGATAAAAATAATCAGCCCCCAGAAACCTGCGATATTGCCCATCACTCAATACCCAGCGAAGATCATCGTTACGAATATCCAAGGCCTCATAGTAATCGTCCAACGCCCATTCGTCACCCCGCACTACATAATCCATAATATTACGAAGAGAGTAGAGGAAATCATAATTAATCTCATACACATCATTATACTGCGGATTACTTAAGTCCAACTCATATGCCATCTTATCAGTAAGGAAACGTGTCTCCTTACGCACCTTACTGGTGCTCATTCCCGCCATTACAGTGGTACTGGCAGTCACTACTAATAATATAAACAGAATTCTTTTCATGATTTCATTTTTTTTAGTTACGTCCGCTATCGTAAGATTCCGCGAACTCTCTCATCTCCCTCTTATCCATCTCAAAAGTGAAAACATCCGTTAGTATCGAGAAGTTCTTCTTATCTGCGATTTTCGGATAAAGCTTCTTTATCATATTCTTCTTATCTGTCTGAAAGGTACACATATCCACCAATTTACGACATTGGGCGCAAGTGAATCCCGAAGGAGGTACGACTTCATCCAGCATTCGGGTCCGGTCAGACTCAAATGATTTGCCTCTATATTCATTGAAAAAACGATCAAATTCAGCTGCGCTCATAGCTCTTGGCCGTACATATCCTGCATCTCCCGGTCGTTGCTCACCATGATAAGCCTGGATATATTTTTTCATGCTGTCACGGTCAAAAGAAGAAAAGAGCTTATTGACAACCGGACTGAAATTTTCTTTATCCACAATTTGCGGATACATACGCTTCATCACAGTCATCTGAGTATCTGAGCTATTAATCTGATCTATAATCTTTCCGCACTGTGCAGAAGTAAAGTTGCATTCCAACAAAACGTCGTCTATATACTTAATTTGTTCAGTAGGCATGATCACCATCCGGAAATCACGTAGAAAACGATCAAATTCGTCGTGCATCATAAGAGTTCTGCGACGGGATGTTTCTTCATACTGTGGAGGGCAGACCGGAGGCGTATTGGTTACAACAACAGAAGGAGGCATCATTACCGGAGGCGGCAGCAGAATTTCATCACCGTTAAATGTATCCATACTTGTCACCCTTCCATCTGCAAAATATACTATAATCTTAATCGAGTTTCCGTAAAGTACTGAAGAGACCCGATGGAACTCCCATTCTTCGGTGTTGCCATCAAAACGTCTGTAATCCGGTTTACCCAATATTCTTTCCACATTCTGGCGAGACATTCCTTGCTGCACTTCCATCACTTGCTTGTTGGACACGTAATAAGTAGAGCAGCTGCTGGCGATCACCCACAACGTAAAAAACAGGATTATATGTATCTTTTTCATAACCGTATCGTTTTTAGTTAATTATATCAGCGTCCTTCGTATTCCCTGATAAAATCGTTCATTTGAGTCTTGTTCTTAGAGAATGTAAGAGTAGCGGTCACCATAAAGAAAGCCTCTTTATCCACAATATTGGGATACATCATTTTCATTATTTTCAATCGTTCATTATCAAAAGTATAGAACTTCACCAATTGGAGACATTGTTCTGATGTAAAATCTGAATTAGTCAATGCAGCAGTTATCAACCCCATACGATCTTTATCAAAAGGCTCATTCTTCACACTATCAAGGAACTTCTTAAAGAGTTGATCACTCATCACTCTATCATAGCGATCATGCTCCGGACGATGTCCACTTTGTCCCGTTCCCGGTCTGCCGGGCCTTCCCGGACGGATATCTCCAGGTTCTTCTACAACGATATCATGTACTCCATTTCCGTTAAAGTAAACACGTTCATTATACAATCTTTCTCCTTTCCAAACGCGTTCTCCCGGACGGGTAGAACGGGAAGCATACACCTCAATCGTATAATTTCCCGGTTTCAAATTGGCAACGAAACAAGTGGTAGTAGGGTAACACATCTGTTTTCCTCCAAAATAAACAAGAATCGGAGTGTCTCCTCCATCAATCCTGATTCCACTGATAGACTGCGCTTTTAAAGAAAGAGCAGCGAGCAAAATGCAGAAACTTATTATTATCTTACGCATAACTTATCTAGTTTTGAAATTATTATCTTTAACTGATATCACAAAAATAGGGTGAGAAAACTCCCCACCCCAATGATTCTCTCTATTCTTGTATAGGGATTTCCCTATTCTGTTTAGGATTCCGCCAAAGTGATGCCATTCTCCTGCAAAGAAATCAACCGCTTCTTATACAAGTCGCCCACCCCTTTCTTGAATGTTTTCTTACTAACGCCAAAAGTATCATAGATATCCTCCGCAGGGCTTTTATCGTTCAGATGGATTCGTCCACCATGCTCTTTGATATAATCCAGCAGTGTCTTCGAGAAATCATCTATTTTTTCGAATCCCGGCTTCTGAAGGATCAAGTCTACCTTACCATCTTCGCGCACTTGTTTCACAAAAGCTCTCATCTGCATACCTGTTTCCAACGTACAGAATATCTCATTCTCATATAGCAATCCGCTATGCTTATTATCTATAATCGCCTTAAATCCCAAATCTGTCTTCTGCCATATCAATATATCCACCTCTGTACCCGGAGCATAATCCGGTATGTCTTTCGACAGATAGCGTTCTACCTTTGCCGAAGCTACGATACGATAGCTTTCATCATCCAGATGTGCATGAATAACATATTTCCGTCCAACCTGCATTTTCATCTTTTGCTCACTGAACGGAACAAACAAGTCTTTCATCAGTCCCCAATTCAGAAATGCTCCGAACTGATTTACCCAAGCAACTTCCAGACAAGCAAACTGTCCCACCTGCACCAACGGGGTCAATGTAGTGGCAATCAGTCGCTCATCTATATCCAGATAGAGAAATACATTCAGCATATCCCCTACCTGACAGCCTTCGGGCACATAACGGGTAGGTAACAAAATTTCTCCTTCTTCTCCTCCATCGAGATACAGACCGAAATCGACCTCCTTTACTACCTCGAGCTGATTGAACTTTCCTAATTCTATATTCATACTTCTATTTATTATATATTCCATATCTTTATAAAGAACAAAGATAATCTATTTTACGCACATCCCTTTCATGCACAGATATAACTTTTCGTTATTAAGGAAAACTATTTTCTATGAACAATCTGACGATTAAGGCGTTATCTTTGTAGCGACAACAAACCAGAACTGATTATTCACCTTATAAACATATATAATTATGGAATTTTTAACCAACGAGAAACTTACGATCGTAGGAGCAGCCGGAATGATCGGCTCTAATATGGCTCAAACTGCCATGATGATGAAACTTACCCCGAACATTTGTCTATATGATCCTTTTGCTCCCGCTTTGGAAGGTGTGGCAGAAGAGTTATATCACTGTGGTTTCGAAGGTGTGAATCTAACTTATACCTCCGATATCAAAGAAGCACTGACGGGGGCCTCTTATATCGTATCTTCAGGTGGTGCAGCCCGTAAAGCAGGCATGACTCGTGAAGACTTGTTGAAAGGAAATGCTGAAATCGCTGCTCAGTTCGGTAAAGATGTTCGCCAATATTGTCCGAACGTAAAACACATTGTTGTTATTTTTAATCCTGCTGATATCACCGGACTGATCACATTGCTTTATTCCGGTCTGAAACCGTCGCAGGTCTCTACACTGGCAGCATTGGACAGTACCCGTCTGCAGAATGAGCTAGTGAAATATTTCCATATCCCCGCCTCCGACATTCAGAACTGCCGTACGTATGGTGGACATGGAGAACAGATGGCAGTATTCGCTTCAACCACTAAAATAAAAGGAGAACCGCTGACTGATTTCATCGGAACTACCCGCCTTCCATTGGCTGAATGGGAAGCTTTGAAAGTGCGTGTAATACAGGGTGGTAAACATATCATCGACCTGCGCGGCCGTTCTTCCTTCCAAAGTCCGGCTTATCTTTCCATTGAAATGATCGCTGCCGCTATGGGCGGACAACCGTTCCGCTGGCCTGCCGGTACCTACGTATCCAATGATAAGTTCAATCACATCATGATGGCTATGGAAACTTCCATTACTAAAGATGGCGTTACTTATAAAGAGGTGGCCGGATCTCCTTCTGAACAGGAAGAACTGGAAAAGAGCTACGAACACTTGTGCAAGCTTCGTGATGAAGTGATCGAAATGGGTATCATTCCGGCCATCAAAGACTGGCATGCCTTGAATCCCAATATTGACTAACCAGTAATCATTAAATAATAAACACCGGAATTCGATGATATTTTTCAGTTCGGATTCCGGTGTTTTTTATTATTTATTCTTATCGATCTGCTATTAATCCCCCACTCTGGAACATCCTGCACAAACTCCCTTTACTACATAATTCACACTATTCAAAGTAAATCCTTTCGGCAGGTCGATTACCGGAATATGAATCTTCTCAAGACAGAATGTCCGATGGCATCTTTCGCAATAAAAATGCGAATGCAGGTCTTTCAGCACACAATTACAAGCATCATCACAAACTGCATATTTCCATGAGCCGCTTCCATCATCTATACTGTGTATCAGATGATGAGACAGGAAAAGTGTAATTGTCCGGGATATAGTCGACTTATCAACCGTATCCAGCAACGTTTCAAGATCAAGCTGAGACACTGCACGTCCCGCTTCCATCATACTCTTTAATATGAGAAGTCTTATTGCCGTCGGCTTGATGTCTCTTTTTGCCAACTTATCCAAATAAACTTTTTCTTCCATATTCTTTTATTTTATCATTTTCTGTATCCTCACAGCATTCATGATGGCAATCAGCGCCACACCGACATCCGCAAAGACAGCTTCCCAAAGTGTAGCCAGTCCACCGGCTCCCAATATCAGCACAAGCAATTTCACCCCAAATGCCAGTGAAATATTCTGCCATACAATCCTGCGCGTCAGTTTTCCTACCTTTATCGCCTCAGCAACCTTAGAAGGCTGGTCAGTCTGTATTACCACATCAGCCGTTTCAATAGCTGCATCACTGCCCAGGCCACCCATGGCAATACCTACGTTGCTTAAAGCCAGTACCGGAGCATCATTCATGCCGTCGCCCACAAAGGCAACCTGATTTTCGGCATGCCGGCGCAATTCTTCCAAATGCTTCACCTTTCCATCAGGAAGCAGATCACCGTAAGCTTCCGAGATGCCCAGCTTCTCTGCAAAGTTACTAACAATACTTTGTTTATCACCGGATAATATCTGAATGTTTTGGATTCCCAGCGCTTTCAAGTTCTGAACAGCTGCCGTTGCATCCTCTTTCAAAGTATCTGATAACAACAGATAACCGGCATAACTGTTCCCTATCGCACAGACAACAATCGTATCTGTGATAAAAAGGAGTTCGGGCGGATACTTTATCTGAAACTTAGCAAGTAGACGGCAATTACCTACCAAGACAGAGACGTCACCCACTGTCGCTTCCAGACCAAGTCCCGCATATTCTTTGCTGTCAGTAACGGGTGGTGAGAGTTCTATATGCCGCAGCTTTGCATAGTTCACAACAGCTTTAGCAATAGGATGCGTACTGTCACGCTCTACCGAAGCGACTAATCTGACAAGCTCTTCCTCGGAAATACCGGGTTCGCATTTACAGGACTGTACCTCAAATGTACCTTTCGTAAGGGTTCCGGTCTTATCAAAGACCACTGTGTTTATTTTTGTAATGGCATCCAGATAATTCCCTCCTTTAAATAAGATTCCCAACCGGGAGGCCGCTCCGATACCACCGAAATATCCCAGCGGAATACTTACTACCAAAGCACACGGACACGAGATCACCAGAAAAACCAAAGCCCTGTACAACCAGTCATTAAAAGCAAACACAAACGGAGGACTTATCAATGAATAAAGGAATGGAAGCAGAACGATCAGAACCGCCAAACCCGTAACAATAGGTGTATAGACACGGGCAAATTTACGGATAAACAATTCTGCCGGAGCTTTACGTTCCGATGCATTCTGAACGAGTTCCAGGATACGGGCAAGGGCGCTCTTATCGAAAGGCCTGGTCACTCTTATCCGGATTACTTTATCGGTAACAATCATTCCGGCAAGTACTTCCTCATTCTTGCGTATGCTACGAGGTACACTTTCTCCTGTCAGTGCTGACGTATTGAACGCTGCTACATCATTCAGCATCATTCCGTCCAAAGGTACACGGCCACCTGTTTTTATTTCAATCGTTTCTCCTACTTTTACCTTCTTAGGATTCTCGACAACTACCCCATTTTCTCTGACGACTGCCGCCTCTTCCGGCCTGACATCTAATAGTGCCCCGATATTACGTTTTGCCCTATCAACAGCCTTTTCCTGAAACAGTTCTCCTATGGAATAAAACAGCATAACTGCTACTCCTTCGGGATATTCGCCAATATAAAAAGCTCCAAGCGTAGCTATAAACATCAGTGTGAACTCACTGAAGTAATCCTTATCCTTTATACTCTCCCATGCTTCTTTCATTACGGGTAAGCCGACCGGGAGATATGCTACAATATACCATATCAAGGAAAAATATCCTTCACGGAAAAAAGTGAAGTCCAAAGCATTCATTACAATTCCACTTATCAGCAGAATAAATGAAAGTCCCACTTTCCAATATTCAGAGAATATCGATTCTTGCTTTTCTATATGCTTTTCAGGTGCACATTCATGTGTATGTGCGCAACAACTACAATGTCCCATAATCATCCTTTCTTTTTATCTGTTGCAAAGGTAGCGAATGATTCGTGCAACAAAGTTGCAAACGTTGCAATTGTAAGGCGGTTTATTTCAGCAACGACACTTGGTGTATAAACAAAATAAATCAAAGCATTTGTGCAGGTTTCCTGCTCAATTAACTCCCCATGATTTATTCGGAGTATCACCTAACTCAATCACCAGATGTCCTCCTTTAACTAATTCTTCATGCGCCAACTGAAAAGAAGAGTGTTCCACTCCGTTCCAGCTTACTCTCTGAATATAAACATTCTTCGGAGAGTTATTAACCGTTTCAATAACAACCTCCTTGCCCGGATAATATCTGTTATCAAGCTGAATGGTAATCTTATCGAATATCGGAGATGTTATTTCATATTGTGGCGTAGTGGAGGCACCTCCCTGCACATCAAACAGACCGATAGCCATCAATACACCCAATGCCCCCATCTGTCCCTGATCTTCATCTCCATTGTATCCTCCAAACGGAGTAATATCACCGAAAACTTCTTTCTTGATGCGTCTCACCCAATATTGCGTAAGCCAAGGTGCACCGGCATGACTAAACAGATGCGCCATGTGAAGAGAGGGCTGATTCTCATAATCAATCCAGTTGTGAGCATGTTCTCCATGCTTACTTATGAAGTTATCCTGTGAAGCCAGTTCAAACTGTTGGTTGAGTTTCGTGACAAAAGCCTCATTTCCCCCTATTAAATAAATCAGATCTTTGATGTTATGGGGTACATAATAGGTAAAAATAGCAGCATTACTCTCCACAAATCCCGGCATGTTGAATCCTTTCCCAATCGGTGAGAAGTTCCTCATCCAAGAACCATCCGTTGTACGCGGACGCATCCATCCGCTTTGTTTATCGTACACATAGCGGTAGTTGAACGAGCGTTGCAAGTATTTCCGGTATACATCTTCTTTTTCCAGTCCTTTGGCGAACTGTGCCATGCACCAGTCCTCGTAAGCGAAGTAAAGAGTCATCGCACATCCCTCCGCATGAGGACTTTTAGTCGTTGGCTCCGGCACAAATCCCTTATCAACGTATTGCTGCATAAAATTACCGGGATTTGTCTTATAGCCTACATAATCACGGATACCACCCGGCTCAGAATTCTTCAAACAACCCTGATAAGCGGATTCTATATCAAAATCGCGGATTCCCTTATTATAGGCAGCCGCAATGAGAGGAGTGGCCTGATCACCCACCATCACATAAGTATAATTACCACCACTGGGGCCGCGAGCAATCATCCCGCCATTCGTATAATAATCCACTAAAGTAGAGACAAATTCACTCATTACTTTCGGATATGCTATCGACCACAATATATTCAGATTAAATTCACTTCCCCAAAAAGCATCCGAATTATATGTATTTCTTGTCGGTGTACCATTATCCAAAGGAACTTGACGCACTACAGGCTCCTCGCCTGTATTATCTATATATTTTCCATTGAAATCCGAAAACGTGTGACGGCCCAGAAGAGAATGCCAAAGGTCTGTATAAAACTTAATCTTTTCCTCTTCACTACCACCTTCTACGGTTATCTTGCCTAGTTCACGATTCCATTCGGCAAAAGCATCCTCTTTCACACGGTCAAAATTCCAGTGGGCAAGTTCCTTTTCCAGATTGATGCGAGCTTGCTCTTCACTGACATAGGATATGCCCACCTTCATCAACAAAGTTTGTTTTTTCAGTTTTCCAAACGAAGCGTATCCTCCGATATCTGCTCCTTCAATTGAGTTTTTATGTACCAGTTTCTTCTCCTTGCCTTCCTTCTCCCAGCCTCCGAATGCTGTCATATTCTGATTGAACCGGGCCACAAAATACACTGTCACCGGCTTTTTGCGACGTGATGTAGGTGCCAGAACAGAATATCCTCCGATTTCTTTTGATGATATCCGGTGAATAGCGGCCTTTTCTGTTTTTCCATGTGCCAGAAGAGCACCAACATCAAAAAGTACATTTGCTTTTTCTCCTGCAGGATAAGTATACCGATGCATACCGACTCTGGATGTAGAGGTCAGTTCCACTCTTATCTGATAAGTATCAAGTTCTACTTTATGATATCCGGGTTTCACTATTTCCGTCTCGTGAGAGTAGGTTGATTTATAGGCATCCATACCTTTGTGTCCCTTTACCTCTCCGGTTGTAGGCATCACCGGGACACCGGCAAGCTGCCAGCAATGTACGTGACTGAAACAACGTATCTCCTTGGAGTTATACAGATAACCTGAATTCCAGCTTCCTTCCGTCCATGTATCCGGGCTCAGACTAACCATTCCAAACGGGCGGGAAGCCGAAGAGAAAAAGAACCATCTCGATTTGTGAGTATCAATCTGAGGACGCACATAATCGACAGGGGTTACTTTCGGTTGCATCGCAAATAAATTTAATGCAATAATCTGTACACAGAAGAATATAGAAATATATTTATTCATTATAAAGTATATTATGTCTTTAAGACCTTCAAGTTGGACAAGCCTAATTATAGAGTTTTTTATTTTTTACGCTATTCAAACAGAACAACAGTAAATATTATGATACAAGTCAGTTAGACGCCGGCATCTAATCTGAATCAATAGTATTTGTCAATTCCACCAAATCCTGCTATTATTTTGTTGTCTTTCGTTTTATTGATAAAGTTATTTAATCGCTTTTCAAATTCTTCAGGTCGTTTCCTCGCTGCTTCAATATATGCTATTCGAATACGTTTATATGCATCAGAAAAACGTTGATAATTTTCCCATATTATTTTATCTTCTTTCAATCTGTCGATTATATCATCTGGAAAGACAAAAGGATCAGACAAAACATTTCGTATTTTATCCTCAAACTTAGGATGCACCATTTTATTTCCCAATAACCACTTAAGTCTTTCTTTGTTGGCTTGTGAGTATGTGCTTTTAGGGTTTCTAGGTGTGAAATGCTGAATTTTATGTTCTTCATCAAGCGACTTTATTGTACTGTCAATCCACTCAAAACAAAGGGCTTCTTCCACAGCGTCATTGTATGTAATACTTTTCTTTCCCGAAGATTTGCCGGGAAATACAAACCAAATTTCATTGGCAGTCTCAAAGTTGTCAATCAGCCACTTTCGCCAATCATTTCTGTCTTCAAAATATTTTATTTCCATTGATATAACAAGTCATTTAAACGAACAATTTTACTGCCTTTACTTTCATAACGAAGCATTTCATCAATTTTCCTTTTATCATAAACAGCATCTGTCCCTGCTATATAGAACTCATATTCTTTGTTACGAAAAACATCCGATCGCACACACCGGTATCCAACGATGCAAAGGCTTACATCTGCCAAATGTACTAAATCTTAGAAAAACAACCCCAAGTTACCTCTTAAAACATTGCTATTTAAGCAATGAAAAGTGATATAGACAGTAGATGTTAGCATCCACATATTAGAGAAGTACAGTTTCAATATCTGTTTCAACCGATGAAACAAAGTGTTCCATGCTTTGAAACAGAGTGTTTCATGCCTTGAAACAAAGTGTTTCGTACGGTGAAACAAAGTGTTTCAAGCTTTTGAAACTGCCTGAAACAAATATCAGGCAGAAATCATCTATATACCAACGACTTATAGCAATATAGCAAAATATTCATTTTACCGTTACTTCTATGCAGAAAAGGAGGACAAACAAAGTGAATAGCCTTCACCTACAGTGATATGGGACGAAGTATGGAGAAACAGGATGTGTAATATAAGGTAGTATTAAAACAACAGACAGTATTGCAGATATCTTAATCTACAATACTATCTGCAACCGTATAATTCATTATACATCAACACAATACACACGATTTGTTACAGATGGCAGATAATTACCACTTATATTCTTCTGTGTAGTACTCAAATGCCGGCTCTTTCTTGATACCTTTCTGACGAAACAATCGACGGATAAATTCCTGTTGTTCAGGGTCAATCGAGTATTCTTTACGATAAAAGCGATAGTATAGCGACCGTCCGAAATGTTGGAGCAGACGGTCTTTAATGGATACAGCATCTTTGAGAGGCACATCATCCAGCAAAGCCCGGACACCCCATGCCACACGTATCTTGCGAATAGACTTATAGAAAGGACAAGCTTTCGCGTCCTCCGGAATACAGTTCGGATTAACTACTGACAGTGTAGGATATTGATTAGTACTATGCACCGCCACCAAACGATGCAAACATTTCTCTCCTTTCGGACAGCAGGCATTGAAGCAGTGGGTATATCCATAGGGCACTGCCTGATAATTAAATTCATCTTCCATTATTTTATTCATGTTTGATATTATGTTAATGATAAAAGAAAAGACAGAAATTGCCCTAAGCAAACTTAAGGCAACTCCTGTCTTAACTATAAAAAATATTCTAATTAAAGCTCTATATCTTTCCGGTCATTCCGAATAAATTCCAGCAGTCTTTCCACTGCTTCTTCTTCCGGAATATTTTTCTCCACACAAACCTTGCCTTTATAAAGACTAATCTTTCCGCGTCCTGCACCTACATAACCGTAATCTGCATCCGCCATTTCACCGGGACCATTCACAATGCATCCCATGATACCAATCTTCAGACCTTTTAAATGCGAAGTAGCTGCCTTGATACGGGCAATCGTCTTTTCCAGATCATAGAGCGTACGTCCACAGCCCGGACAAGAAATATATTCAGTTTTAGAAGTACGGAGACGACCCGCCTGTAAGATTCCGAAAGCGATGCCATCCACTACCGCATGACTCAAACTTCCCTGATTGAACAAGAAAAGACCATCGCAAAGACCATCAAAAATCAATGCACCCATATCTGCAGCAGACTTGATCTGCAAATCCTCGGCATTATCTTCTGCATAATGCTGGAAAAAGACAACGGGATTCTGCAGCCCTTCCGTCATAAGCTGATGCACTAAAGCGCGATGCTCGCCCAAACGATTCGGATGATTGCTTTGAGAAATAATAACTACTTCGGGATGTGCCTTCAGACAGGCAATCACCTCATCCGTCTGTGCCATGTAAGGCATAAACAGGAATTTTAGTTCAGCATCACACCCGCCCATCAACGGCAACTGCACATGATTGAAAGCAGGCCATGTACCGGCTTCTCCCTGCCATACATCCGCATCGAGGATATACTCTACACCTGCTTCCCGCTGCTCGGGCAATGTTCTTCCGGCATAAATGTAATCCGGCGTGAACTGCGGATTTACTTCCGTGCCTCCATCCATCCGCTCGGCTATGACTACAGGAAGATGTTCACCTCCGATATTGCGGACGGCTTGTGTCTTTCTGCGTGAAGGAGACAGATAATTGAATTCCGGCGCATCCATTCCCGGAATAAACGGATGGTCCTGCCTTAACAAGATATAGTCCACCAACTTACGTGCAACCGGAATCTCAGCCTCGGGAGCTTCGCTCAAAGACACACGGATAGTATCTCCCAACCCGTCACTCAGCAAGGCACCGATACCCAAAGCCGATTTGATGCGTCCGTCTTCTCCGTCTCCGGCTTCTGTCACCCCAAGATGTAAAGGGAATGACATACCTTCCTGTTCCATAACAGCAACAAGCAGGCGAACGGTTTTCACCATCACCACCGTATTGGACGCCTTGATTGAGATCACCACGTCTGTAAAATGTTCTTCTACACAAATGCGCAGAAACTCCATACAAGACTCTACCATTCCTTCGGGAGTATCTCCGTAGCGGGACATGATACGGTCTGATAGAGAGCCGTGATTGACTCCGATACGAATAGCCGTATGATTCTCTTTGCAGATATTCAGAAACGGAACAAAACGATCATGAATTTTCTGTATTTCCTGCGCATACTCTTCATCGGTATATTCCAGTTTTTTAAAAGTACGCGCCGCATCTACATAATTGCCCGGATTGATCCGCACTTTCTCTGCGTATTGAGCTGCGACATCGGCAACCTTCGGATTAAAATGTACATCGGCCACCAACGGAACCATATATCCCTGGCTACGCAGTCCGATATTGATATTCATCAGATTCTCCGCTTCTTTAATGCCCTGCGTAGTCAGACGGACATATTCTCCACCTGCATCAACGATGCGTTTGGCCTGCTCCACACAAGCCTCCGTATCCTGTGTAGACGTATTTGTCATCGACTGGACACGAATGGAATTGGGGCCGCCCAACGGCACAGCCCCAATATTTACTTCTGATGTTTCTCTTCGAGAGTAATTGAATAAATCCATTTTTTCAATTGACAATTGACAGTTGACAATTGACAATTGAGAATCGAGCATCAACAACCGGCTCAATAAAACGCCCAAAGCGCCAGCCCATTGTCAATTGTCAATCGTCAATTGTCAATTAATTAGTTTTATATTCAAACTTAACTTCTTTCAGCTCTTCGTTTGCTTTTACGATTTTCTTTTTCAGACCTTCCTTGTAAGCAGCAAAAGCCTCAGCCAAAGCCGCATCACTCAAAGCAAGCATCTGAATAGCAAGGATAGCTGCATTCATCGCTCCATTGATGGCAACCGTAGCTACCGGGATTCCGGGAGGCATCTGGATAATAGAGTAAAGAGCGTCTACACCATCGAGCACAGACCCTTTTACAGGTACTCCGATCACCGGTAGCGTAGTATTGGCTGCAATTACACCGGGAAGGGCGGCAGCCATTCCGGCAGCAGCAATGATTACTTTAATGCCACGGCTACGGGCATTCTTGGCAAACTCTTCCACAGCCTCCGGCGTGCGGTGAGCAGAAAGGGCGTTCATTTCGAACGGTACATGCATATCATTCAGCAGTTGCGCAGCCTTCTCCATAACAGGAAGGTCGGACGTGCTACCCATGATGATACTTACAATTGGAGTCATTTGATTTACAATTTTACGATTTACTATTTACTATTTTACTGTTCAGATACGGACGTTCGGGCATGAAGGCCGGTACGCCGGTATCTGCGAGGCTCGTTGTCTGATAAGGAGTTTATCCGTTGATGACTGCTTTGTATGCTTCGGCATCCAACAGGTCTTCCGCAGCTTTCACGTCAGCAGGTTTCATCTTGATCAGCCAGCCTTCGCCATAAGGATCTTTGTTTACCAACTCCGGATTTTCCTCCAGAGCTTCGTTCTGTTCGAGTATCTCGCCGGCCAGCGGTAAGAAAAGATCGGAAATGGTTTTTACCACTTCAATGGTTCCGAAAGTCTCTCCGGCTTCCAACGTTTCTCCTACAGTAGGGATGTCAACGAATACGATATCGCCCAGTTGTTCCTGTGCATAATCTGTGATACCTACGTAAGCGATGTCTCCTTCTACACGAATCCACTCGTGTTCATTCGTGTACTTTAAATTCTGTGGAAAGTTCATAATAATTAGTTTTTAGGATTTATATTGTTTTTAAAATAAAAAAACTCTGAACATAAAGTTGTACGCCGGATGGAGTACCAAAAAGGCGCATACCAAGCCGACAACAAAACCGGAAAGCACTTCGCCTAAAGTGTGATGTCCCAAAACAATCCGTGCAGAGCCCAATATGCCCGCAATCAGAATAAACAGGCACAACCACACCACCGGATTATAGCTGAACAGTGCACTGAACGACACCAGTCCACCGATAATACCTCCCATTCCTGCCATGTGTTCACTCAGTTTCCATTTCAGATTGACCAGAATGCAAATGATCGATACTACCAGAGAAACAAAAATAATTCCTGTCATATACCAGGGAATATTCAGTTTCCGCATCATCAACAGACAGAATACGTAAGAAATGATAGTCAGCAAGATAGGTACATAACGTTTCTTACGTTCGCTCAGGTCCTGACGGGCAAACCCGTTAATCTTGCGGAACAGGAAAATGGTAATGGTAGGCGTCAGTATGGTGAAGCAATAAACGATTCCCAGCACAATCCCCTTATAGAGTATCGGCATGATACGGAGATAAGAAAACAGGAATAACACCAGAAACGCCAAAAACGGGATAGAAAATGGAGTAAACACGATGGAGGTAACCCGTGCCACCCGCAACATTGTTTTATCCGCTATGATATGCTCTCTTTCTTTATCCATCAGCACCTAATAGTTAATACTTTATAGTTAATACTTTAAAACTCATTTCCTCAGCCTTGCCACCGGTATATTCAGCTGCTGACGGTATTTTGCCACCGTCCTCCGGGCAATAGGATAGCCTTTTTCTTTCAGGATATCTGCCAGTTCATCATCTGTCAGCGGTTTCTTTTTGTCCTCCCCGTCAATGCATTCTTTCAGAATCTTACGGATCTCACGTACGGACATCTCTTCTCCGTCCTCCGTCGTGTAACCATCACTGAAAAAGAATTTAAGTGGATAGATACCGAAGTTAGTCTGTACATATTTGCTGTTGCTGACACGGGAAATCGTGGAAATATCCAGTCCGGTACGTTCTGCCACATCTTTGAGAATCATCGGTTTCAACAGTGACTCGTCACCCTCCAGGAAGAAAGGACGCTGCAAGTCGATAATCGCCTGCATAGTGGTCATCAGCGTATTCTGCCGCTGTTTCACCGCATCAATAAATCCCTGCGCGGCATCCATCTTCTGCTTCAGGAACATCATGGCTTCTTTCGACTCTTTGGACTGGTTTGCCTTATTTTTGGTATGTTCCTCCACCATCTCGGTAAAGTCACGACTCATACGGAGTTCGGGAACATTACGGTTATTCAGGCTTATGTTAATGGTTCCGTCGTCATAGGTGTCCACCAGAAAATCAGGAACTATTTGCTGAAAGCTTCTTCCGATAGCCTCTCCGAGCGAAGCACCCGGACGGGGATTCAACTTGGTGATCTCGGCAATCGCCTCACTGAAAGTTTCTTCTTTCACATCCAGTTTCTTGATGATCTTCTCCCAGTGTTTTCGGGTGAATTCTTCATAACAATCACTGATGATACGTTCTTCCAAGTCCAGTATCGGTGCCGGCTTTTTCTCCTCGCTCTTTTTCCGGAGGATCTGTATCATCAGGCATTCCTGAAGACTACGTGCTCCGATACCTGCCGGATCAAAATCCTGCAAGATGCACAGAGCCTCTTCCAGTTCCTCTTCCGTAGATTCGATGCCGGCATAAATAGCCAGTTCATCGCAGATACTCTCCAGCGATTTGCGAAGCAGTCCGTCGTCGTCCAGCGAACCGATCAGGTATTCTACCAGTTCGCACTGATGTTCGGTCAGGTTACGTTCACGAAGTTGTTCTTTCAGAATTTCATAAAAAGAAGTTGTATCGGAGAAAGGAATATCTTCCGCCTGCTCGTCCCGCGAGCGGTTGTTCTCCTGCAATTTATAGTCGGGAATATCGTCTTCGGTGAGATAATCGCTTAATGAATCATAATCGTTGGCATCGTTATCCATGCCTTCTTCCGAGTTGACATCTTCTGCATATTCATCGGCAGCAGTGTCTTCTTTACCTTCTTCAAGCGCCGGATTCTCCAATAGTTCAGCATGGATACGGTCTTCCAGCTCGACTGCGGGAAGCTCCAACAGCTTCACGACCAGAATCTGCTGTGGCGAGAGCGTTTGTATCTGCTGTTGCGCCTGCGATTGTATTTGACGGGAACCTTGTGCCATATTCGTTTTTGCTTTCTACTGTTTCTCGCTACAAAAGTAACTTTTTAACGAGAGATTACACAGATTAGTGGGATTATTTTTAATCCTATAACACAAAAATCTTTATCTTTGTTGCACGAACTTAAAAATTAGGACAGTATGTTTGCCAAAGAGACGTATATGCAGCGCAGAGCCCTGCTGAAAAAGAATTTAGGCTCCGGAGTTTTGTTATTTCTTGGAAATGACGAGTGCGGGCTGAATTATGAGGATAACACGTTCCGTTATCGTCAGGACTCCACCTTTCTTTATTATTTCGGTCTTTCGTGTGCCGGACTATCGGCTATCATTGATATTGACGAAGATAAAGAAATTATTTTCGGTGACGAATTGTCTATCGATGCCATCGTGTGGATGGGTTCACAACCTACATTACGCGAAAAATGCGAACGTGTCGGCATCAAGGAGCAGATGGCTTCCGCCGATATAGTAGGTTATCTGCACAAATGTGTCCAGAGTGGTAAAGCAATTCATTATCTTCCTCCTTACCGCCCTGAACATAAACTGAAATTGATGGACTGGCTGGGTATACCGCCTGCACGCCAGGAAGGTTCCGTACCTTTCATCCGTGCTGTAATAGCTCAGCGTAACTATAAATCAGCAGAAGAAATCGTAGAAATAGAGAAAGCCTGTGACGTGACTGCCGATATGCACATCACCGCCATGAAAGTTCTTCGTCCGGGAATGTATGAATATGAAGTAGTAGCGGAAATGAACCGGGTGGCAGAGTCTAATAACTGCGAGCTGTCTTTCGCTACGATTGCCACTATCAACGGGCAGACCCTGCATAACCATTATCACGGGAATAAAGTAAAACCGGGCGATTTGTTCCTGATTGATGCAGGTGCGGAAGTGGAATCGGGCTATGCCGGTGACATGTCGTCCACCATTCCTGCGGATAAGAAATTCACAACCCGCCAGCGCGAAGTCTACGAAATCCAGAATGCAATGCATCTGGAATCTGTCAAGGCACTTCGTCCGGGCATCCCTTATATGGATGTATACGATTTGTCCGCCCGTGTCATGGTAGACGGAATGAAAGCTCTCGGACTGATGAAGGGAAATACGGAAGATGCTGTTCGTGAAGGAGCACACGCTTTGTTCTACCCGCACGGATTAGGCCACATGATGGGACTGGACGTTCATGATATGGAGAACCTGGGTGAAGTATGGGTAGGTTATAACGGTCAGCCGAAGAGTACACAGTTCGGACGCAAGTCTCAACGCCTCGCCATCCCACTGGAACCGGGATTTGTACATACAGTGGAACCGGGTATCTACTTCATCCCCGAACTGATCGAAATGTGGAAAGCGGAAAATAAGTTCGCCGATTTCATCAATTACGATAAAGTAGTCACTTACAAAGACTTCGGCGGTATCCGCAACGAAGAGGATTATCTCATCACGGAGACAGGCGCCCGCCGGCTCGGCAAAAAGATTCCGCTGACTCCGGAAGAAGTGGAAGCTTTAAGATAACCGGCTGCTTTACTCAACAAGGCACTAAAAATCACATAAGAAAACGATAAATGCCTGTACTATAATCAAGTATAGGCATTTATCATTTCAGGGGGACGGTCATTTTTTTAAGTATTAGTGTCATAATTCTTATCCTTATACACGACAATAGGCACTATATTTGCCAATATCCCCATCATAACAAACTATTAATACTTTAAACTAATGGCACGAACTACTTTATTACTTTTGTCTATTCTTTTTCTACTGCCTGTAAACGCATCTGTCAAAAAATTGCAGGTCGAATACCTTACCAATCCTATCGGGCTGGACATTACAGTTCCCCGATTCAGCTGGCAATTGGAATCAGCAGAAAGAGGAGTGAAACAAATAGCTTATCAAATTACCGTAGCAACTGATGCAGCCTGTTCAAATACAGTCTGGACTTCCGGAAAGGTAGCATCCGACAAATCACTGAACATCTGCTATGCAGGACCGGCTCTCGCACCTTCCACCCGTTATTATTGGAAAGTAACCGTATGGAACAATAAAACCGGTGAAGAAGCCTCAACAGAAAAGGCTTTTTTCGAAACAGGATTATTATCCGACGGATGGTCGGGAGCACAATGGATCAAAGCTACTCAAATAAACAAAAACTCTAAAATCAATCCGGAAGACAAAAAACAGGCCAAAGCACGCATGTTACTGGAAATGGATGTTACACTGACTTCCGGTAACGCATCCGTTCTTTTTGGCGCACGTGATGCTTCCAATGTATTCATGTGGTCTGTCAATACACTGGATAACGAAAAAGAGCCTCTAATCAGAAGACATATTTACGAAGGAGGACGGCTGCAAAGCTCAGACACCCCCATAGGCAAGTTCTTTTCCAAATCCGATTTACTGAATAAAGAACATCATCTGGCAATTGAAGCGAAAGAGGGAGTGATTAAGACTTCTATTGACGGAGTACTGGTAGATACTTATACGGATACTGACTCAAAACTATCGAATGGATATATCGGTTTCCGGGCATTCAGAGGTAATAATACCAATGAAACGGCTATGTTCGATAATATTGTACTGACAGAGTATGAGTTGAAAGACGGCAAAGAAGAAGCCAAAGTCGTTTTGAAAGAAGATTTTGAGAAACCTCAGTCCCTGTTTGAAGGAGGCGAAATCGTTTCAGTGGGAAATAATCACAAACTGAATATGGTTTCCGGCTCCGGTGATTATCGGGTGTTACAGGGTGCCATGAGCGGAGTACCTATGTTCCGTAAAGAATTTAAAGCAAAAAAGAAAATCGCATCTGCCCGCATCTACAGTTCGGCTCTGGGAGTTTATGATTTATTTATCAATGGACAGCGGGTAGGAAATAAGCTGGAAGATGGCAGCATACGCTATGACGAGCTGAAACCGGAGTGGACAGATTTCAGCAAAACAGCACATTACCTGACCTATGACATCACCCATCTGCTCCAAAAAGGGACTAATGCGGTCGGTGCGCAAGTATCCTCCGGTTGGTGGAACAGCGATGTCTGTCACGGAGAATATGGCGGTCATGAAGTAGGATTCATCGCAAAGATACTGCTGAAATATACAGATGCTACTTCGGAAACAGTAGTGACGGACCTTTCCTGGCTATCATCCATGGATGGTGCCATACGAATGGGAGACATCTACCACGGAGAAACGTATGACGCCCGAAAAGAAAGTGCATGGACAAAGCCCGGATATAATACCGCCAATTGGAATAAAACAGCTGTCAACCCTCACTTTAAAGGAGAATTAATCGCCTTTGCCGGACCAACCGTTCAAGTGCGCCCGCATTTGAACCGTACCCCTCTGTCTACTACCATTTACCGAGGTGAGAAAGATGGAAAAATCAATGTGCTGAGTGTTACGGACAAACCGGCTCCCATTCGGTTAAAGAAAGGTGAAACGGCTATCTACAACTTAGGTCAGAACATGGTCGGCTGGGTTCGGTTCAAAGTAAAAGGTACTTCGGGCACGGAGATGAAACTCCGTTTCGGAGAAATGCTGAATGATACAGGAGACAAATCACGCGGTGATGATGGTCCTGCCGGAAGTATATATACCGCCAACCTCAGAAGTGCGAAAGCAACATTGAAATATATTCTGAAAGGAAGCAAAGAAGGCGAGTCCTTCCATCCGTCCATGACTTTCTTCGGCTTTCAATATTGTGAGATAACGGCTAGTGAAGATATCGAGGTGCTTTCCCTGACAGGTGAAGTAGTTGGCTCTGCTACAGAAGAGGGAGCTTCGTTCGTCACCAGCAGCAGTTCGATCAATCAGCTGTATAGCAACGTCATGTGGGGACAGAGAGGTAACTATCTGAGCATCCCTACCGACTGTCCGCAAAGAGACGAGCGTTTGGGATGGACCGGAGATACGCAAGTATTCTGTCGTGCCGCTTCTTATAATGCAAACGTATCCGCCTTCTTTGAAAAATGGATGAGAGATATGCGCGACGGTCAAAGAAGTGACGGTGCCTATCCGGATGTAGCCCCTCACTCATGGGTAGGTTATGGGCAGGCAGCCTGGGCAGATGCCGGCATCATCGTTCCCTGGACAATCTATCTGATGTACGACAATAAAAAGATATTGCAGGACAACTATGCATCTATGGAAAAATACATGGAATTCCTGTCACATCAAAAAGGAGACGGATATAACTATAACGGTGCCGGAACAAATTACGGTGACTGGTTATCATACGAAGATACTGAACGCCGTTTTGTCAGCGTATGCTATTACGCATATACGGCACAATTGATGGCCAAAATTTCGGAAGCGCTGAAAACAGATGACTGTGATGCCTATGCCGCTAAAGCGAAAGCCTATAGAAATCTGGCACAGGAGATCAAGGAAGAATTCCAGACACGCTATGTGGACGCAGACGGAGACTTAAAGCAAAAGAGCCAGACAGCCTACCTGCTTGCCCTGAAACAGGATTTGTTTCCAACAGAAGAAGCCAGGAAGAAAGGACTGGAAACACTGACCCGCAAAATTGCCGGTAACGGCAATCGCCTGAGCACAGGATTCGTGGGCACAGCCATCCTGAACCAGACATTAAGCCAGTTCGGAGAATCGGATACAGCTTATAACCTATTGCTCCAACGAGGCAATCCTTCCTGGCTATATAGCATAGACCAAGGAGCAACGACTATCTGGGAGCGCTGGGATTCATATACTAAGGAGAAAGGCTTTGGCCCTGTATCCATGAACTCGTTCAATCATTATTCATACGGGGCAGTTTCCGAATGGATGTACCGTACAATGGGTGGTATCGATATTGACGAAACACGTCCGGGATTCAAACACATCGTATTACAGCCGGTTCCGGACAACCGTACGGAAATTCCCGCCGGTCAGGAACGGATTAACTGGGTCAATGCATCTTTCCCTTCCTGTTATGGAGACATCAAGAGCAGCTGGAAAAAAGAAAATGACGGAGCGGTTTCTTATCAAATAAGCATACCGGCCAACACCACCGCAACTCTTCACTTACAATTGCCCACCCTCGACTACGTGGTAGAAGAAAGCGGAAAAGCTGCTGTAAAAGCAGAAGGCGTTTCTTCGATTACCTTCATGAACGGGAAAGCTGTATTGGAGTTACAGTCCGGTAGTTATCAGTTTGTAGTTAAAAAAGGAAAATAAATAGAACAGGATGAAAAATATATATTTAGTTACCGCACTTGCGTTTTGTACCCTGCAATCAATATCTGCCCAAAAGCAAGAAGCGTGCAAGCCTGCGAATCTTCAATGTGACCACCTTGTCAATCCTTTAGGTATCGATCATGCCAATCCCAGATTGTCATGGATGCTGAACGATACACGACAAGGAGCACGCCAGACCGCTTATCAACTATTAGTCAGTACAGACTCACTGAAAGTAAACGATGAGAAAGGAGATATCTGGAATTCGGGAAAGAAAGAATCGGACGAGATTCTTGTGACTTATCCGGAAAAGAATCTCCGGCCTTTTACGAAATATTACTGGAAAGTAAATGTATGGGACAAGGACGGAGTTAAAGTCTCTTCGGACATCAACAGCTTTGAAACAGGAATGATGGGAATGCAAAACTGGCAGGGTGCCTGGATTGGCGACAACAGAGATATCAATTATAAGCCGGCTCCGTATTTCAGAAAAACATTCAATACCCAAAAGAAGATAAAATCAGCCAGAGCCTATATTGCAGTGGCTGGTTTGTACGAATTGTATATAAATGGAGAAAAGATCGGTAATCACCGGTTAGACCCACTATATACCCGTTTTGACAGAAGGAACTTTTATGTGACTTATGATGTGACCCGGCAATTGCAAAAAGGCAAAAACGCAATTGGAGTATTGCTAGGAAATGGCTGGTATAACCACCAGTCAAAGGCAGTATGGGACTTTGACCGTGCACCGTGGCGTAACCGTCCTGCCTTCTGCATGGATCTGAGAATTACATACGAAGACGGCAGCGTCGAAGTTATCCCTTCCGAAAGAGACTGGAAAACATCATCTGGCGCATTGATATTCAACAGCATCTACACAGCAGAGCATTATGATGTCCGTCTGGAGCAGAAAGACTGGAGTACTGCAGATTTTGACGACTCCAAATGGAACGGAGTAGGTTACCGAGGAGCCCCTTCTCAAAATGTGGTATCCCAACAGGTTCAGCCAATCCGTATCGTAGAAACAATACCTGCAAATACATGGAAGAAAATAAATGATTCCACCTATATATTCGACTTTGCCAGAAATATGTCCGGAGTTACCCGCATTAAAGTATCCGGAGAAGAGGGAACGGTCGTAAAACTCAAACACGGCGAACGCCTCTATGACAACGGACGGGTAAACACATCGAATATAGATGTATACCACCGTCCGGTAGATGATTCGGACCCATTCCAGACAGATATCCTTATCCTTAGCGGAAAAGGGGAAGATGAATTTATGGCTCGGTTCAATTACAAAGGCTTCAGATATGTGGAAGTGACAAGCAGTAAACCAATTGAATTACAGCAAAATAGCCTGACTGCCTACTTTGTTCACAGTGACGTTCCTCAAAAAGGGGAGATAAGTACGTCGAATCCACTTGTCAACCGTTTGTGGTGGGCTACTAACAATGCCTATCTATCTAACTTGATGGGATATCCCACAGACTGTCCTCAACGTGAGAAGAACGGCTGGACGGGCGACGGACACTTTGCGATTGAAACCGCCTTATACAATTACGATGGAATCACCGTTTATGAAAAATGGCTGGCAGACCACCGGGATGAACAACAGCCGAATGGAGTATTGCCTGACATCATCCCTACAGGAGGCTGGGGATATGGCACGGATAATGGTCTGGACTGGACAAGTACCATCGCAATCATTCCATGGAATATCTACCTGTTCTACGGAGACAGCAAATTATTGTCAGACTGCTATGAAAATATAAAACGATATGTGAATTATGTAGATCGTACCAGCCCGAACGGTTTGACTTCATGGGGAAGAGGCGACTGGGTTCCTGTAAAATCCCATTCATCGAAAGAGTTGACTTCATCAGTATACTTCTATGTAGACACAAAGATACTGGCAAACGCGGCAAAACTGTTCAACAAGCAAGAAGATTACGAACACTACCAGGCTCTTGCCGAGAAAATAAAGAATGCAATCAACGCTAAATATCTGAATAGAGAAACCGGAATCTATGCCAGCGGTGTCCAAACAGAGTTAAGCGTACCTTTGATGTGGGGAGTTGTTCCCGAAGATATGAAAACAAAAGTAGCCAGGAATCTGGCAAAGAAAGTGGAAGAAGCCGGTTTCCATCTGGATGTAGGGGTATTGGGAGCCAAAGCCATACTGAACGCTCTGAGTGAAAACGGAGAAGCGGAGACTGCTTATAAAGTAGCTGCACAAGATACATATCCTTCATGGGGATGCTGGATAGCCAACGGTGCCACTACCCTATTGGAAAATTGGGATTTGAATGCCACACGTGATATCTCCGACAATCACATGATGTTCGGAGAAATCGGCGGATGGTTCTATAAAGGTTTGGGGGGTATCTTCCCCGATCCGCAACAGCCCGGTTTTAAACACATTATTCTGCGCCCCAATTTCCCGAGTGATTTGAAGCAATTTGAAGCCAGACATCACTCTCCCTATGGAGAAATCATTTCAAAATGGGAACGCAAGAAAAAAAGTGTTGTATATGTGGTTACTATTCCAGCTAACAGTAGTGCTACTTTATATTTGCCGGATCATGTAAAAGGAGAACGTATGATAGAACTAGAAGCGGGGCAGCATCAGTTTGAATGGAAGTTATTCTAACCTCAAAACTAATTTTTACCCGTAATAGAACATTTAGTCTACCTCTGTCTTTCTAATCTTTCCTAATATTGCATCGTAATTAATGAACTAATAATATGAAAAGTAGGACAACACATTTAATGACATCTATTTTGAATAGTAAAATGAATATGAGAAGATTTTGTTTGTCTGTCGGAGTATTGTTAACGACTCTGCTGGCTGTAGCCGAGAACAACCCCTATCGGAGTGACGTATTCTGGGTGACAGTCCCCAACCACTCCGACTGGCTTTACAAAACCGGAGAACAGGCAAGTGTAGAAGTGCAATTTTATAAATATGGCATTCCGGGAGACAACATCATTGTTAACTATGAAACAGGTGGAGAGATGATGCCCGCCGACAGTAAAGGAACAGTAACTCTACAGAAAGGGAAAGCAGTAATCCCCATAGGTACCATGAAAGAACCGGGCTTCCGTGACTGTCGCCTGACAGCCACAGTAGACGGTAAGACTTATTCTCATCATGTAAAAGTAGGCTTCTCTCCTGAAAAGCTGCGTCCATACACTACTATGCCTGCTGATTTTCAGGAATTCTGGAAGAAAGAAAAAACTGAACTGGCTAAATGTCCACTGGTATACACCAAAGAACATGTGAAAAAGTATTCTACGGATAAAATAGACTGCTATCTCATTAAACTCCAGATAAACCAACGCGGGCAAAGCATCTACGGTTATTTGTTTTATCCGAAAAAGGAAGGCAAATTTCCTGTTGTGCTATGCCCTCCGGGAGCCGGAATCAAGACCATCAAAGAGCCTTTACGCCATAAATACTACGCAGAACAAGGTTGTATCCGTTTCGAAATTGAAATTCACGGACTGAATCCGGAAATGAGCGAGGAAGAGTTCCGGGAAATCAGCGCAGCTTTCAACGGCAGAGAGAATGGATATTTGTCCAATGGTCTGGACAGCCGCGACAATTATTATATGAAACGTGTATATCTGGCATGTGTCCGTAGTATCGACTTTCTCACTTCCCTGCCGGAATGGGACGAAAAGAATGTGGTTGTTCAGGGAGGCAGCCAGGGAGGTGCTTTGGCATTGGTTACCGCCGGACTGGACCAACGGGTAACAGCATGTGTCGCCAATCATCCGGCATTAAGTGATATGGCAGGATATAAAGCCGGCCGTGCAGGAGGTTATCCACACTTCTTCAGAAATTCCGTAGATATGGATACGCCCGAAAAAATAAAAACAATGGCTTATTATGATGTCGTGAACTTTGCTAAACTAATTAAAGCTGATACCTATATGACATGGGGATTCAACGACAATGTATGTCCGCCAACCACCAGCTATATTGTATACAATATGCTGAACTGTCCGAAGGAATCACTGATTACGCCCATCAACGAGCACTGGACTTCCAGTGATACGGAGTATGGACATTTACTATGGATAAAAAAACATCTGAGATAAAACAGAATAATCACAAGATTACCAACAGACAAGATTACTCATAGATATCTTCCAAACATAAAAAGCCCCTGTTACAACTATAATTTGTTACAGGGGTAAATAACTTAAATATTAGCTTCCAGGAAAACAAAATGTTTTAGCCATTAATCATCCCACTCCGACGCAGGAAGAGTTTTCTTGCCATACCACTTCATCCAGGCAAAAGACTTCCTCTTTCGCAGATACATAGCATCCCCACAGAAAGTCAAAGCTTCCCAATCGAAAACTGAATGAGGAAAAAACATTTTCTCAAACCAGTAAAACAGATGATATGCTATGAACGGAAGTATCATCCACCACCATGATAACCACAGTGATAAGGCCAATGCCGGGATTAAAGTCAATAAAAAACATTCCCAGAATTGCCGCGCATGTATTCTCAACTCCATTTCCTCCCAGACTTCCAGATACTTATACCGAGTGAAGAATAACCCTCCTATCATAAAATAATGCTTCTTTTTCCCTAAAAAGCATTTCGCTAAAAAATTGTTGTAAAATATCATATACCCTTTTTTGTTGTGTAATAACATAAACGGAAAAAACATACAAATGTTCACTAAGTAAGTCTAATCTAACAGTTATTTCCTTTCCCTGGAATACAACAACATTATTGCCACGCTTGTTTTTTGCGGCGCGAAGTTACGAATTTATATTTATACAATGACTATAAATTCCAAAATAAATATCTTAAATAAAATTATTATCTAATATTTGAAGCTACTTCCTCCCAAAAACTCTCTGAGCAAAGATGTCGGGGGGATTTCTTTATCCTGCACCGGAACGAAATATTTAATAAATTTCAGTAACCGATATGCCTCACAATATTCCGGACAATTGCGCGGTACTCCCATCAGAATGGGTTCCGCATGTAAACGAAGAACCGCAAATTCATACAGCAAAGCAGAATTGAACATGACATCAGCATTTTCCTGATAAGGAAAAATCCATTTATCTTCACCGGCACGCACACTGGGCCAACGGGAAATAGTCTCGCGAGCCGAATATCCCCGATAATTAAAATCACGAATAATGCGGCGGAGCAGACGATTATCAGTCGTAGGTATCCAGTTGTGGTCATCCAAAGAAATAGTAGTCAATGCCGAAACATAAATCTTAAACTTCTTTTCCTCGGGAATATGTGGTGTCAATTCCGGATTCAACGCATGAATACCTTCCAATATCAAAATGGTATTATCTTCTATTTTCAGTTTATCACCTTTATACTCTTTCTTTCCAAGAGAAAAGTTAAAGCGGGGAAGTTCCACCTCTTCACCACGCAGCAAAGCCTGTAACTGCTGATTAAACAGTTCCAGATCGAGCGCATAAAGAGACTCGTAATCATAGTTGCCGTTTTCATCCAAAGGAGTTTCCTCACGGTCTACAAAATAATTATCTAATGATATCGGGAACGGTTTGAGCCCGTTTGTCATCAACTGTATGGAGAGCCGTTTACTGAACGTTGTCTTTCCTGAAGACGACGGACCGGAAATCAGTACCAGTTTCACACGATTACCGTTTTCTCCCCGGTGGAAAATAGTATCGGCTATCTGGGCTATTTTCTTTTCCTGCAATGCTTCTCCCACATTAATCAAATCCGTAGCATGCCCCTCTTCGCAAGCGATATTAAAATCTCCGGCATTGTTAAGGCCTGTAATGTAACTCCAGTTCAGATACTCCTTAAATACATCCAGCATCTTTTCCTGCTTCACCACTTCTTCCAATACATCCGGATTGTCCTTATTCGGAATACGCAAAAGCAAGCCATCGTAATATTTCACGATGTCGAACAACTTTAGATACCCGGTGCTGGGCAACAGATTACCATAATAATAATCAATGGTATCCCCTAACGTATAATAATAGGTATATAGTGAACCCGAAGTTTCGAGCAGTTTCACTTTATCATTCATTCCCCGTTCACTGAACACACGTACAGCCTCAGTCGTATGGCATTCGATCCGATGATAAGAAATATTTTCGGCTATGATTTCCTGCATGCGCTGCTTGATACGCGTCACATCTTCCAAGGTAATAGGACGTCCAATTCTCAAATTACAGAAATAACCTTTAGATACCGGATGCTCCACATACAGTTTTCCTTCCGGAAAAAGTTCGCTGACAGCCTTAAACAAGACGAAGCAGAGCGACCGTACATAAGTGCGCATCCCTGACGAATCACGTACATCGAGGAACTCTACATCCTTATTATTATAAACCTTGAAATTGAGTCCTTCGGAGCGGTTATTCACCTTGGCACTGACTACCTGATAAGGAAAATTAAGATTAAAACCGTAATAAATATCCAAAAGTGAGCTTCCGATAGGGAATTCTTTATAAATATTATTATTTTTGCAACATATTTGTAACATCTGTTTCATCGTAGTCTGTTTATAAGGTGAATACATGGGACTAAATATACTTAGTAATCAGATAGAGAACAAACAACCACTAAAATTATTATAGATGGAATATTCTTTTTATGATTTTTTAAAGCTCATAGGCTCGTTGGGGCTCTTCCTTTATGGCATGAAGATAATGAGCGAGGGCTTACAAAAGGTCGCAGGTGACAGGTTACGAAGTATCCTGACAGCTATGACCACCAATCGGGTAACGGGGGTATTAACAGGAGTGTTAATCACAGCCCTTATCCAGTCCTCTTCGGCGACAACAGTGATGGTCGTCAGTTTCGTTAATGCAGGACTGTTAACTCTCGCCGAATCCATTAGTGTCATCATGGGTGCCAATATCGGAACGACAGTTACCGCATGGATTATTTCTATTTTCGGATTTAAGGTTGACATGGCCGCTTTCGCTCTCCCACTTCTGGCCATCGCCCTTCCGCTCATCTTCTCCGGCAAGAGCAACCGTAAATCCATCGGTGAATTCATTTTCGGTTTTTCCTTCCTCTTCATGGGACTTTCTTACCTGAAAGCAAACGCTCCCGACCTGAACGCCAACCCGGAAATGCTCGCCTTTGTTCAGAACTACACGGATATGGGATTCTTCTCCATCCTCCTGTTCTTATTCATCGGTACCATACTGACAATGATCGTACAGGCATCAGCTGCCACCATGGCAATAACATTAATTATGTGCGCCAATGGCTGGATCAGCCTGGAACTAGGAGCAGCACTCGTATTGGGTGAAAATATCGGAACTACCATCACGGCCAATCTTGCCGCATTAACAGCCAACACACAGGCTAAGCGAGCAGCATTGGCCCATTTTGTTTTTAATGTATTCGGTGTTATTTGGGTATTAATCATCTTCCACCCTTTCATGCAACTTGTCAATTGGGTGGTAGATACCTTCTTCCAAACTAATAATCCGGAAGTTGCTATTTCCTATAAACTCTCCGCTTTCCACTCTATTTTCAATATCTGTAACGTATGTCTTTTGATATGGGGTGTGAAACTGATCGAACGTACTGTATGTGCATTAATCCGTCCAAAGGAGGAAGACGAGGAACCTCGCCTGCGGTTTATCACCGGTGGAATGCTTTCTACTGCGGAACTTTCGATCTTGCAGGCACGCAAAGAAATTCACTTGTTTGCCGAACGTACGCATCGTATGTTCGGGATGGTGCAGGACTTGCTGCATACCGACAAGGATGATGACTTCAACAAACTGTTTAGCCGGGTAGAGAAATACGAGAACATCAGCGACAACATGGAACTGGAAATAGCCAACTACCTGAATCAAGTATCCGAAGGTCGTTTGAGTTCTGAAAGTAAGTTGCAGATACGTGCCATGCTGCGCGAAGTAACGGAAATTGAAAGTATCGGAGACAGCTGTTATAATCTGGCACGCACCATCAACCGGAAACGCCAGACAAATCAGGACTTTACCGAAAAGCAATACGAGCACATCCACTTCATGATGAAACTGACCGATGATGCTCTTGCACAAATGATTGTGGTGGTAGAGAAACCGGAACATCAAAGCATTGATATCAATAAGTCTTTCAACATTGAAAATGAAATCAATAACTACCGCAACCAATTGAAGAATCAGAATATTCTGGATGTTAACAACAAGGAATATGATTATCAGATGGGAGTCTATTACATGGATATCATCGCCGAATGCGAAAAATTGGGTGACTATGTAGTGAATGTGGTAGAAGCCAGCAGTGATGTAAAAGAGAAGAAAGCTTCCTAATAAAGAAAAATCTAACCTAAGAAATGGATGGTCTGTTTTATGCTATAACGCATAAAACAGACCATCCATTTCTTTTTGTTTTTAGGCGAACCGTTCGTCCCCCATCCTAACATACCATTCTGAATATCTTCTTCACACAAGTGAAACAACTCCCCGTCTATACAAGCATCCATAGTTTACAAAGGTATTACGTTTTTTTACAGACATTAACGATTACATTTCTTTTCCATGAAGTTCTCGTTAAGCTTTTACTGCTCCTATTGTAAGTTTTGTTTTTGCATATACATTTGCACCAAAATACACAGGAGCCTATGTTTACTACCATTCTTCAATGACAAAGCAAAGGCTTCTTTAAGAAAACCAATTATCTAATTTAAAGCAAAAAAGATGAAATTTAAAAAAGTATTGATTGGAGTTGCACTAGCAGTAACATGTTTAATGAGTGCACAAGCGCAACGCCGCCATGAGATTCAAGTGCCCAATCCGGATGGGTATACTACACTAAAATGTGACTTTCACATGCACACCGTTTTTTCCGATGGCCTGGTATGGCCTACCGTACGCGTAGACGAAGCGTACAGGGAAGGACTGGACGCCATTTCTTTGACGGAACACATTGAATACCGTCCGCACAAGAAAGATATTGTGGCAGATCATAACCGTTCCTACGAACTTTCCCAGAAACAAGCCAAAAAGTTAGGAATACTTTTAATCAGAGGTAGCGAGATTACCCGTTCCATGCCCCCGGGACATTTTAATGCCATCTTCCTGTCCGACTCTAATCCATTAGAACAGAAAGGGTATAAAGACGCTTTCAATGAGGCCAAAAAACAAAATGCGTTTATCTTCTGGAATCACCCGGGTTGGGCACGTCAACAACCGGATTCTACACTGTGGTGGCCTGAGCATACACAACTTTACAATGACGGTTGCATGCACGGCATCGAGGTAGCCAACGGGGGACTTTTTATGCCCGAAGCCATTCAATGGTGTCTGGACAAAAATCTGACGATGATAGGAACTTCCGATATCCATCAGCCTATTCAGACTGATTATGATTTTGCCAAAGGCGAACACCGCACGATGACATTTGTTTTTGCCAAAGAACGTACTGTAGAAGGTATCCGTGAAGCACTTGACAATCGCCGTACTGCCGCTTACTACCGCGAATTGGTGATTGGGCGTGAAGAAATCCTCCGGCCATTCTTTGAAAAATGTATAGAAATAAAAGAGGTGAAGCGCACCGATAAAGAAGTGACACTCTCTGTTACCAATTCTACCGATCTGGTACTGAAGCTGAAAAAGACTGCGCATGATACTTCTCTGGTTTACTTCCGCGAAATGACACTAAAGCCACATACCCAACATACAATTTCTGTGAAATTTGAGAATGGTATCAAAGGAGGAGACTGCAATTTTGAGGTAACAAACTTCATTGTAGCCCCCGACAAAGGCTTGAATTACACCATTAAGCTGTAAAGTCCAACTACCCCAAGCGTAAACAATCAGAAACACGAAATAAATATATATACAAAATTAGCTGTGTAATGTCAGAGACTTAACGGACAGTATGCAGACAATCATTTAATTTTAAATTATTACTTTATGAATCGATACTTATCACTAGTCTATTTTCTGGGAGCTTTCTTCTATTTCTCCAGTTGTGAAAGCTACAATGAGTCCACGGAGAAAATCCACAAATCCGATAAACCGATTGTACTGACCTCCTTCTATCCCAAAGAAGGAGGAGCACGTGATAAAATTCTCCTGGATGGAGAAAATTTCGGAAACGACGTAAGCAAAATCAAGGTGTATTTCAACAACGCCAGAGCCTCCGTCGTTTCATCCAGTGGAAGCCGCATTTATGCTATTGTCCCCCGCCTTCCGGGCGATAATCCCCGTATTTCCGTGGTAGTCGATGCAGACTCCGTTACTTACGAAGAAACATATGCTTATCATACTCAGACATTAGTTAGTACAGTTACCGGAAACGGTGAAACAAGCTTTCTTGCCGGAACGCTTTCCACGGCTCAGGTGTATGGTAAATATCTGGATCTGGACGCCGAAGGTAATCTTTTCATGTCGTGGCGCGATGGCGGTACATTTGGAATCGCCCGAATAAACGAGCAGCAAAACATAGTGACTCCGCTGATTGAAGCAGGTTCTGCTGACCGTATACTTTATGCCAACGGTTTGACAGTGGACCGTGCCACCGGAATGCTGACTGCTGCACACGAATCAGTGAAAGAAGTAACGTTTACCTTCGATCCCCGGGAGGCTTGGTATCCGCGCCAGCGCAACATAAAATACTCACAGTCCGATTTAAATTCAATAGTAGATGCCGATAAGTACAAGAACTTTATCACTTTTTGTCCCTACGACGGATATTTGTATACGCGATACCGTGATGGAAAGGTCGCCAAGATTGATCCGGAGACATTTGAAGGCCATATTATTCATCAAGGACCCAGCGGATCACAATACGGACAAGCTATCAACCCTGCCAAACCCTGGCTTTTGTACATAACACTTCACTCCAATGCTCCTACCGCCTACAGACAAGGAATTTCGGTACTCGACCTCCGTGATCCGGATGGAACAGGCGGATTCAAACGGCTCAATGCTCCCGGCGGCAGTGCCTTTCGTGATGGTCCGATTGAAGATGCTCTGTTTAATTATCCCAAAGACATCAAGTTCGACAACGATGGTAACATGTTCGTAGCCGACTACGGGAACCATTGCATCCGTATGGTCTCTGCCGACAACATAGTTACGACAGTTGCCGGACAGCCCGGTGTTGCCGGATACAAGGACGGAGGGCCGTTAGAATCATTATTCAAAAATCCTTGGGGAGTGGCTGTTAATGAACAAGGTGACATTTACATCGCAGACTGGGGTAATGCACGCATTCGCAAATTAGTTATTGAATAACAAAGTCAATTTACAATGAAAATCAAACAGATTTTATACTTAATGTCGTTCTGCTTATTGCTTTCGGCAACAACTTTCGCACAACAAGTTCAGGAATTTACCATTTCCGGAACTGTAGTGGATAAGGATAAGCTATCCATGCCCGGTGTGTCGGTATACATCAAAGACAAACCCTCCAAAGGTACAACGACCGACAACGACGGTAATTTCAAGCTGAAAGTAGTTTATGGAGACAAAATGATATTTTCTTTTATCGGCTTCAAGCCGTCGGAGCATGTGGCCATCGAGCCCAAAACAGGTTTAACGATCACACTGCTTGAAGACAACAATTCACTTGACGAAGTAGTCGTTGTCGGGCTGGGAAACGTTCAGCGAAAAATCAGTTCGGTAGGTGCCATCACAACGGTCAGCACCAAAGATATCCAGTCTCCCTCCCCCTCCATCAGTAACCTGCTGGGAGGCAGGGCAGCCGGTGTCATTTCGTTGCAAAGCAGCGGTGAGCCCGGTCAAAACATAGCCGATTTCTGGGTGCGCGGTATCGGTACTTTCGGTGCCAACAGCAGTGCCCTTGTACTGATTGACGGTCTGGAAGGTGACCTTAACACCATTGATCCCGCCGATGTAGAAAGTTTCTCCATTCTGAAAGATGCGTCGGCAACTGCCGTGTATGGGGTAAGAGGAGCCAACGGAGTAGTACTGGTCAACACCAAGAAAGGTCTTTCGGGTAAAATTCAGATTACCGGACGTTTCAATACTACACTCTCCGTCCTCAATCGCTTACCGGAATATTTAGGAGCTTATGAATATGCTCAGTTAGCCAACGAGGCCAGAACGGTACGAAATGAAACTCCCTTGTACGACGAGACTGAGATGGGAATCATCCGCGATGGTCTGGACCCGGACCTGTATCCCAATGTGAACTGGCAGGATGAGATACTTAACAAAACCTTCTGGCGTCACACTTATTATGTAAGCGGTCGTGGCGGTAGTGATGTGGCGCGTTATTTCCTGAGCTTAGGCGGTAAAAATGAAAGTGCAGCTTATAAGGTAGACAAGAATAGTATTTATAGCTCGAATGTAAGCTATAACACTTATAATTACCGTATCAATCTCGACGTAAATCTGACCAAATCGACGAAAGTTTATTTAGGTTCCGACGGATTCCTGTCTCAGTTGAATCAGCCCGGTGTAGCCAATACCGAATATATATGGGGAGCACAGTCACGACTCACTCCATTGTCCATCCCGACCCAATATTCCAATGGTTTGCTGCCCGGTCGCGGAGCCGGAGAGCTATCATCACCCTATGTCATGATTAACCATACGGGAAAGGCTGCCAACGAAGTATACAAAGGCAAATCAACTTTAGCTATCAATCAGGACTTTTCCGAATTAGTCAGCGGACTTAAATTGCGTATTCAGGGAGCTTACGATATCCATAGCTATTTCAGTGAGCGGAGAAGCGTGCAACCTGCCCTCTACAATGCTTTAGGCAGAGCCAGCGACGGATCACTTATCATGCAGGAGACAGTACAGGAGAAAAAAGCCTCATACAGCAAGTCTACCCGTCAGTACCGCAAATACCACTTCGAAGCTACGCTCAATTACGACCGTCTTTTCGGCACAGATCACCGGACATCCGCACTGGTCTATTACTACATCAGTGATTCCAAAGACACAGATGACGCTACAAGCAATCTATCAGCCATTCCATTGCGTTATCAGGGGGTATCCAGCCGGTTTACTTACGGTTACAAAGACACTTACCTGCTCGACGTCAACTTCGGATATACCGGCTCAGAAAACTTTCAGCCCGGCAGACAATATGGTTTCTTCCCGTCCGTTGCATTAGGCTGGGTACCTACAGGCTACAAGTTTATACAAGAAACATTCCCATGGCTCGACTATCTTAAAATCAGGGCTTCGTACGGTTCGGTAGGTAACGACCGGATTACCGATGTCCGGTTCCCTTATCTTACTAAAGTGAATGAGGGTACAGGATCGACCTGGGGAGTCACGAATATCGAAATCATCAACGAGACACGTATCGGAGCCGACAATCTGGCTTGGGAAAAAGCCATCAAGTCCAATCTGGGTATTGAAGGGAAGCTGTTTAATAACAAGCTCGATTTCGTTGTCGACATCTTCCACGACCAGCGCAACGGAATTTTCCAACAACGCGTACAAGTGCCCGAATACGTAGGAGTTGTCTCTAATCCGTATGCGAATGTGGGTAAAATGAAAAGTTACGGTGCTGACGGAAATATCAGCTTCACGCAGGACATCACGCCAGATTTCGGCTTCACGCTACGAGGAAATTTCACGTATTCAAAAAATAAAGTACAAAACTGGGAGCAGGCTTATCTGGAGTATCCATATCTGGAGTATAATAACTTCCCGTACAATTCTATCCGCGGCTATCAGGCAATCGGACTGTTTAAGGACGAAGATGACATCAAATACAGTCCTAAACAAACCTTCGGAGAGGTAATGCCCGGTGATATCAAGTATAAAGATATCAATGGAGACGGTATAGTAGACAAGCTGGATATGGTGCCGCTGACACACAGCACCTACCCGTTACTGATGTACGGTCTGGGGGCGGAAATCCGTTACAAAAACCTGACTTTAGGTGTATTGTTCAAGGGAACCGGCAAGACTTCCTTTTTCTATGTAGGACAAAAGACCACGGTAAACGACGAAAGCCGCCTGAACGGAATGGGATATATGCCGTTCTTCGAAGGTAACACAGGCAATGTACTTACTTTAGCTGCCGATCCCGCCAACCGATGGATTCCCAGAGATTATGCCCTTGCACATGGAATCGATCCGTCTTTGGCTGAAAACCCGAACGCACGCTTTCCCCGCCTGCAATACGGTAACAATAGCAACAACAGCCAACTGTCTACCTTCTGGCAAGGCGATTCACGATACATACGCCTGCAGGAAATCACGCTGAATTACCATCTTGCCTGGGCATTTCTGAGACGCATAGGAGTCTCTTCACTGGATATCCAATTTGTGGGAAACAATCTCTATGTCTGGGACAAAGTGAAACTCTTCGACCCGGAACAAGCTCGTTGGAACGGTCGTGTATATCCCATACCATCCACCTATTCCCTGCAATTATATGTCAATTTCTAATAAATACATCACCCGATAGAATGAAAAGGTCAATAATAAAAATAATAACCAGAGCGTTTGTCCTGGTTCAGGCAGTCATGATAACAACATCCTGCAGCAATTTCTTAAACATAGATAATTATTTTGATGATGAATTCAACATCGATTCGGTTTTTACCAATGCCCGATATATGGAAGCGTATATGTGGGGAGCAGCAGCGATGTTTCCGGATGAGGCACAGACCATCCGAAACGGGTATACACCGGGCCCCATGGCCACCGATGAAGGATTTAACGGACTGACCGGAAGCGGAACAGCCAATATATATCATGGCATGGATTTCGCCAATGGAAAGATCACGCAGGATTTCTTGGGTTCCGGTTCACCCAACCTGAACCAATGGGGCAAATACTATAAAATCATCCGTAAATGTAACAGCATCCTGCAAAATCTGGACCGCCCGAAGGACCTGACGAACTCAGACCGGCTCAGACTGGAAGGCTATACACGTTTTATTCGTGCCTTCGCCTACTACAACATCTTAGTCGATTACGGTCCGGCAATCTTATTGGGAGATGAGGTAGTCAATACGAATGAGCCTATCGAATACTACGACCGCCCCAGAGCCACCTATGACGAAACAATGAACTATACTTGTGAAGAGTTTGAAAAAGCAGCCCGTTTGCTGCCTTTGCCTCAGGATGTTTCTACTCTGGACTTCGGACGGCCCACCAAAGGGGCTGCACTCGGTCTGGTAGCCCGCCTGCGATTGATACATGCCAGCCCGTTGTTCAACGGAGGACCTGTTGCCAGTGCCTACTTCGGCAACTGGAAGCGCAAGACTGATGGTGTACACTATGTATCTCAACAATATGACGAAAGCCGCTGGGCAGTGGCTGCAGCAGCAGCCAAGCGAGTAATGGATATGGGAGCATACAAGCTCTATACGTATGCGAAAGACGACAACACCCCGGAACTTCCTGCCGGAGTCACTTCCGACCCTCATTTCTACGACAACTATCCGGACGGAGCCAACGGAATAGACCCTTTTAAATCCTATTCGGACATCTTTACCGGTGAAGCTGTGGCAGCCATCAATCCGGAGCTAATCTGGGGAAGAAACACGACATACATCAACGAAACCATCAGTAAAGGTTCTTTCCCCCCCTCCATGGGTGGATGGGGACGTTTCTGTGTCACTCAGAAAGTGGTAGACGCCTATCTGATGGACGATGGCCGTACAAAGGAAGAAGCCACAGCCGACGGATATTACTCGGAAACAGGTTTCACTTCCGAACCGCGTAACTTTTCCGGTTATCCTCTCAACGCCGGCATATATAAGATGTATGCCAATCGCGAAATGCGATTCTATGCATCGGTAGGATTCAACGAGGCAGTATGGCAGGCATTGTCCAGTTCGACCCTCAACAACCACACGGCAAAGTACTACTATCAGGATGAAGACGGTCGGGGTGGAGTAACAGCCACCTCTCCCAACTACCCTATCACCGGATACGTCATCAAAAAGTACAATAATCCGATGGATGCCTGGACCGGAACAGGAGCCCGACATATCCAAAAAGCCTACCCGATTATCCGCTATGCAGAAATCCTGTTGTCTTATGCAGAGGCACTCAACAACCTGACCAGTGCCCATACTGTAGAACTGGACGGGCAGTCCTATACTGTAGACCGGAATAAAGAAGAAATCAAAAAGGCATTTAATCAAGTCCGTTATAGAGCCGGACTGCCGGGGTTAACCACCAGCCAGCTTGACAATACGTCTGAAATACAAAAACAGATAGAACGTGAACGTATGGTAGAATTCTTATGGGAAAACAGACGTTTCTATGATGTCCGCCGCTGGGGTATCTATGAAGAAACGGAACAGGAACCTATCCGCGGGATGAACCCCGACGGCGCCACCAAAGAGACTTACTACCAGCGTGTCATCCCGAGTTCCTCCTCTTTCCTGACAAGAGTCGTTGATAAAAGGTCTGTCTGGGTACCTATCCCACGTGACGAAATGAGAAGATTACCTTCTCTCGACCAGAATCCGGGTTATTAAATTAAACGATAAAGAAGAAGATGAAACGAAATCTTATAACGATACTCGCACTTATTATAGCGCTTTCGTCATGCAATGACGACGCACTGTTTGAAAAGGAAATGTACAAGAATGTTGTAGCACTGATCAGCAGTGACTATTACAACACCTTCGAAGAAGTAGTCACCTTATCTCCTACGGGAGAGGAGGCGACAGGATATATTGCAGCCTGCACGGGAGGTACGCATGCTCCGAAAAAGAATATGGTCATCGGGCTGGAAGAAGACCTGACTTCATTAGAATTCTACAACCGGTCCCTTTATGACGTCGATGAAGCTTGTTATGCTAAATTCCTGCCCAGTGACAAATACGAGATTGTGGATTACAAGATTCAGATTAATGCAGGTGAACGGACAGGCAGAACCATGATCAAGATACGTCCCGAAGGATTGTCACCGGATTCTACCTACTTCGTAGGATTAAAAGCTACGGATATCTCCGGCGTCGAAATTAATGAAAGCAAAAACACCATTCTATATCAGATACTCATTAAGAACGCCTATGCAACACAGGGAGAAAACGTTTTCTATTCAATGACCGGTCTGGCAGACGAAATGGCAACCGCAGGCAACAAGAAGCTGTTTCCCCTCACTCACAACAGTGTACGCGTGATAGCCGGAACAGAGTCTTTTGAAAGCGATGTGGATCATATCAATAAAACCGCGATTATATTGGAAGTAGAAGAAAACAACCACGTCAAGATAAAGCCATACAAGGATATTGATGTCACTCCAATAGAAGGTGATTCTAAATATCCCAATATATTCAGGGTAGAGGAATCTTACGGACACACTTATAATGTATTTCTATTGTCATACCGATACACGATCAACGGGAAAAGCAGAGTTATGCAAGAGGAGTTGCGTCTGGAAATAAATAGTTAACGCAAAAAACTTGTAAAATTAACCCTTTTCTCCATTAAATCATTACTTTTGCGTACTATCTACCTTTCGTACCATCTTGGTGGTACGAAAGGTAAGTTATAGTAGAATAAATTAATATTCAAGCCGATCCCATAGTTTACGGGAATGAAAGCTTTAAATACACAACAAAAAAACTAAACTTATGAGCGTACTGTATGATCTTTACGAAACTCCCGATATGATGACCGGTCATGATAAATACAGCTTTAAATTCACACCTTTATTAATCTGTTCGGATTAGTATTTTGATACGACGAGGAGACCATCTGAGTAATATATAATATATAAACTGACAAAACAAAGCTCAGCATGAGCTGAAATCAAAAAAGACCGGGATGCAATGCACCCGGTCATCTCGTAATAATCTCTTCTCTCTTTTAGTTTTTATCCTTCGTACGGTTCAAAGTCTTCTTTTCCGACTCCACAAAGTGGACAAGTCCAATCATCTGGAATGTCTTCAAAAGCTGTTCCCGGTTCAATACCGCTATCAGGATCTCCTTGTGCGGGGTCGTAAATGTATTCACAGACTGTGCAAATGTACTTCTTCATAATGTTCGCTTTTTATTGGTTTACTAAATAATATAACGTAAATAGCTGCAAATTGTTCAAACTTCTTTTTCATCCCAAGTAAAAAAGTTATCTTTGTAGCATATTTGTAGAACAAAGCCAACAAGTTACATCATGCTAATAGCATTGCTATCTATTCTGATCATTTTATGCGCAGTTCTCCTGCTCAGTTACCTATGGGAACGGAGAAAATGTCTTCGGATGCAAAAGCGACTATTCCGGGAATCCAGAAAACTGGAACATACCAGTCACATCGCCAGTGCTATTCTGAAAAATGTTCATGCCTATATTCTATTAATAGATAACGACTTCAAAGTATTAAAAACCAATTACTACCAACTGACAGGAACACAAAAGAGCCTGGAAGAAAAGAGAGTAGGCGACTTGTTGCAGTGCCGCAATGCATTATCAGCAGAGGGCGGTTGTGGTACACATGCTTACTGCGGTTCCTGCCCCATACGTTGCGCCATCCGTCAGGCTTTCGAGCAAAGAAGAGGCTTCACTGACTTGGAAGCAACCCTGAACGTACTGACTGCCGAAAAAAAATCCGTAGCATGTGACGCCGTCATATCCGGCTCCTATTTTCTCCTTAATGAAGAAGAAAACATGGTCCTCACCGTTCATGATATCACCCAACTCAAACAAGCTGAAAAGGAACTGACACTGGCTAAAGAGAAAGCTGAAAATGCCGATATTTCAAAGTCAGCATTTCTGGCTAACATGAGCCATGAAATCCGCACTCCCCTCAATGCCATTACCGGATTTGCCGAAATACTGGCCAGTGCCAACACAGAAGAAGAGAAGGCGCAATATCAGGAAATTATCAAAATGAATGCCGACTTGCTGCTGCAACTGGTGAATGATATTCTCGATATGTCGAAAATAGAAGCAGGTACACTGGAATTTGTATATACCAAAGTAGATATCAATCTGTTGCTATCCGACTTGCAACAACTTTTCCAAATGAGAGTCAACGAGGCAGGAGGAAATATTCAAATAATAGCAGAGCCGGGGCTTCCCTCCTGTACCATAGAGACAGACCGGAACCGGGTTGCACAGGTACTCTCCAATTTTACGACCAATGCCATTAAATTCACTCAAGAAGGAAATGTCCGTATAGGCTACAAGGCAAGAGACACCGAACTTTATTTTTATGTCACAGACACCGGAACCGGAATTCCCGCTGACAAACTACCGGAAGTTTTCGGTCGCTTTGTGAAACTGAACAAGGAAAAGAAAGGGACAGGACTGGGACTCTCTATCTCCAAAACCATCGTAAACAAACTGGAGGGACAAATTGGCGCAGACTCTGTAGAGGGCAAAGGATCAACGTTCTGGTTTACGATTCCCTATCGCACTTGTGGCCGTCCTGAATAAAGTTACTTCATAAAAAGTTTTAATTAAACATTTTATCACAATTTTATGTTGTATTTTTGCGGTCCTAACCAAACGCATGTATCTGCATGAGTACTACAAAAAAAGACGATTATTATCATTCAGGCCTTACGGACAATGAAGTCCTGCAAAGCAGAGAAAAGAACGGTGTCAATCTGTTAACACCCCCCAAGCGCCCTTCCCTTTGGAAGCTTTACCTCGAAAAATTCGAAGACCCGGTTGTACGCGTATTATTGGTAGCAGCCATATTCTCACTAGTCATTTCCATTATCGAGAATGAATATGCCGAGACGATCGGAATTATAGCAGCTATCCTGCTGGCTACTGGTATCGGTTTCTTTTTCGAATACGATGCCAATAAGAAATTCGACTTACTGAACGCTGTCAACGAAGAAACACTCGTAAAGGTGATTCGTAACGGACATGTACAGGAAATTCCACGCAAAGACGTCGTTGTAGACGACATTATCATATTGGAAACAGGCGAAGAGATTCCCGCCGACGGACAGTTACTGGAAGCTATCTCACTGCAAGTAAACGAGTCCAACCTGACCGGAGAACCGGTGATCAATAAGACCGTAATCGAAGCGGATTTTGATGAAGAAGCAACCTATGCCTCCAATCTGGTGATGCGTGGTACGACAGTAGTAGACGGACACGGCACCATGCGCGTACTGCATGTAGGAGACGCTACGGAGATCGGTAAGGTAGCCCGTCAGAGCACCGAAGAAAATCTGGAGCCGACTCCTCTGAATATACAGCTGACCAAGCTTGCAAACCTGATCGGAAAGATAGGATTTACCGTTGCCGGACTTGCCTTCCTTATTTTCTTTGTAAAAGATGTACTGCTGTTCTACGATTTCAGTTCGCTGAACGGTTGGCACGAGTGGCTTCCGGTTTTCGAGCGGACCCTCAAATATTTCATGATGGCTGTAACCTTGATTGTAGTAGCCGTCCCCGAAGGATTACCGATGAGTGTAACGCTCAGTCTGGCTCTGAATATGCGCCGCATGCTCTCGACCAACAACCTGGTACGAAAAATGCACGCCTGTGAAACCATGGGAGCTATCACCGTGATTTGTACCGACAAAACGGGTACACTGACGCAAAACCTGATGCAGGTACACGAACCTAATTTCTACGGAATCAAAAATGGCGGTCATCTGGCCGATGATGATATCAGTGCTCTCGTCGCAGAGGGAATCAGTGCCAACTCCACCGCTTTCCTCGAAGAAGCAGCCACCGGGGAAAAACCCAAAGGGGTGGGCAATCCAACAGAAGTCGCCTTGTTATTATGGCTCAACAGTCAAGGCAAAAATTACCTCGAACTGCGTGAAAAGGCTCATATCCTCGACCAGCTTACATTCTCGACCGAACGCAAATTCATGGCGACTCTCGTCGAGTCTCCGATCATCGGAAAGAAAGTACTCTATATCAAGGGAGCACCCGAAATCGTACTCGGCAAATGTAAGGAAGTCGTGCTGGACGGAAGACGGGTGGATGCAGTCGAATATCGTTCGACGGTAGAAGCGCAGTTACTGAATTATCAGAATATGGCGATGCGTACTCTCGGATTCGCCTTCAAAATAGTAGGAGAAAACGAACCGAACGACTGTGCGGAACTGGTATCTGCCAACGACCTGAATTTCTTAGGGGTCGTAGCTATCTCAGATCCGATTCGTCCGGATGTACCCGCTGCTGTAGCCAAATGCCAGTCGGCAGGTATCGGTATTAAGATTGTTACCGGTGACACTCCGGGAACAGCTACGGAGATTGCCCGTCAGATCGGACTGTGGCAACCGGAAACAGATACCGAACGGAACCGTATCACCGGTGTTGCCTTTGCCGAACTTAGTGACGAAGAAGCACTGGACCGCGTAATGGATCTCAAAATCATGTCGCGTGCCCGTCCGACGGACAAGCAACGTCTTGTGCAGCTACTCCAGCAGAAAGGAGCCGTAGTCGCTGTAACCGGAGACGGTACGAATGACGCACCTGCTCTGAACCATGCGCAAGTAGGTTTGTCAATGGGTACAGGTACTTCCGTTGCCAAAGAAGCCAGTGACATCACGTTGCTCGACGACTCATTCAACAGTATCGGCACTGCCGTTATGTGGGGACGTTCTCTGTATAAGAATATCCAGCGTTTCATCGTATTTCAGTTAACAATCAACTTTGTTGCTCTGCTGATCGTACTGTTAGGTTCAATGATCGGAACAGAACTTCCATTGACCGTGACACAAATGTTGTGGGTTAACCTGATCATGGACACCTTTGCCGCTCTGGCTCTGGCTTCCATTCCTCCCAGCGAAACCGTCATGCAGGAGAAACCGCGCCGCAGCACTGATTTCATCATCAGCAAAGCGATGCGTACTAATATAATAGGTGTAGGCACTCTCTTCCTTGTCGTATTGCTCGGAATGATTTATTATTTCGACCACAGCGCGCAAGGTATGGACGTACACAACCTCACCATTTTCTTCACTTTCTTTGTCATGTTGCAATTCTGGAACCTGTTCAATGCCCGCGTATTCGGCACTACCGACTCAGCATTCAAGGGACTTTCCAAATCGTATGGCATGGAGTTAATTGTGCTGGCTATCCTGATCGGCCAATTTCTGATCGTACAGTTCGGTGGAGCTGTATTCCGCACGGTGCCGCTCGACTGGCAGACGTGGCTTCTGATTATAGGCGTTTCGTCCATGGTGTTATGGGTTGGAGAACTTATTCGCCTTGTTCAACGTATCATTCACAAAAGAGAAAATAATGAAAAGTAAAGGAATTAAAAACTTACTTATTGATTTAGGCGGTGTATTGATAAATCTGGACCGCGAACGCTGTATTGAGAACTTTAAAAAGATTGGGTTCCAGCATGTAGAAGAAAAATTCTGCACCCACCAGTTAGACGGAATCTTCTTGCAGCAGGAGAAAGGACTGATCACTCCTGCTGAATTCCGCGACGGCATCAGGGATATGATGGGAAAAGCAGTAAGCGATGAGCAGATTGATGCAGCCTGGAACAGTTTTTTAGTAGATATCCCTGCATATAAACTCGATCTGCTGCTCAAACTACGCGAGAAATACGTAGTCTATCTGCTCAGCAATACGAATGACATCCACTGGCAATGGGTTTGCCAAAACGCTTTCCCCTATCGCACATTCAAAGTAGAGGACTACTTCGAAAAGACTTATCTTTCTTATGAAATGAAAATGGCCAAACCCGAACCGGAGATATTCAAAGCAGTGACTGAAGATGCGGGTATCGATCCGAAGGAGACCTTTTTTATTGATGATTCCGAAATAAACTGTAAAGTAGCTCAGGAACTGGGTATCTCGACCTATACACCGAAAGCCGGTGAAGACTGGAGCCATCTTTTCAGAAAAAAATAAGATGGCAAACATGCAGATTATAAATGATACATCGGCTATGATCCCCGAACCATGTGTAGCTACCATCGGCTTCTTCGACGGTGTACACACGGGGCACCGCTATCTGATTCAACAAGTGAAAGAGATAGCGGCAGCCAAAGGTCTGCGTTCTGCATTAGTAACCTTCCCTGTTCATCCGCGCAAAGTGATGAACGCCACTTATCATCCGGAATTATTGACTACCCCCGAAGAGAAAATAAACCTGCTGGCAGGTACGGGAGTAGATTATTGCCTGATGCTCGATTTTACGCCCGACATTTCCCGGCTGACAGCCAAAGAATTCATGACTCAGGTGCTGAAGGAACGTTATCAGGTCAGGTATCTGGTGATAGGCTACGACCACCGTTTCGGCCATAACCGCAGCGAAGGGTTTGAGGATTATGTACGCTACGGACAATCTATCGGCATCGATGTTATCCGTGCACAAGCTTACACAAACGACATCCGGATAGATGCTTCCCAAAGCGTTCCGGTCAGTTCTTCTTTAATCCGGAAATTACTACATCAGGGAGACGTGGATATAGCTGCCCGCTGTCTGGGATACGAATATTTTCTGGACGGAACCGTAGTAGGAGGTTATCAGGTAGGCAGAAAAATCGGTTTCCCCACTGCCAATTTAAGCGTGGACGATCCGGACAAACTGATTCCCGCAGACGGAGTCTACGCCGTATGGGTTACATTCGACGGAAAAACTTATATGGGCATGCTGAATATAGGTGTCCGCCCCACTATCAACAATGGTCCCAACCGTACCATCGAAGTGAATATCCTTCATTTCCACTCCGACATTTATGATAAATTTATCCGGCTTACTTTCGTGAAGCGGACACGGCCCGAACTAAAATACGATAGCATCGACCAGCTAATCGCCCAACTCCACAAAGATGCAGAAGAAACAGAAACGATCCTCTTTGCTGCCAAACGGAGATAAATACCCCTTCCTTCCTCCATCATCAGCACAAATAATATCGAAAAACATATCTTTTTTATTGTTTTTCGATAAATATTTTCTCCTTTTTCTTTGTCAACTCAAAACTTACCTCTACATTTGCATATCGATAAACGATAAATAATCATCGAAAAACAACTATTTTCCATTCAATCATCTATTAAAAAATAACACTTTATGAAAAAGTCACTAATGAGCATATCGATACTGGTAGTATCCGTCTCAATGATTGCCATGTTTCTGTGCAGCTTTATTGCCAGTAAATAACAAACGATTATCTTTGTATCTCAGCTAAGAACACTACGAATATGAGAACTGCTATTAAACTGATATTACTGAATCTACTTATTGCACAAATCATTGCTCCTATCCTGGTCATGATTCCCTGTGTGATTTATCTGGTAGCCACTACCGGAAATTTAGACAAAGATGCGCTTATCACCATGCTCATGATTCCGGCGCAACTGGCCGGGCAATTGATGATGGGTGTCTATTTATGGAAGGCCGGCTACATCAGCACAAAGAAAACAACCTGGTCGCCTGTTTCGTCCTCTTATCTCTTTTTCAGTGCACTGGCCGTCCTTACCTGCGGTTTTGTGGTATCTGCGTTAACAGAACTGATGGACTGGATTCCCAATATCATGGAACAATCTTTCGATATTCTCCAGTCCGGCTGGGGCGGCATTCTTGCCATAGCCATCATAGGTCCCGTACTCGAAGAGTTGTTGTTCCGCGGAGCCATCACCAAGGCACTGCTGCAACAGTACAGCCCGACGAAAGCAATTCTGCTTTCAGCACTTCTGTTCGGCGTTTTTCATATCAATCCTGCCCAGATCCTTCCGGCATTTCTGATCGGTATCCTGTTTGCATGGACTTATTATAAGACTGCCAGCCTCATCCCTTGTATACTGATGCACGTACTGAACAATTCTTTATCCGTATTTCTCAGTATAAAATATCCGGAAGCTGAAAACATGAGTGACCTGATGAATACCAGCACTTATCTAATGGTTATTTTTGCAGCAGTTTTGATACTTGCAGGAGTAATCTGGGGAATGCGCCGAACAACCATCCCCTACCCCTGGAAAGAAGAAACAAATATCACAGACTAAAATAATAAAAAGACAGCGATGAAAAAACGTTTGAACATTCTCTGCATATTGGTATTCATAGTTTTGGGACTTTCCCTATATACCACAGGATACCAGTTTGGAACAGGTATGAAAGCCGGCATGAGTCTGGCCAAAGAACAGCACAAAGAGCCGAAGCAATGCGACGGTACCATGCTGGCAGGTGATTTCCGGTTTGTAGATGTCGTACCTACAATCGCTATGATCAAACCGGACACGATCATCAATGCCCAAAGCAAAGAGAAAGTGCCCGTCATGTATACGCAAATGGCTGTGCGCATTGGGAAAGACGTGAATTACAGTTACCTGATTATCAGTAGTTCCTGCTCATTAATGAATACATTGCTCACCATTTCAGCACTCATCATCTTTGTCATGCTGATTCTGAGCATCAACAAATCACAGATATTTGAATGGAAGAATGTACGCCGCCTGCGCTGGCTGGGCAGTTTGCTGATCATTTCCTTTCTATTTTACCTGATTCCTCTAGTTGTCAATTACTGGGGATTAAAAGAAGTATTCGCACTCGACAAATACATCATTGCTCCCCTGGCGCTACAAGCGACTGATTTATTATTGGGACTTGGCTGTCTGATTGTAGCAGAGACATTCGCTATCGGACTGAAAATGAAAGAAGAACAGGAGCTCACGATTTAACTCAAACCGAGAAAATAGAATTATGGCAATTATAGTAAACCTTGACATCATGATGGCGCGCAGAAAAATCTCTCTGGGCGAACTGGCGGAGAAAATCGATATCACTCCCGCCAACCTTTCTATATTAAAAACCGGAAAAGCAAAGGCAATCCGCTTCTCCACGCTGGAGGCCATCTGCAAAGTACTTGACTGCCAACCGGCAGATATATTGGAGTATCAGGAAGAAATTAGTAAATGAAAGGAGTACGAAAGACAGCTGTTTACTTGATTTTAGGCACGGATAACACGGATTTACGCTGTTTTTAGTTGCTTATAATCTCTTAAAACCGCGTAAATCCGTGTTATCCGTGCCTAAAATGATATGCTTATTATTTTCCTTCTTTCGCCTTAAATGCCAGCGCATACATACGTATCTGCTTTACCATCGACAGCAAACCGTTGCTACGTGTAGGAGACAGATGTTCTCTCAGCCCTATCTTATCTATAAAATAAAGATCAGCATTCAGAATTTCATCAGGTGTATGTCCTGAAAGGACTTTGATTAATAAAGCAATAATTCCTTTTACAATCAAAGCATCACTTTCCGCATTAAATACGATCTTTCCATCCACCTCGTCCGCCTGAAGCCACACACGGCTCTGGCAGCCTTCGATCAGATTCTGTTCGGTTTTATATTTTTCATCGAGTGGTTCCTGTTCATTTCCTAAGTCTATGAGCAGCTGGTATCGATCCATCCAGTCATCGAAGTCGCTGAATTCAGCAATTACTTCGTCTTGTAATTCATTAATTGACATGATGATATTTACGATTTACTGTTTAACAATTTATTAATTCAGCACAAAGCTGTCAGGTCTTTGAAGTAACAAAGAAGCGGACTAACAAGATCACTTTTCATTATAGATTACTTCCAATACCGTCTGTCCGACAGCCTTCAGGGTATTCTTGTCGATATGATCCATAGTATCATTGACAGTATGCCAAGTCGGGGTGAAATCACCATCCGGACTGGTGGGAATGATATCAATCGTCTTGATACGCGCCAGACGGTTGATGAACAGATGATCATCCGTTACCAATCCGCCGTTACCGTCCATGAAAGTTTTTCCGTAACCCAGTTTCTTGGCAGCTTTCCATACTTTCTTATTAATATCCGGTGCAAAATCTTCGGAATAACCTTCTTTCATAAATACGCTGCCTTCGCCACCTACCATATCCAGCAAGATGCCGAAACGTGCATTATATCCCTGCACATGAGAATGACGTGCCCAATATTGGGAACCGAGACACCAGAATTCTTCTTTATGCTTTCCTTCATAGAATTGGGGAGCACCATAATCTTCTGCATCCAGCAGGATAATATCTATACCCAGTTCCGGCTGCTGCTTATTGACCAGACGGGCAATCTCCAACAAAGCACCTACCCCGCTGGCACCGTCGTTTGCCCCCAAAATAGGAGTATGATGATTCTTTGAGTCAGCATCATTATCCGCCCACGGACGAGTATCCCAATGCGCGAACAATGCTATCCTCTTTTTACTTTCCGGCTTATAAGAACCGATAATATTTCTCGCTTTCAGCAGGGTACCGTCATAAGCTATGAGGTCCGCATATTGATTAGTAACCTGAGCACCAAAGGCTTCCAGTTGCTCCGCTAAATAATTTCCACAAGCGACATGCTCTTTCGTATTCGGAACACGGGGACCGAAATCGACCTGATTCTTCACATACAGATAAGCGCTGTCAGCGTCAAATTGAGGTACATTGACCACCACTTTTTCATTTTGCTCGTTCGCACTACTTGTCTTACTGCCTCCACCACAAGAAAAGGCAGAAAACATCATAAAGACACTTGCCAATACTATCATAGGTTTCTTTTTCATCGTCCTTTTATCTATTGAGGCTCCAAAATTAGTCATTTTCAGCACAGTATCGTTCAGATAGAATAGATTATTAACAAATAAACTTTAACTCGACATTCTTCTTTCCGACGGTAAATTCCACTTTTGCGCCATTGATAAGCGGCAGGTTATACGTCACGTGCCCCACCGGGAAGTTAAAACAAACCGGATAATCATACTCTTTCACCAGGTCTGCCAATGCTGCATAAAGCTCCTTACCCAGCGAACAATCTTCTTCATATTCGGTAAACTGCCCGATAATGAGTCCGGATAACTTTTCAAGTACACCGCCCAGCTTCAGGTTGTACATCATACGCTCAATCGCATGAGGGCGTTCGCTCACATCTTCGATAAACAAGACCGTTCCTTCTGCCGGAAGATCATAAGGAGTTCCCCGCAGTCCATAGGCCACTGCCATGTTTCCGCCTCGCAGAGTTCCCTGTGCAGTACCTTGTTTATTCAGTTTATGCTTTTCGCATGTATAAGCGGGCAGATTACCGAACAGGATATCTTTCAGATAGGCCACGCAAGGATCATCTTCCGGTTCCACAGTCAGATGGCGTGCCATCAGCGAATGCAAAGAGGCATAACCATTCTTCTGAAACAGGTTATGCAAGGCAGTGATGTCACTGAACCCCAACAACCATTTCGGATGTTCGCGAAAGGCAGTGAAATCTATCTTATCAATTAAATGTACAACACCGTATCCGCCACGACTGCAAAAAATGGCTTTCACCTTCGGATCATTCATCGCATCCTGCAAATCGCTCAACCGCTGTTTGACCGTCCCCGCATAGCGTCCGGAAGACCCTCCGGCATGTTTTCCTATGGCGACTTTCAAGCCCCACGATTCAATCCGTTTCTTTGCACCTTTCAGAAACTGTTTGTCGATCTTGCTGGAAGGTGATATTATGACTACTTTATCGCCCTTCTGTAAAAAAGGAGGAAGTTGAATTTTCATATTTATGCTCTATTTGAATGATTTCCGTTGATAAAAACGTACCCAGTCCACCTCCATTTCTACCGGAAGGTCTTTGGGATTGACTGCTCCGACCCATGAACCACCCAACTGCATATCAATCAGTAAATAGAACGGCTGATTGAACGGGAATTGCCCCTCCTTCTGCGTCCGTATACGGGGATAAGTAAACGTATGTACATCGTTGACAAAGAACGAAAGACTATCCGGATACATTTCGACAGCGAAAACATTGTAACGATCGGGATGGATCACTCCTGTGGAGTGCGACTTGGGATGATTCTTGATACCTAAAGTATACGTATAATGAGAATGAACCGTCTGGTAAGCGATAGAGTCATCATTCAGACGCTCCATCACATCTATCTCGCCTCCCGACGGCCATTTGGCATTTTCGGGCAACATCCAGATAGCAGGCCAGGCACCTTTTGCGGCATTCAGCCTGGCACAGATCTCGATCCGTCCGTCAGAAAAAGCCTTTTTACCTTTGGTATAAACGCCTCCTGTCAGATAAGGTGCCGTATCATTGGGCAGTGTCTGATTGACAATACCCCTCAGTACCAGTTTGCCTTTACGCATGGCATAGCAGGAATCAAAGTCCGTCATATAATTATTCCAGTCGGATTTCCCTCGCGGAATCTTACTCCAGACCTGCGAGTCAAAGTCCTTCCTTTGATTAAAGTTTTCTTCCCACACCAGCGACCAGCCGGCAGGAATTCTAGCCGTCGTTTTACAGGAAACGAGCATCCAACAAAGGAGTAATGTGCTAATAAACAATAGGTTTTTGAACTGTTTCATTTTGTTTTAAAGTTTAAGGGGGATTTATTTGCAAAAATACAGGAAAAAACGGTTCGGTGTATATCTACACAGTAAAACAACTGAAATATAACAAAATGTTACATAACAGGCGTAACTTTTCGGGTTGCAAGTATTATTTTCTCAATGATTTTTCTGATATTTGCTAAAAATCTAACGTTATGGAACCTATTCAGAACTTTGCCCAGCTAACAGCCCATCTTAAAGAACAGAATCGCAGAAAACGCATTGCCGTAGTCTGCGCCAACGATCCCAATACGGAATATGCTATCACCCGTGCTTTGGAGGAAGGAATTGCAGAGTTCCTTATGATTGGAGACTCGGCTATTCTGGAAAAATATCCCGCACTGAAACAATACCCTGACTATGTGAAAACCATTCACATCGAAGATTCGGACGAAGCGGCACGCGAAGCCGTCCGCATCGTGCGTGAAGGAGGAGCGGATATTTTAATGAAAGGCATCATCAACACGGACAATCTGCTGCACGCCATCCTCGACAAAGAGAAAGGACTGCTTCCCAAAGGGAAAATCCTCACACACTTGGCCGTGATGGAGATTCCGACTTACCACAAACTGCTGTTCTTCTCCGATGCCGCAGTGATTCCACGTCCAACGTTGCAACAACGCATAGAAATGATCTGGTATGCCATCTGCACCTGCCGTCATTTCGGCATTGAACAGCCCCGTGTCGCACTGATACACTGCACCGAGAAAGTCAGCGCCAAGTTTCCGCACTCTTTGGACTATGTGAATATCGTAGAGCTGGCCGAAGCCGGAGAATTCGGGAATGTAATCATTGACGGTCCGCTGGACGTACGCACTTCCTGCGAACAGGCAAGCGGAGACATCAAAGGCATTGTTTCCCCTATCAACGGACAGGCAGACGTGCTGATATTCCCGAATATCGAATCAGGAAACGCTTTCTACAAATCCGTCTCCCTGTTTGCCAACGCGGAAATGGCAGGATTGTTGCAAGGCCCTATCTGTCCGGTGGTTCTTCCTTCACGAAGCGATTCCGGATTGTCGAAATATTACAGCATCGCAATGGCCTGTCTGCAAGTAGCAGGAGACTGCAAATGCAGGGAAGAATTTAACAAAAGTCGTAACTCGTAATTCCTAAAAATAGATTCTATGAAAATACTGGTCATCAACCCCGGCTCCACATCAACGAAAATAGCAGTCTACGAGAATGAAACCCCGTTACTGGTTCGCAATATCAAACATTCGGTGGAAGAATTATCCGTTTATCCGCAGGTGATAGACCAGTTTGAATTTCGGAAGAACCTGGTCCTTCAGGAGCTGGAAGCGAACGGGATACCTTTCGAGTTCGATGCCGTCATCGGACGCGGCGGATTGGTGAAGCCTATTCCCGGAGGAGTGTATGAGGTCAACGAAGCAATGAAACGTGATACGCTACACGCCATGCGAACCCACGCCTGTAACTTAGGCGGACTGATTGCGGAAGAACTCGCCAGTTCCCTCCCCCATTGTCCCGCCTATATCGCCGATCCCGGAGTAGTGGATGAACTGGAAGAGGTAGCACGTATCACAGGCTCGCCGCTCATGCCGAAAATCACGATCTGGCATGCCTTGAATCAGAAAGCCATCGCACGTCGTTTTGCCAAAGAGCAAGATACAAAGTACGAAGAGCTAGATCTGGTTATCTGCCATTTGGGAGGTGGTATTTCCGTAGCAGTCCATCAGCACGGACGGGCCATTGACGCCAACAATGCATTGGACGGTGAAGGTCCTTTCTCACCGGAACGTGCAGGAACGCTCCCTGCCGGACAGCTGATCGACCTTTGCTATAGCGGGCAGCTTACCAAAGACGAATTGAAAAAGCGTATTTCCGGTCGTGCCGGATTGACAGCCCATCTGGGGACAACCGATGTGCCCGCCATCATTAAATCTATAGAAGAAGGCGACAAGAAAGCGGAACTAATATTGGACGCCATGATCTACAACGTGGCAAAAGCAATCGGCGGAGCCGCTACCGTACTTTGCGGAAAAGTGGATGCCATTCTGCTGACAGGAGGTATTGCCTATTCGGATTATATTATCTCAAGATTGAAAAAACGAATTTCTTTTTTAGCTCCTATACATGTCTATCCCGGGGAAGGAGAAATGGAATCGTTGGCTTATAATGCTTTAGGCGCGTTAAAAGGAGAACTGCCGGTGCAAATTTATAAGTAATTGCCGGAAGCATCCGTATTCTTTTCATCCGATAGAATGCCACCTTGTACCTGCGCGATCCTGAAAAAAATCTGATAGAGTTCTTTACCCCTCTGGCACCGGAACAATGTAGCCAGGAACTTCTCGAAGAAGATAAGAAATTTCAATAAGGAATATTGCCAAGAAGAAATGAGTTCACACAAGTGAACCGGGGAAACGACATTGAATGATTCAATCTTATATTAGAAAACTTCCCTATAAGTACAAGACTTGCTTCTGACAAGTACTTAAGTTGCCTGACTCTAGTACTACATTTGAGTAAAAGATGTACAACATCTGAGTGAAAGATGTACCACCTTTATAGTTCACACTATTCTATGGGTATTCTCAGCATTCAGCCCTTTCAGCCTTGCTCGCAAACGCCTTGATAGAAGGCGATAGCGGCTGAAGGCACTATTTTACACCCTAGTGTAAGGGCATTCTGAGTGGGGAGGGGTAGTTTCAGTCCTTTCAGCCTCGGTCGTACATAAACCCCAAAGCTGATTGGTTATAGCTATTCTGCTGACAAGTTATAGTTACTCAACACACGGACTGAATTCTGTAAGCCCGGAGATGGCCTTCACTTACCACCGAGATAAAGGTTACTCACTACCGAGATGAAAACGACTCACCACCGAGATGAAAGCTGGTGGAATACCGGCTTATTCAAATCAATCAATGGATCAATAGTTCAGAAAAAAACAGAGGGTCGGTTTACCTCGGACAGAGCCTTTGTTTGTTCCGAACAGAGACTCTGTTTGGAATAAATACAGGCTCTGTTGAATCGGAAATTATTAGCGTTTGAATCAATTCTTTTTCCGGCTGAAAGGGCTGAAGTTACTTACCCCTCTCAGCATACACCAGAGACGGGGTATAAAATAGTGCTTTCAGCCGCTATCGCCTTCCATCAAAGCGTTTGCGAGCAAGGCTGAAAGGGCTGAATGCGAAATGTCAACACTTTATTGGAGAGGGCTGTGTTCAGCCCAGATTTGACTCCAAGGAGCCTCAAGAATGAATAGTAGTTGGGGATATAGTTCCAGCACGCAGGAGATATAAATCCAATGTACAGGATATATAGATCCAATGTACAGGGTATATATAGCTTGTGTATTGGATGTTATACCCCTCTCAATGGCTGATTGTACATTCATTCCTTATCAGTTACGAACAAAAAAAAGAATAATATAATCCTCATAGCCAGTATTATTTGCTTAGATTCTAAACTTTTTGGGCAAAAAAGCCCTTTCAAAGAAATTTTTCTCATATCTTTGCAACGTGTTAAGTTAATAAATTGATTAAGGTCGATTTTTGACTGTTTCGAATCGGGAAGTATGGGGGTACTTTCCGATTCTTTTTTGTATGGGTAAACTATCATATTCATAATCATTATGTTTTTAAAGATTTTGAACTTACCCGTGCAACGATCATTCAGTACTTTTAGATTCTCTACTGTAATCTTCACATTATACATTTCTCCAATTTAGTAAGAGTGCAGTTGAAAGAAGAACCGTCGAAAGAATATAAGCCTTCCCACCAACGCAGATAATCATAGAAAGGCAGAATAGACTTTTTATACTTCCCCTGCAAAATGTATTTAAAGAACACATCTTTTCGCAGAAAAGCAAAATAACAGACAAAAAAATAGCCCGAATACTTAGTAATCGGGCTATTCCATTATCTAAAAGCGATCTGCTTTTTTACTTCTTTTCCGGTCTTGGCATCAACACTTTTCTTGAAAGTTTGAATTTTCCTGTCTTCGGATCGATGTCGATCAGTTTCACTTCAATCTCATCACCTTCCTTAATTCCGGCTTCTTCTACTGTTTCCAGACGTTTCCAGTCGATCTCGGAAATGTGCAACAAACCGTCTTTGCCCGGCAGGAATTCGATGAATGCACCGTAAGGCATGATAGAGCGAACTTTACCTTTATATACCTCACCTACTTCGGGAACAGCAACGATTGCCTTGATCATGCGCATAGCGTCTTCAATGCATTTCTTGTTTGTTCCGGAAACTTCGATGCGTCCTACACCATCTGTTTCTTCGATAGTGATCACTGCACCGGTTTCTTCCTGCATACCTTGAATGATTTTTCCACCAGGGCCGATTACAGCTCCGATAAATTCTTTAGGAATAGTCATTGTTTCAATGCGGGGAGCATGGTCTTTCAGGTCAGCACGCGGTTCGGCGATAGTCTCAGTGATCTTATCGAGGATGTGCATACGTCCTTCTTTAGCTTGATTCAAAGCGCGTTCCAGAATATCATAAGAAAGACCGTCTACCTTGATGTCCATCTGAGTAGCTGTGATACCGTCTCTTGTTCCGGTTACTTTGAAGTCCATATCTCCGAGGTGGTCTTCGTCACCGAGGATGTCAGACAATACTGCATATTTTTCTTCGCCCGGATTCTTGATCAATCCCATAGCGATACCTGATACCGGTTTTTTGATCTTCACACCGGCATCCATCAATGCCAGTGTTCCGGCACATACGGTAGCCATAGAAGAAGAACCGTTAGATTCGAGGATTTCTGAAACAACACGTACTACGTACGGATAGTCAGCAGGAATCTGTCCTTTCAAAGCACGCCAAGCCAAATGACCGTGACCAACTTCACGACGGCCTACACCACGTTGTGCCTTTGCTTCACCTGTAGAGAAAGGAGGGAAGTTATAATGCAACAGGAAACGTTCTTTTCCATGTTCCAATACATTGTCGATAATCTTTTCGTCGAGCTTGGTACCCAGAGTGACAGAAGTCAGAGATTGAGTTTCACCACGAGTAAAGATAGCAGATCCGTGAGGACCAGGCAGAGGGCCAACTTCGCACCAGATCGGGCGAATTTCCGTAGTCTTACGACCATCCAGACGCTTGCCTTCATCCAAAATAGAACGACGCATAGCTTCTTTCTCTACATCATGATAGTAACGGTCGATCAGCGCAGCTTTCTCTTCGAGTTCTTCTTCAGAGAACTGAGCCTTGAACTCTTCGCGGATAGCATCAAAAGCTTCGAAACGTTCGTGCTTATTATTATTTCCAGAAGCAGCAACGGCATAAGCCTTGTCATAGCAAGCCTCACGAACTGCCTTGCGCAATTCTTCGTCGTTTACTTCATGATTATATTCACGTTTCACCGTCTTTCCTACTTCTTCCATCAACTCCACCTGAGCCTTGCAATGAACCTTGATAGCTTCGTGAGCCACCTTCATTGCTTCCAGCAATTCAGCTTCGGATACCTCGTGCATTTCACCTTCTACCATCATGATGTTATCATAAGTAGCGGCTACCATCAGGTCCATATCAGCTTTTTCCAGTTGATCAAAAGTAGGATTAATTACAAATTGACCATCGATACGTGCTACACGTACCTCAGAAATCGGTCCGTTGAAAGGAATATCTGAAACAGCGAGTGCTGCAGAAGCTGCAAGTCCGGCCAGTGCATCCGGCATGTCTATACCGTCAGCAGAAAAAAGGATGATGTTTACATATACTTCTGCGTGATAATTATCAGGGAATAGTGGACGGAGAGCACGGTCTACGAGACGGCAAGTCAGAATCTCATAATCAGAAGCTCTACCCTCTCTCTTGGTGAAACCACCAGGAAAACGGCCGAATGCCGCAAATTTTTCTTTGTACTCTACCTGTAAAGGCATGAAATCTGTTCCGGGAACTGCATCTTTAGCGGCACAAACAGTAGCTAATAACATGGTGTTTCCCATGCGTAGCATTACAGAACCGTCTGCCTGTTTTGCCAACTTTCCCGTCTCGAGTGTGATGGTTCTTCCATCAGGTAACTCGATCGTCTTAACAATTGGGTTAATCATAAAAATTGTTTTATCTATACTTTTCTTTCAAAATTCCTGCAAAGATATACATTTATCGTTGTAATCAGGTGGAAATGAGCTAAAAAGTTAGATGCTATATGTTTTTTTTGCAAAATAGAGGTGAAGAAGCAGGCAAAAAGCTTTGAGTAATCTCGAAAAGACGTATATTTGCAACTCTTAAAAAACACACGAGATATGAAAAAGATAACTTTTGTAGCGCTTGCCGCACTTACCATTACAGCTTGTAGTTCCGGTCCTGAGTTTGAAGTGAACGGAGACGTATCAGGAGCCGACGGGAAAATGCTTTATCTCGAAGCTTCCGGTCTGGAAGGTATTGTCCCGCTTGATTCGGTAAAATTGAAAGGAGAAGGTACATTCAAATTCAAACAGCCCCGCCCCGAATCGCCTGAGTTTTACCGCTTGCGGGTAGACGACAAAGTCATCAACTTTTCTGTGGATTCTATCGAAACGATACAGATCAAAGCTCCGTACGTCGATTTCTCTACTGCCTACACGGTAGAAGGATCTGACAACAGCAACAAGATTAAGGAACTGACACTGAAACAAATCAATCTTCAAAAGAACGTAAACGACCAACTGAATGCGTTGCGTGCCAATAAACTGGGACACGACACGTTCGAAGAAAACCTGGCAACGTTACTGAAAAATTATAAAGAGGACGTAAAAGTGAATTATATATTCGCCGCTCCCAACACGTCAGCTGCTTACTTCGCCCTGTTCCAGAAATTGAATGATTATCTGATTTTCGATCCGCTGAACAATAAAGAGGACGTGAAATGTTTTGCGGCTGTTGCTACCAGCCTCAACAATGCATATCCGAACGCCGTACGTTCGAAAAATTTGTATAACATCGTGATCAAAGGTATGAAGAATACCCGCCAGCCACAAAGCAAGTCTCTGGAAATTCCACAAGACAAGATCATAGAAACAGGCATCATCGACATTGCTCTGCGTGACGTGAAAGGAAATACCCGCAAACTGACTGACCTGAAAGGAAAAGTAGTATTGCTGGATTTCTCCGTGTTCCAGTCACCGGCAGGAGCACCGCATAATATGATGCTTCGTGAACTATATAACAAGTATGCTTCGCAAGGACTGGAAATTTATCAGGTATCTCTCGACGCAGACGAACACTACTGGAAAACAGCTGCCGGCAACCTGCCCTGGGTTTGTGTGCGCGACGGAAACGGTGTCTATTCTACCAACGTAGCTGTATATAATGTTCGTCAGGTACCGTCCATCTTCCTGATCAACAGAAACAACGAATTGAAGCTTCGTGGCGAAGATATCAAAGACCTTGAAGCATCCGTCAAGTCACTGCTCTAAGTTGTTATAATTTAGCATATTTCATTTAAATATGTTACATAGCATCTTTTTTCACTTGACAGATATCACTTAAAAGGCTATCTTTGCAAAGAAATAATTGAGAAGAGGGTTCCAACATGTGCCATGTTGGAATTCTTTTTTGTTTATATGACCATTTTAAATAAAAAGGAGGAAAAACATCATGGCTTATATGTCAGAAGAAGGTTACAAAAAGTTAATGGCAGAATTGAAAGAACTGGAAACAGTGGAACGCCCTAAGATCTCTGCGGCCATCGCCGAAGCCAGAGATAAAGGCGACTTGTCGGAAAATGCAGAATATGATGCAGCCAAAGAAGCACAGGGGATGCTGGAAATGCGCATCAACAAATTGAAAGCGGTCATCGCAGATGCAAAAATCATAGATGAATCCAAACTAAAGACAGATTCTGTACAGATTCTGAACAAGGTGGAACTGAAGAACGTAAAGAATGGTATGAAGATGACTTATACCATCGTTTCCGAAAGTGAAGCCAACCTGAAGGAAGGCAAGATTTCCGTTAACACCCCGATCGCACAAGGTTTGCTTGGCAAGAAGGTGGGTGATGTTGCAGAAATTACCGTACCGCAGGGTAAAATTGCATTAGAAGTAGTAAACATATCCATTTAACAGTAAGGCAGGTCTCCGTGTGAGGCTTGCCTTCTTTTATCTATCAAAAGTTATGGCAACCATATTCAGTAGAATCATCGCAGGCGAAATTCCTTGCTACAAGATAGCGGAGAACGATCGTTTTTTTGCTTTTCTTGATATCAATCCGTTGGTAAAGGGACATACACTGGTAGTCCCCAAACAGGAAGTAGACTATATCTTCGATTTAAGTGACGAAGACCTCGCAGCCATGCACGTATTTGCCAAACAGATAGCCCGTGCCATCGAAAAAGCTTTCCCTTGCAAAAAGGTAGGCGAAGCGGTTATCGGTCTGGAAGTACCGCACGCTCATATCCACTTAATTCCTATTCAGAAGGAATCGGATATGTTGTTCTCCAATCCGAAACTGAAACTATCGGATGAAGAATTCAAATCCATTGCGCAAGCAATCAACTCCTCTCTATAAAACATGATGATGACATAAGCAAGCGGGCACCTTGAGAAAGGCGCCCGCTTTTTTGTATCATAACCGTCATCTTCTGATGTATATACAACTACTTCTTCAAAGGGTCCGGCGACTTATCTTTACTTTCGGCTACCTCAACCAGATATACACCAATACAGATAAAAATAATAGCGGCTGTCTGCGTCCAGCTAAAACGGTCCTGCCCCAAAGCCAGAGAAGCAATCGTCGCAACAATCAGAATCAGATAACCGTATATTGCCACAACTGTCGTTTTCAGATATTTCAAACCGACCGGAAGCAACATATAGCTGATCGTTGTTGGAAATACAAGTACAAACATCAGAATCAGGAAAGGTGTCCAATGGAACGGCATAGAAAACACCGGTGCATCGAATCCCGTAATAAATGTAACTATAATAGCAGAGACTGCCGCACCGGAAAATGTATATCTCAACATGGTCATCGCCCCGATGGAAGAAAGGATACGCTGGCTAAGTATCAGATAAACTGCATAAACGACAGAACTGAGCAGACAAAGCATATTCCCCATGAAAGCATCGGATGCCAGATCATCACTCTGCTGTGTCAGGATACAGACCAGCGCACCGATCAAACCGATCGAAATCCCGAGAATCTTCTTCCATGTCGCTTTCTCTTTATAAAAGAAGATCATAATCAGAAATACCCAGATAGGCTGAAGACTGGTAAAAATGGAACTGGACACCGGAGTTGTTTTACTCAGTCCGGCCAGATAAAGAAACATAAAGCCATACAGTCCGAATGCTCCCAACAGGAAAAGCAACCATTTATCTTTAGTAGATGACTTCTCCGGCGGCATGAACCATCCGATCACCCAGAATGCAACGGCGGCAAAGGTGCAACGAAGCGTCGCACCCGTCAACGGGCTCATCCATAAGGGAAGCAGATACTTCAAGGCATTCATATTTAAACCGCTGAATATTTTTGATACAGCCATACTCAGATTGGCTTCCAGTTTCTTATTCTTCATCTTTATTATTTCAATTGATCATTAAACAAAAAGGAATCGCGTCGCAGATAGGCCCAGAAGAAAGTAACGACCGTTATCAATAAATTGAAAATGAAAGGAAACTCCTGAGACTGAGTGTGAAACAACTTCTGGAGAAAATCGACAATAAAAGGATATAGCAGTATGGCGAGATAATTCATCATCATCACAAAAGCCAGCGCCAGGGTCGTCTTCTGAGGAAGTGCCGTATGTGTCGTTTTATCATAAAGCATAGGCTGGATAACTCCATATCCCAGCCCGACAAAAAGACCCCCCGGAATAATCATCCATTCGATCGGGGCAATCCAGATCAGAGCCAGCCCCACAGCCATAGATAGTAAGCTGTAAGCTTTGGTACGCTCTTTCAGCTCGTCCACAATCTTATCCAGACAAAATCCCGGAGCCATAATCGCCAAAAAGAAAAGCGATATCATCAGTCCCGAATCACCGCTGGTAAAATGGTGCTTCTCCATCAGGAAGGGCAGATTGAAGATAACTGCCAGCACAATATAGGTGGTCACCCCGTAGAAAAGCATAATCTGGAGCAAGTGCTTAGTATGGATTCCATATTTACTCCCTCCTGTATCTACAGAAGCAGATTGTTCGGGAGAGGAAGTTTCCGATTCAGGCTGCCGGACAACCGATTCATCCTGACGATCCTTCAGATGGCCGACCAGCAGAATCGAAACCAGAGGAAGCAGATAAACCAAAAACGGCAAATGCCAGCTAACTTCCGCCAGATAACCCGTGACGGCTGTAGCTATTACCAATGTAAAATTGGTGATAGCGGAACTCAGTCCGAACTGTTTCACCCGGTAAGCGCCCACAAAGTATTTCGACACCAATCCGGTAGATAAGGGAATGATTAATCCGGCTCCGATGCCCAGCATGGCACTCACTACGATCAGTTGCCACATTCTGTTGGAAATCAGATATAAAATGCCGCTTGCCGCAAAAAGCCAGAGTCCGATCTTCAGGATACGGACCAAATCAACTTTTTCCGTCAGTTTACCGCCCAGAAGGATAAAAGGGATAATCAGCAACGACGGCAACGAAGTCAACATCTGAATATCCAAGTCCGTTGCTTCCGGAAATATTTTAGTAAGGTCGCCCAGTATGGGCGAAACAGCCAGCCCCGGCAGAGAGGTCAGTGCCGAAATAGACCAGATAGCTAGTAAAGTGATGAGAGGTATAGTACCCCTTCCCGTCTGTATTTTCATATACCGGTTCGTTAAAAGTTTAGGTCTGATGAAAACAACAATGACCTTATAAAGTTCAAATGAGGCATTATTGAATACTCAAAAACTGAGTGAAAAACACCCATAAACTATCAGTTTATGACCTAAAAACTATCCGTAGACAGTTTTTAGGTCAAATTCCGTCAGTTTCTCCCCCAACGAACTTAAAAAAATCCCGTAAACTTGCATCATCGAAATTTAACAAAGAATACTCACAATTTAAAAAGCAACGTATATGAAAAGTTTAAGCTTCAGAAAAGATTTAGTAGGGGTACAGGAAGAACTGCTCCGTTTCGCTTATAAGCTGACAACCGACCGCGAAGAAGCAAACGATTTGTTGCAGGAAACATCATTAAAAGCATTAGATAATGAAGATAAATACACACCTGACACAAATTTTAAAGGATGGATGTACACGATTATGCGCAACATCTTTATCAACAACTACCGCAAGGTAGTTCGCGACCAGACATTTGTTGACCGTACGGACAATCTTTACCATTTGAATTTACCGCAGGACGCAGGTTTTGAAAGTACGGAGAACGCCTACGACCTGAAAGAAATGCATCGGGTAGTCAATGCATTACCCAAAGAGTACAGAGTACCTTTCGCCATGCATGTTTCCGGCTTCAAGTATCGTGAAATAGCAGAAAAGCTGAACCTTCCGCTAGGTACTATAAAGAGCCGCATTTTCTTCACTCGCCAAAAACTACAGGAAGAACTGAAAGACTTCCGCTAGACTTTAACGACATATTTCAATAGGTATCAAAATAACGATAACAACCGGCTACCATTCACACAACCAAAGGCAAGAAGGATTTATTTCTTTCTTGCCTTTGGTTATTTATATTCCGCCCGCCTTCCATTGGCAAAAAGTCCGCCCCCTTAATAAACGCCAAATAATGTAAAACCTGAAAACTTTCAAAACTATCTGCTGTTGTTGAGGGAAATTCGACGGGGAAAATCCCCATCGCCCTAAACCTTTAAAAAAACAAATTAGTATGGAAGATTTAAATTTCAGAAAAGGTGATGCAAAAACCGACGTATTCGGTTCAGACAGAATGTTACAACCCTCTCCGGTAGAAAAAATCCCTGAAGGACCAACGACTCCTGAAATCGCTTACCAAATGGTTAAAGATGAAACCTTTGCCCAAACTCAGCCACGTTTGAACCTAGCAACTTTCGTTACCACTTATATGGACGATTACGCTACCAAACTGATGAACGAAGCAATCAACATCAACTATATTGATGAAACTGAATATCCTCGTATCGCTGTAATGAATGGTAAATGTATCAATATCGTTGCCAACTTGTGGAACTCTCCGGAGAAAGACACATGGAAAACAGGTGCGCTGGCTATCGGTTCTTCAGAAGCTTGTATGCTGGGCGGTGTAGCTGCATGGCTGCGCTGGCGTAAAAAAAGACAAGCTCAGGGCAAACCGTTTGATAAACCAAACTTCGTTATTTCAACAGGTTTTCAGGTTGTATGGGAAAAGTTTGCACAGTTGTGGCAGATCGAAATGCGTGAAGTACCTTTGACTCTCGATAAAACCACTCTCGACCCCGAAGAAGCTTTGAAGATGTGTGACGAAAACACCATCTGCGTAGTACCTATCCAAGGTGTTACATGGACAGGACTGAACGACGACGTTGAAGCATTGGATAAAGCGCTCGACGCTTACAATGCAAAAACAGGCTATGACATTCCTATCCACGTAGACGCCGCCAGCGGTGGTTTCATTCTTCCATTCCTTTATCCGGATACGAAGTGGGATTTCCGTCTGAAATGGGTATTGTCTATCAGTGTATCCGGTCACAAGTTCGGTCTGGTATATCCGGGTCTTGGCTGGGTTTGCTGGAAAGGCAAAGAATATCTGCCCGAAGAAATGGCATTCAGCGTCAATTATCTGGGTGCTAACATTACTCAGGTAGGTTTGAACTTCTCTCGTCCGGCTGCCCAGATTCTGGGACAGTATTATCAATTCATCCGTTTAGGATTCCAAGGTTACAAAGAAGTTCAGTACAACTCTTTGATGATTGCTAAATACATTCATGATGAAATCGCCAAGATGGCTCCGTTCGTTAACTACTCCGAAAATGTAGTGAACCCACTGTTCATCTGGTATCTGAAACCGGAATATGCAAAAACAGCCAAATGGACATTGTACGATTTGCAGGATAAGCTGTCTCAACACGGCTGGATGGTTCCGGCTTATACATTGCCTTCTAAACTGGAAGATTATGTAGTGATGCGTGTGGTTGTTCGTCAGGGATTCAGCCGCGACATGGCAGACATGTTGCTGGGCGACATCAAGAACGCAATTGCCGAACTGGAAAAACTGGACTTCCCGACTCCTACCCGCATGGCTCAGGAAAAGAATCTTCCGGTAGAAGCCAAGATGTTCAATCACGGTGGTCGTCGTCATAAAACCGTAAAAAAATAAATTGATCTATGGATAAAAAAGTAACACTCGCTCAATTGAAAGAAGTGGTACAGGAGGCATACGATCAGGTAAAGACAAATACAGGCGGCAAGAACGCCGACTATATCCCTTACCTGGCAAATGTCAATAAAGATCTCTTTGGAATCAGTGTCTGCCTGCTCAACGGGCAGACCATCCATGTGGGAGATACCGACTACCGCTTCGGCATCGAATCCGTATCCAAAGTGCATACGGCTATCCTTGCTCTGCGCCAATATGGTGCTAAGGAAATATTAGAAAAAATCGGAGCTGACGCAACAGGATTGCCTTTCAACTCAATCATCGCTATCTTGCTGGAAAATGACCACCCATCTACTCCATTGGTAAATGCCGGTGCCATTTCTGTCTGTAGTATGGTAAAACCGATCGGTGACTCTGCCAAGAAATGGGATGCCATCGTAGAGAACGTGACTGATTTGTGCGGCAGCGCTCCCCAACTGATTGACGAATTATATAAGTCTGAATCGGATACGAACTTTAACAACCGTTCTATTGCATGGTTGCTGAAAAACTACAACCGTATCTATGATGATCCGGATATGGCGTTAGACCTTTATACCCGTCAGTGCTCCTTGGGAGTAACCGCATTACAGCTTTCTGTTGCAGCCGGAACTATCGCCAATGGCGGTGTGAACCCGGTGACCAAGAAAGAAGTTTTCGATGCCAGCCTGGCTCCTAAAATAACTGCCATGATTGCCGCCGTAGGTTTCTACGAACATACAGGCGACTGGATGTACACCTCCGGTATCCCGGCTAAAACCGGTGTAGGTGGTGGTGTGATGGGTGTATTGCCCGGACAGTTCGGTATTGCCGCATTTGCTCCTCCTTTGGATGGTGCCGGCAATTCTGTAAAGGCACAATTGGCTATCCAATATGTTATGAATAAACTAGGATTGAACGTATTCAGTGATAATCACTTGATCGTAGCCGACTAGTTTATTCGCTCTATGAGAAAAACAAAAGGTTACTATCCGCGGATAGTAACCTTTTCTATTTGTAGACTATGTTGTCCCCTGTGCCGGCGCTTTCTTCTCTTCTTCTTCCGCATAATACTGCTTTTTCTTTTCATTAGACTGCTGAATCAGATTCGTAATATAGACTGTAAAGATAGGAAACATCATCATTCCCAAAGCTGCCAGCAGCACAGAGAGTACCCTACCGGTAGTCGTCATCGCAACTATATTCGATCCGACGGTAGTCACATCCATAAATGCCCACCACAAAGCGTCTCCGTAGTCAGTCACCAGCGGATTCACTTTATGCTCAAGTACAAAGAAGGCAAGACTGGCGAAATAGACCGTTGCCAGCAACATCGTCAGATAAGAGACGAACAAACTCGAAGCCCGGTTGTAAGTAAGCCATCCTACTACGATAGCAAGTGCATATCCTCCCCGCAACAAAGGAATGAACCGAAGCAGATAAGTGACCTCCGGAGAGAATGTCCACCCATAATAGGCAATAATGTTCTGGTAAGGGATTGCCACCAGCAGAAAGATAAAGTGCGTCCGTATATAACGCCATTTATGCTTTGCCAGAAAAAACTCCAATACGAAATCAAACAGAAACCAGAGGCAAATCCACAACTGGATTTTCATGTACGAAGACTGCGTATAAAAAGGAATCCCTTTGAATGTATCTATCGAAATACTAATGACCAGAAAAAGGGACATCAATAATATAATAATGTGGAGAATACCATAAATCCCTTTTTTCCCTAAGATAAAATCGGAAAGTGCTGATTTCATAACTGCTTAATTTATAATAAAATGATTCTTATGTAATTTATAATGCTTAGAAACAATCTGATAAAGCGATTGTTTCGGAACAAGGGGATTGAGATATACAATCTATCAATTTAGCGATGTTAATTAACGAACTTTGAAAGAGATTGCGGAAACATCTCGCGCAAAATGTTGTTATAACACTGACTTTAAAATATTTTTCACTTAAAACCTTAACTTATGGCAAATATTAAAAATGCAGTGAAGCTGGGCGTGTTCACCCTGGCTATCATGAACGTTACGGCAGTAGTATCATTGCGTGGACTACCAGCCGAGGCCGTATACGGAATGAGTTCGGCTTTCTATTATCTTTTCGCAGCTATCGTCTTCCTGATTCCGACATCGCTCGTAGCAGCCGAACTGGCAGCTATGTTTCAGGATAAGCAAGGTGGTGTGTTCCGGTGGGTAGGCGAAGCTTACGGCAAGAAACTGGGATTCCTCGCCATCTGGGTACAATGGATTGAAAGTACCATCTGGTATCCGACCGTATTGACATTCGGTGCCGTATCCATTGCCTTCATCGGTATGAACGATGTACATGACATGTCGTTAGCAAACAACAAGTATTACACCCTCGTCGTAGTTCTTATCATTTACTGGCTGGCAACTTTCATTTCGCTGAAAGGTATGAGCTGGGTAGGTAAGGTAGCCAAGGTCGGTGGTATGGTCGGTACAATTATCCCGGCTGCCCTGCTGATTATCCTGGGCATCATTTATCTGGCAACCGGCGGACAATCCAACATGGATTTCCACAGCAGCTTCTTCCCTGATTTTACCAACTTCGATAATGTTGTTCTTGCGGCCAGTATCTTCTTGTTTTATGCCGGTATGGAAATGGGTGGTATCCACGTGAAGGACGTAGAAAATCCATCTAAGAACTACCCGAAAGCCGTATTTATCGGTGCACTTATCACTGTTCTTATCTTCGTATTGGGAACATTCGCACTGGGTGTTATCATCCCTGCCAAAGATATTAACTTGACTCAAAGTTTGCTCGTTGGTTTCGACAATTACTTCAGATACATTCACGCCTCCTGGTTGTCACCGATCATCGCTATCGCTCTTGCATTCGGAGTATTGGCCGGCGTACTGACATGGGTAGCAGGTCCGTCCAAAGGTATCTTTGCTGTAGGTAAAGCTGGTTATATGCCTCCATTCTTCCAGAAAACAAACAAGCTGGGTGTACAGAAGAATATCCTGTTCGTACAAGGTATCGCTGTTACAGTATTGAGTTTGTTGTTCGTTGTCATGCCTTCCGTACAGAGTTTCTATCAGATTCTGTCACAGTTGACAGTTATTCTTTACCTTATCATGTACTTGTTGATGTTCTCCGGAGCTATCGCACTACGTTATAAGATGAAGAAACTGAACCGCCCGTTCCGTATCGGTAAATCCGGTAACGGTTTGATGTGGTTCATCGGAGGTCTTGGCTTCTGCGGATCATTGCTCGCATTCATCCTGAGCTTCATCCCGCCCAGCCAGATTTCTACCGGTAGTAATACTGTATGGTTCTCTGTATTGATTATCGGCGCATTGATCGTAGTCATTGCTCCGTTTATCATCTACGCATCCAAAAAACCGTCTTGGGTAGATCCTAATTCCAATTTCGAGCCGTTCCATTGGGAAGTACAACCACAGGCTGCTACTGCCGGTGCTACTGCCAACAGCTCAAGTACTGCTCGTCCGACTTCTGCTTCAACATCGTCTGCCAATCCGGCTAGTCCCGCCACTGCAAACCCCGCAAGTGCCGGCTCTGCAACCTCCAGCTCTGCTCCGACAAGCAATCCGGCTTCTTCTGGTGGAAATACCACTGCAAGTAACGGATCGCCAAATTCCGGAAATAAAGATGAAGGTATACCTAAATCTTAAAAGCTAAACATATAGTTAACATCTATCAATAATCCCACCTTGAACCAATCAGTATCCAGGGTGGGATTATTCATTTCTTATTATTCATTCCCTATTATTTCTTTCAGGGCATTTCTTTTTCACACTTCTCTTTTCTTCTTTTTTCTCCTTCAGTAAATCAATTCTTGCTTTATCTGACAGTTTTATTTTTCAATCAAGCAACTCCTTTCTTCGTGATTAAAGGTAATATAAACCAAAAAGTACTGCCCTTTCCAAGTTCCGATTTTACTCCGACTCTTCCTCCCAGATTATGAATAATTGTTTCCGAAAGCGTCAATCCGAGTCCTGTTCCCTGCACCTCCCGGTCAAGTTTCGTAAAGTGGGAGAATATCTTCTCCTGCTCCTCTTCCGGAATACCAATGCCAGTATCAGAGACATAAAAACAGACTTCATCTGTACCCTCCATACGACATCCAAAACGGATTTCCCCTGTTTTAGTAAATTTCATCGCATTATGAAGCAGATTGGTCAATACCTGAATAATGCGCTGTTTCTCCGAATGCATCATAATCGGTTCCAGATGTGCCTCACATATTAATGCCACCAAAGGATTCTCATTCAGCTTCATTCCGAAAACACCTTCCAGTTCCCTCAGCAAATCATTGGCATCAAACTCTGAATATACAAAGTTCAACACGCCTGCATCTATTTGCGAAAGATCAAAAATATCATTTACCAGCCGTAATAACCGCTCATTATTTTCTGAGATTATATCGGTATACATCTTCTTTTCTTCTTCGCTGGTAGCTGTAGCCATCAGGCCGGAAAATCCGACAATAGCGTTTAACGGAGTGCGAACTTCATGGCTCATATTGGCTATAAAGGCAGACTTGAGTTTATCGGCGGAAATCGCATTTTCTCTTTCTACATCTAATAATCGCTGTATATTCCGAAGTTCCGTTACATCGTAGACTGTCAGCACCATACGCTCTTCACCATTGATATGCAGCAGATAAGCGCCCGAAACAGAAACATCACAGGAAATAATGGACTTTCCATCGTCACTTAAAAGTTTCATAGAAGCATCCAGTTTCTTAAAACCTCTCTTTTCATAAAAAGCCTTGCCGATAAATGTACGTATGCAGCACAATTTACATTGTTCATGCTTTCCACATTCTCCGGCAGCTATCGCATTTCTGCAATGCAATAAATCTCCCACTTTTTTCCTTTCTCCCTCCACAGGTGTCAAATGGTTCAAAGCATAATAGTTGGTATTGTGAACGACAAAGTCCCTGTCAATCAGCAGATAGTAGACGTTTATGTTCTGCAATATGGAAGTTAACTCATTAGATTCATGCAACATTACAGCTGCCATCGAATTCATATCTTTCTTCACCGTCTGATATTTAACCAGTACATAAATGAATGCAGCTAACAAAATAATTGTAATAAACTGTAATGCCATAGGAATCATATTATATTGTTTGTAGTGTCCGGATTGTTTAGACTCGTAAAAGTATAAAATATACTGAATAAGTGATGCCGCATTGCCTATTTATTCTTCCCCAAAAGAAAAGTTTCTCTCTTTCCTCATAAGTAGACGAAAAATTCCCTTCAAGTTATTGCAGTATTAAAAAATATACTTATCTTTGCACCCGCAAACGAGAAAGGTGCCATAGCTCAGTTGGTAGAGCAAAGGACTGAAAATCCTTGTGTCCCCGGTTCGATTCCTGGTGGCACCACTTTCGAGAGCGGAATGTAGCGCAGTTGGTAGCGCACTACGTTCGGGACGTAGGGGTCGGGCGTTCGAGTCGCCTCATTCCGACAAAAGCGACAAATGATTTTATCATTTGTCGCTTTTTGCTTTATACGCCTTTATAATACGTTGATAATCCAGTGGGTAATTCAAGAAGTTATATTTCTTTTTCGTTCGATACCCAGCCATTTTTGTTCAATTTATTTGCACGCCAATAGATTCATTTATATCTTTGTTACCAAAAATTTATTTAATCTCATTTATTCATCAACCTAATTACATCATGAAAAACAGATTCCACCTCTTAACCACAGCGATAGTTTCCCTATTATGTGTTAGTTGTGCAGAAACTCAGGTTTCCCAGTCCGGTAGTAAAGAAGCGGTCAACCCTCCTATTATGGGTTGGAGCTCATGGAATGCTTTCCGGGTAGATATCAGTGAAGATATTATTAAAAATCAGGCTGACCTTATGGTCAAAAAAGGTCTGAAAGACGTGGGATACCGCTATATCAACATTGACGACGGATATTTTGGCGAACGGGACGGCAATGGAAAAATGCAGGCCAACAAGAGTCGCTTTCCGAACGGTATGAAACCTGTCGCCGACCATATACATAGCCTTGGCATGAAAGCCGGTATTTATACAGATGCGGGTAACAACACCTGCGGCTCTATCGCGGACAACGATCACGCAGGAGTAGGAGCCGGCATTCATGGACATGAACAACAGGATGCCCAACTCTATTTCGACGAATGGGGATTCGACTTCATCAAGATAGACTATTGTGGCGGAGACCTGCTGGGCTTGGATGAAGAAGAACGCTATACTTCTATCCGAAACAGTATCGACAAAGTAAACAAGGACGTCTCTGTCAATATCTGCCGCTGGGCTTTCCCCGGTACGTGGGCTAAAGATGTAGCAACTTCATGGCGTATCAGCGGTGACATCAATGCGCATTGGGGCTCATTGAAATATGTAGTCGGCAAAAACCTATATCTGTCCGCTTACGCCAAAGACGGACATTATAATGATATGGATATGATGGTCATCGGTTTCCGTAATAACAGCAAAGTAGGCGGAAACGGACTTACCCCGACAGAAGAAGAAGCCCACTTCGGCCTGTGGTGTATCATGAGTTCGCCTCTGTTGATCGGATGTAATCTGGAAAGCCTGCCCGAATCTTCCCTTCAACTGCTAACCAACAAAGAATTAATCGCTCTTAATCAAGACCCGCTGGGCTTGCAGGCATACGTAGTGCAGCATGAAAACGAAGGCTATGTACTGGTAAAAGACATCGAACAAAAACGTGGTAACGTACGTGCTGTCGCACTTTATAATCCTTCGGACACCGTGTGCAGCTTCTCCGTACCTTTCTCGGCACTTGAATTTAGCGGAAATGTGAAAGTACGCGATCTGGCAAAACGCAGTGATCTGGGAAGTTTCTCCAATGTCTTTGAGCAGACACTCCCCGCACACAGTGCTATGTTCCTCCGCATGGAAGGAGAAACACGTCTGGAACCGACATTGTATGAAGCGGAATGGGCTTATCTCCCCATGTTCAATGATCTCGGCAAAAACCCGAAAGGCATCCTATATGCTGCCGATCAGGAAGCTTCCGGAAAAATGAAGGTAGGATTTTTGGGCGGACACCCGGAAAACTATGCAGAATGGCCGGAAGTATATAGCGCAGACGGCGGACGTTACGAGATGACCATTCATTACTCATTCGGCAAAGGACGCCAACTGGAAATAGATGTCAATGGCATTGTTACCAAAGTGGATTCACTGGGAGAAGACGACAAACACAACCAGATCACAATTCCTGTAGATCTGAAAGCCGGTTATAATCATATCCGTATGGGTAACAGCTACAACTGGGCACCGGATATCGACTGCTTCACACTAACCAAAGCAATGTAACAGCCCCATCATGTAAAACGTGACTATAAAAAAGGAGGAGCTAAGATCACTCTCCACTCCTCCTGTCACGACAAACAACTAAAATTATTCACTATTTGATGCCATCCAATGCCCTTTTAGCAGTAGCATTAGTGGAGTCTATAGCCAGAATTTTGCTCCAATATTCTTTGGATTTTTCCTTATTAGCCATCGCTTCCGCTTTCAGTGCCGGATTTTCAATAGCCAACAAATAGTAATATCCAAGATAACTGTAGCACTCAATCAAAGCTGAATTGTAATGAGGATCATTCTTGCTTTCCAGCAGAGCAGCAACTTCCTCATAGAAAGGTTTCGCTAATCCAAGAGTCGTTTCGGGGTCAAGTGCAGAATTGGCACGTGCTCTCCAAAAATTGCCCAGATAGCTCTCCGGTGCTGCTTCTGCAATAGTATGAAAAACAGAATCAGCAGCCATCAGCGCCTGTTTGCGCTCTTCAGCATTGATTGTCAGCGAATCAGTCTGCGTACCTGCACCGTAATAAAGTCTGCCAAACTGGAATTGCAAATCCGGAGTCTGGTGTTCCTTATCAAGGGATGAATAATATTTCTGGTAAGCACTGATTGCCTTTTTATAATCGTTCTTCTGCTCGTAAGCAGTAGAAATATTCTTGTATAAGTCCGTCTTTGTCGGATCTAATTGTATAGCTTTCTCATATTGGCCTACAGCTTCGTCATATCTCTTCAGAGCATCAAGCAAATGACCGTAATACATATAGTCCAGATAAGAATAATCAGCTTTGTCTGACTGGGTAAAGAAAGCGTCTGCCGCCTTTATTGCTTCATCAAAGCGTTTCAGGTCTGTATAGTTATACATTGCCAAACGATTGAACGCTGCATGACGAGCATTCTTTTTCAATCCCATATTCGCTACTTCAAGCGACTTCTCAAAGTCATGATTCAGGAAGAGAGCGAATGCATACTTCACCAAATCCTCTTCTGTAGCTGTCGGTCCCATTGCAAAATTCGAATAAGCTTCGACAGCTTTACTAAAATCATTCTTTAAGTAATAAATTTCGGCTAGTTTTTTATCTACGGCTGTGTTGGACGGTTCCTGTGCTTTCAACTGATTCAGTTTCTCGATAGCAAGGTCTGCATTTGCAGATTTATAAGTATCTGCATATTTCAGATATGCTTCCGTGCAATGCGGATCGAAATAAATAGCCTCTTCATATTTCTGAGATGCCAGACCTGCATTTTTCTGTTCAAAAGCGATATCTCCTTCCAATACAGAAGCAAGAGCCGATTTACCATTCGCTTTTTTGGCAAGAGCAGCGTACTCCTGTGCTTCCGGAAGTTTGCCGGCTTTCAGATATACCTCACCGATCGCCACCAGAAGTTCCACATTCTTTTTATTCTTTCCTTTTATCAACTGTTCAGCTTCCTCATTGGCCTGAGCCGGATTCGTCTGAATGATTTCTTTCAATTTGGCAACTCCTGCCTGCCATTCGGCATCAGATGATTGCGCATAGAGCGACCCAACTGCTATAAACGCTCCAGCTAAAAACATTTGTATTCTTTTCATGATAGTCACTAATTTTAGTTATTATTCGTCTTTCACGTGGACAATACGCACTGGCTGAGTAGCCGGCACAAGTCCAGATTTTAATATAATCCGCTGCCCTTTATCGGATGTCATAAAAGAAGCGAATCCCCAAGGCAGCCCACTGCGAGGATCATTCAGTAATGCATAAATTGGTCGTGCCAATGGATAGTTACCGTAATACAGATAAGCCTGATAAGGCTTATAACTGTTAGCAGGAGTAGCTACATCCTCCGCACTCACTGCCATTACTCTGATTTCCTCGGTGAAAGAAAGATTGGTGGTGTCACTGCGGTTACCCAGCCAGTTTACACCAATGACTCCCATTGCTCCGGGGTTCTCTGCTACATACTTTATCACCTGCTGATTGGTCTTCAAGGCACTGACATTGTCAGTAGCCAGTGGTTTTCCATCGCAGATGGAATCCATTGTATAGCGTACGGTGCTGGAGTTCTTGTTATCGAATACCACCTGAATACTCTTCAGTGGAGAATTCGGATTTATCTCTTTCCAGTTTTTCGCCTCACCAGTCAGGATACGGCTGAAATCTCGTACACTCAACAAAGAATCCGGATTACCCCGGTTGACGATCAATGCCAGACCATCCGTGGCCAGTTTAATCTCACGGGGAAAGAACTTGCGGCTGTGGAAGGAATTCATTTCTTCCTCAGTCAATGTCCGGGTCGCAATAGCCAACCGGACACTGTCTTTCAGAAGTAAATTAATTGCTTCGACTTCCGTCGTGTAGCGAGGGACAATTCCAGCCAAAGGATACAGACTCTCAAACACATCTATTTCTTCCTGTATAATAGGCTCAAAACTTTCATCCGCCGCAATAGATATCACCCCAGACGAATACGTATCCGTCGGTCCATCCGATTTGGAACGGCAAGCACTCAACACTGCCAACAAAACGATTCCTATCAGCCAAAATTGTCTCTTCATCATCTTACTGTAATCTAAACATTACCGGAACGGTGAATTTCACACGTACCGCTTTACCATTTTGTTTACCCGGAATCCATTTCGGCATGCTTTGTACCACACGCACAGCTTCTTTATCCAGATAAGGATCAACGCCACGAGCTACGTGCACATCGCTAATAGTACCGTCACGCTCTACCACAAACTGTATAATAACGCGACCTTGTGTTCCATTCTCCTGTGCAATCGTCGGATACTTGATATTTTTTCCCAGATATGCCATCAGTTCCTGCTGTCCGCCGGGGAACGTCGGCATCTGTTCTACCATATCAAATACTTTTTCCGGTTCGGCTGCTTGTGTCACTACCTGTTTCAAGTCAGCGATATCAGCTCCGTTGACTTCATCATTACCTTTTACGTCGGCAATGGAGATAGCCACTTTGGTAGAAGTCAATTCTTCCTGACTCTTGATTTCATCGTCTTCGCTCACCTCTTCATCCTTCTTGATGACAGGAGCCGTAAACTTAATAGAACTTTTCAATGCAGGAGGGGGAGGTGCAACCGGTTCCACCCGTTTCATCTCTTCCTGTTTGATTTCCGGTTCTGCCAATTTTGACAAAGTCGTAACCTCTGTCATCACTTCCTTTTGCTCGGGAGTTGCCAACTTAAGCAGCGTAGGGATAGTAAATCCGACGATTGCTATCGCCACCACAATCAGCATCGCAACCGTATGCCGTTTAGGTGAATTGGCACGCATTCTGTATGCGCCATACGCTTGATTCTTGCCTTCAAAAATCTGTTGACACCATTCCGAAGAAGCTAAATCTAATTTTGCCATTTTACTTTCTTTTTTTAGGTGTTACATCATTTATCAGCCAGGTTCTGTGACAGCTCTCCCTTAGCATCGTAATTCTTAATCAAGAATTCATCGGCTTCGACAATATCCGTTATCACATATTTACCTATGTTACATATCTGCATCTCATCCAATGCGTCAATCAGATTCATATAAGAAGCATCATCCGTCGCCTTGATAATAACGGTCGGTGTATCCTTTCCGCTCTTAATTTCGGAAACCTTCTTTTTGTATTCGTCATCTGTAATCTCCAGATCGAGCTTCTGCTGCTTCAAGGCTCTCACCTGATTAACAGCCGCAGCATTTTTCTGAAGAAGTACGGCACGCAGCCCATTTGCTCCGTAAGTAGTCTCTTTCAATGAAGTATAATCCCTATAGTTAGGTTCTCCCTCATAGTAATAGAGCTTATTATCAGCTCCCAGCAATAATGTAATTGCCTGAGAAGCTTTCACCATACTCTTTTGTTGTTCAGTTATATCTTTGTCATTACTCGGCATGCTTATTTCCATCGTCTGAGGCTTGCTCAACGTGGTACAAAGCATAAAGAAAGTAATCAGCAACATGTTCATATCCACCATCGGAGTAAAGTCTACCCGGACAGTCATTTTCTTTTGCTTGCCCTTACCTCTTTTCTTTCCGCTGCTCTCTTGTACTTCAGCACTCATTGTCTTTCCTCCCTTTTAATTTTCAGATTCTGCTTTGAGAGAAGTAATCAGATTGTACCGATTCTCCCGCAAATCCTGAAGTGAGTTCATTACGTTCTTTATCACTGAGTATGGAGTGGAAGCATCTGCCTTAATAGCAATTCGGAGATCAGCGTTAGCGTTACGTGCATTGCGCACCCACGACTTAAACTGATTATCGGTGCTATCGCACGGAATTCCTTCATTCTTCAGAACTTTGTCCCGCTGGTCTTCCGGGAGGTCAAGGAATTGCTGCATACTTCTGATGGGCACTCCAAAAGTAGTAGCCAGTGTAAACCTCTTTTCCTGCTCCGGAGTAAACTTTATGCCATACTCTTCACCCATGCTCTCCAATACAGCCTGCATATCCTGCTGCTTGTCGAGGCTCATAAATATTTTTCCTTCCGGATCAACCAGAATCTGGAGTACATTCGTCTCCGGAATCTTGATTTCCGATACGGAGGCCGGAGTAGTAACTTGTACAGGTTCCTTCTTCACAAATGTTGATGTCAACATAAAGAAAGTCAGAAGCAATACAGTTACGTCACTCATAGCTGTCATATCTATGAACGTATCTTTCTTTTTAATTTTCGCTCTACCCATGATTAATAGATTTTAAAGGGTTCGCCAAATTAATGAGTAGCTGCAAAAGTCTGCACGATAGAGAATCCGACTTCATCGAGTCCGTAAGTCAATTTATCAATTTTGTTAGTGTAGTAGTTGTAAGAAATAACAGCCAGCGCACCTGTCAAGATACCGAAAGCCGTATTGATCAAGGCTTCAGAGATACCTTGTGACAAAGCCATAGAGTCAGCACCACCACCGGCAGACAATGCGGCAAATGAACGGATCATACCAATTACAGTACCGAGCAATCCCATCAATGTTCCCAAAGTGGTGATAGTAGCGATAATCGGAAGATTCTGCTGCATCATAGGCATTTCCAGAGCAGTTGCTTCTTCCAGTTCTTTCTGGATAGCCAGCAGCTTTTGTTCTTTAGGAAGAGCTGTGTTCTTTTCCATTTCTTCATACTTGCGCAAAGTAGCAGTAACTACATTGGCAACAGAACCGCGTTGTTGGTCACAGATTTCTTGTGCTTTTTTGAGGTCACCGGTAGCCAGGGCTTCCTTGATGTTAGCTACAAATTTAGCCAACGAACCTTTACCGAAAGCAGAACGAAGCGCAAAATAGCGTTCAATACTCAAAGCGAGTACAGTTAACAACAGTGTCTGAATAACAGGCACAATAACACCACCTTTGTAAATAGTACCCAACATGTTCAATGGATGGTTGTTAGGATCATTGTTCATAAAGTTAGACGGATTTCCCAACAGGAACTGATAAATACACACCGCCACGATGAAACAGCAGATGATTACAATACCGGCATTCTTTATGCCTACGATCTGAGACTTTTTAGTAGTTTCCATAATAAGTTTTTTTGTTAAGATATTAATTTTAGTTATTTAGAAAATTTCAAATGATTAGATACACTGCGCTATAGACCCTGTGACTTTTCAAGAGAAGGAAAGTCACACAGCTTCATACAGGGTACGAAAAGTAAATAAGATGGGAATAGTAATAAACTAAATAAGGATACGTCTTAGAGCGAACACATAGTAGTCGCTACAGATAATGGAGTAATGTGGATCCTTATCCGAGTAATAGGATTTACTTTGATCTAATACAAGTGAGTTTTCTCTTAACAAGAAAAACTTATGCATAACGTCTTTAAGAGAATCATTCGCTTCGATGATTCTACGCAGACGATAATTATTAGAAGATGTTTCTGTAACTGATTTAAAGCCCAATTCTACGTCGGAAATAGACAAAGACTGGGATGATCTGTCAAAACCCAACGAACGGGTCTTAAATGAAGAATTAGAGTTGGTATCGGCGTTCGATTCCGACAACTGGCAAGAGCTTTCACTCTTAGAAACACATGAAGTGATATCCATAGCATTTCCACCCATACTATATGATAGCATCAGCAGAACAAGCGCTAATATGAATCTCACAGAACCTTTCATGATATTTATTTCAGTTGTTTATATCGAATTCTCGCATTTCGGCGACAAATTTAGTAATTAAATATATTCGTTTGTCGTTATTCACATCATTTAAGCATAAAACTTTGACTCTATTATTGAAACAATGTACAAAGTGTTTTGTTCCCATGTTTTGGAGTTTTATGTGTTAAAAGACGTTTATAGATAAATAAGGGATATTCCTAAGGTATCAAAAACAAGAAAGCCCTCCAGGTATTTCTACCGGAAGGGCTTCTTTAAAAACGGCGGCTACCTACTCTCCCACTGTTACGCAGTACCATCGGCGTGACGAGGCTTAACTTCTCTGTTCGGAATGGGAAGAGGTGGAACCCTCGTGCTATAACCACCTGAATGAATTCAATAAGGTTATGACATGATGAAAAGTAAAATTCAAGTAAGATATCAAAAATCCAATTTAATGAACTTGCTGATACGTTCGCTAAACGTATATATCCAACCCGTACAAAGCCGGAAGAAAGTGGACGGGCAATTAGTAATGCTCGGCTTTGATGTTACCACCTTTACACCTGCATCCTATCAACGTCATCGTCTTTAACGACCCTAAGAAATCTAATCTTGTGGCTGGCTTCGTACTTAGATGCTTTCAGCACTTATCCAATCCCGACTTAGATACCCAGCAATGCACCTGGCGGCACAACTGGTAAACCAGCGGTCAGTCCAACACGGTCCTCTCGTACTAGTGTCAGAGCCACGCAAATTTCATACGCCCACGATAGATAGAGACCGAACTGTCTCACGACGTTCTGAACCCAGCTCGCGTGCCACTTTAATGGGCGAACAGCCCAACCCTTGGGACCTTCTCCAGCCCCAGGATGTGAC
>CDYK01024089.1_pt1:0-2500 | contig 119495 bp, 96 predicted proteins | sample 554841 | NCBI WGS metagenome assembly CDYK01 (sample SAMEA3182102, study PRJEB8094) | gut metagenome | biome: human; feature: gut; material: Stool; isolation source: human stools | place: Canada | collected 2013-02-18
GGAGGCGACCGCCCCAGTCAAACTGCCCGCCTGACACGGTCCCGACACTCGTTATGTGTACGGTTAGAATTCCGATACCGCAAGGGTGGTATCCCAACGGCGGCTCCGTGAACACCAAAGCGCTCACTTCCGTGCCTCCCACCTATCCTGTGCGTGCCATATCAGAACCCAATGTCAAGTTACAGTAAAGCTCCATGGGGTCTTTCTGTCCAGTCGCGGGTAACCTGCATCTTCACAGGTATTTCAATTTCACCGGGTCCCTCGTTGAGACAGCGCCCAAATCGTTACACCTTTCGTGCGGGTCGGAACTTACCCGACAAGGAATTTCGCTACCTTAGGACCGTTATAGTTACGGCCGCCGTTCACCGGGGCTTCGGTCGAAGGCGTTGGATCGCTCCGAACCTCCTTCCTTAACCTTCCGGCACTGGGCAGGTGTCAGCACCTATACGTCAGCTTTCGCTTTGGCAGGCACCTAAGTTTTTGGTAAACAGTCGCTTGGGCCTCTTCTCTGCGGCCGCGCTCTGCTCCATATGTACATACTTCACAACACGCGGCTACCCTTATCCCGAAGTTACGGGTACATTTTGCCGAGTTCCTTAACGAGGGTTCTCCCGCGCACCTTAGGATCCTCTCCCCACATACCTGTGTCGGTTTACGGTACGGGCGGCATCGGTCTCACTAGAAGCTTTTCTCGACAGTATAGGCTCAGCCCCTTCGCTTTCCTCACGGAAAGCTCCGCGTCACGCCTCACGCTCCTGGGGGACGGATTTGCCTGTCCCCCGCGCCACACGCTTGCACACGGACTTCCAATCCCGCGCGCGCCTGCCTGCCTGTGTCACTCCATTGCTCAAACAACCTCTGCCGGTTCCGGATTCTCAACCGGATGTCCATCTCCTACGCCTCTTGCCTCGGATTAGGTCCCGACTTACCCTGAGACGACGATCGTTGCTCAGGAATCCTTATGCTTTCGGTGGGACGGATTCGCACCGTCCTTTTCGCTACTCATGCCAACATTCTCACTTCTCATCCGTCCACAACGCCTTACAGCACTGCTTCTGCCCGATGAGAACGCTCCTCTACCACGCGGCTTACACCGCATCCATAGCTTCGGTTCCGTACTTTAGCCCCGGGAATCTTCGGCGCGGGGCCTCTCGACCAGTGAGCTATTACGCACTCTTTAAATGGTGGCTGCTTCTGAGCCAACATCCTGGTTGTTTATGAAGCCCCACATCCTTTTCCACTTAGTACGGCATTGGGGACCTTAGCTGATGGTCTGGGCTGTTTCCCTTTTGACCACGGATCTTATCACTCGTAGTCTGACTCCCAGGCTTTGCAGCATAACCATTCGGAGTTTGACAGGGGTTGGTAACCTTTACGGCCCCGTACCCGATCAGTGCTCTACCGCCTATGCTTACTGCCTGAGGCTAGCCCTAAAGCTATTTCGAGGAGAACCAGCTATCTCTGCGTTCGATTGGAATTTCACCCCTACGCACAGCTCATCCGAACATTTTTCAACATGTCCCGGTTCGATCCTCCGCGCATTTTTACCTGCGTTTCAATCTGGCCATGCGTAGATCACTACAGTTTCGGGTCTACCTATACCGACTCCTCGCCCTCTTCAGACTCGGTTTCCCTACGGCTCCGCATCTTCTGCTTAACCTTGCCGGCACACGTAACTCGTTGGCTCATTCTTCAATAGGCACGCCGTCGCTTTCGCTCCGACTGCTTGTAGACATACGGTTTCAGGTTCTCTTTCACTCCCCTCCCGGGGTTCTTTTCACCTTTCCCTCATGGTACTATGCGCTATCGGTCGCCATTTCGTCTTTAGCCTTGGAGGGTGGTCCCCCCTGCTTCCCACAGAATTCCTCGTGCTCCGTGGTACTCCGGATCTCGGCCTCTTGCGCGTCGTTTTCGCCTACGGGGCTATTACCCTCTCTCGCTCCTCTTTCCAGAGGATTCGGCTAACAACTTGCTCGATTCTGCCGGTCCACAACCCCGAAGGCCCGAAGACCTTCGGTTTGGGCTCTGCCCGCTTCGCTCGCCGCTACTGGGGGCATCTCGTTTGATTTCTCTTCCTCCGGCTACTTAGATGTTTCAGTTCACCGGGTTCCCTCCCTCTTACGAGGGTGACAGCCCATTACGGCTGCCGGGTTTCCCCATTCGGACATCCACGGATCGATACTTATTTGCAGTTCCCCGTGGCTTTTCGCAGCTTATCGCGTCCTTCATCGGCGTATGGCGCCAAGGCATCCACCGTATGCCCTTAGTAGCTTGATTTCTCGTACAGAAGGCTCGTTTTGTCTGTTTTCTCGTCAGCTCCGCGGCTGGCTGGGTCGGCATACCGCAGTATGCCCTTCCGGCGCCCGCCTTGTGCTTCCTAAAACCGGTCTAAAACGATCGCTTCTGTCTTTCGCTTGCTAAGAGAACCTTGGCCTTGCGGCCCCGGTTCTTGCATAACATTGCTGTTATGTCTTGACTCGTTAATTCTCTTCTCTCTGCT
>CDYK01024089.1_pt1:5000-119495 | contig 119495 bp, 96 predicted proteins | sample 554841 | NCBI WGS metagenome assembly CDYK01 (sample SAMEA3182102, study PRJEB8094) | gut metagenome | biome: human; feature: gut; material: Stool; isolation source: human stools | place: Canada | collected 2013-02-18
AATCCAAACAGACCTTTTTGTCTGTACCATTCGGTTAAATCAGAAAATAACGCGAAAGCGTCCTCCACCTTTTTTTCATTATCTACAGAATCTGCAGCAGCGTCTGCTTTTATTGCCCTTTCTTCATTTGTAGCTCTCGCTTTTTCTTTATTTGCTTGTATTTTTCTTTCTTTATCTGCTTTCGTCGTTTCTTCTTTACTTGCCTGCGCAGTCCTGGCTTTGTCCTCTTGCATACCCCTTCTTTTACATAGTTGATGGATCAAATAATCTAACGTGAACCGAAAACGTCCGCTGTTTGCCGTCAAATCAAACACTTCTTCCAGTATCTTCAGAAACCGTATTTCCTTATAAGAAAGATAGCGAGTGGCTAATACCTCATAGGGCGGTTCTTCCATATGAACGACACCGTGCCGCTCCTGGTCCCGATCCATCACCGTACCGGGCAGAACCTTCAAAAATCCCAGCTGCAGCGCCTGCGGCCGCAACGCATACACATCATTGAAGGAGCGCTGGAAACTTGCCATATTTTCCAAAGGCAATCCTGCAATCAAATCCATGTGAATATGCATATTCCCTGCCGCCAACAGTTCTTCCACATTATGCCGCAAGCGGATCCAGTTATCTTTACGACCAATGGCGGTCAACACAGCCTGATTCGTACTCTGCACACCAATCTCCAATTGGAAGCGTCCTTTGGGAACAGTCTTCAAAAATGCCACGGCCTGCGGGCTCAGCATATCTGCCTTGATTTCAAAATGGAACGTGGCATCCGTATCCATCTCTGCCAGATATTGCATTATGGGCAGATAATATGTTTCATCCAGATTGTACGTACGATCCACAAACTTAATCAGTTTTGCCCCGGCAGCTACCATGCGATCCATGTCTGCCAACACCAGAGGAAGACTGCGGCGGCGAACAGAACGGGAAATCCCGGAAAGACAATACGCACAATGAAACGGACAGCCCCGCGACGCCTCATAATACACGATCTTATGCTGTCGCACCACCTGTTCCAGGTCCGGATAAGGGAAAGGCAAGCGATCCATATCCTCGACAACGATGGGGACAGAGGTCGCCACAACGACCCCACCTTTGCCGCGATACGCCAATCCTTCGGGGAACTTAATTGTGGCAGACCGTTTTTCTTCTATTTCCATTATCGTCGGCTTTTCCCGCTCAGCTTCATATTCAAGATATTGGGCAACGATTTCTTCGCCTTCGCCGCACACCACATAATCCGCTGCCGGAATCTGCTTCAGCGTCTGTTCCGGATGAAACAGGACTTCCGGCCCGCCTAACATGATACGGCAATGGGGCAACACCTTTTTCAATAATTCACATAGTTCCGTGACATAGCGGCGGTTCCAGATATGTACCTCCATGCCGATCAGCACCGCTTCTTCCGTAAGTCCGGCAGTTTCCCCTCTCATCTTTTCCACAAATTCCGTGACCCGGGTCAATACGGAAAGGATCGGTTCATTCACACTGACTTCCAGCAATTCGACCGGAAAGCCTTTGGCCTTGCAATATTCCACAATATAGCGAGGGCCTAAAGCGGTATGTATATATTTACTGTTGATGCCGATAAAAACTGTTTTCATAAAAATTTCCTTCCGTAAAACCAGACAGGCATTGTTTCTGCTATAATAAAAATGCGATAAATATTAATGTTATAATAGTTGAGAAATGAACAAAATGCAAGCAAGGAGAAGCTTATGACCACACCGGAACATGGTAATACGATACACAGAAGTCACATCCCCGAACCATTTAAATGGGACATCTCCCATATCTATCCGTCTCAGGCCGAATGGGAAAAAGCCTGTACTGCGATCACGAATAAAATGAAACAAATGGAATCCTGCAAAGGACACCTGGCTGAACCTGCAATTTTGCTCCGCACGCTAAAATTACGCGATCAACTGGCACAGGAGATCGAAAAAATCTATGCTTATGCCCGTCTGCAGCAAGACGCAGACAATAGTGACACAGCCTTTCAGGCACTGACAGGCAAAGCCGAATCGCTTCTCGTAAACTACGAAAACGCTGTTTCTTTCATTGATTCCGAGCTTACCGCATTACCCTCAGAAAAACTTGCGCAAATAAAAAATAAACCTGACTTCAGCGACTATGATTTTTATCTGGCCAATCTGGAACGCCTGTCAGCCCATGTATTGCCGGCTGAGCAGGAAGCCTTGCTGGCCCAAAGCAGTCTGGCCACAGGCACCGGGGCGACTGCGTTCCGCGCTCTCGTTTCTGCCGATCTGAGGTTCCCTCCCGCCAAGGATAGCCAGGGTAAAGAAATTCCTGTCAGCGAAGGCCGTTATATGCTGAATATGACTGCGTCAGATCGTGTACTGCGAAAAAACGCCTTCCTTTCCTTGCTGCAAACCTATCACAGCTATGAAAACACTTTAGCGGCCACCTTGACCGGCGCCTGTCGCAGCAGCTATTTTTATGCTTCCGCCCACGGCTACAAGGATACGCTGAGTGCCGCTTTGGCGGAAGAAAATATCCCTGTCAGCCTGTATGACGGCTTAATTGAGACCGTTCATAAAAATCTCCGCCCCCTGCAAGAATATATGAAACTGAAAAAGAAGATGGCAGGACAGAAAGAACTGCATTACTATGATTTGTACGTTCCTCTCTTCCCGGAAGGAGAAGCCTCCTTTTCTTCCACTTTTGAAGAAGCCTGTCAAACGGTACTGCAAGCACTGCGCCCCTTGGGCGAAGACTATACCAATACGCTGAAAAAAGGCATGGCCGAAAGATGGATCGATATTTATGAGAATAAAGGCAAACGGAGCGGCGCTTACTCCTGGGGTGTTTATGGCGTACATCCCTATGTGCTGCTGAACTACCAGCCCCGCTATAACAGCATTTCAACGCTGGCCCATGAATTAGGTCATGCGCTGCACAGCTATTTCAGCGGACAACAGCAGCCTTATGCCAAGAGCGACTACACTATTTTCTGCGCCGAAGTCGCATCTACCACCAATGAGAACCTTTTATTGGAATACTGTCTGGAGCGGGCTGACAGAAAGCAGAAGGTTTTCTTGCTGAACCAATTCCTGGAAACAGTCCGCACCACCGTCTATCGTCAGGTACAGTTTGCCGAATTTGAAAAATTCATCCACGACAAAATCACCCGGGGAGAAACGCTTCAGGCCGAAGCTTTGAATCATTACTGGCTGGAAAGCAATCGTACCTATTACGGCCCCGCCCTGACCATTGACGAGGAACTGGCGGCAGAATGGAGCCGTATCCCCCATTTTTATACGCCGTTTTACGTGTATAAGTACGCCACCGGCTACAGCGCCGCCACAGCTTTCAGCGAAAGCATCCTGCAAGAAGCAGGCGCAACTTTACAAAACGATGCACACAATGAGCACACCGCAACTACGGCCGTAACAAAATATCTCGGCTTCTTGCACTCCGGCGGCAGCGATTACAGCCTGAATCTGCTGAAAAGTGCGGGCGTCGATTTAAATACACCGCAGCCGGTACAAGTCACCCTGACTAAATTTGCCGCAAAATTAAAACTGCTGCAGGAGTTACTGCAAGAAAAGTAAGGATAAAGGAAGGACAGGTATAAAAGAAAACGTAAATATAGAACATAGCAAAACGGTACCCGGCTCAAACACCGGATACCGTTTTTATTTCCACTGATTCAATTCATACGTAAGTTACATCTCCAGACGCAAACTACGCACTTTTTCCCGCAGGGGCAAAATTTTTGCCGGCGCCACCGATAATTCATCTATCCCCATACGCAAAAACTGTTCCGTTAAAGACAAATCCGCTCCCAATTCGCCGCAAAGACCTACCCGGATACCTGCCTTATGTCCGTTATGTACCGTCATTTCTATCAGTTTTAAGACAGCCGGATGATGCGGATTCCAAAACCGGTCTAGCTGGGTTTGCTGCCGATCCAACGCCAGCGTATACTGGGTCAGATCATTCGTTCCCAAACTGAAAAAATCCACTTCCCGCGCCAATTCGTCACTCAGCAGAGCTGCCGCCGGAGTTTCTATCATAATCCCCACTTCCAGCGCCGGAGCACAGCGAACCCCCGCCTGAGCCAGTTCTTTTTGAACCTCTGCGAGAAGCGCCTTGGCCTGACGTACTTCCTGAACCGAAATAATCAGAGGAAACATGATTGCCAGTTGACCATACACCGAAGCCCGGCACAAAGCCCGCAGCTGTGTTTTAAAAAGCCCGGTCCGGGCCAGGCATAAACGGATGCCCCGCAGTCCCAGAGCCGGGTTGGCCTCGTTTGGCAGAGCCAAATAATCGGCCTGCTTATCCGCCCCCATATCCAGTGTCCGGATGATCACGCGCTTACCGGGCATCGCTTCCAACACAGCTTTATAAGCCTGAAACTGTTGTTCTTCCGTAGGATAATCGTTCTGCTGCAGATACAAAAACTCACTGCGAAACAAACCGATGCCTTCAGCATCTCCGTGCTGCACTCCGGGCAGCTCTGCTAAACTGCCGGCATTGGCATACAGCCGGATCCGCTTTCCATCCAAGGTCACTGTGGCTTTGCCCCGCACATTTTCCAGGCGCTGCGTTTCCTGCTCTGCCGCTTGCTGCTTTTTCCGCATGGCAGTCAGCGTTACCTCGTCCGGCTCCAGGTACGCCGTGCCGGCAAACCCGTCAAGAATACAGAGTTTTCCCTCATCCTCTTCAAAAATCTGAATGCCGGAATTTACTATTGTCGGGATCCCCAAATTGCGAGCCAGGATAGCCGTATGCGAACAGGTATTACCGCCGGACAGCAAGAAACCGCCTATTTTCTCCGGTTCCAACTGCATCGTTTCACTGGGAGCCAGGTCTTCTGCCGCCAGGATTTTGCCGTTATAGCGATCAGGGTCCTCTTTTTCCTGTCCGGTAAGATTTTTCTCTATCCGCCCGGCCGCATCCAGCACATCCGCAGCCCGGGCCTGCATATACGGATCGTCCAGCGCTTGAAACAGGGATGCTAATTCAGCAGCGGTCTGGGCAACGGCGGATTTGGCGGAAAGGCTCTCTGCCCTGATCCGGTTTTCTACCCCTTCTAAAAAATCCGCATCCTCCAGCATCATCTGTTGAACCTCGAAAATAGCCGCGTCTTTCTCCCCCACCAGATTTTCCGCCTTAGCATACAGCGCCTTTAACTGTGTGATCGCTTCTTCCCGGGCCCGGTGAAATTGCTTCAGTTCCCCTGCTTTATCCCCGGTCGGCAACAACGTCGTTCCGCCAAAACGATCATCCCGCTGCAAAAGAGCCAGGGGAGCAATACAGATTCCGGCAAAAACAGATGTCCCTTTTATGATCCGCATACCATACCCCGCCTATCGCTTCATAAATGTTCCTGTAAAAAAGCTTTCAGCGCCGCAGCCGCTTTTTCTTCATCTGCGCCTTCCACTCTGACCGTGATGCTTTCGCCTTGTTTCACACCCATTCCCATCACAGCAAAAAGTCTTTTTAAATCAGCGCTTTTCTCATCCTTGGTTACCGTAATAGCACTGGTAAACGTTTTGGCCGCTTTTACCAGCATGCCTGCCGGACGGGCGTGGATCCCTGCCGCATCCGTAATCGTATAGATAAATTCCTGCATAGCAATTTCATTCCTCTCATTGACTTTTCTTAAAACAGACAAGCAAATTTTATGTTCCTACCCATTGTTAATTTTTCCTGAGATTCACTTTATTTCAAACAGACAGTAAGTCCCGTTTTCCGCCAACAGGCTCCACTTGTTAACGTCTAAAAAAGCGGCGGCCTTCGCATATGTTTGTCGCCGCACAAAAATATATTTCGGGCGAGAATCTTTCGCCAGTTTCTGCAATGAATTCCCACTGTTAAAGTCCACTTCCGACGCTTCTTCTTCCGTATAAAATAAAACCCCGGGACGCAAAGAAGATTCCGCATATACCACACGACCGCTTTCTTTTATTTTTTTGCCAAATTCACCGGTCAGGGATTTAATACTCAGCTGATCCTGTGTTAAAGGCAGCAGAAAAGAAAACGCAGTCGCCATGATCACGATGCCGGACAGACCCTGCAGTCCGATACCCAGACTGCCGTCTTTATACACGGCTAAAATAACAACGATACCGATGCCGAACAACAGAGTAAGAGCGCCCAGCCCCACCCCTACATACGCAATCTCGTCCACCGCGCCGGTAGCCCATACCCAACCGGCAGCTGCTGCAAGGTACATCAGGCTGTTGCGCCAGGCCCAGCCGCTAAAGCGCCCTTCTTCTTCCGACAACATGCGATCCAAATCCCAGCCCAGTAAAATCGCCAACGCAGGGAACAGCGGCAGTAAAGAGCCCGCATCCCGCACCGGACACAGCAAAGAAAAGACCAGCACGGTGATCCACCAGACCTGGAAAAAGATAAGCCGACGCATATCTTCCATCCGGCTTTCACAAATGCCGTCTTTTACCGCCTTAAGCGCTAACCCGGTCCAGGGGAACAGACCCAGCAGCAACACCAGGGGATAATCCAACAAAGATCCGCTCGTCCAGGGCAGTGTGACCGCCTCAGACCAGCCACGGCACACTGTAAGCAGATAGACTCCTATCACAGGTCCTTGCGTTTCATATAAAACTATGTACCAGGGAAGCACGACCGCTAACCAAAGGATCAGACCCGGAAAAAGATGTAGTTTCAGCAAGCGCCGCAAATCCCCCAGCAAAAGAAGATAAAAGAAAACAATGACAGCGGGCAACAACAGCCCAAGCGGTCCTTTCGTAAGAAAGCTAAAGCCGCAGCAAAGATACATGAGCCAATAGTTTTCCTGAAGGAACGCAAGCAGCGAACCGGTCAGAAAAAATAAAAACGCGGTTTCCGGGGCCGCGGTTTTCCCCATATAAAACAGCATGACCGTGCTGCTTAAAATAAAGCCGGCGCAAAGCCCTGCCCGCTCATTGAAAAGCCGCGTAACCGCAACCGCTGTCAGAAGAACAGTGAAGGCCCCCATAACGGCAGAGGGAAAGCGGGCCGAAGCTTCTGTGATACCAAATAAATGGAACGAAGTCCCTGTCAGCCAGGTACCCAGCGGCCATAAATTAAGCGGATACGCCGAAAAATTTTGGGAAACAAAATAATTATCACTGCCGGACATTTCCCTGGCCAGTTCTGCAAAAAAGGTTTCCGAACCATCGAACAGGGGAAAACTGCCAATACTAAAAAACATAGCGAAAACAACCGCCGCTAATAACAGAAAAAATTCATTCCGAGACATACGATTCATGGGTCTTCCTTTATTTCAATGACGCTCTTTGTTTTCCAACGCATTCCTGTGTTCGATGGCGCCTTTACTTTCAATGGTTTTCAAACTTTGTTTTTCGACCTCGGCGCTTTTCTTATCCTGTTTGTCCATATGTTTTTCCGCAATGGAAAGAACATTGGAGCCAAATGCTCGCAAAGTAATAACTGCTCCCAGCATAAAAGGCACATATTCCGCCGTAAAACGCCAGAGAACAGCTAAAATGCCTACGGTACCGCTGGGTACCAATTTAGAGAACAGAACCACAAAACCGGCTTCCGCCACACCGCTCCCACCGGGAGTCGGTGAAAAATACAACACCAGATTCAACAGATACATACGCCCCATGACCTGCAGGGTATCAAAAGGAAACTGCAGTCCGTAAAAATACGCCGGCACGGTCAGATAAATAAAGGTCAGACTCAGGCCCGATTCAATAAACGCGCGGAATACCATGACCGGCTGTTTGCCCATAACATACACCGCATGGCGGAAATCGTGGTACCAGCGAAAAGCCTGCCGCCGTTTTTCATGCTTAAAATAACGGGAAAAATAGAAAATCATCCGTTCCGGATAATCCGTGTGCATCAAAATGATCGCCGTTATAGGAATCGCGATGAAAACAACCGAAACCATGACGATGATCGGCATCGGGATCCAGCTGGTAATTCCCGCATCCCGATTCATAAAGAAAGGAATGGTGATGATCAGGAAAAAGATGGACATGATCGTCCGGACCAGGATAATAAGGGTAGAACGGGCTACCGGCACGCCGGCCCGACGCATAAACATGACCTGCGCAATGGCACCGCCTGTAGCGCCCGGCGTGATGAGAGCCAAAAAGTAATTGCTTAAAACCACTTTGATCACATCCGTCAGCGACAGCTCTTCCCCGGTAATACGCGCCAGTGTAAACAGACGCACCCCATCAAAAAAAAGACCGATCGCCAACATCCCCAAGGCACACAAAACAGACCATGAAGAAAACATGGCCAAATAATCCAATGCTCTGATATCAAAAGTAAAATAAATAACCGCCACCGATACAGCAAGAACAAATGCTGCTAAAAGGGCGATACGCCTCATTAACTTATTATGCATCAGGTACCCACCAAATTCTTGTTGTTTATAAACAAGCTGAGTTACATACTATATTTCTCGTTCGCAGGAAATAATCCTGCTAAAACGCGGTTATAATTTTCGGGTATTGGCAAAATGCAATTTAACAAAATGAGACAGCGCCTCTTTGCCTTTGCTCCGTACCAGCCGCTGTGCCGCCTGTGTCGCCGCATTACCGCCGCCTTTGGGCAGCTTACCGATCGTCGCTTCGCCGGTCAGTTCCGCCAACGTCCTGAGGAAAGCCGCGCGGGCCAATACGCTGGCACAGGCCACTGCGATATCTTCCTCCGCCCGGGGACGCAGTACGACCCGCAAAGAAGGGCAAAACTCATGCACCCCATCCGTAATACGATCTTTCCTGGCAAATTGATCGACCAAAGCCCAGCGGCAGGAAGGATACTGCTTCCAGGTCTGCTTCAGGGCCGCAATATGACCGTAGGAAAGAAACTCATTCAATGTGCCGCCGGCTTCCCTGACCTGCTTATACCGCATGTTGTAAGCGCCCGGCTTCATAATCAGAACGCTCTGCGCCAAAGCGGTATCTTCAATACATTGTACCAGAGAAAAAACCTGCTTATCCGACAGGTCTTTACAGTCCCTGACACCCGCCTCAATTAATTTTTCCGCGCCTTGCCGATCCAGGCAGACGGCAGCCACCACTAACGGGCCGAAATAATCGCCTTTCCCGCTTTCATCACTGCCCATCCACAGGCCCGGGAAACCCGCTTCTTTTTGCAACAGAATGCGAGGCATGTTTATGCGCAGAGGTGCGGACCCTGCGGTTACCGGTCCTGTGCTTCTGTTCCGATTATTCTTTCCGTGATCTGCCGCAGTTTCTTCCGCCACAGACTCATCCGCCAGGCCCTGTATCTGCGGGCGCAATAAAGCCATTGCCTGCGTCTTTAACCCGGAAGCGCCGCCGCCCCAAACGGTCTTAATGCCCTTTTTCCCATTATATACATTCAGGGTCGCCTTTTCCCCATTACCGGTCAAAACGATCTGGACACCATAATTAATCGGCTTTGTCTGCACATTCCCCAAAGAACATAAAACTTCTTCCAACCCGTCAATGTAATGTTCAAAATCCAATCTTCTTCTTCCTCACTCTTTATTTTTTATAGCCTGCAGAGCGGCGGTCTCCACCTCTTTCAAGGGTATATGATTGGCTGCCGCCAGTTGTTTGCAGTCTTCAAATTCCGGAACCTGATTTACTACGCTGCCACGCAACAAACCTTCTTTCACACGCACCTGTCCCCACGGCGTGGTCACCGTCTGCCAACAACGTTCCAACGAAGTGCGGGACACTTGATAGGCGCGCACCCCCAAAGTAGTGGTTTCTTTAAATAACACTTGTGCCAGTTCCGCTCTTTTCGTCTCCTCGCAAAGTGCCGCTAACAAATAGCCCGGACGCCCCTTTTTCATAATGATCGGCTGGAGCCAGGCATCCAAGGCGCCGGTCTCCAATAGCCTGTCTAAAACATAAGGCAAAATTTCAGGATTCAAGTCGTCCAGATTACATTCCAAAACGGTTAATACCGTATCGCCGCTCCCGCCGACCCCTGTTCCTGCTGCGCCGCTTAAGGCCGCAACGCCTGCTGTAACAGCCTCTTTACCAGCTGCGGTTTCTTTCGCTGTTCCGGAAGCGCCCTTTCCAGCGGGTTTAACAAACTCACCCAGGGTAACTCGCAGTACGTTGGGGATCTCCACTTCGCGCGTCCCCGCCCCGTAACCGATGCTGCCGCCATGAAATCCGGCCGGGATCTCCGTCACCGGTTCTGCCAGCACCTTTAAAAGCGCGGCCCCCGTCGGTGTCGTCATTTCCTGCGCCACACTGCCGTGATAATGAGGCAGCCCCTGCAACAACTCCGCCGTAGCCGGAGCCGGTACAGGCATCAGACCATGAGCGCACTGCACCATCCCAAATCCGGTATTCACAGGCATTGTGAAAATCCGTTCCACGCCCAGATACTGCAGTGTCAGCAGATTCCCAACCACATCAATAATGGTGTCGATCGCGCCTACTTCGTGGAAATGCACCTCTTCTATAGTCATACCGTGGACTTTCGCTTCCGCTTCGGCAAGCGCAAAGAAAACCTTCTTGGCTTTGGCGATCACTTCTGCACTTAAATCAGAACCGTCTAATATAGCCTCAATATCATGCAAGCCCCGGTGCGCATGCGCATGTTCGTGATGCTCATGAGCATGCCCGTACAACGGCGTATCTTCTGTCACCACATCAAAATAACAAGCCTGAATACCGCTTTTATTGACCCTTTTGTGAATCAGTTCATATTCTCCCAGATGAAGTTTTGTCAATTCCTTCTGCAAATAGTCAAACGGAACGCCCACATAGAGCAAAGCCCCCAAAAGCATATTTCCACTGACACCGGCAAAAGGCTCCAAGTATAATGCCTTCATAGCTGTTCTCCTCGTCTCATATAATGGCGCATGGTGAAAACTGGCAAATAATATCCCGGCCTGAGGCCCGTCACCGTAAATGATTGATGATGCTGGCCATGCGCCCGGCGCCAAAGCCGTTGTCAATATTGACCACAGCAACACCTGCGCTGCAGCTGTTCAGCATCCCCAGCAAAGCGGAAAGCCCGCCGAAATTAGCGCCGTATCCTACGCTGGTGGGAACCGCAATCACCGGTTTATCCACCAGGCCGCCCACCACGCTGGCCAGAGCGCCTTCCATACCGGCCACCACCACGACCACGTTTGCACCGCGGATCACATCCACCCTGTCCAACAGACGATGAAGGCCGGCCACCCCTACGTCATAGAGGCGAACCACTTCATTGCCCATCAATTCTGCTGTCAGCGCCGCTTCTTCCGCCACCGGAATATCACTGGTCCCGGCCGTGATCACCGCAATTTTATGCAGCGGGTCTTTGGGCAACGGTTCTTTTTCCACCAGAATTAAACGCGCCGTCTCGTCATACCGGGCTTCAGGTATGATTTCTTTAACCTTATCATATAAGTTCCGGGAAGCCCTTGTACCCAAAATATTGCTATGATGAGCATGCAGCTCCTTTAAAATCCCCACCGCCTGGGGAATGGACTTTCCTTCGCAATACACAACCTCCGGAAAGCCCCGGCGCAAACTCCGTCCATGATCCACCTTGGCATATCCCAGGTCAGTCACACTGAGCCTCTGAAAGATTTCCACGATCTCCTTATCATTCAGTTTTCCCTCTTTATAGGAGGCCAATGCCTCATGGAGTTCCGTTTCGTAGTTCATTTTACCCTCTTTCCCGGGCAACCGTCTGTTTCCGCAGACGACGTTTTTCCAGATACTGTTCCGTAAGCAAATAAATCAAAGGCACCACTACCAGCGTTAATAAAGTGGAAGTGGTCAAACCGCCGATCAATACGACACCCATGCTCTGGCGCAATTCTGCGCCGGAGCCGATTCCCAAGGCAATGGGGGTCATACCCAGCATGGTAGATAAGGTAGTCATGAAAATAGGACGCAGACGCAAAGAACAGGCCTCCAGAATGGCATCTTGTAACGGCAGTCCCCGTTCCCTCGCCTGATTCGCATAGTCCACCAGCAAAATCGCATTCTTGGTAACCAGACCCAAAAGCATAGTGACCCCGATCAGGGACATCATATTGGCGGTCTGATTGGCAACCAGAAGCCCCAGCACCGCGCCGATGATCGCAAAAGGCAGACTCATCATAATCACCAGCGGCTGACTGAAGCTTTCAAATTCCGCTGCCAGGACCATGTAAATCAGAATTACCGCCAAAATCACCGCTTTCACAATTTCACCGAAGATACGGTTCATCATATCTGAGCCGCCAATCAGCTTATAACGGTACCCGATATCCATGTTCAGTTCCGGAATAAGCTTCCCCTCAATAATTTTAAGCAATTCGCCGGGCGAGATGCCTACCGTATTAGCATAGACAGCAATCTGACGTTGGCGTCCTTCCCTGTCAATACGGGTCGGTCCGGAACTCATCTGTACATCGGCCACATCCCCCAACCGGACAAAGGTCCCACTTTCCGTAGATACGCGCAAGTTCGCCACATCCTGAATCGTCCGTCTGTCCTCCTTATCCAACTGCAAAATAATGTCATAGTCATTATTGCCGATGGTATAAGAACGACCGGTACGCCGGCCCTGAAAAGCGTACTGCACCACTTTGCCGACACTGGTATTATCCAGTCCCAGCTGACTGGCCTTCAACTGATCCAAGCGCACCACGATCTCCGGTTCTGAAGCAATACCAATCATCTCCACATCCGTCGCGCCCGGTACCTGGCGAATCTTTTCCGCCAGATCATTGGCATACTCCGTCAGCTTTTTTAAATCGCTGCCCCGCAGGCCGATCTGCACCGGACGCGGATCGCCGCGGCTGCCCTGATTGGTCACTACAGAAACCTGAATATCCCCTACATCCTTAAAGCTTTTACGCAGTTCGGACATGATCTCCAGCATCCCCCGCCTGCGCTCTTCCAAAGGAGATAACTTTACTTCGATCGCGCCTTCATTAACCGAAGTCCTGATCCCACCCAGATGCATAGAGGTTACATTAACTTCCGGCACCTGCATAACTTTTTCTTCCAGTGGCTCAGACCATTTTCCCATCTGTTCCAAGCCAATCCCGGGCGCGCCTTTTAAATTGATGCGAAATTCGCCGGAATCGTAAGTAGGCTGCAATTCTGTCCCTACAAAAGGCAGCAAAAGCAGATTAAACAGTAACGTAGCCATAGAAACAGCAATCATTTTCCTGGGCTGCTTCACCGCAAAAGCCATTAATTCATTATAAAGGCCACGGATAAATTCAAAGCCCCGGTTAAAACTCGTTAACATGGAAGCAACCCACGCCGGCCGCCGTGTCGTGTCTTTAGACGGCGGTCGGAGCCAATAAGCGGAAACCATAGGCGTCAGCGTATACGCGGAAACCGTAGAGAAAAATACGGCAAAGGCTACCGTCAGACCGAACTGTTTAAAAAACTGACCGATGATCTCCCCCATACTGCCGATGGGCACAAAGACCGCCAACAAGGACATGGAAGTAGCCAAAATCGCCAGCACCAGCTCTTTCGTGGCATCAGCCGAAGCCCGGAAAGGCGACTTGCCCATTTCCATATGACGAAAAATATTTTCCACCAGCACAATAGCATCGTCAATCAAAAAGCCGACCGCCAGTGACAATCCCATCAGCGACATATTATTCAGAGTAAAGCCCATAACCTGCATCAGGAAAAAAGTAGCGATGATCGAGGTAGGGATCGCCAGACCGCCGATAATCGTCGCCCGCAGATCGCGCAGGAACAAATACGTGATCAACAGCGCCAGAAAACCGCCAAATAAAATCGTGTTCCAGACATCCGCTACGTTTGCCCGGATATAGCGGCTTTGATCCTGGACTACTGCCATTTTAATATCCGGCGGCAGATCGTTTTTCAGAATCTGCTTCATTTCCTTGTTGACCCGATCAATGACATCTACCGTATTCGTGCGGCTTTGCTTCCGTACCGCCATCATCACGGAGGGTACACCATTCGTCCGGGAAAAAGATTCGGCTTCTTCCCAGCTGTCCTCCACCTGTGCCACATCCGTCAGAAGAATCGGCTTGCCGTCCACGTTGGCTACCACGATTTTTTGGAAGTCATCTACCGTGTTGAGTTTGCCCAACGTACGCACCGTAATCGTATTACTGTCATCGCGAACCTTACCGCCCGGCGTATTGGCGTTGGCATTATTTATTTTTTGCAGGATTGCCTGAAAAGAAACCCCATACTGTTTTAATTTTTCCGAATTAACATGGACTTTAATCGCCCGGTTGCCGGCGCCAAAAACAGAAACATCCGCTACGCCTTCCAGCATCTGCAGATTGTCGATCACCACATCCTTCAAAATACGCCGTATCTCTCCTGTACTGCGTTTTTCGGAAGAAAAGGCATAGGCTGCGATTGCCTGTGAGGAAATATCAAACCGCTGGACGACCGGCTCGTCAATATCATCCGGCAGTCTCCGGCGTACACCGGCAACTTTCTCCCGCACTTCACTGGCCATCTGACGGGGATCGGTGCCGATCTCAAATTCCAGAACCGTCTGGGAAAATCCTTCCCGAATGGTGGAGGTCATTGTCTTGATGCCGGAAACCCGACTCACGCCATTTTCGATCGGCTTGGTCACCAGCGTCTCCATCTCTTCCGGAGCCGTACCTTCATAGGTAACCGTTACGCCAACCATAGGCAGATCTACATCCGGATACAGATCTACGCCTAATCCCGGATACGCGCGGATCCCAAAAACCACCAGTACCAGAATAAACATGGTGGTAAAAACCGGCCGTTTGATAAAAGTCTCAATCATCAGTTTTCCGCACCCTTCTCTGATACCTGTACAGCCGCGCCTTCCCGTACTTTATTCAAACCGCCGGTGATAATCTGATCTTTTTCCGTAATACCGCCCAGTACTTCTACCAGATTTTCGCCGATATAACCCGTCGTCAAAATTTTACGGATCGCTTTGCCCTCCTCGATCACATAGACCGTCCGCTGATCATCCCGCATGACGATAGCCGTCATGGGAATCGTCAGCACATCTTTTTTAGGCAAAGAAGTGATTGCCGCCTCCGCATAAACACCGCCCCGCAGACGATTGTCGCTGTTGTCCACGGAAACCTCCGCCTCAAAGGTCCTGGATGGCTGCACTGCCACAGGGCTGATACGGGTGATCGTGCCCTGCACGTGCTTATCCGTACCGCTCATCGAAGGAATGGTAAATTTCACCTGCCCGCCCACAAACACGCTGGAAATATAACCTTCCGGCACATCAATTTTCGCTAACAGCGTCGATATATCCGCAATATTAAACAACGCCGTGCCGATCTTGGCAAAGTATCCTTCCTGAAAATACCGTTTCTGCACAATGCCGGCGCGGGGTGTCGTAACAGTCGTCCCGCTCATTTTCGATTCGGCCGAAGACAGCCGGCCTTTAGCCGCATCCAGTTTCCCCTGTGCATTTTCCAGCGCAAACCGTTTATTGTCCACGGCTTCTTTGGAAACCGCGCCCCGCTTATACAGTTCTTCATACCGCTGTACATCCATCCGCGCCTTTTCATAGTTCGTTTTGGCATCTAAATACGCGCCCTTGGCATTCATCACACCGGCTGCCGTATCCACCTGCTCCAAAAGCACCAGCGCCTGCCCCGCAGTCACCATTTCCCCTTCCTGCACCAGTACTTTTTCAATGCGCCCGTCAATTTTAGCGGCTACGTCCGCCTGCCAGACAGGCAGCAGCGTACCCGAAAACCGAAAAGAAGGCACGATCGTTTTACGGACAGGGTAAGCCGCAGTCACTACCGCCGTACGCCCCTGACCGCTGCTCTTCGCCTGTTCATTACGCGCCATAATATTAGAAACCACGCGGAATAAAACGATTCCCACAATGGCAATCAATGTATAAATGAGTATACGCATCCGCTTATCTTGTATATTCATGATGTAGATGGCCTCCGCTGCCCTTAATTTTCAGTACGGGGCAAGGCGTTGGCAGAGGCAGATCTGCCAAACATACTCAGAACGCCCTGCATATGCACCGATCCGACCTCCTTCGCAGAGGAACGGATCACCGCCCCGGATAAACGCGCCATGCCGCCTGTCGTTTCCAGGTGCTGAAAAAAATCCAGCAGGGCAAAATAGGTACCGGAGAATTCCGCATCCCAATCACACCGTTCAATATTGGTCCCGGACAAGGACCTTGCGCCAACAGTGTTTTTTCCCTTCCCTGCTCCTTCGTTCCTTTTTACTCCGGACAAAGACGCCTCCCCCGTCCGCCGCAATTTCACTACGGAAACGTGACTGCGCCGGGCCAACTCGTAGATTGAGTCAACCGCGATTGTGTCTTCCAGCTTAAGCGGAAGACGCTGTTGTAAATGAAGCAGCCGGACCTTGCGCTGCCTCTGTCTTTCTTCCCGTTGGAAATCAGAAGCAAATGCTTCATAACGCAGTCTTTCTTTTTCCATAAGCCGGATCCGTTCCTGCAGCTGTTCCTTTGTCTCCCGCAAAGGAAGGATAATACCCGTTACAGTACCTGCCAGGAGGATCACAGAAAACAACAAACAAAGCGCTTGTTTACTGTTTTCTGTTATTCTCACCTTTTTCATTGCGTCACCTCCCTTATGGGAGAACGCAACGTCAGTTCCAGCACAAATCTAATCCCTGTCTCCCGGTTTGGCAGTTTATACCGGCTTCCTGCCGCCCCGTACGGCAGTTCATGCCGAATCCCTGCCGCCTCGTGCAAAATTTCATTCAGGGCCGCTGTATCCCTGTGCGAAAGTTCACCCAGAGGCGCTGACTCCTTATACGGAATTTCACCCAGGGGCGCTGCCGAAACTACCACTACAGAGGCCACCTCCCTGCCGCTGCTCTCCAACAACAGGACCGAAGAAAACAGGCCTGTTGTTTCCAACTGTTCTTTAAAAAGCAACACCCTTTGGAGCTCCAACGCTCTTCCCTGCAGCGTGATCGTTCCGGAAGGCCCCGGTTTCTGTATCCCTTTCTCCAGCCAGCAGCCGGCAGGAATCGCCTCACCGAACGTACGCAATAAAACATGCCATACTACCGTTTGTCTTTCGATACCGGTCAACGCATTTTTCAGGCTGCATACCTCATGCTCCATCTTTTGACTTTGTCGGTACGCCTCCCGTAGCGTGCTGAATGGTGCCAGCCTCCGTTCTGCTTCCGTCAATGCCTGTTGCACCTGCTGCCTCTGCCAAAGTCCCTGCAGCAACAGAAAGGCCGTCGTCAGAAAACACAACACTGTCAGGCCCCGGTATAAATGATGCGCCATCCGTTTCCCGGTTGCTTCCTCCGGAGAAAAATCGGCCTCCAGACAATCGCCCTCCGGTCCGGAAAACGTGATTTTCCGCAACCTGCCCCCCAGCAATTGGATTAGCTTTTGCCAGGCATCCAGCCGCTCTCTGAGCACTGCCGCCAGGAAAACACTTTTTTCTCCCGACTCACGGCGCGGGAGCAAGGCCGCAACAAAAGTTCCGGGCTCAAAGGGAACATAACGGGCCGCTTCCCAATGAAGCCAGCTGCGTTGCTCTTTTGGCGTCAGCGCAGGCAATTCAACCTGGCACAGATAAATCTGCTCCGTAGCAGGCATAAAATTACATCGTTTCAGCGAGATACTGCCGGCCTGGAGCTGTGGCCGCAGCCAGGCAGCCATTTCTTCTATATGGTCTAAATACTGAGACGCTTGAAACGTCGGCGGCAAAGTAAAACAATGCTCTCCCGTCCCGTCTTTTATCGTTACAAGCGCATCTGTAATCGCAAAAGTCGTATCCGTTGCCGTACGATAGCGCTGCCATTTTTGCCGAAGCCGTTTTCCCTGCAGGCAAACCCTCTGCGCCCATGCGTCTGCCATAAACCTACATTCCATAGTCCCGGCCCCCTTTATATGAAAAGAGACCAGTAGTCGGCCAAAAGTTCCGGCGCATAAAAGAAACCGAGACCGGCTCCCACTGCCAGAAAAGGACCGAAAGGAATACGGCTTTGCCCCGTGACTCTGCCGGTAAGCCAGAGAAGAAAGCCTGCCGCGCCGGCCAGAAGAAACGCCCCTGCCAGACAAACGGCCATCCCCGAAACACCCAGCCAGGGCCCCAGAGCCGTCACAAACTTCACATCGCCCCAGCCGATACCGCCGTTGCTGAGAAAGTGGATCGTTCCCAGCACCGCCGCCCCCGTCAGCGTTCCGCCCAAAGTTTCCAGCCCCAGCGGATGGTAAAATGCAGCGTAACAAAGACCGGTCGCAAAAAGCACAATAAGCGCTTCGTCCAGAATGATCATTTCCCGCAGATCCACAAAGGTCTCCAGCACCAAACAGCCCAGAAAGCACCACAACAACAGAAGCTGCCAGCCAAAAGGGCTGTAGCGGCCTGCCCAGACAAAAAGGGTGCCGGTGATCACTTCTACCCACAGTACCTGCAACGAAATCGCCCCGCCGCAATAACGGCAGCGTCCCCCCAGCAGAAGGTAGCTCAGGACTGGAAGCAGATCCCACAAACCCAACCGATGCCCACACAGATCACAGGCCGAAGGCGGATACACTACGGATTTTTCCCGGGGTAAACGGGCAATGCAGACATTGATAAAACTGCCTGCCACTGCCCCACAAAGAAAATAAAACAAAGTTGAAAGTTTCACGGTAACACTCCTTTAAAAACAGATTCCTGTTTCTCTATTTGCCGCCGTGAAAGAAAATCTGGCTTGACGCGTTGATAGCCGCGTTTTGTACATATGCATACACAAACACATATACAATATAATTATAGCACCAAACGCCCGTACCTGCATAGTAGGCAACCAGAAAAAGACGACAGCTCGTACGAGCTGCCGCCAAAATTAGAAGTTTTTAGTTTTTTCTTTGTCTTCTATAAAGGAGCTTATTCATATCCTTTGATTTTTAATTGTGAGAAAAATTTTTACATGGTAAAGTCCGCTCTCTTGCCGAAATCAGAAAATTTCTTACCACTCCAGATTTTCTGCTTCCGCGCGTCCCCGGTGAGTCAGGGAATCCAACAGAATACGCTGTTCGATCTGGGCGGCCAGCCGCTTCGTGAATTTAACCGTATCCGGATTTACAGAGATGCTGTCGATTCCGCTCTTGATCAGGAATTCACAGAATTCCGGATACACGGAAGGCGCCTGTCCGCAGATGGAAACGGTCTTGCCATCTTTGTGCGCGACCTCGATTAGATGACGTACGGCGCGGCGTACCGCCAGATTCCGTTCGTCATAAATATGGGATACCGTATCATTATCCCGGTCACAGCCTAAAATCAACATGGTCAGGTCATTGGAACCGATGGAATAACCGTCTACATATTTGTTAAACTGATCCGCTAAAATGATGTTGGACGGAATTTCCGCCATCAGCCACACCTTAAAGTCCTTACCGCGACGCAGACCCTGTTCTGCCATAATAGCGGTTACTTTTTCCGCTTCTTCCACATTGCGGCAGAACGGAATCATAACATTCAGGTTTTTCAGGCCAAATTCTTCCCGTACTTTGCGTACAGCCTGACACTCCAGTTTAAAGGCTTCAATATATTTCGGATCATAGTAACGGGAAGCGCCGCGCCAGCCTAACAGGGCAGAGGGCTCATGGGGTTCAAATTCATCGCCGCCCTTTAAATCACGATATTCGCTGGATTTAAAGTCGCTGAAACGCAACGTAACAGGACGGGGGGTCATCGCCTGGCATACCTGACGCATGCCTTCCGCCAACTGATCCACCACTTTTTCCGGATGTCCCGTCTTGATCAGGTACAGGGGATGTTCATGGATGTAGGTAGTCCAAATGAACTCTTCCCGCATCAGGCCGATCCCATCACAGGGCAGTACCGCATATTTTTCTGCCAGCTCGGGATCGCCCAGGTTCATGTAAATTTTCGTGCCGGTAGGCGCAAACACCTCTGCTACGACCGGAGCGCCAGTAGCCTGTGCAGCCGGTTTGGCTTCTTCCAGAATGCCTTCGTAGACAACGCCATGGGTCGCGTCTACCGTAATATCATCACCTGTTTTGATCGCTGTGGTAGCAGCGTCGCCACGGCTCTTCGTTCCTACGATACAGGGAATGCCCAATTCTCGGCTGACAATAGACGCATGGCAGGTCATTCCGCCGCTGTCGGTCACAATCGCTTTTGCTTTTTTCATCGCCGGAACCCAGTCAGGCGCTGTCATTTCCGTCACTAAAATTTCACCCTGTTTGAATTCATCGATCAAAGAAGGATCCAAAATCACATGTGCCTTGCCGGAAACCTGGCCCGGACTGGCCGGTGAACCTTTTACAACCACTTTATGATCCGTAGTAACCGCTCCCTTCGTTTCGCTTTTAGCCGCTGCTGCTTTTGCCTTACGACGGCTCCATACCGTTTCCGGACGGGCCTGCAGGATCCAGATCTTGCCATCCCGCTCGTCAATACCCCATTCCATATCCATGTAGCAGCCATAATGTTTTTCGATCTTCAACGCATAGCCCGCTAATTCTTTGATTTGGGCATCCGTCAGTTTCTGCGCCTTGCCATCCGCCTCGGCAACCGGCACTTCTTCCACATCGCCGCCGTGTTTGCGGATCATTTTTCTTTCCTGGGGGTTCACTACTTTATCCACAATCTCCAGCGTGTCTTTCGCCACCAGATAATCATCAGGCGTTACGGTACCCTGCACCACATATTCTCCTAAGCCATAAGCCGCTTCGATCAAAACGTCTTTATCCTCGCCGGTCGCTACGTTCACCGTGAACATAACCCCGGAAGTTTTGGAGTATACCATCATTTGGATAACAGCGGACAAAGCGACATCCAAATGATCAAAGCCCTGTTTTTCACGATAATACACAGCCCGGTCCGTGAAGCAGGAAGCATAGCATTCTTTTACTTTCCGGATGATCATCTCCGCGCCCTGTACATTCAGGTAGGTATCCTGCTGGCCGGCAAAGCTGGCATCCGGCAGATCTTCCGCCGTAGCGCTGGAACGAACGGCGACATAGGGTTTTTCTTCCCCCATTTTCTTGCCCAGTTCCGCATAGGCTTTTGCAATGGCATCCTGCAGATCCTGTGGCATTTCTTCGTCCATAATGGCCTGACGCAGCTTCGCGCAGACTTCCCTTAACAGAGCGGTGTTTTCCACATCAGTCAGCTGGGCAATCAAAGAGGCCATCTTGTCTTTCAGACCGGTCTTTTCAATAAAATAACGATAGGCATACGCTGTTGTGGCATACCCATAAGGTACGGGTACATCCGTTTTGGCTGTCATTTCTCCCAGAGAAGAAGATTTGCCGCCCACAATGGCAACATCCTTGCGTTCCATTTGCTCAAACCACAGCAGGTATTGCTTTTCTTTGTCCATAATGTCCGCTCCTTTTTTGTTTTAATGTACAACTTAACGTATTTTTAGTTTCAATATAGTATACTATAACATCAATTTTTCAGTTATTCAAGAGCATTTTTCTTTCCATACACGTCTTTTTTGTAAACTTTATGCGACATATATTTTTGCAGTTCCACTTCTCTGAAATCATAAAAAAGACAGGGGCTTTTCCGGCCCCTGCCATACAAGTAAAAACCATTATAGTAAAACCACTATCACATGACGATTTTAGATAAGTCGCCCACGTTATTCATGATATCTCTGACCGCCGACAAAAGTGCCAGGCGATTCTTCTTCACGGATTCTTCCTTATCCATGACCATCACATCGTCAAAGAAACGATTGACCGGACCGTTTAATTCCGCCAGAAGCGCCAATGCTCCCGCATAGTCGCAACGGGTATCTGCCGCGATCAGCTCCGTATCCAGTTTTTTCACCACTGCATACAAAGCCCGTTCCGCCTCTTCCCGAAATAAAGTCTCATTGATGGGAACCTCTACTTCCACTTTGCCGCTCAGATTGTTAACACGGGTGGCAGCCTGAATGCTGTCCGCCGCCTTTGCTTCCGCGACAAAACCCTGCAGGGCCTGCGCCCGCTGTGCAATATCATACAGATCCGTATTGCGTGTATCCGCCATCGCCGCGTCCACCACGTCATAACGCAGCTTCTGATCCAGAAGCAGGTTGCGGAAACGCAGTTTAATAAATTCCACGACCTGTTCCGTCAGCGGTTTTACCTTTTCTCCGGGTACCTGCAAGAGTCCCGCGGCGGCCAGGATTGCTTTTTCCAGATTCAGGTCCAGCTTGCCTTCCAATAAAATATTGATAATACCCAAGGCCTGACGACGCAGCGCAAAGGGGTCCTGCGAACCGGTCGGCGCTTTGCCCCGGCTGAAGGTCGCCGTAATATTATCGATCTTATCGGCGATGCTTAAGATACGTCCCGGCTCCGTTTGCGGCAGAATATCCCCGGCAAAACGCGGCAGATAATGTTCAAAGATCGCTTCGCTGACGGATTCTTTTTCCCCGTCCAAACGTGCGTACTCACGGCCCATCACACCCTGCAGCTCGGTAAATTCCGTCACCATGCCCGTTACCAGATCGCATTTGCACAGCTGCGCCGCCCGTTTCAGTTCCGCCACCGGAACCCGGCTCTGCAGTTCAAAATGCAGCGCTTCCGCCAGACGGATCAGGCGCTGACTCTTATCATACATGTTGCCCAGACCTTCCTGGAACACGACCGTTTTGATTTTTTCTTCGTAATCCGCCAGCTTCTGCTTTCTGTCTTCCGTAAAGAAGAATTCCGCATCGCTGAGACGGGCCCGCAGCACCCTTTCGTTGCCGTGGGTCACATTATCCAGAAACGCTTTGCCGCCGTTGCGCACGGCAATAAATTTATTCAACAGTTTGCCGTCTTTGCCCCGCACGGGGAAATAACGCTGGTGATCCCGCATAGGAGTGATCACCGCCGCTTCCGGCAATGTCAGGTATTTTTCTTCAAACCGGCCGCACAAAGGTGTGGGATACTCCACCAGATAATTTACCTCTTCCAGCAGATCCGGCGCAATTTCAATCTTGCCGCCTTCGGCTTCGGCCAGTTCCGTGATCTGCCGACGGATCAGCTCCCGCCGTTTATCCTGATCCACGATGACAAAATGTTTCTCCAGCTCTGTTTCGTAGGTCGCGGCATTCGCCAACGATACCTGCTGATTGCTCAGAAAACGATGTCCCATCGTCCACCGGTCGGACTGAATATCCGTGACCGCTACCGGTACGACCTGATCGCCGAATAAAGCAGTCAGCCAGCGGATCGGGCGCAGAAAGCGAAAATCAAAATCGCCCCAGCGCATATGATTGGGGAAAGGAATGTTATGTAGAATATCTTCCAGTAAAGCCGGCAGCAGCGCAGCCGTTGCCTGTCCCTTGGTATGTTTCACGGCATACACATAACCATCCCGCAAAGTCAGATCCGTTACGTCCAGCCCTTTGCCCCGGGCAAACCCCTGGGCGGCCCTGGTCGGTTCCCCATCTTTGTAGGCAATGGCGGCAGAAGGCCCTTTATATTCTTCCGTACTGTCGGCCTGAGTTTCTTCCACCCCGTCCACAAGCAAGGCCAAACGGCGGGGCGTCCCCCACACCTTCACTTCCGTATGAGGAATTCTGGCATCCTCCAGTTTTTTCAGAGCCAGCGCCTGCAGTTCTTTTATAATATTCGGCATATAATTAGCCGGTAATTCTTCCGTACCGATCTCAAACAGAATCTTTTCCATTACGCTTTCCCTCCCTTCAGCAGTGGGAAGCCCAACTGCTCTCTTTGTTCCACATAAGCCTTTGCGCACATTCTGGCCAGACGACGTACCCGTCCGATGTACGCGGCCCGTTCGCTGACGCTGATGGCTCCGCGGCTGTCCAGCAGGTTAAAGGTATGAGAACATTTCAGGACATTGTCATAAGCAGGACGGATGTTGCCGGTAGCAACAACGCGCTCCGCTTCCTTCTCAAACTTTTCAAACATATCAAATAACATATCCGTGTCCGCCAGTTGGAAGGCATACCAGCTCTGCTCCACCTCGTTCTGGTGGAAGACATCGCCATAGGTCACATCTCCGACCCATTTTACGTCATATACATTTTCTACGCCCTGGATATACATGGCGATCCGTTCCAGCCCGTACGTGATTTCCACCGCCACCGGTTTAATATCCAGACTGCCGACCTGCTGGAAATAGGTGAACTGGGTAATTTCCATGCCGTCCAGCCACACTTCCCAGCCCAGACCCCAGGCGCCTAACGTAGGCGATTCCCAGTTATCTTCCACAAAGCGGATATCATGCTCTTCCGCTTTAAATCCCAACGCCGCCAGACTCTGTAAATACAAATCCTGAATATTCGCCGGAGACGGCTTAATGATAACCTGGTACTGATGATGCTGGAACAGACGGTTGGGATTATCGCCGTAGCGTCCGTCCGCCGGACGGCGGGAAGGCTCCACATAGGCAACGCGCCAGGGTTCCGGTCCTAATACCCGCAAAAAGGTAGAGGGATTCATCGTTCCCGCTCCTTTTTCGATGTCGTAAGGCTGGGCCAGAATACACTGCTGCTCAGACCAGAATTTTTCCAGTGTTAAGATCATTTCCTGAAAATCCATTTTTTCCTCCTTAACATTAAAGCATTTTGCCGGGGCCTCCCGTCCTTCTCTCAGCTCCCGCTACACACCGTATCGGAGCAAAATAAAAACCGTCCCCGTAACAAATTCATGTTACAGGGACGGAGTAACTCCGCGGTTCCACCCTGCTTGACTGCAAACACACAGTCCGCCTCAACTCCTATTTAATTATGCTCAAGACTGCCTTCTTCCTTCTGTCGCCGGCTTACACCCTCCCGGCTCGCTGTTTAAAGAGAAATACTTGGGTCTGTCATAGCTATTTTTTATTATAGGCAGTTAGAAAGAACTTGTCAATAACGATCCCCATTGCCCAGTTGCCGGATGAACTCCAACGTTTTCAAAGGATGATCCGTCTGATACAAAAGATAGCTGTGCAAAATCCGCTCCAGTTCCATCAATGCGCCGCCTTTAACAGAAAAGCGCTCATCAGAAGAAAGATCCAGCAGCCGCAATTGCCGCCAAAGGCTTCGCGTTTCCTCCGCAAAAGGCAGCCGTTCAGCCTTCGGCAGCGCAGCCACACAGGATACGCAGATCAACCCGCCCTGTTCATTACTGAACCAGCCGTCACCCGCCGCCGGGCAGCTGCAATTGACGCAGACCTCATAGACCGGGCCGATACCGCACAGATCCAACAGCTTAATAATATACGCCAGGGAAACGAGACGGGGATTCCGCCGCACGAGGACAGCCAGGCTCTGCTGCAGCAACTTATAGATCGCCGCGGCCGGCTCACCCTGCTCTGTCAGTATTTCCGTCACCTCTGCCATCAAAGCCCCGTAAGCCAGTTGCGGCAACGTAAAAGCCGGCATCGGTCCCGCCAATTCACAGGTTTTCAATTTATCCACCCGAACGCCGGGATAAAACTCCGCCTGCAAGCAGGCGAACGGCTGCAACAACCGTCCGACAGCGCTTTTGGCATAACGAGCCCCATAAGCCATGCACACAATCTTGCCGTGCTCCCGGGAGAGACAAACGGCCTGTTTGTCCGCTGTCTGCCAGTTTTTTACTTGTAATACCAACACTTCATCCGTGTAACTTTCGCCGGCCATTGCCAAATCGTTCTCTTCCTTATCTTTGTTTTCCGGAATTTCTTACTTTTCTGATTAAAATTTTTTAGCGCACTTATTTTGCGCAGTATTCCGAATCTTTTCCTGTTTTTTACTTTTCTTGCTACTCTGGCCCTTTTTTCTCTTCCGCTGCGCTGATCTGCTCCGCCTTAACCCGCTCAATACGGAACCCATCCATTTTCAGCACGGTAAAACGCCAGTTATCCCGGATAACCTCATCGCCGGCCACCGGCTTCCGCCCCAGGCGGCCAAAAATGTAGCCGCCGATGGTATCATCCTCTTCTTCTTCGCCAAACGAAAGACCCAACAGCTCGCCCAGATCATCCAGCAACAATTCGCCGTCCAATTCATAGTTGCCGTGATCCAGCGGAATGTACTCGGGCATTTCCGGCGCATCATGTTCGTCCTGTATTTCGCCTACAATTTCTTCAACCAGATCTTCCAGCGTCAATAATCCGGTAGTACCGCCGTATTCATCGGCGACCACGGCGATCTGCACATGTTTTTGCTGCATCATCTGAAGGACCCGGGAACTGTTCATACTTTCCGGAACCACGATGATTTTCCGCATCACACTGCACAGGTCAAAATCGGAATCCGGGGTCACATCCATCAAATCCCGCACATGGATCATGCCTAGCACATGATCCTTGTCTTCCTCACAAAGGGGATAACGAGTATGGCAGCTTTCCCGGATGGCGGTCAAGTTTTCCGCCAACGTATCATCGGTAAACAGACAGATCATATCCTGCCGGGGAATCATGATCTCCCGCGCCACGCTGTCATTAAATTCAAACACATTATCAATCAGCGTACTTTCCACACTGTCCAGCTCCCCGTCCATTTCACTGGCGCTGACAATGCGGCGCAATTCTTCTTCACTGCGGGAAAGAGCTTCCACCGGCGCCTTCTTTACGCCAAAAAGACGCGCAATCCACCGGGATACCGTATAGGTCAGACAAACCATAGGGTAAAATAAAAAATAAATAATGCGCAAAGGACGACCGAAGCGCAGCACCATACTTTCGATCCGGTCCAGCACAATCAGGCGGGGTACCAGCTCACCCAAAATCACATGCAACGCCATTAAAAGCAGAAACGCGCACACCACACTCAGGGTCACAGCATACGATGCCGCCACCGGCTGCATAGTCCTTAGCAGCGCTCCGGCCAGCAACGGTCCCCCGTACCAGCCCAGGACCAGAGAAGTAGACGTGATGCCAATCTGCGCCACGCTGATATATGTGGTTTTCTCTCCTAATATACCCAACAGAGTATCCGCCCCTGCCCGGCCTTTTTCCTGCAGTTCTTCCAATTGCCCCCGGCGAATTTTGGCCAGAGAATATTCCGCCATGACAAAAAACGCATTTAATAAAATGAGAGCCAGGATTATAGCAGCCGGCTGCAGCCAGTCTGTTCCTGAGATGCCGCTGATAGGTCATCTCCCCTTTCTTTATTTTTCGTCCCGGTAGCCGAGCTCTTTCAGCGCCTTAGCCTTGTTACGCCAGTCGGCCCGCACCTTTACCCAAAGGTCCAGATACACATCGGTACCGGTCAGCCCCTCAATGTCACGGCGGGCTTCCTGTCCGATTTTCTTCAAAAGACTGCCTTTCGCCCCGATGACGATTCCCTTCTGAGATTCTCTTTCCACAAAAATCGTCGCGCGAATAAACACATTGCCATTCGGGCGATCTTTAAAATCATTGATTTCCACCGCAATCGCATGCGGCACTTCATCATGGGTGTTCTTTAACACCTTTTCCCGGATCATCTCCCCGGCAATGGTACGCATGGGCTGATCCGTCAGTTCATCTTCCGCATACAAGTTCGGTCCTTCCGGCAAATGACGGATGATCTCTTCCCGCAATTCCGTCAGTCCGTCCTCTGCCAGTGCGCTGACAGGCACTACCGCCGCAAAAGTCATTTCATCCGTATAACCCCGGATGATTTCCAGCAATTGGCTATGATCCGCCAATTTGTCGATTTTATTGATGACCAGAAGCACCGGTGTTTTGATCGCCCTTAACCGTTCCAGAATAAATTTCTCGCCGGCGCCTTTTTTCTCACTGGCATCCACCACAAACAATACCACATCTACCTGATCCAGCGTTCCGGCGGCCGTTTTATTCATATACTCCCCTAATTTATGCAGGGGTTTATGAATGCCCGGCGTATCCAGAAACAGTATCTGCGCCCGATCGGTAGTAAGAATGCCCATGATTTTGTTGCGTGTCGTCTGAGGCCGGTCGCTTATAATAGCAATCTTCTCCCCGATCATCGCATTCATCAGCGTCGATTTTCCTACATTGGGACGGCCTACCAGAGCGGCAAAGCCGGAATAATGCTTCGTTTCTGTCATAAAAACTCCTTTTGTTCTGTACCTTTACGATTCTACTTCTATGCCTGATTTCGCTTTCCTGTTTTATCGCTATACATCTATGCTTGATCTCATTTCCCTGTTTTATAGCTATACATCTATATCTATGCGTTCACTGCACTACTTTATGAACTTATTTCTCCGTTTTGCTCCGTTCAAAAAAAATCTTTGGCTTTAAACCTGGAAGGCAGCAGTTCATCCAGCGTCACAATCTGCATTCTCCCCTGCGTATTGGCCAGCACGATGCGCTCAATGCCAAATTCAGCTATGACCTGACGGCAGGCGCCACAGCAGGAAGTAACCTGTTCCGTATCTGCCGCTACCAGAAGAATATCCAACTGCCCCGGTCCGTATCCGGCAGCTACCGCCGTATGAATGGCATTCTGCTCGGCGCAGACCGTCAAACCAAAAGCGGAATTTTCCACATTGCAGCCGGTAAATAACTTACCGGCACTGGTCAGCAATGCCGCTCCCACCTGAAAATGAGAGTACGGCGCATAAGCGTTCTCCCGCACTTTCAGTGCCGCCTTCAGCAAACGCTGTAAAGTCTTTTCCGGTATCGTTTTTTTCTCTGTTTGGCGCACGGCTCCCTTTGACTTTCCCGCGTCTTTCTCACGTGACGCCTGCCTTTTGGCAACTGCCACAGCCGTTGTATCTTCTGCCAAACGCGCTTTTGTTACCAGTTCTTTGTCAATCAGCGTATCCGCAAAATGCAGCGGATCCTGCCGGGCCTCTGCCGCATCCAACTGCGCCTGACTCAGGTTCAGCGTAGCCAGCGCTTCTTCTTCCGCCGCCCGCATTTTTACTTTATCCGCTTTTTGCATATGATCGTACCCTAACAGATGCAGCATGCTGTGCACCCCAAGATACACCAGTTCCCGGTTAAGCCCGTGTCCATACGCCTTGCCCTGGCGCACTGCAGCTTCTGCCGAGATGATAATATCCCCCAGAAGATGTTCTTCGGGGCCGCCGGTCAACAGCACGTCTTCCCCTTCATCCAGAGCAAAAGAAAGCACATCCGTAGGCTGATCGATGCCGCGGTAATTCTTATTCAGCACCCGGATCACCTCATCGTTGACCAGGGTCACGCTAACCTCCGTCCTGGCCGGCAGTTTGTGCAGCTTCGCCACCGCGCGCAATCCTTTTTTCAGCAATGTAACCGCCGAAGCGGGAATTTTTATCATATCCTGATCGTCACTAAACTTAATGACCACTTTGTCACCTCAGTTCCTATCATCCGCTGTTTCATATTTTTCATACGCCTTGATGATCTCGCCGACGATCTCATGGCGCACCACATCTTTTTCATTAAAATAATTGACCGAAATCCCCGGCACATCCCGCAACACCGCAGCAGCATGCCGCAGACCGCTTTTCTTGCCCAGCGGCAGATCCACCTGGGTCACGTCCCCCGTGATCACCATCCGGGAACCGAAACCAAACCGTGTCAGGATCATCTTCATCTGTTCCGGTGTTGTGTTCTGGGCCTCATCCAAAATAATAAAAGAAGCATTCAAGGTGCGTCCCCGCATATAAGCCAGCGGCGCCACTTCGATCGTTTCCCGCTCCAGATACTTCCGGGTCATTTCACTGCCCATCATATCAAAAAGCGCATCATACAAAGGCCGCAGGTACGGATCCACCTTCTCCTGCATATCCCCCGGCAGAAACCCCAGCTTCTCACCGGCTTCTACCGCCGGACGAGTCAAAATGATCCGTTCTACCTGTCTGCGCTTCAACGCCTCTACCGCCATAGCCACTGCCAGGTACGTTTTCCCCGTGCCGGCCGGACCGATGCCGAAGGTAATGAAGTTGTTTTTAATCGCCCGGACATAATCCCATTGCCCCAGTGTTTTGGCCTTGATCTGACGCCCCCGCCAGGTCGTAAGCAGAGAGGACGCATACATGTCGTGCAATTTGCCGGACTGGCCGCTCTGCACCATGTAAATGCTGTAGCGTACATCATGCCCCGTGATCGGCAGCCCCTGCCGATAGAGAAAGAGCAGTTCCCGGAACAACTGATCCAGTTGTTCATTCTGTTCTTCCGTACCGTTAAAGATGATTTTGTTGCCCCGGGCCATGACTGCCGCCGGAAATTCTAACTCAATCAGACGCAAAAATTCATCGTTGCGCCCCAGAATGCCCACCATTTCCTGCTGATCATTGATCTCCAACACATGTTCTTCGGTCAAAAAAGACACTGTCAGTTTGCTCCTTTCGCCGCTCCATCCTCTTCCACAATTGTAATTTTGCGAATTACAACGGGAAACACCGGCTTGTCGTTAGGGCCGGTCTTACTATGGCCAATCTGCTGCACGACCTCCATCCCCTCGCTGACCCGGCCGAATACCGCATGGTGTCCGTCCAGCCAGGGCGTCGCCTGCAGCGTGATAAAAAACTGGCTGCCGCCGGTATTAGGCCCCGCATTGGCCATGGAAAGGATCCCCGGACCCGCATGGCGCAGCTCGGAATTAAACTCATCTTTGATCGTATAACCGGGTCCGCCGGTGCCGTCCCCTTTCGGATCGCCGCCCTGGATCATAAAGCCATCGATCACCCGGTGGAAGATCAACCCGTTATAGAACCCCTGCTTCGCTAATTTGATAAAATTAGCGGTAGTCAGCGGCGCTTTGGCCGTTTCCAGACGGCAGGTGAACGTCCCCATACTGGTCTCAAATACGGCCTTAGCCGGCTTTACAGGCGGCTTGTTTTCCACCTCGCTGCCGCAGGCGCTGAAAGCAAAACAAACTACCAACGATAAACATAAAAGAATGATCCTTCTCACTTACCCAAACTCCTTTCGGACAGCGCAACTATTTTTCTAATGACCGCTTTTTCGAACACTTGCATTGCTCGCATACTGCATTGCTCTTATATCTGCGTTCCTTTTACACCTTGCGGTTCTTACGCAGATATTTCAGTATTGTTTCCTCCTTCTTATTATAACAAAAAAAGCAGGCATGAAAAGTGCCTGCTTTTAAAAGGGCTAATTTTCTTTCCTTATTATGCGTCTGTTTCCCACACACCAAATTACTTGCGCACCTGTTTACTTACATACCAGGCTACTTACGCATCAGATTACTTACGCACCTGCTTATTCTCCCGCCTTCTTATGCTGCAGGAACAACCACATAGTGCCCGCCAGCAAAACGGAAGTGTAGCAACCGCTGCATACGCCTACCAGCATGGCAAAGGAAAAGTTGTGGATCGTCTCGCCGCCAAAGAGGAAAATCGCCACAATGGCAAACAAGGTGGTAATCGTCGTATATACCGTACGGGTCAGAGTGGAGAAAATACTGTGATCGATCATCTCCGTAATGGTTTCACTCCGCCGATGTATCTTCAGGTTTTCCCGAATCCGGTCAAAAATAACGATGGTACCGTTGACGGAATACCCTACTACCGTCAATAAAGCGGCGATAAAGGTAGAGTCTACTTCCAATTGCATCAGCGAGAACCAGCTTAATGTCACGGAAACATCAATGATCAGAGCGATAATCGCCGCCACCGCAAAATTCCATTGGAAACGGATGGTGATATATAAAATCATCAATACCCAGGACAAGAACACCGCAATGGCAGCCTGCTGGATCAATTCGCCGCCGATAGTCGCGCCTACGTTCTCCACGCGGCGGATCTCAAACTTACCCAGCGATTTTTCCATATCGGCCATGACCTTTGTACGGTCATTATCCGCAATGACCGGCGTGCGGATCAGCACACCCTTGGCGGAAGTCGCGGCCGCATCATCGCTTTCCAACTGGATGATCGCCCCGCCTAAATCATGGCGGCTTAACACTTCACGTACTTCCGTAATTTTTACTTCTCTGGCAAAGCCCAGGTCCATAATACTGCCACCGGTAAAATCGATCCCCAGATTAAAACCGCGGAAGATCATGGAACCGTACCCGATCAGGAGGAAAATCAAGGTGATGGCAAAAAATATTTTCCAGTTCTTAACAATCGAAAAGTTTTTCATTTTGCCACCTCCTCGGTCTTAGGCGCGGAGATGCCAAAGGCTGTCGGATTCTTTGTAAATTCAGAATGGATCAGGAAATTCAATAAGAACTTCGTCACCGTCACCGCGGAAAACATGCTCAGCAGAACACCGATGGACAGCGTCACAGCAAACCCTTTAATAGGACCGGTACCCAGATAGAACAGTACCAGACAGGCCATCAGCGTCGTGATATTGGAGTCCAAAATAGTGACCAGTGCGCGGCTAAAACCCATATCCATAGCCTTGCGCAGGGTTTTTCCATTGCGAATCTCTTCTTTAAATCGTTCAAAAATCAATACGTTGGCATCTACCGCCATACCGATGGACAGGATAATGCCTGCCATACCGGGAAGGGTCAACGTCGCGTTCAGGTAACGCATCACCAACAACAAAAGCATGGTGTACAACAGCAAGGCAATATCCGCCACCACACCGCTCAGGCGGTAGAATAAAATCATGAAAACAAAGACACCGGCCACGCCGATCAAAAAGGCCTTCTGACTGGCTTCTTTGGAATCCTGCCCCAACGTGGGCCCGACCGTACGATTTTCAATTACCTCTAATTTTACAGGCAGAGAACCGCTGCGCAGTAAAATAGCCAGGTGCTGCGCATCTTCCATGCTGCGACTGCCGGTGATCTGTGCCCGACCGCCGGTGATTGCTTCCTGAACCACAGGCGAAGTCAGCACTTCACCATCCAGCGTGATGGCAATCTGCTTACCTATGTTGCGCGCCGTAACATCGGCAAATTTCTGACCGCCTTCATCCGAGAATTCCAGCGAAACCACCGCCTGATTACCATTGCCCATAGCGGCCTTGGCATCTTTCAGATCCGTACCGGTCATTACCGTCTTGCCCAGCGGGTCTTTGAATTCCAACAAAGCGGTCTTGCCCAGTACGTTAATGGCCTTTTCCGGATCCTTTACACCAGGTAATTCTACGATAATGCGGTCTTTACCCTGACGCTGCACCAACGGTTCGGTCAGGCCCAGTGCATTAACACGGCGCTCAATAATATGGGAAGCCCGCTCTACCGCATCGTCATTGACCTTCAACTGCGGCGTATCCACCGCCTGCAGCACCACGTGGGTACCGCCCTGCAGATCCAGGCCCTGCTTAACGGAACCGGCCAAAGGTCGGATGTACATACAGAATCCGCCGATAATTGCCAACGCAACTACCAGGAATTTACCAAATTCATTCCATTTCAAAATACGTGTCCCCTTTCATCCGTTACGATGGTACTATTTCAAAACAATTTCCCTGCGCTTCTGTTCCGACGAACAGGAAAGCAACCGGGATTCCGTCACTAAAGCGGAAACCTTGCAATCCCGCGGTCCGCAAGGTAAAAAATCCCGCACAAGTAAATCACAGGTAACGCCCAACGTAATGCCTTCGGTCCGAGGCAAAAAGCGGTCATAATACCCTGCGCCCCGACCCATGCGGCAGCCGGCAAGTGTAAAGCCTGTCCCCGGCACCAAAAGCAGGTCCAGGGCGGCCGGTTCAATCAGGTTAACCGGTTCCGGCGCCGTACGAATGCCGTAACGATCCAACGGCAGATTCTGCATGGAAGTCAGCTGAGCCGCCTGCATCTCCGTACGGGAAATAATCCGGGGCACCGCCACCGTCTTGCCTAAACGCAACGCTTCCTGCAGCACCCTGTCAACGGAAATTTCACCGGCAAAAGCCAGATAGCCGAAAATCACCTGCGAACGGGAAAATATCTCGCTCCGGAGAATTTTTTCACAGACAGCCTGACTTGTTTTTGCCAGATAATCAGCGGCAAAACCCTGCGCCAGCTCTTTTAATTCCCGGCGCGCCTCTTTTTTGTCTGCAAAGAGGCGGTCCGGATCCGATTCTCTGCCCTCTTTTTGTACTGCGTTCTTCGCGCCACAGTCCGAATCCTGTTCCTGACAGTCTGCACCGCAGTCTTTATGTGCTAAATCATCACTCATAATTCGCCTTTTTCAGCCCGCTCCATCTTGTCCGGATCCTGAAAAGCGCTGATCGCCGTACGGGCAAATTCAATTTCCACACCCTCGGTCAGTTTTACCATGACCTTAACCGGGCCTACATTGGTCAGCGTGCCGTACATACCGCCCATAGTGATGATTTTATCGCCCTTTTTCAGAGAATCCAACATGCGTTGCCGCCGCTGCTGCTCCTTCTTCTGGGGACGCCACAACATAAAATAAAAAATACCGGCCATCAGAATAAAAGGCAGCGCTGCATTCGCAACCGCTATCATGTCGTTCATTGTACACCTCCTGCCCTACTTAAAACAATAATATTATAGCAAAAATTTAAGAATTTGTCTTACTAAAATAGTTTTTTAACCACAACTTGACACGAAACACTGAAAACGCGGTATTACCCGTACCGGCCACAAATGTCACGACAGCTTCAGCAATCATCCGGCCTTTGATCACGTTCTTCCCAGTGGTCCCAGAAGTCTTTGCGGAACTCCCGGAAGGTTCCTGCAGCAATGGCTTCCCGGATCCGCCGGGTGAAAGCCAACAGAAAATGCAGATTATGAATGGAAATCAAACGCAGGCCGAAAAGCTCTTCCGCCTTAAAAAGATGCCGGATATAGGCCCGGGAGAAATTCCGACAGGTATAACAGTCGCAATGCTCATCGATGGGCCGGAAATCTTCCGCATACGCCGCGTTGCGGATTACCACGCGCCCTCTGGACGTCATGGCCGTACCATTCCGCGCCACCCGGGTGGGGAATACGCAGTCAAACATGTCCACGCCTAAATTGACGCCTTCCACAATGCAATCCGGCGTACCCACGCCCATTAAATAGCGGGCTTTATTTTTATCCATCCATTCAGTGGTCTGCCCCAATATATCATACATCACCGGCTTGGGCTCGCCTACCGAAAGGCCGCCGATACCGTAACCGGCAAAATCCATTTCCAGCAACGCGTCCACGCTCATTTTGCGTAAGTCAGGGAACATGCCCCCCTGGACGATGCCAAACACAGACTGATCAGGCCGGGTGTGAGCTTCCAGGCACCGCTTGGCCCAGCGGGTCGTCCGTTCCGTCGAACGCTTCGTATAAGCAAAATCCGCAGGGTAAGGAATACACTCGTCAAACGCCATGGCAATGTCGGCGCCCAACTCTTCCTGCACCTTCATGGAAACTTCCGGCGAAAGGAACTGACGGCTGCCGTCAAGATGGGAACGGAACATAACGCCCTCCTCCTTGATCTTCCGCATCGCCCCCAGGCTGAATACCTGGAATCCGCCGCTGTCCGTCAACATCCCCCGTTTATAATTCATAAAAGAATGGAGTCCGCCGGCTTTTTGAACCAGTTCGCTGCCGGGACGCAAAAACAGATGATAGGTATTGGCAAGGATCACCTGACTGCCCATCTCATACAATTCTTCCGGCGCCAGGGTCTTTACCGTAGCCTGGGTCCCCACCGGCATAAACATCGGCGTGTCGAAAGTCCCGTGGGGCGTATGCAGTTTCCCCAGACGGGCGCTGCCCTGTCCCTCTTCTTTTATCAATTCATACGTTACTGCGTGCATAGATTCACCTTGTCCTCTGTAGTGTAGTAATAAACATCGCATCGCCGAAGGAGAAGAAGCGATACTTTTCCCGTACCGCCTCGGCATAGGTCCGAAGCATCACCTCACGGGAAGATAAGGCCGAAACCAGCATCAGCAGCGTGCTTTGGGGAAGATGAAAGTTGGTGACCAACGCATCCACCATCTGCCACTGAAACCCGGGATAAATGTAAATCCGCGTCCAACTGCTGCCCGCCTTTACCGTGCCGTCTGCGCCGGCCGATTCCAGCGTGCGTACCGCTGTAGTGCCCACCGCCACGATACGACGGCCTTCCGCCTTAGCCCGATTGATCGCATCCGCCGCCGCCTGAGACACGCTGTAAAATTCCCGGTGCATGGGGTGGTCTTCAATATTTTCTTCCGTCACCGGACGGAAGGTACCCAGCCCCACATTTAACGTAACAAAGACTTCCTCGCAGCCTTTTTCCCTGATTTTCCGCAAAAGTTCTTCCGTAAAATGCAGCCCTGCCGTAGGTGCAGCCGCCGAACCCGGATCCCGGTTATACACCGTCTGGTAACGTTCCTTATCTTCCAGTTCCGCCGTGATATAAGGCGGCAGCGGCACTTCGCCCAGACGATCCAATATCTCTTCAAATACACCGTTAAATTCAAAGCGGGCCACACGACCGCCAAAGTCCGTATGGTCCACAATCGTGCAGCCTAACTCCTCAGAAAACTGAATATGAGCCCCCACCTGCAACTTTTTGCCCGGGCGTACCAGCACTTCCCAATCCGTCTGATTCAGCCGGGTCAGCAAAAATACCTCCACATGGGCTCCCGTATCCTTAAAACCATGAAGCCGGGCCGGAATGACCCGGGTATCATTAAAGACCAGCAGATCATCCGGCCGTAAATAGTTGATCAAATCGTAGAAATGGCGATGCTCTGTTTCTCCCGTAACCTTATCCACCACCAGCAGCCGACTGTGATCCCGTGGCTCCATGGGGTGCTGAGCAATCAGCTCTTTCGGCAGTTCATAATCAAAATCAGTAACCTTCATCTATACTCCTCATCCTTCTGCGGGCTCCATGACGGCTTAATACAGCTCCACCAATCTTGTGCCCGGATAGTAATGCAACAAAATCGTTTTATAATACTCTTTAGCGTTTTCCGGCGCCTCATTAGCCATACCGCGGGCGCCCCATTTAGACAGCCCCAGACCTCTGCCCCTTCCTTTGCCTTTAAAAAGCAAAGTCTCTTCCTGCGAGCCGTTCAAAAAATGAAAGCCCGGAAGCACGGATTTCCAGGTTGAACCATCCGGCCCCTTGATTTCAATCGGGATCTCTTTTTTACCAATCTGGATGCCATACCCATTCTCAATGGGCACATCTAATTTATCCGGCGCCGGCTCCACATTATACACCTCAAACCAGGTACTGTTCAAAGACAACAGCCCGGCAAACTTCTGCCCGGTCAGCGTGGCGCTGCCCTCATCCCCCTGCCAGTAAATCGACCGGACCCGGCCGCTGGGGAAACGATCCCCGCCGGCCGCCTTACCGCTGTCCGTCAGGCGATACCCTTGCAGCTTCCCCACTTTATAGCCATTTTGATTCAGGATACGGGCAATCGTAAGCACCTGGATCTTTTTCTCCCACTGAAAAGAGGGCGCGTCCATGTCGTAATCTTCCACGGCAGGCAGATAAGGAATGTCCTGCTGCAGCGCTTCGACCGCGCTGACAGTCTGTCCGCCGCTGCTCTCCCCGCTGTAGGTCGCGGCGGCATGATTGCCATAATACAGCACCTCGCCCGCCGTCAAAGCCGCCACCTTACTTATGTTTTTATTTTCCGTCCGCACCCCGCCGTAAAAGGCATCCGTTTCCACGGCCCGCACAGCAAATAAGGCATTCTCCCGGTTCTCCATATGATAGCGCGCCAGACTCCGCACCGCAACCGCCTGCGCTTTAATCGCTTCATCCGGCCAGATGGGAGACGATTGGGGCCCTAACACAGAATTCACATAGTCTTCCAACGGCACCTGATTGACCACCGTCAGATTTTTACCGTCCTCTGTCACAAAAATTTGCAACCGGCCCCGGTACACCTGTCGGTTCACGGAAAAAAACTTTTTATTTGCCGCCTCTTTCTCGTTAAAAGGCATCTCTAACAGAATACCTCCGGGAAACAACGCCTCTCCCAGGCGGATCTTGCCTTGCTCTACCGCCGCAAAATATTTCCCCTTGGGAAGCACCGTGCGCTGCCCCTCCGGTTGCTCCACAATAAAATCAGCTCCCGTTGTGATTTCCGCCGAAAACTGGGCCACCACCAACCCCACGTCTATCGTAGGAACTGTTTGCAGCGAAGTTTCCACGGCAGACGGCATTGCTTGCGCCTCTGTTTTGACAGATACAGACCGCACAGTCACTACCTTAGGCGCGGTTTCCTTCGCAACTTTTTTATTTTTGGCAATTGCCTGCGAGGAAAAAGTAAAGATAAAAGAAAACGCCAACGCCACGGCCAAAAATAACCGCAAGCCGCTGCATACCCGGTTTTCTGTTTTCATCTCCCACCTCCCTGCAATCTTAGAACTATTACATCACTTTTTAGAATAATTACGTCGCTTTAATGGGTATTGTCAATCTTTTACCGGCATACGCACCCAGCCATGCATTCAGTCTGAATCTACTCATAGCTTGCCGCAAAACGCAAAACTTTTGACCTCTATTTGTACAAAATCACAGCCTGCTTCTGCAGCTGAATGATATTTTTACTGATACGGACAAACTTTTCTTCAGCTGCCTTCGCATTTCCCGCGGTATCCCCCACCTTATCCATCAAAGCGCCCCGCTTCCTGACTTCCATATAGCGGTCCCGCTCGCTGAAAATGCAGCCGCAGTAGGGCTGGCGATACAGGCCCAATTCCAAGCTGATGTCCACTCCCGCCTGATAATAAGGCCGCCAGTCCTGATAAAAGAACGTCACGCCGAACTCCCGGGCCGCTTCTTCCGCCGTTCGTTTTAACAGCTCATGCTTCTGGTAGGGGCTATACAGCAACGTGGTGGAGAAAGCGTCATACCCGTGCTGCGCGGCATAAGCCGCAGCATAACGCATCCGCATCCGATAACAAAAGGCGCAGCGGATCCCCGGTTCAGACAGCATCCCCTGCATACACTCTTCCAGAGGATACGTTTTATCAATGATCAGTTTATACTCTTTTTTCTCCGCCAGCTCCCGCAACGCCGCAAGACGGTGTTTAAACTCCCGATAGGGGTGGATATTGGGATTGTAATACAACAACGTAAAATCCACGCCTTTTTCGGTCAGCTCCTGCGTAGGATAGCAGGAGCAGGGCCCACAACAGGAATGCAGCAACAACTTCATAAAACGCCTCTATTTCAGTTCACTTTCATTGCTCTGTCTTGTAAATAAATCCGCGCACTATCTTGTAAATAAATCCGCCTGCAAAGCCGAAGTTCCGCCATTGTCCGCACCGTTGCCGTTGTTCCCCTTTTCCTCCGGATAGGGGATTCCCAGATAGGCATAGGTCTCTCTGGTCGCAATTCTGCCCCGGGGCGTCCGCTGCAGCAAGCCTAACTGCATCAGATAGGGTTCCACCACGTCTTCAATGGTGCCGGCCTCCTCGCTGACCGCTGCTGCAATAGTATCCACTCCTACCGGGCCGCCGCCAAAGGTCTTGACGATCGTATACAAAATGCGCCGGTCATTCTGGTCCAGACCCAGGCGATCCACTTCCAAGCGGGACAGCGCTTTATCCGCCAGGGCCGGGTCCACAAAATCCTGCCCCGAAACCTGGGCAAAATCCCGCACCCGTTTCAATAAACGGTTCGCTACGCGGGGCGTGCCCCGGGAGCGGCGGGCAATCTCCAACGCCCCTTCCGCAGTAATGGAAATCCCCAATTTATCCGCGGATTTCGTCACGATGACGCTCAATTGCCGGGGTTCATAAAACTCCAGCCGGCACTGGACGCCAAATCGATCCCGCAAAGGCGCCGCCAGTGACCCCAGCCGCGTAGTCGCCCCAATCAAGGTAAAATGCGGCAAAGGCAGCCGGACGTTTTGCGCGCCGGGTCCCTTACCGATCACAATATCCAACTGGTAATCTTCCATGGCCGAATAAAGGATCTCTTCCACCGCCTTCGGCAGACGGTGAATTTCGTCAATAAACAGCACTTCCCCCTCCGCCAGCGTGCTGAGGATCGCCGCCAGATCCCCCTGCCGCATAATGGCCGGTCCGGAAGTAATACGCATATTCACATGCAGCTCATTGGCGATGATATTGGCCAAGGTGGTTTTCCCCAGCCCCGGCGGGCCGAACAGCAGCACATGATCCAACGCTTCTTCCCGGGCCAGGGCCGCGCGAATAAACACAGAGATATTCTGTTTGACCTTGTCCTGTCCGATATATTCTTCTAACGTGCGGGGACGCAGGCTGTACTGTTCCGCATCGGCTTCCGTTTCTTCCGTGCCGATCAGCCGATCATCAAACTCCATAGTGTCCTCCCCTTCGTTCGTTCCGTTACATACTAATTAAATAGTGCTTTGCTGCAGCACTCAGCGACGGGCAAATGCCTGCAGCGCCTTGCGGATCAGCTCATCCCGGGTCAGTTTGCCGTAGTCCGGAATCTTCCGCAAAACCGGCAAAATCTCCGAATTGGAATAGCCCAGAGCCACCAGTGCCGCCGTAGCTTCGCTCACTGCACCGCTCGTGCCTTCATTGACCGCCGCGGCAAAATCCCGGTCATTTTCGGCGCTTTCCAGCGTACCGATTTTATCCTTCAGTTCTAAAATGAGACGCTCCGCCGTTTTCTTTCCAATGCCCGGCAGGCCCGTCAACGTCTTCACATCCCGACTCTGGATCGCCAGATAAAACCCTTCCGGCTTGATCGCCGTCAGGATGCCATTGGCGCCCTTGGGGCCGATGCCGCTCACCGTCAATAACAGCGTAAACAATTCATAATACTGCCGTTCCAGAAAGCCATACAGCTGAATGGCATCTTCCCGCACTGCCGTATACGTCAATACCTGCGCAGCTTCGCCAATGGCCAACAGCCGCAGCTGAGAGGCCGGCATAAATACGCGATACCCTACGCCGCCGGCCGTTTCAATCAGGCAAAACTCCGGTGCCAGATACGTCACCGTGCCTTTCACAGAACCAATCATCTTTCACACCTCATATCCACCGCTCACCGCTTACTCAACGGGTTGCGCTGGGCTTCCAAAATATCCATGATCCGCCGCCCGTTCCCCGCCTGCAACTGCAGGATCCGCATCTGGTGCAAACCGCAGACGGCCGCCGCCAACGCATCCGATACATCGTCCGGCTCAATTTTTCCCCGCAGGCCCAAAAGCCGCTGCACCATGAAGATCACCTGTTTCTTATCGGCGCCGCCGGTACCGGTCACCGCCTTTTTGATCTGCATCGGCGTATATTCCACAATGGGCAGCCGCTGTTCCGCCGCCGCCAGCAGCACCACGCCCCGGGCCTGCGCCACAGGGATCGCCGTATTCACATTCCGGTTGAAATACAACTTTTCAATGGACATGAACTCCGGTGAAAAATGGCGGATAATATCGGCTACATCATCATGAATCTGCTTCAGGCGGTCTTCCGGCTTCCAATCCTTATCCGTCAGCACCGCCCCATAAAACACAGGGCGCAGCGAACTGCCTTTCATTTCCACCAGCCCGTAGCCGCATATGGCCGTACCCGGATCGATTCCTAACGCCAGCATACTGTCCCCCACCTGTCAAAATATAAAAAGGCAGGCCTTTTTAGAAGCCTGCCTGCTCAGTTTCAGTCCTCGTCCTCTTCTTCCGGCAAATCAGCATTGGTGTAGACTTCCTGCACATCGTCCATATCATCAAACATATCAATGATCTTGCGCACCTTTTCCGCATCTTCGTCAGACAGGCTTACCATCGTATCCGGCACCATGGTAATTTCAGACATCACCGTTTCGATACGATTATCCGCCAACGCCGCTTCCACCGCATCATAATCCGCCGGCTCCGTGATGATCTCCAGGCTGTCGTCCAGGCTTTTTACATCTTCCGCCCCGGCATCCAGCGCCACCATCATCACTTCGTCTTCATCATAACCGGCTTCTTTATCAATGGTGAAAACACCTTTGCGTTTAAACATCCAGCCAACCGAGCCGGTCTCGCCCATATTGCCGCCATGTTTGGTGAAAGCATGGCGCACATCCGCCGCCGTACGATTCCGGTTATCCGTCAACACATCCAGCATAACCGCCACACCGGCCGGCCCATACCCTTCGTAAGAAATCTCTTCGTATTTCGCGCCGTTCTTTTCGCCGACGCCCTTATCAATCGCCCGTTTGATATTATCTTTGGGAATATTATTGGCTTTGGCCTTGGCCAGCGCCAATTTCAGGCGCATATTACCCACCGGGTCGGGGCCGCCCATCTGTACGGCAATCGTGATCTCACGGCCGATCTTGGTGGTTATTTTGCCTCTGGCAGCATCTGCCTTGCCCTTTTTGTGTTTAATATTCGCCCATTTTGAATGTCCGGACATGCTAACTCCTCCAATTACATAATCTAGCCTTCAGCAAGAAAACTTTATTTTAACCATTATATTATACTACAGAACATAGCGTCTGACAATCGGTTGCGCCGGTTCGGTCACCAGATGGTCACACATCTGCCGTTTATACTTCAAAATCAATCTTCTGAACGGCCTCTGCCGCCGCTTCATTTTCCGAACTCACGGCCTGCGGCGCTGTTTTCTGGAACTTCGTCACCATCACCCGGGTCAGCCCCTGCTGAGCCAGAGAACCGGGGCCGTCCACACAGCCGTTGCAGCAGGCCATGCCCTCAAAATATTCTACCTGCAGCTTGCCTTTTTTGATCTGCTCCAGCATATCATAGCACTGTTCCAGACCATCCGCATATTCCGCCGCCAAAGAAGCCTGCCGTTCCGGCGGCAGTATCTTCTTCACCGAAGCCTGTACGCCCCGGTACAAAGGAAAACCGATGCCGGCCGCCGTAGCCTTAGTAATATACTCTTCCGCCACCGGTAAGGTCAGATCAATGCCGATCCCCTCAAACATGCACTGCAATTCCTCGTAAGTCAGCACAAAATCAATACACTCCGGATGCTGCAATCCTTCACCCTTTTTCGCAATGCAGGGTCCGATAAAACAAGTCAGCGCCTTTGGCTGCTTTTCCTTTACATACCGGGCGCAGGCTACCATCGGCGAAGCCGTTTTCGATATATTCTCCTTATATTCAGGGAAATGTTTTTCCACCAGACTCACAAACGCCGGACAGCAGGAACTGGTCATAAAAGGCATCTGATCCGGTACCTTTTCCACAAATTCTTCCGCTTCATGTAAGGTGGTGATATCCGCTCCTACAGCTACCTCCACCACATCGGCAAAACCCATGCGCCGCAATCCGGCTATCACCTGCGCCACCGTAATCTTCATACCAAACTGCCCCACAAACGAAGGGGCCAGCATTGCGACCACCGGCTTATGTTGCTTTAACGCCAGGGTCAGGGGCAGCACCATGCTCCGCTCATCCAGGGCGCCAAACGGACAGGCCGCCCGGCAATTCCCGCAATGGGTACATTTTTCATAATCTATTTTTGTCCGCTTGTCTTCCCCGGCGGAAAGCGCCCCCACCGCACAGGCCCGGATACAGGGACGGCTGATCTCAAGAATCGCCCCATAAGGACAGGATTGCGCGCAACGCCCGCACTCAATGCACAAAGAACGGTTGATAAACGCCCGGTTATTGACAATTGTAATCGCATGCTTAGGACAGTGATTCATGCAATTATGCTGGATGCAACGGCGACAAAGATCCGTCACATAATACTTGTCGATAGGACAGGCGTCACAGGCATCCGGCAGTACATCCATCAGAGGCAAAGTCCGGTCAAAATGCCCCGCCAGCGCATCGTTCGCCGCATTGATGATATTCCGTCCCAAAGGCTGCCACAAGGCCATCTGGATCCGGTTCTTCAGAACCGCCCGCTCCTTATGGACGCAGCAACGCACCCGGGGCGTATCTTCCCGCACCACCTCTTGGAGAATATCATACACATGCTCCGGCAGCACATCCTGCCAGGCATACTCCACAATCCGACGCAACACTTCACGGCGATACAGTGCAACCTGCGTGACATCCATGTAGCGTACCTCCCTCTACCGGCATAAACTGCCGTACCTTCCCCGGCGCAGCAGCCCATGTCATACAATCTGACTTTTCCATTCCGGCCCCCGGTTTGGACCAAAACCTCCACTACTTCACCCGATAGGCCACAATCTTAACCTTACCCTTGCCCGGGTACTTAATCATCTCATACCGATCTGGAAACGCCTCAATCAACTTGGGAAGCTTTAAAAAACCAAAAGAACGTACGTCAAAATCCGGCTTCACCCGTTTGATAAACTGCCCCGCGGAACTCACATTCACATAGCCGTCATCATCCTGGTAACGGTCAGAAGCCTCGCGCAGCAGATCATGTACCCAGTTAATCGATTCTTCCGGCTCATCTTGCTCCGTAGAAACATCAACGTTATTTTCCGCAGTATCCTTATTTTTTCGCCGGGGTCCGGGCGAAGCCGTCGAACGGCTCTTTTTTTCCACACCCAAATTCTCTAAAAAGATAAACTCATCACAACTGTTGCGGAAAGAAATCGGCGTTTTCTTTTCCCCCACCCCGATCACATGCACACCGGATTCATGCAGATGGATCGCCAACGGCGTGTAATCGCTGTCACTGGCCACAATCACAAAGGCATCGTAAATGCCCCGGTGCAACAGGCTGATCGTATCAATGACCAATGCCATATCCGTAGCATTTTTCCCCGACACATAATCAAACTGCTGCTCCGCCTTAATGGCCAGGCGCTTAATTTCTTCTTCCCAGTTTTTCAATACGTCCTTTTTCCAGTTCCCGTAGGCCCGCTTCACCACGATGCGGCCATGGGTGGAAATTTCGCGGATAATATCCTCCAGCTTCGACAGCTGCGTATTATCCGCATCAATTAATAGTACGATACTTTGTAAATCTTCCATAGTAACCTTTCAGAAAACACACAAAATTCCTTTTAGCAAGTTTTTACTTATGAATTTGAAACATTATTGAGTATAAATAATAAAAATCATAAACCTTTATATACTCTTAATTATCTACAGAATAGCACGAATTTTACTAAATAGCTAATAAATTTTTTCTAAAGCCTATTTGAACAATAAACTTGTGATAACAAAATCAAGCACTATAGAACCATTTAAACAGACAGTCATTCTATTATTCTTCGCTTATTTTCCATTAACATTAATATGATGTTTTGCATCTTTAATAAAACTGGCTATAATCATAACAATGACCAATGCAAGAGGGAACGCCGCAATAATACTTACTGTTTGCATATTGTTCATAGAACCCTCGCTAAAAATTAAAGCAATAGGTAATAATATCAGTAAAATCGCCCAAAACAGTTTCATTCGAGAACTGGCATCCTGGTTTTCTCTAAATTCTTTATAACTATATTGAGAAGCTACTAATGTAATGCTATCAAAACTAGTTGCATAAAATGTAATCATGGATATAATCAATAGAATCAATAAAAATGAAGGCACAGGAAGTGTATATATGATTGCAATAACCGTTTGATACAAATCGCCGCAAGCTTTATAAACAGAAATACCATCAAACTTACCCATCATTTGCAATCCCAAACCGTAATTTCCCAATATAATAAAGGATATTAACGTACTGGATACACCAAAAGTATAAGCGCCAAGAATAACTTGCTTTATGGTTCTCCCACGACTTATACTTCCCATGAAGAACGGAGAAGCGACACACCAAACAATCCAATATGCCCAATAAAAAATCGTCCAGTTTTGCGGAAAGTTACTTGTACGCAACGGATCTGTCCAAGTGCTCATAACAATAAAATTTTGTACCATATTCCCTATCGCGGAAAATCCTGTTTCAATGATATATTTTGCTTCTCCACCAAAAACAAGGACATATAGCAACAAAACGCCAAATAAATACATACAGATATTAGCAAGACGCGAAACCCCTTTGATTCCCTTCATAACGGCAAAAGTATATACAAAGCACGTAACAATTAAAATTCCGATTGTAACAAACTTCGAGCTTTCAATCCCAACTAGACTTGTTAATGCGGCAGATAGCAAGGGTGTTGCTACAGAAAATGTAGTTGCAGTACCTGCAATTAAAGCAATAACTGCTAAAACATCAATCAATTTCCCTTGCCATTTATCAGTTCTATTTCCGAGAAGAGCACGGCAGGCTTCCGAATATTTTTGTTTCTTTACGCCACGCACATGCAGCATGAAGCCGAAACATGCAGCCAATGTTGCATAAAAGCTCCATGGAATAGGCCCCCAGTGAAACAAAGGATAAGTTGAAGCCCAATTTTGAATATTTCCCATTTTTATTACATGCACTTCTTGCGCATAATAAATCCACTCGCAAAGGGAATAAAACAAAATATCTGCGGCTAAACCACAAGTAAATATCATTGCACCCCAAGTCCAAAAATTATAAAGGGGCTTTTCATTTGGGTTGCCTAATCGAATGTTACCAATATCAGAAAATGAAATCCATAATGAAGTAAACAAAACTCCCAAGCCAATTATCAGATAATATGTTCCAAACGTGTCGCCAATAAAATTTCGAATAAAAGATAAGGCATCAGTCGACTCTTTCGGTTTGACAATAAAAAATAAACATAGAATAAATATTGCAATAAAGGGAACCATCGTAGTCCACGGATCGATTTTCTTTAAATCAGACGTTTCTTTATTTATCATTTTCTTCTCCTCTTAGTGTAAACAATTTATATGTTGGATCTACCGCAATTAGCTCATTAATACTATCAATTTCAACTACATCCACTTTACTCATCGCATGTATTCCTAATTTATATTTATCAGGATAACAGAACATCGGTACATCATCCCAATAAATATTTCTATTTTGACGTTTTTCAAATTCAATTTCTAAATGATGTCGCAGCCTCCATCCATCTTCTCGAGTCCAACGACTAATACTATAAAGTTGCCAACCATTTTTTCCGCCACTTCTGGAACAATTTTTCACAATACCATCTTCAACCTCCAGTAACCATTCATCTGTGACCTCATCTGTCCATACAGCATTGTAACCTGAGATAGAAAAGTATGGGCAGAGAACATCTTTATTATAGATGATTTGATCTCCGTCTAAAATAATGCAATCTTCAATATACTCGCGTGCAACATAAAGAGACGATATATTATTGCATGTTTCATAATAGGGATTTTCAATTAGATGAACATCAGGATATTTATCTATAATAATTTTAAATTGTTCTTTTAAGTATCCAACCACCACATAAATTTCAGTTATTCCATTATGCTGCAATCCTTGGATAACTGTGTCTATCATTCTGTCTCCATTTACTTTTAGCAAAGGTTTAGGAATAGACAATGTAAGTGGTTGTAAACGACTGCCAAATCCTGCAGCCATAATAATTGCTCGTTTAACAATATGCATTTATTCCTCCACTCTTAACAATTCATTCCTTACAATCCTATAATACTCTTTTGCAAAACGATACTGACGTAAGGAATATTCGCCCATTTCAATGCCCAACAACCTCTTATACTCACACCAGTTACTCCATAGCAAACCTGCAACTGCTATATAACAATAAATTTTCACTCGATTTTCATGTGTACACCCTTCTATAAAATAAGTTTCAATCAAGTGATCCACTTGTGCCTTATCATAAAGAGAATATACCGCAAACATCGCAATATCAACATGCGGATCTTGCATGCCAGCATATTCCCAATCAATTAATCGCACTTCAGTGTCATTTTGTATAAAAAGAAAATTGTCTGGCACCGCATCAATATGCGCTAAAACTTTTTCTGTAATATGAGCATCTATATATGATTTTAAAGACAGAACGTTTGTTTTCGTTTCTTCATAATCATCATAAATAGAACTAATATCTCCTCGCAATAATTCATAAAACTCAATTTGTTTAAATAAATTAAATTCATGTTCCACATAAATTTTTCGCTCATGAAATTCCCTAAGTTTTTTCATACACCTTGCAACATCATGCCAATTAAAAGGATTACAAGTCCTTGCATTTTCAAAAAATTTTGTAATCTTATAGCCAGCCCTTGGATCAATATAGATAATATTATCACTAATTTTTTCAGTTGCGATAGCTTTGTACGTATTCGCTTCTCTTCTACGATCAATCAGGCGTTCCGTCCCTTCACCAGGAATACGCATAATATATCTTTCATTTTTACAATTGAACAGAAATGACCGATTTGTCATCCCTTTTTTTAATACAGAGATGTTTGTGATCTCACCTATCTTAACATCCAAAACTTGTGAAATTATTTTCAATGCCTGATGTTGCAATTGATCAGAATCCCTATCAAAATTCCTCAGTTGTTCATAAGTATTAATCTCCACCACATCTTTCGATAAAACAATTTTTGCCATAACTGTCGTCTTGTCATGTGAAAATAAAGCCTCTTCCCAGAATAATTTATCATTTCTCGGACTAATACAAAGTTCCTGTACCCTCTGCCTGACGATAGCAGCTTGAGCTTCTTCCAAATAGCTAATACCAATCATTTTATTTCCGGTTAATTTACGAGTACTGGGAACAAGCTCCATTTTGCGATTTACTCTAATAATACTTTCAATATCTAATAAATTGCTGACCATATACCATGAATACAACTCATGAGAACGATACGGATTATCTCTGCACCAAATATCGCAAGGAATAATATAGGAGTTCGATAAATATTTAAGTACCTGTTTTAAAGAATGTAAATTATTTTTAAATGCGTAATCTGAATTTACAATCAAATTTACCCCATACTTATCTATTAAATATTCGTATTTTTCTTTAAGATATCCTACTACTATATATATATCTGTAATACCTACTTCATGCAATTGCTTAATGGTTCTTTCTATAAGCCTTTCTCCTCTAACCTTTAGTAATCCTTTTGGTGTTTCCAAGTTAATAGGAATCATTCTCATGCCATAACCAGCTGCCAAAATAATAGCATTTTTAGGAGACTTTAGACGAAATTCAAAAAATGCTTTTTCTGTTAAGCTCATATTTTCATCTACATAACCGTTTTTAAATAACACCTTAAGTGATTGATTTATTCCTCCCAAAGAATAACCTGTAGATTCAGCCAAGATACGTTGATTAATAAATCTATTTTTCAGCAAATAGTTCATTATATCCATGTTTTTTATATTCATGTACATGTTTCCCTTCTTTTTCGTGAACAAAATTTTATTTAAAGTATTATATCATCTTCTCTGGTTAAAATCCATCCATTTTACTTTAGAACGACGTTTCAATTCTTTGTTCAGACGTTCCAGGTGGTTTGAAGTACGATAATACCGGCGAAGGTATTCATCTAAATGCATCACGGTCATCTCATTTTCAATCCCCTCTTCCAAACAACGCATGGCCTCTTCTGTTACATCGCTGTAGTCTACAAGGATGGCACCCCGTCTGGCTCTGGCCTTCTCCATGGTAGCACTGTGGAACATCTCTTGTAACTCGGTCTGCAAACCCGATTGGTATTTCTTCGCAGTCTTGTCTAAAATATTCCGGATAAAGTGAAACTGACAACGTTGCCAGGAGACTTCCGGAAATACCTTAGTCATGGCGTGTACGATGCCTTCATACACATCGGAGGTAATCATCAGCACCTTTTTCAACCCTCTTTTCTTCAAGTGGGAGAGAAAGGCCGTCCAGGTTTCTCTGGATTCGTTTTTATACAGACCAAAGCCCAAGACTTCATGTGTACCGAAGCGGTATGCGCTAAATGATTTGCTTTGTTTGCCAAAAAACTCATAATAGAATAAGTCAGCCCCCCGCTGGCTTATTCCTACCTCTACAGCCCCTGTGCACATTCCATAACCTTTTCGCAGAGCAACTGGAGCTTACTCTTTCACTTTCGAAAGAAAAGACTTCTTTTACTCTATTTGCTATGCGCAAAACACGGAACTGTAACTTAACTTTACACGAAATAGAACGTTTTTGCAAGAAATTAAGCACACTGTTTCCTTGATATATAGAACTTTCTCTTACATATGGAAGTTACTTTTACATCGGGAAATTACTTTTGCAATTCACCAAAACAAATAGGGAAATACTAAGTTTGTTTTTAAAAACTAAATTATACGGCATTTGCAAAATACAAATTTTTTACGCTAACACTATTGTAAAGTATCCAATTCACTCAAAAGTTTTTGCTAACCCCTACTAACCCTATTTTATTGTTCAACTTTACTATAAACTTTTATGGCATGATGGCTAACTCGCTCCTCAATCGGAGGTAACTGCGTATAATTACCATACCACTGCTTTAAATAAAAATCGCTTTTTTGTATTCCTAAAAAACTGTGGCCTTCAAAAGAATATTCTGTAAGTTCTAACAAGTCACTGACTCTCATTATTTCTTTTTCTCTATCTTCATAGCCGAATATAAGATTTGCCATTGTATTCTTATCAAAATTGTTTTTAGAGGCCCATCTGTTCATATACAAAGCAATCCATCTTGCAAGCGGTGTTTTATTTATTAGTTTTCTAATAATAACGATGGCTTTATTACGTTTATTATTATTATTTCCACAAAAACTCCACAAGGTTTGTAAAAATACGGCTTTTTTTAATACTTTCTTCCTATCAGATTTCTTCTCCGGAACCATATCATAAGGGAAAACATCAATATAAACACCAAGATTAATGCGATCAGAAAAATGCCCGGATTGTTCTAAAATTGTAGTATTGTCAATAATTTTTCCCAGTGGTGCAGAAAAACCCGGATTATTCTCAACGCATATAAAAGAGTGATTGCCTTGCATTTGACTATTTAATATCTGTATTAGTTTTTCATAATCAGCTCTAAAGACAATAACATCAATATCGTCGTCCCAAGGAATAAAGCCTTGGTGTCGAACAGTACCTAACAAAGTACCATAGGCAAGTGAATATCGAATGCCATTATTTCTACAAACTTTATCAAAATCAAGCAATATTTCTAACATTAATAATTTTTGTTTTTCTAATGATAGTTCTTGCATAAAGTGTGTCCCCCGGCTTCCTTTTATTTTTTATATATTGAGAGTAGCTTTTCTATTATCAGATTCCGCTTTACAAACAAAAATGTAATACTTATTACCACAACACCATATCGAATAATATCATTATAATAAGTAAACATAATCCCAAGACCAACAAACACAAAAATACCTGAAATAAACACTATTACTTTTAAATCGTATATTTGAACATTTTCAATTTGATATTTGCATATTTTACACATAAAAATATAGTGCATAATAGCAAATAAAATATAACAGAAAAGTGTAGTATATCCCGCCGCATAATATCCGTATAGTTGTATAAAAATATAATTTAAAAGAATGTTAAGAACCGCCCCAATTCCAGTTGCTGTAGATATATAGGATGTTGTTTCATAGTAAAATTCAAATACTGAAAATAAATTATACATGAACATAAAATAAACGCTTAGTATAATCGGAGGCATTATCCACACTGCATCATAATATGAAGATGGGGCAAAAATTCTAATTACATCTGGCGCCAAAAGAATGAGTAATAAATTAATGCTTGCGACAATCACTAATGAGGGATAAGCAACTTTTTTAATGTTTGTAAAATTTTTATTTTTTATATTTTTTAGCAACCATGGTTCTATAGTCTGAAGCAGTGCTTGATTAATCAATACCCCGCAAATAGAAATCGTATAGGCCAAATTATAAACACCAGCTTGCGATTCACCAACCAATTTCTGAATCATAATTCTATCTGAACTATTTAATAATATTGAAGATATGTAGTGAGGAATAAGAGGTATTGCTAACTTAAGAGCATAACTCCAGACCCTCCAGGAAAAGAATACCCTTCCTGATAATATTTGCTCAGCAAAAAGATACGAATAACAAGTTACTGTAGCAATGGCAATCCCCCAAACTAAACCAGTCACCTTATCTGAAACGAAATGAATTAATATAATAGATAAAATTGGTTGTAAAATCGACTCAACTAATGTAATAAGAACAAGTTCCCTATATTTATATTCAATTCTCTGTTCCGCTGACCAAAATCCAAAAGCCGCATTGCTCCACATTATAATAAACATTGCAACCATTTGGGATGTAGTCAAAGAAAAGATGCCATTCCAAAACCGACAAGTCAATAAATAAAGGAAAAGCCACGTTACAACCATTGTTAATGTGAGACCTTGCATAGAAGAAGAGTATTGACTACGTTCTTCATCATATTTAACAATCGATTGCGGATATATACCAGAAAAAATATACATGGTAACAAAGCAAGTTAGTATTCCCATCCAAGAAAGAAAGAGGCTATATGTTCCATATTCTGCTGTAGACAACAGCCGCGTGAAAATCGGCGTAGTAATAATGGATACAGATCTTTGTAATATTGTACAAATCAAAAACCAAAAACTGGCCTTTACTTGAACAGGTAATGAATAATATTTACTAAATAAATTTTTCATAAATTCAAAATTATCATCCTAAAAAAATGAGAATATCTTTATACAATAGTGCTATTACTAACTATCTACTAATAAATATTTCTACAAATAATCATCAATATAAAAATTTAGGTTTCCGAAGTCTTTTTACAGAAATTTTCCCAAACTATTTTAAATAAAAATAAAATAACTACACCCCAAGCTAATTTCTCAAATCCATTGTAGACTGATCCCCTACCACTTACTACAAAAGTATACGCTGCCAAGAAAAAAATCATTATTTTAAAGAATTTATTTTTTTGGGATGTAATTAAAGAATCCACACGATTAGCAAAAAAAGCCCAAAATCCACCTAATAACACACCAAACCAATATAAATTACCAAAACAGTCGCCAAATAGTGTTGGGTGCATACTCCCGCCGGCAGCCATTCCAACTGCATTTCCCATATAAAGATCAAAACTTTCTGGTTTAATGCCAAAGGACCAACGGCTGGGTAGAAATACTAATAACATACGTATATAAGTATATCCTTGATTAAATCCTTCAAATTTATTGTCTTCACTTATAAAAAAATAAAAAAATTGTCGGAGTCCTAATTCTCCATTCTGACTTACTATAAAAGTTTTAATCATGTCATTTAAATAACTCCATGAAAAACCATCAATAATGTTTTCTAATGTTCCTAGATACCTAAGCGCCCTAATTCCATACACTATATATATTACAGAAGCTGCTATTAGAGCTGCCATTATTATATGTTTTAATTTTATTTTTTTTATTTTAATTAAAAAAATCGTAGTAAAGAATATGAGTACTGGAAGTATCTCTACCCTATTTCTTGTCACGATAACAAGAAATAAAAATAGTAACAATACCACACCTACTTTTATTTTCTTTTTTAACAAATAAAAATACAACGAAAGCCCAGAAAAAGCAAAAACTACTCTCTCTTCAACACCAAGGAAGCTAATATAGCCTATTTCCGCTTCTCTGCCACCAGCCCATGAAGTATTTAAAAGCCCTCCTTGAGATTCTGTTCCGAACACAATTACGTTTATTATAGAAAATAAAAAGCAGAAAAAACAAACTAATTCAAAATATGAACCTATCATTTCATCAGGATATAGAACTAATTTATCTCTGTCTTGCAGTCCAATAAATTCGCAATGTTTTTGAGAACGTACCAATATGTAAAAGACACAAAAAAGCACAACAAATAGTGAAGCTTCACTGATTATGTAGTCTGGATACGGCATATCTTCAAAAATAGAAGTGACAAGATGTGGTAGACCAAACATAATCATTAATGTACCCCATAAAAATGCTGCAGGCGATGTTTTATTTACTTCGGTAAATAGAACATAACTCATTATGAAAAATTGAAGGATACCCATACAGATACTTATAAAATACATTTTTGCTTTCCTCTTTTATATGGTCAGTTATTTAACTGCTCACGCATATTTTTTTCAATAGTGCTTCAAGTAGACTTCTATCATTTGCCTCTACTGTATGAGATTTCGAAAAATTCTCTACGTTTTCTTTATATTGAGAATAATTATTTAAAACCTTATTAATAGCTACTGAATAATTATTATCAGACTCGCCAATTTTTTCTCTTTCACATATTCTTTTTAATGGCGGGTTTGTTGTTGTTACTACTGGTATCCCTTCATAAATAAACTCAAATAATTTTCCAGAAGCACAAAATTTATTATTTGCGTCATATTGCCCATAATTCACAATGCCAATTTGGCATTGTGAAATCAAATATTTTAATTCAGTTTGGGTTAATTGATCCAAAATAGTAAGCGAATTTTTTTTATTCTTTAATGATAATTTTAGAAGTTTATTTCTTTCTCCCAATGAACTCTCACCAACTAAAAATAATCTGGACTTTAATTTTACCTTGTCAAAATTTTTAACGAGAATATCATTCGTCCGTTGAATACTACAGCCTGACGATGAAATAATTCTAACTTCATCGTTATGTATAAATTCAGAAAACTTACTCTTTGCTTTTTCTACTTCTTCACGAGTCCCATATTCAAGAGAACGAACATTTTGATAAACTAGTGGCTGTTCAGAGAGACCATATTCTTTTTTCATTATTTCAGCTCGTTCTACATTAGCACATATTACAATATTCGCTCTCCGCGCCATCATTTTTTCTAAAACACAACCGATTTTTCCTTTTATACTTTTAGTTTCATCAAATAAATACAACTCGCGACAATCCTGAATTATTAGCCGGGGCTGACAAAGTTTAGCGATTATAAAACCAGGGACTGTCGCTTTTCGATTATCTAACATTAATAAATCAATTTTTCTTATTTTTTTTGCATAAGCAACAACCTTCATAATAAAAAGAAGGTAACAATCATTACAGAATTCCCCATATTTACCGGAAAGTTTCGTATCTCTCGTAAATGAAAATACTTCTCCGATTTTAGAAAATACAGCGATTAAACTTCTTAATCGTCCATCATATGCTACATCCCCATATGAAACAAGTAAAATATTCACCGCTCTTTTACTCCCTCATCAAGTTTAGAAACTACAATCTCCAGAATCTCATTCCCGAAGCCCTCAACTCGTCCATCCGATATAAACTTTTTACATCAATAAGAACCTTTTCTTCATCAGTTAATTCTGACTTATAAAGTTCTTTTATCTGCATCATGGACATTGAGCGATATTCGTTATGTCCGACAGCCACAATGACGCAGTCCGCCTTTGGAACATCTTCAAATTTAACCAAATCGACATCGTACTCTTTTTTTGCTACATCTGCATCTGCCCATTGATCCGTAACAATCGGGTGTATATCATATTCTTTTAATCTGTTTATGATGTCCACGACTTTACTATTTCGTGTATCCGGGCAATTTTCTTTAAAGGTCAATCCAAGAATAACTACCGTTGCTTTCTTCGGGGCCATACCTGACTCAATCATTTCTTTAATTGCAGCATCTGCAACAAAAGCCCCCATGCTGTCATTCACCTGACGCCCATTTAAGATGATTTGACTATGATAGCCCAATTTTTCTGCCGCATTCGTTAAATAGTAAGGGTCAACACCAATACAATGACCCCCAACAAGACCTGGCTTAAAACCTAACGCATTCCATTTAGTATTCATACCGTCAAGAACTTCTGCTGTATCAATTTTAAGCCTATCGCAGATAATGGCAATTTCATTCATAAATGCAATATTAATATCACGCTGGCTGTTTTCAATCACCTTAACCGCTTCTGCCGTCTTTATATTAGATACAGGGAAAGAACCTGCTTTGATAACGATATCATAGACCTTCTTAATTTCCTTTGCAGATTCCTCATCCATGCCGGAAACAACCTTTTTAATATTTGTTAAGGTATGGACTTTATCGCCCGGGTTAATACGTTCCGGAGAATAACCGATTTTCCAATCAACGCCACATTTAAGCCCCGATTCTTTTTCAATAATCGGAACACATATATCTTCTGTTACACCGGGATATACGGTGGATTCAAAAACAACAATAGAACCGGGCGCAAGATTTTGACCCACCGTCCTGGACGCACCTTCCACGGGTCTCAAGTCCGGGCTGTTGTCATCTTTGACCGGTGTCGGCACGGCAACAATAATAAACTTAGCTTCTTTTAAACGGGTTGGATCTGCAGTAAAATCTACTGCCGTATTTTTAATCGCATCGCCAACTTCATTGGTCGCATCATAACCGCTTTTATATTCATTAACACGTTTTTCGTTAATATCAAAACCAATAACCGGCACATGTTTTGCAAACTCTACTGCAATGGGCATCCCCACATAACCAAGACCTACCAAGGCCAACTTTTCGGTCCCGGAAATAAGGCCGGAATAAATCGTATTAAAATTCATCGCATTATTCCCCTTTTATTTTGATAACAATACTTTAGCAATCGCATCAACTGCGTCTTCTGCAAGATACGGATGCATCGGCAAACTTAATACCCGCTTCGTTGCTTCAACAGTGTTTGGATAAAAAGCATCCGTAAGATTCATCCATTGATAAGCTGCCTGTTGATGCAATCCTCTCGGATAATAAACCATGGAAGGGATTCCTGCATTCTTTAAGTGTTTCTGCATAGCGTCACGTTCTTCTTTACTATTAAGAAGAATCGTATATTGTGCCCAGCTGGAATAAAATCCAGCAGGAATAACAGGGGTTTTAAATCGTTCTTTGAGCCGTTCCGTATACCACCCGGCAACACGATTCACTGCTTCCAGTTCGTATTCAACAAAAGCTTTAAATTTAGGCAATAAAATAGCTGCCTGCAACGTATCCAAACGAGAATTTATGCCTATTTCCCTATTATCGTATTTATCGGTTGGCGACTTACCCTGCGCACGAAGTGACCGTAGTCTTGCATCAACCTCGGGGTCATCAGTAAAAACGGCCCCTCCATCACCATAACAACCCAATGGCTTTGCCGGGAAAAAAGAGGTAGCTGACAAATCTCCAAAAGAACAGGCCAATTTGCCATTTATCTTCCCACCGAATCCCTGGGCCGCATCTTCTAAAACTTTTAGCCCATATTTCTTAGCAATAGGAAGAATTCGAGTATAATCTGCAGGCAGACCGAATAAATCAACCGGTACAATTGCCTTGGGGCGTAACTTGCCTTCTGCAATTACTTTTTGGATAGATGCTTCCAAAGCTTCCGGAGACATGTTAAAAGTATCAAGATCAATGTCCACCAGAACCGGTGTACCCCCAAGAATAGAAGTTGTTCCGGCCGAAGCAAAGTAAGTAAAATCGGCGGCAAATACTGCATCTCCCGGACCTATCCCCCAAGTCATAAGAGACATTTGAAGAGCATCTGTACCGTTGCCGCAGGACACACAATACTTGCGGCCAACATATTCAGCCAGTTTATTTTCTAACTCTGTAACAGGAGCACCTAGAATAAAAGAAGTACTTTCTATAACAGATTGAATTCCCTGATCAATATCAGCTTTTAGCGCTCTATACTGTGCGCCTAAATCTCTAAACTGCATTATTTTACCTCCTTCAACCCCTCGTCTGCTTTCTCGTATTTTCTACTGCATTTTGTACAGGTCAACGTACTATCCAGCAGTTCCCCGCATTCACAAGCCCAACCCTTTCTTTGCGCAGGAACACCTAACATCAAAGCGTAAGGAGGAACGTCTGATGCAACAACGGCGCCGGCACCAATCAAAGACCATTTGCCTATTTTATGCCCACAAACAATCGTAGCATTGGCCCCGATGGAAGCGCCCTCTTCAACAAGAGTTTTCTTATAGCCAATACTGCCTTTGGGGTATTTAGCCCTGGGGGTCAAATCATTTGTGAACACGCAAGAAGGACCACAAAAAACATAGTCTTCTAACTCCACACCTTCATAGAGAGAAACATTATTTTGGACCTTAACACCATTGCCAATTTTCACATTGTTAGACACATTCACATTTTGCCCTAAGGAACACTTTTCCCCAATTCTTGCACCACTTTGAATGTGACAAAAATGCCATACCTTAGTGCCTTTTCCAATCTCAACATCATCATCTACAATACTCGTAGGATGTACAAAATATTCGCTCATATCATTACCCCTTTTGATTGTCAAATCGCCCCACAAAATCTAACGTAGAACATTGATCTAACGGCAACGTAACCGGCCGATGTTCTGCCGCAGATTTATAAATAGCTAGGACGAGTTCCAACGCCCTTTTACCTGCTTCTCCATCTACCAGGGGTTTTCTTCCTGTCTGAATTGCCTCAATTACATCAGCATAAAGCGGAGTATGCCCGAATCCATAAATGTTGGGAGGATTTTCGCTAAACTCACTTTTTACTTCTTCCGGATTATCTAACCCATCAGCAAATACCCATTCTTCAATGATATTGTCAGACGTACCGGCAGCTTTTGCAGTCCCTTTTTCACCAAAGATATATAAGGTTTCTTCTAAATTTTTAGGGAACACGTTTGTTGTGCCTTCAATTAACCCATAAGAACCATTTTTAAATTTTACAAGGGCCATGCCCAAATCTTCTGCCTCTAAGTACGGATGTTCAATCTGATCCGTATAAGCCATAACCTCTACAATGTCATCTCCCATCATCCAGCGAAGAAGATCGATATTATGGATACATTGATTCATTAAACAACCGCCATCTTGCGCCCAGGTACCACGCCAAGGTGCTTGTTTGTAATAGTCTTTCCCTCGATTCCAGCGAACATGTGCAGCACCATGAGAAAGACGCCCAAAACGCCCTTCCTCAAGAGCTTTTCGCATATATTGAACAGATTTATTAAAGCGATTTTGGTGATTTGCGCAAACTACCACACCCTTTTCTTTTCCTGCCGCAATGATAGCATTTGCATCGGCAATAGACAGAGCTATCGGCTTCTCGATAATCACATGACAACCAGCAGAAATACAATCGAGAGCAATTTGCGCATGTTTACCGGACTCTGTTGCAATGGCTACGAGTTCCGGCGTTTCGTTTTCCAACATTTCCTTATAGTCTGCGTACTTACGAACATCCCCTAACCCAAACTTATCTGATTTCTCCTCCATTGTTTTAGGAAGAATATCACACATAGCTACAAAATTTAGATTATTATTCTTAGCCGCTTCAATATGATTTGGCGAAATTCGCCCACAACCAATCAATGCATATTTCATTTTTCCACCCCTAAATTCAATACCTTATCAATAAATGTTTTTGCCAGACGATCATATGTAAAATATTGGAGAATTGCTCGTCTACCCTTTAACCCCATCAGTCTTCTTTCTTCATTAGTCATCAACTCTATCTTACGAATTGATTCTACCACATATTGGATGTCGTTCGGATTACATTGCGAGCCACACTCAAATTCTTTTATTAATGTAGTAGGTGCGTTAAATGCGCAAATAATGGGAATCCCAGCCATCATCGAATCATACATTTTATTTAAACATAACCCAAAGCGATATAGAGGAGAATCAATGCCCGTCATATACGAACAATCAAAATAGGTTAACAGATTTGGTATCGTTTTTTTCTCAACAGACGATAAAAAAAATACATTTTTTATGTTTTCTTCCTTTGCCCTATGAACCAACTTCTGTTTTTCGACGCCCTCACCAACTAATACGAAGATAACCTTACTATTAGGTTCATGTGATAAAAAAAATTTAGCTACGTTTAAAATATTATCCAGAGCATTTGAAATTGCATGACCACCAAAATAACCAACTATAAATCTATCTTTGTAACTTTCAAAAAACAAGCGGTGTTGTTCTGGTATTTTTTCAATAGTCTCCCATTCTTCTTTCACTACTCCATTCTGAATGTTCACAAATTTATCCTCTTTTAACCCATGTTTAACCATGTACTCTTTTGCATATGGAAGAAGGGAAACGCATTTATCGCAATGTCGATACGCCGAACTTTCAGCAATTTGCATAAGCAAAACAAAAGGATGCCATTTAGGCATTCCACCCACTTCATATAATGTTGCCGGCCACATATCATGGACTTCATGCACATATAATGCGCTTGCAATCTTAGCGATTTTTTGCGCAGGATATGTGTCCAATGGATAAGTAGATGAAGATATGACAATATCAGGATGCCATCTATCGGCAATAAGATTTGCATTCTTAAACAATTTATGAACAAATACTCCCATGGTAATAGCTCTTCTAATACCATTACCTTGATATGCCCCTGTTTTAATCCATACATATTCTATTCCATCAATTTTTTCATGCTCAAAATCTTCTGTTACTACAGGGTTTTTCTTTCTAAGGTGGGAATAGTTTCCTGCTATCATAGTTACCTTGTGGCCCATTTTTACCCACTCTCTAGATAAATAATAGGGTCTGAACTCCATCCCCATTTCTGGAGATCCTGCATAATGATTTATATATAAAATATTCATCTATAATCCTTTCCCAAAACAGCGAAAAAGGTTTTGAGCATTATTGCAATATCTCTCCAAAAACAAAACTTTTTTATGCTATCTAAATTCCATTGCATTTTTTCCGGCAAAACTCTTTTTATATAGGTTTTATCAACATCCTCCGCACCACTTAACAACCTATCTTCATCCTTATAACGAATACTCGCTTCGCTGGTAATACCCGCAGGCATTAACAAAGTAGCATAATATTCGGGCCTATATTGATCCACATATTTTACACTTTCTGGACGTGTTCCAACAAAAGACATCGTCCCCTGAAGAACATCAAAAATTTGCGGCAGTTCATCTAATCTTAAACGACGCAACTTATTACCAAAATTTGTAATCCTTTTATCGTTTGCGATTGTAACGCCTGTTCCCATTTGATCAGCGTTATCAACCATAGTCCGAAATTTATGGATTCGAAAATGTTGTCCATAAGTAGTTACTCGTTCCTGACGATAAAATACGGTTCCCGGGCTATCTAATTTTATAAATAATGCTATTATAAGCATTGGAATAAAAAGGATAACTAACAAAATCAGCGCTACAAAAAAATCAAATCCCCGTTTTAAAACTAACTGCCCACGTTTTTTATCCAATATATCATAATATGGCCTTATCTCCGGCACACGCATGAAATCAGGAAGCTCTTCCCATCTTTTCAGCATTCTTATCCTATGATCTCCTCGATTACAGCGGTCAGTGTTTTACATACATACTCTACATCTTCATCAGTAAGAAGAGTATGTAACGGAAGAGTAATTAGATTTTGATAATAGTCGTAGCTATTTGGATACGCACTGCAATTCGCTCCGTATGCAGTCATCAACGGAAGCGGCTTGTAATGAACATTGGTTGACACGCCTTTATCAGCCATCTTTTCAATAATTTTATTGCGCTCTTCCGCTTTTATGCCGGGTACGCGAATAAGATATAAATGATTTGAACTATCCATACCCTCTATGTGATGCTGCATATGCTTAATCCCTAATGCATCACAAGTCCTATCATACTTGGCTATTATTTCTTTCCTACGGGCAAGTAATGCTAAATATCTGTCCAGTTGTCTTAACCCTATTGCAGCCATAATATCTGTCATATTACATTTATACCATGGCCCAATAATATCATACTCCCAGGCACCAATTTTTGTTTTTGCTAAAGCGTCTTTACTTTGTCCATGCAAAGACAATAATTGATATATATGGTAAATTTCTTCATCCGTCACGCCTGTTTTATACACAGATTCCGGCAGACACCAGGTACTCGCCCCACCTTCAGCAGTAGTAAAGTTTTTAACCGCATGAAAACTAAAACTGGTAAAATCAGCAATCACCCCACAATACTTTTGTGTCGGCATTATTGCGCCTTTCCCTGTATGAGAAACAGTCCTGCTTGCTCCAAAGCTATGGGCAGAATCCGCAATAACAGCGACTCGCCCTAAGCCTTTCTGAATGCGACTGTTTAATGTACCAGGAGGAGTACCGTCACTCACAACAGGGGTATAAAGAGAACGTTTTCTCTCAACGATTTCAAATACTCGATCATAATCACAAGGAATACCACCAAGATCAACTGTGATAATGGCTTTTGTCTTTTCAGTGATGGCAGCTTCCAAAGCCTCGTAATCCATTTCCGGCATATGCGTAATAGGGTCACCGTCTTTTTGTATGTCTACAAAAACCACCGTTGCACCACAATGAATCACCGAAGAAGCAGTAGCCGTATAAGTATAAGCCGGAACGATTACTTCATCCCCCGGACCTACCCCAAGAACCCGCAAGTTAAGTTCTTCCGCCGCTGTGGCGGAATTCAAACAAACCACTTGATTTGAATATCTCTCCATTGCTTTAGGAGAATCACAGTCAATATCTGTTTTTCCCGTATGAATAAACGCCGCAATCCGTCTTTCTAACAACTTTGTCCGTGGTCCGGTAGTAATCCATCCCGAGCGAAGAGCTTCTGTAACTTCTGCAATTTCCAATTCTGATATGTCCGGAGGACTGAAAGGAATGATCCTATCTTTCATAACATGTTATCCCCTTACTCCACTTAATTTCAATATTTCGATGGATTTCACTTTAAATGCATTATAATGCGATTACTTTTACCCTATTCCCCTGTCTTCTTTTCGCCCTGCCCGCCATAATAATAACCGTAACCGTAGCTGTTACCATATTTCCGCGGCGCTACTTCCACCTTGTTAAGTACACAGCCCAAAATACGGGCCCCGGCCTGCTCCAGCCGTTCTTTTGCCATTTTCACCGTGCTCGGAGGATTGGCCTTGCTGGCTACCACCATAATGATTCCATCTACCTTTGAGCTAATGGCCGCCGCATCCGTTACTAACATTACAGGCGGCGTATCAATTAATACATAATCATACTCTTCCTTTAAACGCTCCAATAACGCGGACATTTTATGGGACATCAAAATTTCAGAAGGATTGGGAGCCACCGGACCGCTGGTCAAAATATCTAAATTTTCCTGGTCGATATGCTGCAAAATTTCATGGTAATCCCCATCCGTAGCTACACAGTTGCTTAATCCTTTATTAGGCAGCCCAAACATTTTGTGTTGCGTTGGGTTACGAAAATCGCAATCCAATAAAACCACTTTATGACCGGCCTGTGCCATCACGATGGCTAAACTGGCAATCACCGTGCTTTTCCCTTCATCGGGAGTTGCGCTGGTAAATAAGATCGTTTTTAAGGGCGTATCTACCCCCGCAAACTGCAGATTGGTACGAATCGTCCGATAGGCTTCCGAGATAGGACTTTTGGGATCGTTGTATGCTGTTAAGTTTATTTTTTCCATAATCTCCCTTTCATCCTTTCCTTCAATTTTTCTATTGTACTCGGCTCATTTTCCTGTTCCATCGCCTTTACTAAAGAAGACTCTTCCGGAATAGCACCCAACACCGGCAATGCCAGATAATTTTGGACATCTTCCTCGGTGCGTATGGTCTGATTCAAAAGTTCCCGTGCAGTCACAAAGGCGCTTCCTCCGACAAGCCCCAATAAAACTGCTAAAAACAATGTCAGGCCCTTACGCGGCTGGATTGGCTTCTCCGGCAACGTAGGCATATCCACCACCTGCACATCATTGGAAACCATGACTTCGGCTACTTTCGCCTCTTCCAACCGTTTTGCCAGCATTACATAAATGTCTCCCGCTACAGCCGCGTCCCGCGCAACCTTAATATATCCTTGCTCCACTTCCGGCAGTTTGCTCAATTCTTCATCACTTTGCTCCTGCAACTTGCGTAAGGCTTCCGCCTTTTGCTGCGCTACCGCAATAGCTCCTTCACTTTGGAACTTCCCTGCCAGTAAATTTTGATGCACCATGTTATCACTGGGTGCCTGCAAAGAGGCTACCTGGTTAATTTCACTTTTTATTTTTTCCTTTAACGCCGTAATTTGGTTTTGAACGTCAATCACCAGAGGATGCTTGGCCGTGTATTTATCCTGCATCGCAATTTTTTTTGTTTCCAACTCGGCCAGTTGAGCATTATACTGTTTAATGGTAGCATTATCTGCGATAGTTCGAGCTTCGCCGCCCAATTGCCTATTAATGGCCGCTAACTGTGCCTGAGCGGCTTCCAGTTCCACTTGATTCGCTGCGGCCTGCTTGTCGATTTCCGTTACTTTATCGGTAAAATACTTGGCGCTGTCGGTAGGGCTGATGATTTTGTGCTCGCTTTTATAGGCCTGCCGTCTGCTTTCAGCTTTATTCAGTTCCTCCTTAGCTTCTGCGGTCCTTCCTTCTAAGAACGTCCGTGTCGCCTTTTGTTCTGTGCGCCCCAACTCCGTCAGTCTGGCAAAAAAACCTTCTACTAACAGCTTATTCGTTTGTTGTGCACCGTCCGGCGTCTTGGCCGTTACTGCCACCTTTAAAATTTCTGTATTTTTAAAAGGAACGGTAGTTATCCTGTTTTTTACATAGGTCTCATACTCCGGATATTTGTCATTCTTTTTTTCTTCCGTTTTTTCGATTACCGGAATCACTACACTACGACTTTTTAAAATTTCCGCATAAGTACTCATTTGCTGCTGTGTCATCTGCGAACTTCCCCCTGTTGCCACATCCAACAACGAGGACCCTAATCCCTGTTGTTGTTTAATGCGCAACAAAGACTCCGATTCATAAACCGGAGAAGCAATAAGCAAATACAACACCGCTAACACGACGCACCCCAGCGTGATTTTACCAATCATTTTTATATTGCGCAGGATAATATCCAGAACTTCCCTCAAATCAATCGTGGTTTCTTCCACAATACTTTCCCCCTGTATTGAGCTTATTAATCGTCCTTATTCATGCGTTTAATATAATATGCCCCACTGAGCCAAGGCAGAATATCCTTGGTAATATTGATCTTCTTATTACCCGTCAGGTAGAGACAATCCCCTTCCTGTAAGAGCAGGTTCTGGCTCATGTCCCCTTTGGTCAGATAGGCGTTTAAATTAATTTTTTGAATCGTTTCCGCCTTGCCGTCCCGAATTAAAAAAATATTCTTTTTGGCCGCATATTCAGTAAAACCGCCGGCCGCACCAATAGCATCCAACACCCGGTGAGACTTGGTCAGTTCATACATTCCGGCTTTTCCCACTTCCCCTAACACAAAGACCCGAGTCGTTCCCAGTTGGGTCACGTTCACACTCACATCAGGGTTCACCAGATACTCGGATAACCGATTTGTCAACTCTGCCGTAAATTCACTGACGGTTTTCCCCGTAGTATCCAGTACCCCCACCAAGGGAAACGTCACTTTCCCATCCGGGCGTACGATATAAATATTGGTGTTGACGGAACCGCTCTTATCCGTTCCCCCAAACTCTTCATACCCGGTTACAATAATTTGTAAATTATCCCCGGGGCTCATGATGTACTCTGCCCCCAGAGCCGGGGCAGATACGGTGAGCGCCGCCCCTAACGCTAATGCACACAACAGGCCTTTCATAATTTCCCTCCTGCTCATTAGTATTACAGATGAGTATTTTGCTCGAACTTTTTACAAGACAAATTTATTATACTCTTCTACAGCGGTTTTTCCAACTGTAAAAGGGTTAACCAAAAATTTTTTGCCAAAAGCTTTTTTTCTTCGTTTCTTTTTGTAACATTTGTAAGCGTTCCGGTACAGTCCCACTATAAGGCGTATTGTCCAACAGATTTCGCGGACGCAGTTCCGTAATCTCTCTTTTCTCCGCATCCCCGGCTAATTCTACCAGCCGATTTACCGCCTGAGTGAGATCCGTATTCCGTCGTTCCAAACGGTGGGCATCGCTGCCAATAAAGCTGACCACCCTGTTTTGCAGCAGCATTTCTGCATTGTGCTTCGCGGAGCTGCCGAATAAGCCCGTAAAGCTGCCCCCGTTGCACTGCAGTAACACACCTCGTTTCAGCCATTCCAGCAATCGTTCCGGCTGTGCCATTAATTTTTGATTTCGCTCCGGATGAGCGATAATGGGAATCAGATCCCGCACCTGCAGCTCGTAAATAAATTCTTCCATTCGTTCGGGAATCATCAACACCGGTAATTCAATCAACGGGTAGCGGCTGCCCGCCAGACAATATTGCCCGCCTCCCTTGACCAGAATATCCGTCAGTTCCCAGTTCATTTCCAGTTCCGCGCCGGGATATAAACGTATCGGCAGATTGGCAGCGTCTGCCATCTCCTGCAACTCTTTCGTCTTCTTAACAATAGTCTCCCAGTTCAGGCTGCGCCCTGCATCCAACACATGAGGCGTACAAATCAAATCCGTCACGCCGCAGGCTGCGGACATCTTTAACAGCCCCAGCGAGGTCGCTTCGTCCGGCGAGCCGTCGTCTACGCCAAAGATTACATGGCTGTGGGTATCAATCATCTCATTTCTCCTTTAATACAACACTATCAAAAATGGTTCGGCTGATAGGTGGGAATCAGTTCTTTCAACAAGGCAATACATCGATCTGCCTCTTCACACCGGATCAATTCCTTGACTTTTTCCCAGAACACGGTTTCGTCCGGGGCCTTGATAACGGCTTTAAAAATCAGTTTATTATCTGTGGAAACCGTCCCATCTTCCGCTGCCAGTAGTTCTTCAAACAATTTTTCTCCCGGCCGCAAGCCAGTAAATTTAATTTGTATATCTTTATCCGGAACCAGACCGGAAAGACGGATCATATTCCTTGCTAAATCTACGATTTTAACGGGTTCACCCATATTCAGGACGAACACTTCGCCCCCGTCACCCAGAGCCGCCGCACTCAGCACCAGCTTGCTGGCTTCCGGTATAGTCATAAAATAGCGCTTCATTTCGGGGTCCGTTACGGTCAGGGGTCCTCCTGCCGCAATTTGTTTTTTAAACAAAGGCACCACGCTGCCCCGACTGCCTAAGACATTGCCAAACCGTACGGCCACATACTTTGTCTCCGGATAGCGCAGATTCAGCGCCTGCATCACCATCTCCGTGACCCGTTTGGTAGCGCCCATGACGCTGGTGGGATTCACCGCCTTATCTGTACTGATCAGCACCAGTCGTTCACAATGATACCGCCCTGCCAGGTCCCCTACGTTATAGCTGCCGAAGACATTATTATAAATGGCCTCTTCCGGCTGATGTTCCATTAAAGGCACGTGCTTATGAGCCGCCGCATGAAACACTACCTGAGGATGAAACTCCTGAAATACATTTTCCAGTTTATCCCGGTCGGTAATATTCACGATCAAAGGCAGGAGTTGTTCTTCATTACACTTATTTTTTAATTCCTGATGAATTTCATAAATACTGTTTTCACCCCGCCCCAGTAATAAAATCTGCTCCGGCTGAAAACGCAGCACCTGTCGGCAGATCTCGCTGCCGATACTGCCGCCGGCACCGGTTACCAACACGATTTTTCCGGTCAGGTACTTGCCGATTTCTTTTACATCCAGTTCGATGTTTTCCCTCCCCAAAAGGTCTTCGATATTCAAAGGACGCAGCTCCCGCACGCTAAGCGCTCCTGCCGACAGGTTACGCAGAAACTCCGGCAGGATCTGCACTTTGCAGCCGGACACACTGCAGATGTTGGCAATTTCCTGCAGTTGTTCCGGGTGTAAAGAGGGGATCGCAATCAAGATTTCCTCCACCTCATAGGCATCCACCAATTCTGCAATGGCATAGCGATCGCCTAACACTTTAAACCCGCCTAACCGTTTTCCCTGCTTATCCGGGTCATCGTCGACAAAACCAACGATTTTGCGGGGGCCACCGCTTTGGATAATGTCCTGAGCAATCAGGTACCCCGCATTACCGGCTCCCACGATGAGCACATTTTTTTCTTTTTTGCCTGTTTCTTCTTTCCCGGATATCTGATAAGAAAGACGCAGTAAAATACGACTGAAAATCTGGAGAATCGCTGTCATGGCAAATGTCATGGCAAAAATGGAACGCGGCAGCGACTTACCTATAAAGAAAGTGAGCGTCACATACAAAATGACACCACAAAAGTTAGCCGCCAAAATAGTAAGGATATCTTTTACTCCGGCATATTTCCAGATGCGGTTGTATAAATGGAATAACAGATAACAGATAAACGCGCAAAGCAATAAGATTGGAAACTCTAACACTACAGCCGAAACGTACTTCATTAAACTGGTGTAAGGAACGCCGCTGAAGCGGATGAGTACGCTCAGCCAGGCAGCGCCTATCATCAACAAGATATCCAACAAAAACAAAAATCCGGGTAATAAATACCGACGCAAGAATCCCACTCCCCTACTTATCCCGTTTCTTCTCCCCTGGAATACAGAAAAAGTCTTTTCTGAAGCTAAGTTAGTTTATAAATTGATACTACTATAGTTGTTATATGCGAAGCATTTCCGGACACAGTACAGCCCATGATCCTATGCACGGCACAACAAGCGAATACTACATTATTACATAGTGTCACGGCTCAACAAACAAGTTAAAACCGTCTGCTCCAGGTTACCTTGGCAAATTTATCAATGCGGCTATCAGTCCCCGGCACCTTGATCCCATTCAACGTAGCCGCTCCTAACGTCATCTGCAGTGAATCGCTCGCATTGAAACGATGGGTATAATCTACCCAGGCCTGGTTATTTTTCAATGCCGTGTTCTTTTCTCTGCCCGATTGTAAATGCAGCCCGTTGAAGCCAAGTATATCATTTTCGCCCAGGTAGCAGTTCACCCCCGCATACACACGGTAGGCCTTTCTCCCCATAGCGTCGCCTAAAATATCATGATGATACGTCCAGCCGCTGCGATAGGTGCCGTGGACATACCATGGGTTTCTGGTATAGGCTCCTTCGATTCGCAGATCCATACGGCCTTCCGGTGTCAGCTGCGGGAAATACAGCCCGCCTGAATAGCCCTTTTCACTGGGGAAAGCGTGGGCCTGGTCTTCTCCATATAATTCCCCGTAAATATGCACACCGGGGAAACGGTATTTGATATCGATGCCCGCGATATCATTCCATTTATCATTGGAATAGGCGTTTCGTCCCACTAGCCAGTCGCCGATATCACCTGCTCGGAACGCATTGCCTGTACCACCCAGCATGGAAAGCCGTTCAAAGCCGATATTTAGATTATCATAAAGTAAGTCCCCTCTGATGCCCACCAGATAAGGATGGGAAAAATCGTTGCGGTTGCCTTCTAACCGCCCGGCAAAAACGGACCAGCGTGTCTTGCCTAAAAAAGCCAGTAAACCCCGATTTTTAGGACGTTCTTCTGTGGTAATTTTGAGCATGGTAAGCGGGCGGGCATTGTTGCTCAGGCCTAAGGTGCCTTCGCTTCCCTGTCCCCAAAGTAAAGCCTGTTTACCTGCTTCGATCCGAAAAATACCCGTACGTCCGGCAAAATAACCTTCTTCTAACGCAACGCTGCCCTTGTCGTCAAAAATATAGCTCAAACGTGGCGAAGCGGAAAGAGCCACTTCGCGGCCTAAATTACCGGCCAGATAGCCTTTTACCACAAGGCTGCCGTTATGTCCGTAGTGATAGCCGTTATTGTAGCTGCTGAAAGGATGGTAGGCTGCTCCTGCCGGAGCATCATAAGCATACCCTTCCCGCGGGCTTTCGCTGTACACCCCACTGACGCTGATTTCGTGCAGACGTAAGGAGTCGCCATGGCCGGTCTCTTCCCCCGCCCGGTATGCTTCCCAGGCTTTGATCTCCGGCTGCAATTCCGCTTCCAGCTCGCTGATCATCCGCTCCAGGTAAGCCAGTGTTTGCTTTGTGTCGGCTTTGCTGCGCGCCTGCATCGTCCAACGGGCCATGTCCATCCGGGAATAGGGCTTCGCGCCATAAAGCATGTCCGTAATATAGCCCATGCCATCCAGTTTATCTAAATGGTCATAATACACACTGCCCACCGGCATATTCGTGCTGACAGGCAGGCGTAATCCGGGATATTTGACCTCTGCCGCAGCTTCCGCTCCGGCGATGGAAGAATTAAGAACAAAAACCAAACCTAAAAAACCACCGGTCAATGTAGCTGCTAATTTTTTTTGCATAGGGTGTTTCTCCTAACTTGTAAAAAAGTAATTTAACTAACTGTTATCCAATTTTTTATTATACCATATTATACGTTACTTTTTAACTTTTCTTACTAAATTCCCCTGCGTTTTCCCCAATTTTTCACGTTATTGTCTATAAATGTTAAAATTGTCTATCAAATTACAATAATGTACAAAATTTAGCGCTTAGTTTACTCTTTACTTGTCAATTTAGTTTCGATTTGATTTTTCTTTTTGATCATTCTTTTCTTCCGTTTTCCCGGTCCGGAATTTAAAGTTATCGATTTCCGGCCGCATATCTTCCGCGCCTTCGTTTTTATCTTCCGTCAGTAATGCCTGAAGGACAATGGCGCATTCCAGCCGTTTCCGCTGAATTTTGCACCCGTATTCATAGGGTCTGGTAATATCCCCATTGACCAGGTCCGCATTGGCGTGACAGCCTCCGCTGCAGAAGAAACGGGCCCAGCAGGCTTTGCAGGCCGGTTTCGTCATCACATGAGTATTGCGGAATTTATGTACCAGATCCGAACGCACCACGCCGGTTTCCAATGTTCCCATTTTGTATTCTTCCCGCCCGACAAACTGATGGCAGGGATAGATGTCGCCGGAAGGCGTAATGGCGTAATATTCATGCCCCGCTCCGCAGCCTGCCAGACGTTTGGCTACACAGGGCCCGTTGTCAAGAGCCACGTTAAAATGGAAGAAGTCAAAGAGTTCTCCTTCACCCCTGCGGCGCTTCAGATATTCTGCCGCCAGTTTATCGTACTCCTTAAACAAAATCGGCAAATCTTCTTCTGTCAGGGTATAAGGCTCCGTGGTCCCTACTACCGGCTCCATGGAAATTTCCCTGCCCACCGGGATCATCTTCAATACTTCGTCGGCGAACTCCCTGCTGAAATGCGTATAGGTCCCCCGCAGATAGTAGTTCCAACCTTTACGGCTGTCGATGATCTTCTTAAAGCCCCGTACGGCCGCATCATAACTGCCGCTTTGGTTGGGGAAAGGACGCATGGCATCGTGCATTTCTTTGCCCCCATCCAGACTTAACACCACCATGACCCGATTTTCATTCAGAAATTGGATATTTTCGTCATTTAATAATGTCCCGTTTGTGGTCAGCGTCAGCTTGATGTTTTTATCGGTTTCTTTTTCCCTTTGACGGGCATAGTGAATAATCTCTTTGACCACGCCAAAATTTACCAGCGGTTCGCCACCGAACAGGTCGATTTCCAGATTATGGCGCTTTTTACTGCCGGCAATGGCAAAGTCGATGGCTTTTTTACCGGTCTCGCTGCTCATCAGCTCCCGATGACCGCCAAAATCCCCCGTATCGGCAAAGCAATATTTGCAACGCAGGTTACAGTCATGGGCCACATGGAGGCACAGGGATTTCAGCACCGGTTCCGTGGCAAAGGTATCCGGCACGGCAAACTCCGGCGAAAATAAAAGCCCCTGCTCCATTAAAAGATGCAGTTCGCCCAAGATTTCCCGCAGTTCTTCCGGCTCATAGGTATCCTGCAGCGCAGCGATTGTTTCCTCATCATTATGTCCGGTAAACACGCCCAATACATCATAAACCGGCTTATCGATCAGATGTACCGCGCCGCTGTTTACATCCAGTACCGCCATATCTCCATTGACTTTCATGCGATGAATTAATTCATTTTCCATGCTGTTACCTCTTCATAGTATTATATAGTATGTTTAACCATCCTATTTAGTTTACCTGTTATGTTTAAATCATGTTTAAAATTTCATCTGTGTCAGCTTCCCGTCATCGTAGCTTTTTTTATCTTTCCTGATTGTATCGTGCTGCCGCAATGTCCGGTTTCATGTAATATGAAAACAGCCCCCCGCACGAACAGGGAGCTGTTTAACAGGCTGATTGTTGCCGCTTATTTGTGTTCGCAAACCTGATTGCCTACCGTGCAGGAAGTTTTGCAGGCTGACTGGCAGGAAGCCGGGCATTCGCCACAGCCGCCGGTACGTAACGTCTTATTTAACATTGCTTTATTAACGGTCTTAATATGCTTCATTCGCTTACCCTCCTTTGGACATTCGTGATACTTCATTTTACCTTTTTTTACGCTATTATGCAAGACCTCAGACAATTTCTTCCCTGTCAATTTTCCGTAGACATCTTGTTTCTTTCGTTATTTATTTTGTTTTTCCCGAAAACAGAGCATGAAACTTATCTTGTATGTGACCCCTTACTTCTTCTATTTCTGCCACGGGGACCCTTTTCTCGGCAAGATACCCTAACACATAACTTCGGCGGAGCGCATTCTTAATATCCTTACGGCCGCGGCCTCGGTCATAAACACCGATGCGGCGCAGGGCAAAGGGGGTTTCCCTCGCAATTTTTTCGGTATTGGCCCCCGGCTCGCCGGAAAAGCCATACTCATATTTATGATATTTCCGTATTTCCGCCAGAACCAATTCGTTGTACGCCCCATTAGGGAAAGCGATCCCGCTCAGCCAGAAGCCCATTTGTTCATAAAACAGGTTCAGAGGCTGATAAATCTCCCAGGGCAGGAAATGAGGCGCGATTTTCGTCAGGTTGTCGTGGCTCATGCTATGAGAGCCGATTTCCATGCCGTTGTCCCGCATCTCTTTTAACTGGGCAAAGGTCATATAACTGCGCACCCCGTCCTGATGGTAGGTTTGGCCGATATCTTTGCCGACTGCATAAAAATTACCGGCAAAGCCATATTTTTTCAATAGAGGATAAGCGGTGGTATAGTTGTTATCGTACCCATCGTCGAAGGTAAGAATAACGGTTTTCGGAACAGCCTGGCCGCTCTTTAACAGGATCATAGCCTGGGGGGCTGTGATCACATGGTAGCCCTCTTCCTGCAGATAGCGAAGGTGTTCTTCAAAGACTTCAGGCCTGACACAAAGGTCCCGCGCCCAGCCTTCCGGTACTTCGCTGATGCTATGATACATCAGGGCCGGGATCGCCCGCTGCTTATACGCTTCATAATCTTTTTTTATATAACCTTCAAAACACAAAGCTGCAAGTGCCGCCACTACTACGGCTACCCGCAGAATTTTGTAGATTTTTTTAACGATATTCACTGATATCCATACCCTCTCTGATCGCCAGTTCCTGAATCTTTTTCAGGCGATGATTCAGCCCCGATTTACCTACCGCCCCGCCGGAACATTCCACCAGATCGTTCAGTGAAGCATCCGGATGCGCCAGGCGCAGTTCAGCGGTTTCTCGCAGCGTATCCTGTAGTTTATCATAACCGCCGTGTTCCTGTAAATAGTGAATACAGGCCGTTTGCAGCACAGCCGCCCGAATCACTTTATTAAGGTTGGCGGTTTCGCAATTGACCTGGCGGTTCACATTGTTACGCATTTCTTTCACGATACGCACGTTTTCAAATTCCAACAACGATTGATGGGCGCCAATCACCGAAAGAAAATCAATAATATGATCGCCGTCTTTAATATACACGATGAAATCCTTCTTGCGGTCGGTCATGCGGGCCGCTAACGAAAAGCCCTGCATAATTTTCAGAATGAAACGGGCAAAGGTTTCGTTTTCCGTCACGATCTCCAGGTGGTAGTCGCCGGTCGGTCGGCTGATGGAGCCCCCGGCCATAAATACGCCTCGTAAAAAAGCCTTGCGGCAGCAGACTTTGCTCAGCAGCGTATTCTTATCCGCCTCTTCCGAAGGCAAAATTTGCAATTCCTGCAAAGCCCGGGCCACTTGCGGATCCGGCAGGACTTCCACCTGATAGCGATTTTTCTTTTTTAAACGGCGCGAACGGGTGATTAAAACCTCTGTCCGTACCTGATAATTACTTTTCAGCACTTGCAGCACGCGTCTGGCCAAAGCGGCATTTTCTGTAGAAAAATGAATGCCGATATGTTTGCCCCGCAGCACGATGGCCCCGCTCATGCGCAGCACGCCCAGCAATTCCGCTTTTTCGCAGCAGGCTTCCTGCCCTTCCAGGCGCGCCAGCTCATTTTTTACATCGGATGAAAAAGACACGAAAGCCTCCTATTGCTTTGCCGCAGGAACATCTCCCTGTGCTTTTCGCAACTTGCGCATATTTTGTTTCATGAAGAAATAGTCGAAGAAAACAAAGCCTCTGCCAAATAACCGCAAACGGTACACTAACGCGATGATGCTGCGCGCCAATTTTTGCGGATCATGCCGCACCATATCGGCTTTACTGATCAGATTGGTGGGAATTACATTAATATCCAGTTCCTGAATCTTTTCTATATCCGGCGTCACCGGAACCTGACTTTTTGCGGAATATTGTAGTTTCTGTTCTGCGGCAATTTCCTGGTCATTGACGATTACATAATCAAGAAAAGGCTGCCCTACATGATCAATCAGGGCTTTTACATGGTCATAAGCCCCGTAACCGTCGGTTTCCCCATGTTGCGTCATCACGTTGCAGATATAAATCTTAACGGCTTTACTGGTGATGACCGCCTCCCGAATGCCTGGCACCAGTAAATTGGGAATGACACTGGTATAGAGGCTTCCCGGTCCAAAAATTAAAATATCGGCTTGGGTAATGGCTTCCACTGCGCTTTTCGTAGCTGCCGCATCCGCCGGCAGCATATGTAAGCGTCGAATGATTTTTCCTGCCCGGGAAATATTGGACTCGCCCAATACATAAGTACCATCGGTCATTTCCGCCTGCAGTTGAATGTTGCGCAATGTGGACGGGATCACGTGGCCCCTGATTTTCAGAATCTGACTGGCGGCATTCAGCCCTTCTTCCATGCCGCCCTCTGTTTCCGCTATAGCCGCCAAAAATAAGTTCCCCAGGCTGTGTCCCGCCAGAGTGGAATCCCCTGCAAAACGGTATTGCATAACCCGTTCCATCAAAGGTTCCCGGTCTGCCATAGCGACCAGACAGTTCCGCAGATCCCCCGGCGGAATGATGCCCAGTTCTTCGCGCAGGCGGCCGGAAGAACCCCCGTCGTCGCCTACCGTGACCACGGCGGTGCAATTCCCGGTAATATACTTCATGCCTCTTAGCAAGGTAGAAAGCCCCGTACCGCCTCCCACTACCGTGATCGCGGGTCCCCTGCTCAGTTTACGCTGGGTAAAAATAGTTTCCATCAACGTTCCGCTGCTCTCCGGCGTTACCGATTCCACAACGGAACGCACGATACGGCGCGTGGCGTAGACCATTACTCCAATGCCTGCCAGGATTCCGACAAACCCTGCGGCAAGCGCCAGTCGATTGCTGTAACGGCCGGTGGTCAGGTAGCTCATGCGAAACAGAATTTCTTCGGCCATAGCCATGACCTGATTATTAAACAAAAGCGCAAACGAAAAAGCACAGACGATTACGCCCACGGTAAATAACAGCAGCCAACGTTTTAATTGTATCCCCGGACAAAGCCAGCTGATCCAACCCATACTTCTAAAACTCCTTTACGACCTATGCTCCATATTATTACTACCTATGCTTTATACACAAACAAGCAACTGTAGTATACACCCTAAATTTAATTTTCCTGCAATTCCCGATGCAAGATCTCCACCCGATAGGACTTCAACCGCAAGTGCTCATGCAGCTTATTGGCAATATACACAGAACGGTGCTGTCCGCCCGTGCAGCCTACGCTGATCACAAGCTGGCTTTTCCCTTCCAGCTCATATTTTGGGATCAGAAAATCAAGCATCTTGCACTCCATTTGTAAAAATTCATACGTTTGGCTTGTTTTTTCTAAAAATTCCTGCACGGGAGTGTCATTGCCGGTTAAATGCTTCAGTTCCGGATCATAGAAGGGGTTGGGCAAAAAGCGCACGTCCAACACCAGATCGCTGTCCAGCGGCAGGCCATTCTTAAAGCCGAAAGACTGGATAACAATCAGCATCTGGGAACCGGGAACACCTTCTCCATACAGCTTAAGAATTTTTTCTTTCAGCATGGCCGGGGTCAAATGAGTAGTATCGATCACATTTGAAGCTTTTTCCTTTGCCAAAGATAAGCATTTGCGCTCTAAGGCAACACTATACGCCAGACTGTTCTGCCCTTTTTCCAAAGGATGACGCCGCCGCGTTTCCTTATAACGGCGGATCAAAACCGCGTCCTCAGCATCCAGGAACAACATTTCAAAATCAAACCCGTTGGTTTTCATTTCATCTGTGATTTCCACAAGCCGTTCAAACGTATCGCCATCGCGGGAATCAACCACCACCGCCGTGTTGTGAGCAGGAGACTGTCGCCAAAGTTCGCTGAATTTAGGGAGCAACAGTACCGGCAGATTGTCAATACAGAAATAATTTAAATCTTCCAAAGTACGCAAAACCTGCGTTTTCCCCGCTCCGGACATACCCGTAATAATAAGAAAACGACCTGGTTCCATAGCAGCTCCCCCCTTTATCTGTAAGCAGTGCTTTTCGCTGTTCCGCTTTTTCACTGCTTTGCTTTTTCACTGTTTTGCTTTTTCACTGTTTTGCTACGTTTTACTTCGCTATTTCGATTTAGGCTTTTTATCTTCTAACTTTCCTGTTCGCTAATTTTGCATTTAACTTTACATCTAACATAGTGAGTCTATATAAAAAATATATACATTATTATATTTTTATAATAGTTAATTATACCACATCCTGCAAACCTCAGACTACTTTATTCCGGATTTATCACTTTTTTACCACATTTACCGCCACACCTGCAGCATCCCGTGTAACATGGTATCCAACTGTTCTCTTGTATGATCCGCTGTTACAGTTAGACGCAGGCGACTGGCGCCGGGAGCTACCGTAGGCGGTCGAATCGCGGAAATAAGGATCCCCCGCTCCCGCAAGGCAAAATCAATAGCGGTAGCCTTTGCCGCATCCCCCACTACCAGAGGAATGATGGGGGTCTCCCCGGGAATTACCGGCAGGCCTGCCGCGTTTAGGGACTCACGTACATACGCTGTATTGCTCCGCAAGCGCTGCAGGTACGCAGAACCTTCCTGTCGCAGAATAGCCAGTGCTGTCTGTGCGGCGGCGATATCGCCCGGACTCAGAAAGGTACTGAAAATAAAAGGTCGGGATTTATTTTGCAGATAGGTAATGATTGCTTCGTCAGCCGCCACATAGCCCCCCACAGAAGCCAGACTTTTACTGAGAGTACCCACCTGCAGATCCACACAGCCTTCCAGGTGATAGTGAGAAGCCGTTCCCGCCCCAGCCGCACCGATCACACCCACAGCATGGGCGTCGTCCACTAACAGAAGGCAATGATGCGCTTCTTTCAGCTGCACTAATTCAGGCAGATTGCAGATATCCCCATCCATGCTGAACACGCCATCTGTCACGATGAACCGGACACAATCTTCATGGGGCGCCGGGTGTTCTTTTAGCTTTTCTTCCAGGTCCTGCATATCATTGTGTTGATAGACGATGATTTTCGCCTTGCTGATGCGGCAGCCGTCTATGATACTGGCGTGGTTCAACGCATCGCTGAAAATGATATCACCTGGTTTGGCTAAGCCATATAAAACGCCTACATTTGTCATATAGCCTGTATTAAAAAGCAAAGCCGCTTCTGCGTGTTTAAAAGCGGCCAGCTCTTGTTCCAGCACGGAAGCGCCAAATACCCCGCCGGTAGTCAAACGGGCACCGGTAGAACCGGAACCGTATTTTTGTACAGCCCGGGCCGCAGCTTCCCGTACCTTTGGATGAAAGGTAAAACCCAGATAGTTGTTGCTGGAAAATACCAAATACTCTTTTCCCTGTCGATTTTTGGCCCGCACCGCATCTATAAAGGACAAGTCTGTAATCTGACGTGTCAGGCCGGAAGACCGTACCTCTTCCATTTCAGCCTGTATTCTACTTTGCAGCATAGCCTTGTTCTCCTGCCGTAATAAAAACGACCTCTTCCTCGTAATAATTGATCAGGGATGCCACATCCGTATCCGGCCGCAGAAAGAAGACCCGCCCGCCAATCGGGCAATGCTTTTCCTTTAGCACCGGAATACGCCGATAGCCATTTTTTACAGAACCTACATAACCAACCACATAGTCCGGATCATCGGACCAGCACAGTTCCGCCACCACGCCCTTACCGCCTGCCACTTTAGAGGCTAATACCAGCGCTTCCCGTACATGGTCACCATGCAGACCTTTTTGCCGGAGCGCCCGGCGAAAGCCTGCCGCATCATCTACGTCCATATTGCTCACACGCACACCGCGATTGCCCAGGGAATCCATACGATCTCCGGTTTCTGCATTGAGCAGCATGGCTCCCCGCATACTGTCCGGCAGAGCTCGAATCGCTGCAATGCCTTTTTGCGCAGCGATTTCCGTCACTCCGGCAGCCTGCAATTCCGCCAAAGCGACCCGGCGGCCCTCTTCCGCCGTAGCCGAAACGCATTGACTGAAGGCAAGCAGAGGTTTGCGCAACGCCTTATTTTTATCGACTCGCTGCACTTTGATGTTGACAAAATCCGCTTCTCCCCGTTGGTGTGTTTTGGCCCGTTCCAGCATTTCGTGAACACAGGCTTCAATCGCGGTTTCTTCTACGATTCGTTCTTCTCCGGAAATATGACGCCCGCCCCGCTCATGAGGACCACCTTGGGCTGAACGCATTTTCAGACTATATAGCATAGTTGTACCTTTCTTTATTAAAGGCCGCAAAATCTCCTCCGAAATTTTGCGGCTCATTTGGGATTCTTTTTTTACGGATGTCTACTTCTTAAAACTTCCTTATTACACATCTAGTTCATTACACATCTACTTCCGATATCTCCTGCCTTAAAAGGCACAGGGGTCGGAAAATTCTTTAATGTCTTTTGCGCGCACCCGGTTAAAAATCTCTTCCATGGATTTTTCCAAACGGCTCATCATCTCGTCAATTTCTGCCGGGGTCGAAACCAGCGGCGGCATCACGACAATCACATCGCCGATATTACGAATGATCAGACCGTATTTACGGGCATTCTGGCAAATACCCCCCGCCATCTGCAAACGGGCATTAAAGGGAATCTTTTTTGCCTTATCCGCCATCAGTTCAATACCGCCCAGCATACCGCACTGGCGGGCATCGCCGACAAATTCCATCTCCCCCATTTTGGCAAAATGCTGCTGCAGCATAGCAATTTTCGGAGGCAGGCCTGCAATCACCTGATCCTTGGCAAAAATTTTCAGGCTGGCCAGACCGGCAGCGCAGGCCAGGTTATTGCCGGTATAGGAGTGCCCGTGATAAAAGGTCTTGTATTCCGTCGGTTCGCCCAGGAACGCATTGTAAATCTCATCGGTGACCATGGTCGCGCCCAAAGGCAGATAACCGGCGCTGATGCCCTTGGACAGGCACATCATATCCGGCAGCACCTGTTCCCGGTCGCAGGCATACATGGCTCCGGTCCGGCCAAAGCCTACCGCCACTTCGTCCACGATCAGCAGCACATTGTATTTTTTTGTCAGTTCCCGCACGCCTTTAATGTAGCCTTCCGGCTGCATCAGCATACCGGCGGCGCACTGGCACAAGGGTTCAATAATCATAGCCGCCGTATGGGAAGCATGTTCTTGCAGATAGTCTTCCAACTCTGTTAACAGATAAGCCAGGAATTCTTTTTCGGAAGATAAGCCCAGTTTGCTATGGTAAAAAGAAGGACAGGTGACACGATGGGTACCGAACAGCAATGGTTTGTAGGCTTTATGGAATACTTCCACGTTCCCTACAGAAACAGCTCCCACAGTATCTCCATGGTAGGAGTCCCCTAAATTGATAAAGTCTTTTTTCTCCGGATGTCCGGCATAATTCCAATACTGGAAAGCGATTTTGATTGCCGCTTCTACAGCCGTAGATCCGTCATCCGAATAAAATACTTTGTTCAGGCCGGCCGGTGTGACTTCAACCAGTTTTTCCGCCAGTTCCGCCGACGGTTCGTTGATCAGACCCAGCAACGTGCTATGTTCTACTTTGTTCAGTTCGGCAATGATCGCATCGTTAATTTCTTTGCGCCGATGGCCGTGAATATTGACCCACAGGCTGGAGATCGCGTCCAGGTATTCCCTGCCTTCCGTATCGTAAAGCCGTACTCCTTCGCCATGGTCGATGACCAGTTGCGGCGCTTCCAGCCAGCCTTTCATCTGGGTAAAGGGATGCCAGATATACTTTTTGTCTAACTCTTCCCACTTATTCAATGTCATTGCCTCGCTTTCTGTAGTTGTAGATCTCTTGTTTTTTATAAATTTTACTTTATTTATCGCAATTTTTTATTTTACGAACAATATAGCGAACTTACATTCCTTCAGTCACGTTTGATCCACTCTGAAAATCAGACCAACCAATTTATGCATACTGCTCTGCTAATTTTAAAATACGGTCCAACTGCACATGTTTTTCCGTAATCGCCGCCAACACTTTCGGATCGTTCATTTCTGCTTCCGTCAACACCGGCAGTTTGCCTAAGATTGGCAGACCGGTCAGTTTTTCGTAATAATACAGATTACCTTTTTCCAAATCACCGGCCTTGTTTTCATCCCATCCATTTACTAAGAAGCCTAAAACAGGGATGCCTTCTTTTTGACAGTAATATGATGTCAATACTGCGTGATTCACATTGCCTAACACCGGTTTAACTACGATTAACACGGGGATGCACAGCGCTTTAAAATAATCTTTTACTAAAAAGTCGTCTGTCAAAGGCGCCGTAATGCCGCCGATTCCTTCCAGCACGGAATTCTCATGAGCCGCAATACAGGCCTGGGCTCCTTCCACCATTTTATCAGGCTGTAAGGTAACGCCTTCCAGACGGCTTGCCTCTGCCGGCGCAAAAGCCGCTTCCAACACAACAGGAATGACTTCCAACCGCCGTTCTGCCGCATAGCCGGCGCACTGCATCTGAAACTCCGCATCCGTGGAGATCAATTCACCGCCTTCACGACGCACACAACCGGAAGCCACCGGCTTGAAAATCCCCGGTTCTCTCCCGCGAAACCGCAGCGCCGCAGCCAAGGCACCGGTCACAACCGTTTTGCCCATTTCCGTATCTGTTGCCGTAATACCAATTGCTGTCAAAATGAGTCCCTCTTTTCCTTTTCCGTAATGATACGACCTTACCCATCAGTTAACCATCGTAGTCAGCTATAAAAGTTAACCTTTATTGTAAAACAGTTAACAATTAGATTATAAAACTTCAACGCAATATCGTCAACCAAAAATCCATATGGGTTAACGGGGATAAATTAAACCGGCGCTTCCGTAAGAAAACGCCGGTTTTTATATACAGTCATTCATGCTAAATTTTCTCATACAGTAACGTGCAGCAATTTGTCGATGGCTTCCGCTACACCGTCGGCATCGTGATCGCCTGTTACCCATTTTGCAGCGGCTTTCACTGCCGGTTTGGCATTAGCTACCGCCACGCCTAAAGCCGCATTTTGAATCATGCTCAAATCGTTATTACTGTCGCCGATACACATGATTTCGTCGGCGCCGATGCCGTAGCGTTCTGCCACCGCAGTTACCGCCTGCCATTTGTTGACTCCCGGTTCCATCAGCTCCAAAAAATTATCTTTGGAACTGGTGACTACCACGCTGCCGGAAAAGGTCGTCTGAATATCTTCCCAGGCGTCTTTAAATTCTCCTTCCCGGGTCATGACCAAAAGCTTGTAAGGCGCCCGGGGCAGATCGTAAAGACGGTCCCCCACCGGCGTGGCCGGTATGCCGGAGATCTTCGTATAGGCGGCAGAAAAAGGGGTCAGTTCCTTGACCCACAAGGCATCGTCGATGTAGGCCTGAATATAATAACCCTTTTTACGGCAATAGGCCAACACTTCCCGGGACGTTTCCCAGCGTAAAGGATGTTCGTAAAAAACTTCCCCTGATTTATTGCCTTTCACCAGAGCGCCATTATAGGAGATCAGCGGAATATCCAATCCCAACTTATCCACATACGGTTTGGCGGAGACATACATGCGACCGGTGGCGATCAGTACCTGCAAGCCTGCTTCCAGGGCCCGATGGATTGCCGCGGCATTACCGGACGAAATCTCATTCCGGCTGTTTAAAAGCGTGTCATCCATATCACTGGCAATCAATTTAATATTCCAATTACTGTTCAAATCGTCTTCTCCTTAGTTAAATGCTGACTCCAGCGCATCCTGAATGCTGAAGCCGGCTTTATTATATCATCATTATTGCACCGGTTTATTCTGAATATTTCTTTTTTATTTCCCGCCGTTCTTTTGTTTTTCTTCTCCGCAAGGACTCCGCCATACAATCTCACTAATGCCTGTAATAACTGCGCTAAGGCAAAAGGCAAACAGGAATGAGTTTGCGGAACAGCTCCACTTCCAGCCGGGCAGCAGGTGTACTACCGCAATCAGCACAAAAAAACTGAGGAGCATTTCCAAGCCCCGGCGCAGGACGCCTTGCCGCACTTTTTGCAAAATCCATGCTCCCAGGGCGGAAAAGATGCCGATGCAGGCCGCCCCTAAGACGGTCCCGCCTAACGTAACGATCTGTATAAAATTCGTAGTATAAAAGGCGAGAAACGTCAGCACACCTATGGTCATGACCGCGGTAAAATAGTTGTACACAGAGGCCTCCTTACTTTTGTCCCTGCAGCATGTCGCTCTTGCGCACGATATCACTGTGGAAGAATTCATAAAGCGTACGGGCCGCCGCTCGATTCATGCCTTCTACGGCCGCCAGTTCTTCTTCCGAAGCAGCTTTCATGGTTTCCAAAGAAGCGTAGGCTTTCCATAAAGCCTGACGACGTTTGGGGCCGATACCGGCAATCGTATCCAGCACGGACACCAGATTACGGCGTCTCAAGCGTTTTCTGTGGTAGGTAATCGCAAAGCGATGCGCTTCGTCACGAATATGCTGTATCATATGCAGCGCAGGCGACTCTCTTTCTAAATAAATGCTTTGGCTCTCCCCTTCCAAAAAAATCTCTTCCCGCTGCTCTGCCAGAGAGATGACCTGAATATCCAGCCCCAGACCGCGGATGACTTTAAGAGCGGCGGCTAATTGTCCCTTACCGCCATCAATAATGATCAGGTCCGGCAACTCTTCATAGTCTTTATAACGCCGATATACTACTTCCTGCATAGATTTAAAATCGTCCGGCTTGCCTTCCGTAGATGCCAGCTTAAAACGGCGATAGTCTTTTTTACTGGGCGATCCATAACGGAAGACTACCATAGAGGCTACGGTTTCGCTGCCCTGAGTATGGGAAATATCGAAGCAGTCCATCCGTGCCAGAGGACACTTTGCCCCCACCACGCGTTGCAATTCTTCCGCGGCGGCTTCCTCGGTCTTTTGCTGCATCTGCCCTTTCCGTTCCTGCTCCCGGATCAGCTTTAGGGCATTTTCACAGGCCAGCTGCATCAGTTTCGCCTTGTCGCCCCGTCGGGGTTCCGCCAGCGTAACTTTATGCCCCGCCCGTTCGGTCAGCCATTTCCGGATTGTGTTCAGTTCTTCTTCTTCCGGCAAATGCGAAACGAGGACCTCCTTGGGCAGGAACACGTCTTCCCCATTGTAGTATTGTTTCAGAAAGGCTGCGATCACAGCCGCTTCCGACTCTCCTTCCGCAGGCAGCATAAAGTCTTTCCGCCCGATCAGTTTACCGCCCCGGACAAAAAATACCTGCAGGCAGACAGAAAACGCGTCGGCGGAATAGCCGACGATATCCATGTCGCCGCCTTCCAGTACGGCTTTCTGGCTTTCTTCCAGACGTTCCACCGCCTGCAGCTGATCCCGGTAGTGTGCGGCTGCTTCAAAGGCGTATTCCGCAGCGGCTTCCTGCATCCGTTCTTTCAAGCTGCGGCGCAGTTCTTTCGTCTTGCCGTCCAACACCAGACAAATGGATTTCACCAGTTCCCCATAGTCTGCCCGGGATACCTTGCCCACACAAGGGGCCAGACAACGCTTGATATGGTATTGCAGACAGGGTCTGTCCTGATTCATATTCCGACAGTTGCGGACAGGAAACAAGGAGCGGAGCAGCTTCATCGTTGCGCGCAGCGCCCCCACATCCGGATAGGGGCCATAATATTTCCCGCCGTCTTTGACCACCCGCCGGGTGATATACATCCGGGGAAAAGGCTCCTGCAACGTGATTTTCAAATACGGATACGTTTTATCGTCCTTCAGCATAATGTTGTAGCGGGGGCGATATTTCTTGATCAGATTGCATTCCAGGATCAGCGCTTCGATCTCGCTGTCTGTCTGAATGGTTTCCAGATCCTCTACGTGACTGGTCAGCGCCGCCACTTTGACAGACTGACGCCCCGAGTTCCGAAAATAACTGTGCACCCGGTTACTGAGATTTTTTGCTTTTCCTACATAAAGGACGCGGCCGGTGACATCCCGCATCAGGTATACGCCCGGTTTGGCAGGCAATACCGCCAGCGCCTTTTCAATCTTATCGTTACTAACCATATAGACCTTTATTTACAGAATCAACCTTTATTCACAGATTTTTGACTATCCTGCGCGGTTCTTTCGCACCGCTCCTACGTCATGATTGCCATCCTGTGATTTACATCCAACCATTCTGAACCGTTACTGTTTTTTGTCCGCTTTTTCTCAGACTTAACGCTGCTCGCCTTGCTGCCTGTCTGCCGCTTTCTTTCCAACACCATCTTCAGGTATTGCCCGGTGTAGGACGCCTTGTTTTTCGCCAACTGTTCCGGCGTGCCCGTTCCTACGACAGTACCGCCTTTGTCGCCCCCTTCAGGGCCCAGATCGATCAGATAGTCTGCGGTTTTGATCACGTCCAGATTATGTTCGATGATGATCACCGTATTGCCGCCGTCTACCAGCCGTTGCAGCACCTGCAGCAGTTTATCCACGTCGGCGGTGTGCAGGCCGGTGGTGGGCTCATCTAAAATGTACAGTGTGCGTCCGGTCCCCCGTTTGGACAACTCCGCCGCTAATTTGATCCGCTGCGCTTCGCCTCCGCTTAAGGTAGTGGCTGACTGGCCCAGGCGAATATACCCCAGCCCCACATCTTCCAGCACTTGTAGTTTGGCCGCGATACGGTCCTGATTTTTGAAATACTCCAATGCTTCCGTCACGGTCATATCCAGCACCTGGGCAATATTTTTCCCTTTATACCGCACTTCCAGCGTGTCCCGGTTGTAACGGGCGCCATGACAAACTTCACAGGGAACATAGACGTCCGGCAGGAAATTCATCTCGATTTTATTCACCCCATCACCCTGGCAGGCTTCGCAGCGGCCGCCTTTTACGTTAAAGCTGAAACGGCCCTGTTTATAGCCCCGGATCTTGGCCTCATTCGTCGAGGCAAAAAGGGCCCGGATATGATTAAATACGCCGGTATAGGTCACCGGGTTAGACCGGGGCGTCCGGCCGATAGGACTTTGGTCGATGTCGATGATCTTATCGATCTCTTCCAGCCCCCGGATCTCTTTGTATTGCAGCGGGCGGACTCTGGCTCCGTGGAGTTTGGCTGCCACCGCATTATATAAGATGTCATTAATGAGGGTGGATTTGCCGCTGCCGCTGACTCCGGTCACCACGGTGAACAGGCCCAGAGGGATCCGCACATCGATATTTTTTAAATTATTGCCCGCCGCGCCGAGGATCTCAATATAGCGTCCATCCGGCTTGCGGCGTTCTGCCGGCACAGGAATGAAGCGTTTGCCGCTCAGGTATTGCCCCGTCACGGATTCACTGACCTGCATGATCTCCGCCGCCGTGCCCTGGGCCACCACCTGTCCCCCATGTTCGCCGGCACCGGGGCCGATATCGATGATCTGATCCGCCGCCAGCATGGTTTCTTCATCATGCTCCACCACCAGCACGCTGTTGCCTAAATCACGCAAATGGAAAAAGGTTTGCAGCAGGCGGTCATTATCCCGCTGGTGCAATCCGATACTGGGCTCGTCCAGAATATACAATACGCCCACCAGGCCGCTGCCGATCTGGGTTGCCAGCCTGATCCGCTGGGCTTCGCCGCCGCTTAAGGTAGCCGCCGCCCGAGCCAGCGTCAGATAATCCAACCCTACGTCATTTAAAAAGTTCAGCCGGGCATTGATTTCTTTCATCACCTGTTTGGCGATGACCTGCTGCCGTTCGGTCAATTGCAGATTCGCAAAGAAATCTTTCGCGTCCCGCACGGTCAGCCGCGTAACTTCATCAATATTCTTGCCGCCGATGAGGATGGCAAGGACCTCCGGTTTTAAACGGCCGCCTTGACAGTCCGGACACAGCGTCCCACTCATAAAGGTTTCCAGATCCTCCCGCATGGCATCGCCCCAGGCCTCTTTATAGCGCTGTTTCAACAGGGGGATCACTCCATCCCAGGTACGGTTATAATCATTGGTATCCCCGTTTAGGTTGGTATAAACGAAATGATAGGTCTCCTCGCCGCCGCCCCACTTTAACTTTTCCTGCATTGCCGGGGCAAGGTCGTTCCAGCAGTTGTCCAGCGTATACCCGTTGCCCTGTAAAAAAGCGGTCAGAAGCCGCGTGGTAAAAGCGGCCGGATTGGTAGACAGAGCCGCAATGGCCCCATCGGCAAAGCTTTTATTTTTATCCGGCAAAATCAGTTCCCAGTCATATTCCCGTTTGATCCCCAACCCGCCGCAGGTAGGACAGGCACCGTAAGGCGCGTTGAAAGAAAATAAGCGCGGTTCGATTTCCGGCAGGCTGATCTCACAATCCGGGCAGGCAAATTTTTCTGAATATACCTTCGTCTCCCCGCCGATGACCTGCACTTCGATCCGTCCATCCGCCAACTTCAAGGCCGTCTCCACGGAGTCGCTGAGCCGCTGGCGGATACCTTCCCGCACCGACATACGATCCACCACCACGGAAAGGCGGTGTTTTTTCTTTTTGTCCAGCGTGATATCTTCATCCAGCGTCCGCAGTTCCCCGTCCACCAACATACGGGCGTAACCGGAGCGGCGCATATTCTCAATGATGTCTTTATGTTCTCCTTTGCGGCCATACACCAACGGCGCCATGATCATAAAGCGAGAACCTTCCGGCAGAGAAAGCACCTGGTCCACGATCTGCTGTACAGTCTGCCGTTCAATGAGCCGCCCGCATTTCGGGCAATGAGGCTCTCCCACCCGCGCGAATAATAGCCGCAGGTAATCGTAAATTTCGGTTACGGTGCCTACGGTAGACCGGGGATTGCGCCCCGCCGTCTTCTGGTCGATGGAAATGGCCGGCGACAGACCTTCGATATAATCCACATCCGGCTTGTCCATCTGTCCCAAAAACTGGCGGGCATAAGCGGAAAGGCTTTCCACATACCGACGCTGCCCCTCCGCATAAATCGTATCAAAAGCCAGGGAACTTTTGCCGCTGCCGGAAAGCCCCGTCAGCACCACCAGTTTATCCCGGGGTATCTCCAATGTTATATTTTTAAGGTTGTGCTGCCGCGCGCCCTTAATGATCATCTTATCTTGCATAATAAAACGTGACTCCTGCACTCTTGTTCATCAGAATATCTTTTTCTTCTTTACCTTGGGCTGTAATTTATCGCCCAGTTGTCCCTTTACTACGATCAAGCGGTCGCGCAGTTCTGCCGCCAGTTCAAAATCCAGTTCTTTTGCGGCCTGGGCCATGCTGCTTTCCAGATTTCTGGCCAGCTTGCGCAAAGCGGCAGCACTGCTTTTTTTCAACGCTTTTTCGTCATAGGCTTTCCGGGTGTCCATCTCTTCTTCTACTTTAGTCAGCTTGATCAGGTTGCGCTGTTCCTTGTAGACCGTTTTTGGCACAATGTTATGTTCTTTATTAAAGGCATCCTGTATCTCACGCCGGCGGTTGGTTTCGTCAATCGCCCGTTTCATGGAATCCGTCAGCCGGTCGGCATACATCACGACGTGACCGTGCTCATTCCGGGCCGCCCGCCCAATGGTCTGCACCATTGCCGTATCACTGCGCAGGAAGCCTTCTTTATCCGCGTCCAGAATGGCAATACAACTCACTTCCGGCAGGTCCAGTCCTTCCCGCAGCAAGTTGATCCCCACCAATACGTCAAACTCACCGCCCCGCAGGGCGTCAATGATCTGGGCCCGTTCAATGGTGGCAATATCGGAATGCAGATAGCGTACACGGATCTCATTCTGCTTCAGATATTCGGTCAGGTCTTCCGCCATCCGTTTGGTCAATGTGGTAATCAGCGTCCGTTCGCCCTGCGCCGTGGTCTTTTTAATTTCCGCCATCAGGTCATCGATCTGTCCCTGAATCGGGCGAACTTCAATTTTCGGATCCAATAATCCCGTCGGACGAATGATCTGTTCCACCACCTGCGCCGCCTGATCCAACTCATAGGCAGCCGGCGTAGCGGAAATATAAATCGTCTGATGGATCCGCTCGTTAAATTCTTCAAACGTCAAAGGACGGTTGTCCACCGCCGAAGGCAAACGGAAACCATAATTCACCAGCATTTCTTTCCGCGCCCGGTCTCCGTGAGCCATAGCCCGGATCTGGGGCAGCGTCACATGGGATTCATCGATGACCAGTAAAAAATCCTTCGGGAAATAGTTGACCAGCGTAAAGGGAGCTTCCCCCGCCTTACGCTTATCCATGTGCCGGGAATAATTTTCAATGCCGGTGCAATAGCCCATCTCTTCCATCATTTCCAGGTCGTAGTTGGTTCGTTGCTCCAGCCGCTGGGCTTCCAGCAATTTACCTTCGCTCCGCAGCTGTTCCAGTCGTTCCTTCAGTTCCACCCGGATGTCCGCCATGGCCCGTTCCATGTTCTCTTTGCTGGTGACATAATGGGAAGCAGGGAAAATGGCCACATGGGTCCGCTTTGCTTCCACATTTCCTGTAAGGATGTCCACTTCCAGCAGTTGTTCCACTTCGTCATCGAACATTTCGATGCGTACAGCTTTTTCCCCATAGCTGGCCGGAATGACTTCAATCACATCGCCCCGCACCCGAAAAGTGCCACGCTTAAAATCAATATCATTGCGCACATACTGGTTCTCCACCAGTTTCCGCAGGATCTCATTGCGGTCGATGACCTGACCTATCCGCAGAGAGACCACGGAATCGTAGTAATCCTGCGGTCCGCCCAAGCCGTAAATACAGCTTACACTGGCCACCACGATCACATCCCTGCGTTCAAAAAGAGCGCTGGTAGCGCTATGGCGCAGTTTATCAATCTCGTCGTTAATGGACGAATCTTTTTCAATATAAGTATCCGTCTGGGGAATATAGGCTTCCGGTTGATAATAATCGTAATAAGAAACAAAATATTCCACCGCGTTGTCCGGGAAAAAAGCTTTTAACTCGCTGGCCAGCTGCGCCGCCAGTGTTTTATTGTGGGCGATGACCAAAGTGGGCTTCTGCACCCGATTGATCACCTGAGCTACCGTAAAAGTTTTCCCCGTGCCGGTCGCCCCTAACAATACCTGGGCTTTCATTCCCTGTTCTACGCCTTGCGCCAGTTTAGCGATGGCCTGCGGCTGATCGCCGGCCGGTTCAAACGGCGCCTTGATTGCAAATTCCATGGATCTTTCTTTCCTCTATGTCGTCACTATCTTATGCTTACACTCTCAAAATTATCCTTGTGTCTGCCATTCCTACCGACTCGGCGTTGCCAAAACAGGCCTCACAAATCCAAAAGTAATCCCACCGGACAATGGTCACTGCCCATTACGTCTGTATAAATCAAACTGTCTTTGATCTTATCCTGCCAGCGGTTGGACACCAGCCAGTAGTCGATCCTCCACCCCGCATTCTTTTCCCGGGCGCGGAAACGATACGACCACCAGGAATAGATTCCCTCTTTATCCGGGTACAGGTAGCGGAAGGAATCGGTAAAGCCGGCCTGCAGCAGCTCTGTCATCTTGGCCCGCTCTTCATCGGTAAAGCCGGCGTTATTACGGTTAGTCTTCCAGTTTTTCAAATCGATGTTTTCGTGAGCTACATTCAAATCCCCGCAGATCAGCACCGGTTTTTTGGCATCCAGTCCCACCAGATACCCGCGAAACGCGTCTTCCCAGACCTGCCGGTACTCCAGCCGTTCCAATTCCTGCTTGGAGTTGGGCGTATAGACATTCACCAGATACAGCTCCGGGAATTCACAGGTAATGATTCGACCTTCCCGGTCGTGTTCTTCAATGCCCATGCCGTAGGTGACGTTCAGCGGCTCTTTTTTAGTAAAGACCGCCGTGCCGGAATAGCCTTTTTTCTCGGCGCTGTTCCAGTATTCAAAATAGCCGGGGAAATCGAATTCCGCCTGTTCCCGCAGCATTTTCGTTTCCTGTACGCAGAAAATATCAGCGTCCGCCTGTTGTAAAAATACATCAAACCCTTTATTCATACAGGCGCGCAGCCCGTTCACATTCCAGGAAATCAGTTTCATTATGTATCCTTTCCGGTTTACACCACCTGAAAAATATAAAACTTTAAATAATTTGTTTCCGGCACGTTCCATAAAATAGGATGATCCGGGGCCTGTTGGCTGCATTCGATCTGACGCAGGGAAACCTGCGCTTCCCGGGCCGCGTCCCGCAGCATTTCTTCAAACAGTTCCGAACGCATAAAGTGGGAACAGCTGCAGGTTGCCAGATAGCCTCCCCGGGGCAAAAGCCTCATGGCCTTTTTGTTAATATCCTTATAACCGCCGATGGCATTCTGCACCGTTTTGCGGCTTTTGGTAAAAGCGGGCGGATCCAGGATAATAAAATCATAGGGATGAGTATGCGCCGCTTCCAGTTCATCCAATAAAGCAAATACATCTGCCTGACGCACTTCCAGCCGGTCTGCCACACCGTTTTTCACCGCATTGAGCCCCGTCATACGGCAGGCTTCGGCGCTGACATCCACCGCTGTCACCCGTTTCGCGCCGCCTTTTGCCGCATTCAAGGCAAAACTGCCCGTATGGGTAAAACAGTCCAAAACAGTATGCCCCTGTGCGATTCGCGCCACCCGTCGTCGATTGTATTTCTGATCCAGAAAGAACCCTGTTTTTTGGCCGTTTTCTACATCCACGTCATATTGGATCCCGTTTTCGCAAATCGTGGTAAGCGGGCTGCCGGGCAACGCTTCACCAGGCAAAGCATACCAGCCTTTCCCCTGTTCCATGCCCTCCAACTGCCGGATCTTCACATCATTGCGTTCACACACACCGGCGATCTTTTCGCCTTGTTCCCGCAGCAACCGCACCAAAAGCGGAAGCAGGATGTCTTTTCGTTTTTCAATGCCCAAAGAAAGGATCTGCGTCACTAAAAGATCGTTGTAACGATCTACCGTCCAGCCGGGGAACTGATCCGCTTCCCCAAAAATCAGCCGGCAGCACTGAAAATCCTCACCGGGCATCACGGTACGGCGATAGTCCAGCGCATAGCGCAGCCGCCGCTTCCAGAAGACCTCGTCAAAAGCATCATTGGCATTGGTGCTGAGCAAACGCACCCGTATCTTACTGTGATCGTTGACAAAACCGGTACCAATATATTTGCCTTTGGGACTGCGCACATCTACCAGGTCCCCATTTTCATAAGACCCTTCGCTGCGGGTCACCTCTTCCCCATAAACCCAGGGATGCCCTTCCCGGGCCGCACGCTCCCCTTTTTTCGTAATATAAAATGTAGGATAATTTCGCATCATCACTTTATCTCCCGCTTTTAAAAATACCACCGGAATTCTGTGGTATAATAGTTAATTATATCATATATGGCAAGAGGAAAGCAGCCTGTCTAAAATTGTAATATAAAAGAAAAGAGCTGTATATACAAAAGCAATGTCAGGGAAATTTAACAAAGGAAAAGTGACTAAGAAAAAAGCCTGTGAGAGAACGGCCTTATAAAAACGCCAACATATATAGAAAGGTAACATAAAATGAGATATAACCAGGTCATAGCGGGGCAATTTATCGACCGCCCCAATCGTTTCATCGCCCATGTTAAAATAAACGGAACCGCAGAAGTCTGTCATGTAAAAAACACCGGTCGCTGCCGTGAGTTACTAGTACCCGGCTGTACTGTGTATTGCGCAAAAAGCGACAACCCTAACCGTAAGACCTTATTTGATCTGATCGCGGTTGAAAAAATTTGCCCAGGAGAACAGAATAAAACGTTGCTGATCAATATGGATTCCCAGGCACCGAATGCTGCCGCCAAAGAATGGCTGGAAACAAAAACGCTCTTCTCCGGTCTAACCTATCTGAAAGCGGAATATAAGCATGGCAGAAGCCGCTTTGATTTTTATCTGGAGGAGGGACCGCGCAAGATTTTTTTGGAGGTCAAAGGGGTCACATTAGAAGAAAATGGTGTTGCGGCTTTTCCTGACGCGCCGACAGAACGGGGAATCAGGCACCTGCACGAACTAGCCCATAGTGTCTCCGAGGGATATGCAGCCTATGTGCTTTTTGTGGTGCAGATGGAAGACGCAGAGTACTTCACGCCCAACAGAAAAACGCATCCTGCCTTTGCCGAGGCGCTATTCGCAGCGCAGCAGGCAGGTGTGCATCTCCTTGCGTATACCTGTAAAGTGACCCCGGACTCTATGGTGATCCATAAGCCCCTGCCCATCCATTTATAATTAATTCTGCGTTTGACAAGGCTTCTGTTCTTTCAGTGGCAACAGATTCCATGTAATACAACAGTTTTATGTCTCCTGTGGCAGAAAAGCGTTGCGACCATTTAGTTGAGCCGCTCTTTTGCAACGGTCGCCGCATAATGCAGCAGGATATTTCAAATACCGTCACGTCTAATCGCCAAATCGAGTAAAGAAGAACTGCCCGAGCCGTATTTCCGTAAGGAAATGGTGATCGGGCAGTTTTTTGTGTGTCACAGCATGAATTTTCAGGCTTCTTCCATACGGAATAATATTCCGTCCCCGTGCTCCTGCCAAAACGGCAGTAAGTGTTTTGCCAACAACGTTTTGATCAGCTCTTGCGAGACCGGTTCGGCAATTCCCTGAAACACAAGGTTAAAGCGATCGATGCAGAGCTGCAGGGCGGCCGTGTTCACTACTCTTCCCATGGTGGTTTCATCCAAATGAAGAGGCAAGTAGCCACTTTCCTGCATGGCTTTTGCCGCAGCTTCGGCTTCGATACGTTGGGTCAGCTGATCTGCAACATGCTGTGCCAAAAGCTGCTCGGTAAGATGCGACACACCGTTTGACAATGCAGTGAAGCGCTGCGCCATGTCCTCTTTTTCGGCAGCGGTCAGAGCGGCAAATACAGTCGGTCTTTTTTCCGCTTGCACCCTTTGTTTCTCAGGCATCAAAGCGGCTGATTCCGCGTCCCCCACTGCCAGCATTTGCCTTAAACCGGACAATTCTTCCTGCACATAGCCATAAAGAGCCAGAGAACCGATGGGAACAGCAAAGCCAATGATTTTGATCTGCTGCGGTTCCAGCATCGTCTCCGAAAACTTCCGGACCTGCTCTGCAATAGGCGCTATCGCCGCTTTATCTTTTTCCTGTCGTAAAAAATCCTGTAAATACCCGCCGCGGCTTAGTTCCCCCACAGCATTTTTAATGTATTCTTCCGCCTGATGCACCGTATTTCCCCCTGACCTGATCTTCGGTTTGGTTCCGTCTTGTTTTCCTGCCATCTCAGGAACCCGTTATTTCCTTTTGCTCCGCACTTTATTCTTTATTCAACAAGGTATGGTATTTCTCAATTTCCACTTTATATACATCGTTGCCTTCGATATCGATCCCTACAATGGCGGGGAAATCCACTACCTGATAGCAACGAATCGCTTCGGGCCCCAGGTCTTCGTAGGCAATCATCTCTTCGCTCCGGATCGACTGGGAAATTACGGCAGCAGCGCCTCCCACAGCCACAAAGTAAATCGCATGACCTTTTTTGCAGGCTTCCACCACGGCATTATTACGGAACCCTTTGCCAATCATACCTTTCATGCCCTGCTCTACCATCGCAGGGGTATATTTATCCATGCGCCCGCTGGTAGTAGGACCGGCACTGCCAACCACTTCACCCGGTTTAGCAGGGGTCGGTCCCACATAGTAAATTACCTGATCTTTAATGTCAAAAGGCAGGCCCTCGCCTCGTTCCAGCGCTTCATACATCCGTTTATGCGCTGCGTCACGAGCGGTATAAATAGGCCCGGTAATGCGCACAAAATCACCTGCGTGCAGATTTTTTACTGTTTCTTCTGTCAACGGCGTAGTAATATTCTTAATCTGATCCATACGTTTCGCCTCCCCTCAAATCGTCGCTTCCGAACGACGGGCTGCATGGCAATTAAAGATAATCGCGCAGGGCAAACCGCCGATATGGGTAGGAGCGTACTCGACATTCACAGCAATCGCTGTAGTTTTACCGCCTAACCCGGCAGGACCGACGCCGGTTTTATTGACTAATTCCAGCAATTGATCCTCTAATTCCGCATAACGCGGATTGGCATTGTGTTCGCCGATTGGACGTACCAACGCATATTTCGCCAGTTCCGCGGCTAATTCCGCATTGCCGCCGATCCCGACGCCCACCGTAACGGGAGGACAGGGATTCGGGCCTGCGTCCTGCACCGCTTCCTGCACAAAATTGAGCACGCCTTCCAGTCCGTCAGCCGGTTTCAGCATCCGGAGACGGGACATGTTTTCACTGCCGCAGCCCTTGGGCAACACAATAAGATGGACCTTATCACCGGGAACAATACGGCAATGGATGATCGCCGGTGTGTTATCCTGGGTGTTTTTGCGCACAAACAGCGGATCATCCACGGAAGATTTCCGCAGATACCCGTCAATATAGCCTTTTGCTACACCGTCATTGATGGCTTTCCATAAATCGCCGCCGGTAAAATGTACCTCCTGCCCTACATCGATGTACACTACCGTTAAACCGGTATCCTGGCACAGGGGCACTTGTTTTTTATGCGACAGCCTGGCATTGTCAATGATGGTATCCAATACCCGACAGCCTAACGGCGATATCTCGCTTTGGCGTGCTTCTTCCAATTTTTGCAGCACGCCGGCCGGCAGATTATTGCAGGAATCGATACAGCACGCTGCAACTGCTTCCGTAATTTGTTTTACATCTATTTCCCTCATCTGATGTTTCCTCCTGCGAATACACGCCGAGCCGGAAACCCGTAGACTTCCGGCTTGGTTGGTGCTCGTTTACGATCTATTCATTTTTTATTATTTATTTGTTTTTGCAGGCTTTATTTTACTTTCGCAGCCGCTTCATCGATCCGTTTATTACGCGCTAACCGTTCGGCTGTTTTTTTGCGTACATCTTCCGGATCCACCTGAACGCGGGCCACACCGGTTTCCATGGCCGCTTTCGCTACCGCCGCCGCAACAGCAGGAGCTACCCGCGGATCAAAGGCTGCCGGAATAACATAGTCTTCCCGCAGATCCTTATCTTCAATCAGGTCGGAGATCGCATAGACTGCCGCAATCTTCATGGCTTCGTTGATTTCTTTGGCCCGTACATCGATGGCGCCGCGGAAGACGCCGGGGAAGACGATGACATTGTTCACCTGGTTAGGGCTGTCGCTGCGCCCGGTTCCGGCAACCCTGGCGCCGGCAGTTTTCGCCACATCATACATCACTTCCGGTACAGGATTCGCTAAACCAAAGACGATGGCATCTTTCGCCATGCTTTTAATAATTTCCGGGGTAAATACGCCGGGAGCTGAAACACCGATCAGCACATCTGCGCCCCTGGCAATATCAGCCAGCGTCCCTTGTTCCTTATTTTTATTCGTTGTATGAGACAGAGCTTCCTGCACACGATCCAAGGGCCGGCCATGATTATCGCAGCCTTCGCATAATACGCCGTGATGGAGCATCATAATCACGTTTTCCGCGCCCATGTTCACCAACAGGCGGCCAATCGCCGTACCCGCGGCGCCACAGCCGTTCACTACGATTTTAGCAGTCTTAAGTTCTTTTTTCACTAAACGCAGTGCGCCTAATACTGCCGAAAGACAGGCAATAGCGGTACCATGCTGATCATCATGGAATACGGGGATCTCCAGTTCCTTTTTCAGACGATCTTCAATGTCATAGCATTTCGGCGACTGGATATCTTCCAGGTTAATACCGGAGTAGTTAGGCTGCAGCGCTTTCACGATGGTAATAAATTTCTCCGCATCCGTTTCGTCAATACATACGGGCACCGCATCCACATCGCCAAAGCCCTTAAACAAGACGGCCTTGCCTTCCATAACAGGCATCGCAGCCCGAGGGCCGATGTTGCCCAGACCCAACACACGGGTCCCATCCGTGCAGATTGCCACCATATTGCCGCGGCAGGTATATTCAAAAGACAGCTCCGGGTTTACTTTAATATCTTTACAAGGTTCCGCCACACCGGGAGTATAGGCAAGCGCCAGATCATGCCCATCCTTTAACGCCACCTTACTGTGGACCTCCAGTTTCCCATTATTGTCCAAATGAAGTTTTAACGCCTCGTCACGCAAAGTCATACCAACGCCTCCTTAAATTTTGATCACTTACGGTTCCTGACCCAGTAGCCTATTCTATTTTATACTATTAGTATATACTAATATTTTACTTGATAACGCTGGTTTTTACAATATCCAAACGCTGAATTTTTTATGGCACCAGACAAGAAAAAAGGCGATGGGAAAGCCTCCGGTAAGGCCGCCATCGTCTTTCTAATTATACAGTTCGCGCTCTTTGAAAAAGGTATTGCTGCGTCCGGCTTTTCACCGCACTTATTGTATCATACGGGGATAAATTCCACCTGCGGCGCTTCTCCCTGTTGCAACGTCAGGACCGCAAAGCTTGCCTTGCTTCCTTCTCTGGGACGAAAGGGACTGCCCGGGTTGATCAGCCACACGCCATTGCTCTGTTCAAAGACCGGCACATGGATATGACCGAAGATTACAATATTCTGTTCCAGCTTTTTTCCCCACCAGCCCAGTTCCTTTATGGAACGCATTTCGTTCATGTAAAGATGGCCGTGCGTCAACCACAGTTTATAGCCTTCTTCTTCCAGAAAAATATCCGGTTTCGCCGTAACCGAGCCGCGCATCACATCACAATTCCCGGCTACAGAATATACAGGCGCCTGTACCATCTCTTGAAAATATTCGCCATCGATCCCATAATCGCCGCCGTGCAGCCAATATTTGACAGGCGGGGCCTTTAAGGCTACTTTCCGCATGGCAGGCAGGCTACCGTGGGTGTCACTTAAAATACCGATTCTCATAATTTGTCCGATTTCTCATAAACCCTGTCGCTTCTCATAACTTGTTCCGCAACCTATAAGCAGTATGCGGATGCATCATTTTTCCTGCAACTCAGCAGTCGTTCAGCGAATCTTTTTCCAGTTCGCAACCAGTTTTTTTACCGCTTTCCCCCGATGACTGATCTTGTTCTTTTCCTCCGCCGTCGCCTCCCCCAATCCCTTATGAAGCTCGGTGGACCAAAACAAAGGATCGTAGCCAAACCCGTTTTCTCCCATAGGTTCATGCAACAGCATCCCTTCGCAGGTTCCATCTGATTCGGCTATAATACGGCCTTCCGGATCCGATAGCGCCAAAGCGCAGCGGAAACGGCAGACACGGGAGACCTGAAATTTCATCTGCTGCAAAAGCAGCGCGTTGTTTTCAGCATCGGTCGCTTCTTCCCCGGCAAATCTGGCGCTATGCACCCCGGGGGCCCCGTCCAGGGCTTTTACTTCCAGACCGCTGTCATCGGCTAAACAATATTCATGCAGATTTTTAGCATAATAACCGGCCTTCAATTTCGCATTGGCAGCAAACGTCCGCCCTGTTTCATTGGGCGCCACCATTTGCGGATAGTCTGCCAGACACTTAAGTGTGACCGGCACGTCTTTAAACATCTCTTTGATCTCTTCCAACTTGCCCGGATTGGAAGTCGCTATGACCAGTGTTTCCATGAATACACCCCTTTAACTACAGCTTTTTGCAACTACAGCTTTAGCCAATTTTTGAATGATCCCGCAGCATTTTGCTCACAGGCATCACACGCTTTTTCGTACTTTCTTCACGCTTTTTATGCTTTTGCGTGTCTTTTTATGTTTTTACATGCTTTTTTCTATGGTTACTTTTATTGTAAAATCAGAGCCTGCAGTTCTTCCCGGGTCAGTAGGATATTCTCTTTATTGTGGAACAATGCCATACGCCCTCTGCGCTCCACATATAAGGCGATTTCCACATCCGGCAGCCCCAGAACTGCGTCTTTGGCAGTCTTTTTCCCATTGCGGGGCGTCACTTCCAACGTTATGGTCAAATGACCCGCTTCGCCGGGCGCGACCAGACGCGCTTCAAAGTAGTCGTCGGTCCGGGGCGCGGCAGGATGGTTCACCCTACCCCGCATCAGAGCGCCTTCATATTGTTCGTCCGGCAAGTAGATACGCACGAAAGCGTCCAGAAAAATACCTTCGTCACCGCTTTTGTTTTTATAAGGCACCTCAATGCTGAAAGTACATTTTTCCTCCGTCAGAGAAAGTAATTTAGCCGCTGTTCTCTTTTCCCTGAAAAAGGCCAGTTTCTTGTCTGAGGCTGCATGAGACGAGATCAGACGCAGCGTAAATAAAACGACCAGTACCGCGAGTACCAGTAGTATCCCTGCTACAACCATTCTATTTTCCTCCGCTTATTGCGCTTTATGATAGTTTTTAATAATGCAGATCGGGGTTTTTTGGCTGCCATTGCCGAACGGATTATTAATCAGGATCTGCGCTATTTTATCCGGATCCACGCCGTCGGTCCACCCAATGACCGCCGCCCGTTTCAGGTCATTGACATCGGCAATTACCGCGCCGTAAACACCGCAGGCTTCCTGCAGCGTTTTCACCACGTTGAACGGATCTTTCGGGCCGTAGACAATATGTTTGTCATAAGGCGGCATCGTACCGGTCACATCATCGATCAGCCGTGCCTGATAGCCCGCCATCTGGTAAAATACACCTTTTTTCCCCAGTAATTTGGTAAAAGCCCCCACAATAAAGGCCCACAATACTTTCGCATTGCTTTCCGTGTCGATCAGGGCCTGCATGCAATACCAGCCGCTGATACTGCCATAGGAAGGGAAAAAATGACATAATACCTTGGCCAGGAACCCCGGCTTGAACTCTTCACAGCGTTTCGCCATGCCCTGAGTGATCGCCACCACGCTTTCCGCCGTGCAGACCACATCATCCGGGCCAAATTTTCCTTTGCCGTATTCTTTTACCGCTTCCACGATATCATCCCTTGAGGTGAGGATGCGTGTAGGAACCGGAACAATTTCATACTCCATGAATGACACTCCTGTTTTTTCTTTTCCTGTTTTTCTTTTCCTGTTTTTCTTTTCCTGTTTTTCTTTTCCTGCTATGCGGTTTCCCTGTTTTCTTCTTTATCCCGTTTCTCTGTTCTGTCTGTTTATCTGCTTTCCCTGCTTATCCGGGTGGCCTGTTTCTCTGTTTTCGCTTCTGCCAGATAGGCTTGATTTATTTTGTCAAACCACTCCGGCGCAAGCCGAATAATTTTACCGTCTTTATCCGCAAATACATTGGTGGTAGTTCCTTCTACCAATACCTTCCCATCCTGCACATTGATCACCTTGTAAGAAAATACCATCTTAGCCCGATTAAACTCGGCCATAGTGGTCTGCACTTCATATTCGTCATCAAAATGCGCCGAACGTTTATATTTTATGTTGATTTCCCGCATGGGGAAAAGTACACCCCGGCTCATCAGTTCATTTAAGTCCACGCCGCAGGCCCGTAAATAGGCCACACGCCCCATTTCCAACCAGGGCAGGTAACGGCCGTGATACACAACAGCCATCAAATCTGTCTCTTCAAAACGAACCCGATTCCTTATCGCAATCATACATACCTCCTGCAAACGTACATTTAATTATAACAAAACTAAGGGAAAATTACCAGTCTGACCGACTCCCCGGACCTAAACGCAAAGAAACGCCTGCCTTTTAAGCAGGCGTTTGTTCTTATGGTTTACACTTCAACAGCATCCAGCACATCCACCACAGTTAATTGATTTCCCACAATTTTAAATTTGATTTCTTTACCGGCAAACCCGAATCCGTAGATACGCTGCGGGTCCTTCTGATAGTGGGGGGCAGGATTTTCCGCCAGGACCGCTAACAGGGTCTGTCGTTTATTTTCCGGTATCTGCGCTAAGAGTGATGCCGGAAAATCCACATCGACCCGCAAATATTGTACGCGGCCGGCAAAGCCGTCCCTGGCTTCCGGATGAGAATCCACATAAGCCAGATAAGGCTTGATGTCCAGGATCGGCGTGCCGTCCATCAGGTCCGCCCCCGATACATAAATTACCGGACCCTCCGGTGTTTCCGTCTCTATTTTTTCAATTTTCACGGAAGAAAGACCGATGCTGTTGGGACGGAAGGGCGAGCGGCTGGCGAAAACACCGACTCTTTCGTTGCCCCCCAGACGGGGTGGACGGACAGTGGCCGCCCAATAATCTTCCGGCACTTCTGAAAAGCGCCAGAGCAGCCACAAATGAGAATATTCCTCCAGACCGCGCACTGCTTCAGCCTGCGCAAATTCTCCTGTCAACACGATTTTAGCCCGCAGATTCGGAATCAGCCCGCTTTGCCGCGGCACACCAAACTTCGTGGGGAAATCCGTACGAATGTGTCCGATAGCTTTTACAGTAAACCGGTCTTGCGACATATAGGTTCCCCCTTTTCCGTGTGTCTACTCGGGTTCATTTTCTTCCGGTGTCTGCTTCGAGAAATTACATCTATCGGTAACTATCCTGTAAGCAGTTTATCAATGATTTCTGTGTATTATCTGTAATTTTGCGTCAGGCAACAGTTATCATAAAGGAAGCGTCGTTAAAAGCCCCTTTTACACTGTGAAACAGCGTATTGAACCACTGCCCTAACCCGTTCCAGCCTTCGCCAATCGCCTGTCCCATGCTGTGGAACAGATCGCCCAGCCAATGTCCTGCGCTTTGTATGCCCGAGCTGATGGAATGTCCCAGGCTGGAAAATGCGTTGCCGATCGCTTTACCCCAGGAACTCAGCGTATCGCCTACGCTATGACCGAAAGACACAGCCCCGTCTTTGGCCTTGCCCATGGCTTTGGCCGCTTCTTCCGTCAATTTGACGTCACTTTCTTTGTCCATGCTGTCCAATGCTTTTTGCACATCCTGGATATTCAGCACGGATGCCACCGTACCGCCGATAAAGCTTTCAAATTCGGTGATGATTCGCACCTTCAGCTTTTCATCCATGGTGGCGTTCAAAGAATCCCCTAATTTGCTGCCGATCTTTTCGCCCAGATAGGCGCCCAGCAAGGCCCCATTAATGGTAATTGCGCCCAGGCTGAGACCGCCGGTAGCGCCTTCCAGGGCGCCACCGGCTGCCGTGCCTGCCGCCGTACCGGCAATGAAGCCGATCTGTTTGTAATCAAAGCCGGCTAACATTCCTATAACAGAAGCCATGGCCGTATCCGTCAGTTTGGCTACGCCCTCTTTCCCACTGATCAGTCCCTTTTTTACTTTTAAGACGGTTTTGGCTTCTTCCACCGCATTGATCGCTATCATGGTCAGCTGCCGGGGTCCGGCCTGATTCAAAATGCCGACTTGACCATTATCTTCCGCGATAACCAAACCCACAGCCACAGCGGTCTTGATGCCGTTATCCTGATCCGCTTCCAGTTTATCCCGCAGCCCTTGCGCTTCTTTCTCACTGAGCGCCTGTCCCCGCCAGTTCTTTCCGGCAATGGTAAAGCCCGCATTACGGCCGTTGCCGGTGATCTTCGGCGTATCGCCGGTCAATTCGATGGCTTTTGTAATATATTGCTTAAAACGACCGTCTAACCAGCTTTTTTTGCTCTCACCCTGTTGAACAGCCTGTTCCAACGATTTTTTCTGTTCATCGGTAGCCTTCAGCGTAGCCTGGATTTCTTCCGCGATTTCCGCGATACGACCCTGCGATGCATTGTGCATTTTTTCCTGCATCAGCTTTTGCGACCAATCCCGGTCTGTTAACACAGTATCCTTTTCCGCATAGCTGATCAACGCATCGGAAACAGCTTTTTGCAGCCGCGTAGCATCCTGCGCTGTCAAAACATCTTCCAAAGAATTGATCGTTTTCCGTTCCGGCAAAGAAGTCAGATTTAAGGAACCGTTATCTTTCGCCGCCTTATCTTCGGCCGGCTCTTTCTCCGCAAAAACAACGCCCGCGCAAAACAGACACAGGGTCATGACCAATGCAAATATTCTTTTCATCAGACACCCCTCCTTGTAGTTTTACTTCCTACAGGTTTACTTTATGTAGAGCAATTATCCTTTATTTCTCATGCGATTTTATCTTACTACGTTTTTCCATGATGTGTCAAAACAACGGAAATAATTTGATAAGTTCAAGATTTCCCCTCATATGCTTTCCCATTCCGCTAATTTGAATTACAAGATTTTATATCTTTATATTAAACTTTTCAATTTAAATTTATTTTTCCATGGAATATCAAGATTATTAATTTTTTACTTGATGACTTTCTTCTTTAAAATTAGCACCTGTGTCATTTTTATACGCTTCTTACCTCTTGAACGTTAAAAAATATCTCTCTTGCTTCTGATGTTCCATAAGAACTTCTCTGATTAAACAAAACACAAAACCGACATTCAATACAATATCGAGTGTCGGTTTTTTACTTATTACTTTCAGTTTTATAAGGCTTACCACTCGTCGGCAGTTTACGCCTGTGTTGGGTATCTACATTGTACTATAATTTTATTTTGGCGGAGCGGGTGGGATTCGAACCCACGTGCCGCGGACGGCTAACGGATTTCGAGTCCGCCTCGTTATGACCACTTCGATACCGCTCCATGATTCTTTAAATCGGGATTTATTATATCATAATTTGGGTGAATTTGACCAGCAAAATTTTCTATATTAAATGAATCTCTTTCGCAATTCACCGTTGGAAGAAATTCCCACGACAAAATGCAATCTGTTATCTTTTCTACCGCACTTCATGCCGTGGTTACCACGTGCTCAGTCTCTTCGTTTGGCAAAAAACTCTTTTACCACCGCAGCGCAGCGATCTTCTAAGATGCCGCCGATCACCTGAGGCTGATGGTTCAACGAGGGATGGGACAACACATTGAAAAGCGATTCCACCGCCCCGGCCCGATTATCCCGACAACCGAAGACTACCGTATCCACCCGGCTGTTGAAAATCGCCCCGGCGCACATGGGACAAGGCTCCACCGTCACATACAATGTACAACCTGTCAGGCGCCAGTTTTGCAAGGCCCTGCACGCCTCACGGATGGCAATGACTTCCGCATGAGCCGTAGCGTCCCGCCACTGCTCCCGCATATTATAGGCACGAGCCAGTACCAGTCCGTCTTTGATGATCACGGCCCCGACAGGGACTTCTCCCTGCGCCGCCGCTTTTTCAGCTTCCTGCAACGCCTTTTCCATATAAGCTTCATGGGATAATTCAGTCATTTTCTTCCAAGGCCTCCTGTTCTTCCAGCAAGGCTTCCCAGTGTTCCGTCAGTTCGTCCAATTTTGCTTCATACACCGCCCGCTCTTCTGCCAGAGCCTGACTTTTCGCAAAATCCTGCTGATTTTCCGGCATGGCGATCCTTACATCTACATAGGCCAGCAAGGCGTCCTGCTCACGGATTTTCATTTCCACCCCGTCAATCAGTTCCGCCAACTGGACCGGGCTATGGGTCCTGGTTGCTTTTTTCCTGCTCTCCACCTCTGTTACTGCCTGATCAGTTGCTTTTTCTCCATCACTCGTCTCAAGATCTGCAGCAGGCGCAACAGTTTTTTCTGTTTTCCCTGTTTTTGCGATGGTGCTGTCTATTGCCGGACAAAATTTTGCTTTTTGCTCCAGATAATACTCGTAATTTCCTTTATAGTCCCGGACCTTTTGTTCTTCGATTTCCCAGATACGGTCCGTCACTTCGTTGATTAAATAACGATCATGGCTTACGACCAGCACGGTGCCGTCGAAGATTTCCAGAGCGGCTTCCACGGTTTCTTTAGCCAGAATATCCAAATGGTTGGTCGGTTCGTCTAAAATAAGAAGGTTCGCTCCGTCCAGCACCAGCTTTAATAAAACCAAACGGGCTTTTTGACCACCGGAAAGAGTGCCGATTTCTTTGAACACCTCTTCCCCGCGAAACAGCATACCGCCTAAAAGAGAACGGGTCTGCCCGTCCGTCAGACCATATTCGATCTGTAAACTGTCCATCAACGTCTGTTGGGGATCCAATCTCTCGTAACTCTGGGAAAAGTAACCTATTTTAACCCGATTGCCCACTTTGACCTGTCCGGACAGCGCCGGAATTTCCCCCAGTATGGTACGCAGTAAAGTAGTCTTTCCAGTACCGTTAGCGCCGATCAGTCCCACTTTTTCACCTCGACGCAGCACCAAATTCACACCCTGTACCAGAAGTTTGGAAGGGTAGCCTACATTTAATTGTTCCAGAACCAGAACGCGTTCCGCCGACTCGGGAGCTGGAGGCAGGCGCAGAGAAAAAGACTCCTGCTCCACCGGCGCTTCCAACCGTTCCAGGCGGTCCAAACGCGACTGGCGGCCCCGGGCCATTTTACTTTTGATACCCGCCTTGAAACGACGGATATAGGCATCCTGTTCCGCAATAAAATCCTGTTGTGCTGCGTAAGCTGCTTTTTCCGTTTGCGTCTGAATTTCTTTTTGTACCAGATATTTGGAATAATTGCCGGGAAAAGACCGTAATTTTCCCCCTTCCATCTCCAGGATGCGGGTTGCCACATGATCCAGAAAGACCCGATCGTGGCTGATCACGACTACGCCGCCCTTAAAATCGCGCAGATACTGCTCCAGCCATTCCATCATGCGAATATCCAGGTGATTGGTCGGTTCGTCCAGCAGCATAAATTCCGGTGAAGAGACCAACGCCGCCGCTAACAGAAGGCGTGTTTTCTGACCGCCGGAAAGCGTTTGCGCCGGTTGCTGCCACATGGCTTCCGGAAAAGCCAGCCCGAACAGCACCATTTTAAGTTTTGCTTCGTATTGATATCCTTCCAGGTATTCATACCGCTGTGTCGCCCGACTGTAGCTTTCTAAAATTGCCGGGTCGTTATCCCCCAGAGCCTTTTCCAGATCCGTTAATTTCTGTCTGAGAGCCAGAATTTCAGGATTGGCCTCCAGCATAAATTCCCAGACCGAACCCGCACCGATCCGATCAAATCCCTGCTCTACGTAACCGATCTGTAGCCCTGCCGCAAAAGAAACAGTGCCTCGGTCCGCATATTCCGGATCCAGGAGGCACTTCACCAGCGTGGATTTACCGCTGCCATTGACACCTACCAAACCAATTTTTTCTCCTTTGGCGACCATGAAACTCACATCATGAAAAATTTCGTGAGCGCCAAAGGCTTTTGCTAACTTATCTACCACTAATTGCATGAGTCTTGTTCCACCACTTACCTGTCTTATATTATATTCCTTACTGTTATTGCGTTATAACCTCTCATATCCATACGGATGCGCTTTATGCCACTGCCAGGCACTGGCGATGATCTCCGAAGTATTGCTGTGCTTTGGCTGCCAGCCCAACACCTTTTTACATTTAGCGCTGGATGCGATGAGTACCGCCGGATCCCCGGCTCTTCTTGTTTCTTCTTCCACCCGAAAATCGATGCCGGTCACTTTTTTAGCTTCCTCAATGATCTCACGGACACTGAAGCCGGCCTCGCTGCCCAGATTAAACACATCACTCCGGCCGCCCCGGAGCAGATACTGCAACGCCAGCACATGCGCATCAGCCAAATCCACTACATGAATATAATCCCGCAGGCAGGTCCCGTCCGGCGTCGGATAATCCGTGCCAAAAATAGAAATATGATCCCGCACACCCTGCGCTGTTTTTAAGATCAGAGGGATCAAATGGGTTTCCGGATTATGATCTTCTCCGATCACCCCATCCAACGAGGCGCCGGCGGCATTAAAATAACGCAGCGCCACATACTTCATGCCGTATGCCATAGTAAAGTCCTTCAGCATGGTTTCGATCATCAGCTTGGTCCGCCCGTACACATTCGTAGGTACCGTAGGAAAATCTTCTTCGATCGGCGTTTTTTCCGGTTCGCCGTACACCGCCGCCGTAGAAGAAAACACCAGATTATCCACCCCTGCTTCATGCATGGCTACCAACAGATGCAAGGTGCCCGATACATTATTGTAATAATATTTCGCAGGGTCGGTCATGGATTCCCCCACCTGGGAAGAAGCCGCGAAATGAATGACGCCGTCAATTTCATATTCCCCCATGATATGCTTCAGAAACTGCACATCATGGATATCGCCGGTGATCAGCTGCACCTTGTCCGAAACTGCTTCCGGATGTCCGGTGGAAAAATTATCATATACGATAGGTGTCAGATTCGCGGTCTCCACCAACGCGCGAACCGCATGGGAACCGATGTATCCGGCACCCCCTGTCACTAAAATATTCATGTAAGATTGCCATCCTCTCTTTACGTGTTGCACACACTGCAACGCCTTCAGAATTATCCTTCTTGCGCCACGATTCCTTTCAAATATTGCAGGAAACCGTCTTTCAGTTCCGCATCCCGCAGGGCATACTCCACGGTCGCCTCCAAAAAGCCCTCCTTATCCCCCACATCATAACGCCGACCGGCAAAATCATAGGCATACATAGGCTGAATCTTTCCTAAAGCCCGCAGACCGTCCGTAAGCTGGATCTCATTGCCGGCGCCCGGTTCCGTATGCTCCAGGATAGAGAAGATCTCCGGTGTAATGACATATCTGCCTAACACGGCATAATCAGAGGGAGCCTCTTCTACCGGAGGTTTTTCCACCATATCCGCTACGGCAAATAAACGGGGATCCTCGGTCCCCCGAACAGCTACGACTCCATAAGAAGACACCTTTTCATGGGGTACTTTTTGTACGCCCAATACCGAAGCGCCGGTTTTTTCATACACGGACATCAACTGACGCAAGGCAGGCTGCTCCGGATTATAAACCACGTCATCCCCCAACATCACGGCAAACGGTTCATTACCAATGAACTGTTTCGCGCATAAAATCGCATGCCCCAAACCGCGAGGCTCTTTTTGCCGAATATAGTGGACCCGGATATCAGAAATGGAACGAACCATGCGTAAAAGTTCATCTTTCTTCTTTTCTTCCAGGTTAAGCTCCAGTTCGATACTGCGGTCAAAGTGATCTTCAATGGCCCGTTTGCTCCGTCCCGTAATGATCAGAATATCTTCAATGCCACTGGCCAACGCTTCTTCTACAATGTATTGAATCGTAGGCTTATCTACGATAGGCAGCATTTCTTTCGGTGTAGCCTTCGTCGCCGGTAAAAAGCGGGTCCCCAGTCCTGCTGCCGGAATCACCGCACGGGTAATTTTCTTAAAATTTGTACTCAAGCCGGGTTACCTCCAATCAGTTGTAATAACTCTTCTGTCTTTTCTTTCAGCAACGCCCTGTCGCCGCGGGTCTCTACATTTAACCGGATCACCGGCTCTGTATTCGAGGCACGCAGATTAAAACGCCAATCAGAAAAAGCTATGCTCAATCCATCCAGCGTATCGAAGGAACCGTTGCTGTATTTTTCTTGCAACACCGCGAAGATCTGCGCTCCATTTTGTACTTCTCTGTTGATCTCCCCGCTGCACGGGAAGGCCTCTTCCATGCTTCCCACCAGTTCTGATAGCTGTTTACCGGCGGCGCAGACGATCCCCGTCACCAATAACGCGGTGATCATACCGCTGTCACAACAGGTAAAGGAACGGAAATAATGATGGCTGGACATTTCGCCGCCATAAATCACATCATTCTCCCGCATACACTGCTTCATAAAAGCATGGCCGCTCTTACAGCGTATTCCCTTGCCGCCATATTGTTTGATAATGGCTTCCGTATTCCAGATAAGGCGGGGATCATACATGATTTTACTACCGGGATATTTTTGCAGAAATTCCTTAGCCAACAGGCCCACCAGATAATACCCTTCCACAAAGTTTCCCTTTTCGTCGCAGAAAAAGCATCGGTCAAAATCTCCGTCCCAGGCAATACCCAGATCCGCTTTATGGCGTAACACCGCTTCCGAGGTGACCTTCCTGCATGCGTCCAGCATCGGGTTAGGAACGCCGTTAGGAAAGTTCCCGTTGGCTTCATAATTAATTTTTATCAGTTCAAAAGGCAGGCTGGCTTCCAGTTCATCCAAAACCGCGCCTGCGCCACCGTTGCCCGGATTGACTACGATACGCAAGGGGCGAAGTTCGCTTTGCTTTACATAACTCAGCAAATGTTCTACATAGGCTTTCATAATATTTTGCTGTGCCAATATGCCCCGGGCTTTACCGGCCACCAGATGATGGGGGAAATCTTCTCCTCTCACCATCTGTTCGATTTCCTGCAGCCCGGTGTCACCGCTTACCGGCCGGGCATCCCGGCGTACCAGTTTCATGCCGTTGTAAGAAGCCGGATTATGGCTGGCTGTGATCATGATACCACCGTCCGCATTAAGATAGGCCGTGGCAAAGTAGACCATCTCCGTGCCGCAGCAGCCTATATCGATCACATTGGCGCCCCCGTCCCGCAAGCCGTTACTTAATGCTTCGACCAGCCGGGGTCCGGTCAGACGGATATCACGCCCTACAACAACCGCTTCTGCGCCAAATAATGCGCAAAAAACTTTTCCTACCCGATAAGCCAGTTCCTCATTCACTTCTTCCGGATAAATACCCCGTAGATCGTATGCCTTAAAAGCTTTTGTATTCAGCATTCCTTCTTGCTCCTTGCCCTGATTCCTGCGTCACGATTTCTGCCACCGGAAACTATGGTTTGCGAAATTCGATTCTAAGTAAGTAGTATTCTACCAAAAAGCAAAAAGTCCTGCCACAACGACACCGATCCCCTTATTTTCTATCGGGTCAACTCCCTTTTATGCAGCCTTATCACGAAGTTTTGCTCTCCTGCATATTTTTATAAAGTTTTTGCTATACTCACTTATTAGCGGCTTTAGATAACAAAATCCCTTTTTCTTAAAAAATCCTCTGCAGCCTCTCCCAGAAACCAGCGGATTGCAGTAAAAAAATCAGGATAACGTCCATCCTGCCCGGGATCTAACAGTTCTTCCGCCAATTCGGACAAAATCAACGCCAACGGTCTTCCCTGCTGCAGCGAAGCATCCACCTGTTCTTGCAGCACATCGAGCACCGCTTTGCGCAGACGTTTTAAACGGGGTGCGTTCAAATTCAATTCCTTAATCGTCACTTTGGCCCGTTTTCGCAGTTTCCCTTCACATTGCGTTTCATCCACCTGCATTTCTCCGGAAAAAGGGTCGTACTTAAACAAGCGGATATTCCCCGGGATCTCCAGTGGATTGAGGATGCGTGTATCCAGAGATTTACAGCTTTTGGGCACGTCACAGCTGCGATCTTCCTTAGCCGCTGAATAGCGATATTTAGCATCTTCTACATAAGGGTGACTGCCCCCATGACAAGCTCCCAGCATATTATTCCAATCCAGGTGATAATTATGTTCTTGATTTTCAGTCCCTGTTTTGGGGTGAAAATGTTCCACCCGGAAATCATCCACCAAATCTTCGTTATCCGTAAGGCGAATACTGATCTCACAATAAGCACAGAGACCGTACTGATCTTTTATGAGCTGTTGTTTCACCTGCTTATAACCGTTTCTGTCCCGATGATGGAATTTATCCCAGGTATCATGAGGGTGACGCTGCGTATAGAAAAACAGACGCTCCGGTATCTCTGCATTTTTTCTTACTCGTTTCACAGAAGTCCCCTCACTTTTTCCTACGGAAACGCCGTAACCGGATATCCATATCCGCCCGAATCAGAGCGGGTTCCCGCCCTTTCGACCAAAGATCCAGCTTTTTCCGCAGGGCTAACGCCTCTTCCGAATCCCACTGATCGTCACATACCAACTGAAGATAGCGCTGCAAATCCTTGACGATAGGCACCGACAGGGGTCGGCTCTCCACCCGTTGGATATCGCGTAACAACTGGCTGCTTTCTGCCCCCAGGGCAAAGACCGGCTCCTCGATAGCAACGGCATCCCCTTTCCAACGCAAAATGCGGATAGATTCCGGCGGTACGCTGGTCAAGAGCTGAGGGCTGTGGGTGGTGACAATAAACTGCACCAGAGGAAAGGCTCTGGTCAGGTCGTTGATCACGGTTTGCTGCCAGGAAGGATGCAGATGCATATCCACCTCATCGATTAAAACTACCCCCGGCGTTTGCAACGCCACATTTTCTCCCAGATCCGGGTTCAGGCGGGCCATGCGATAGGCGATATCAGCCGCCATACTGATCACGCTCCGTGCTCCGTCGCTCATCGCCTCCAAAGGCAGTTCGCCTTTTTGCGGATGGCAGAGCAACAGGTTCTGTGCGGCAAAACTATATTTTAAGTCGGTCCAGCCCATACTGCCAATACATTCTATAATTGCTTTTCTCACTGCGTTAAGAATATCTCTGTACGGGTTTTTGTCAGGCAGTTTTTTTTCCGCGATAATGCGGTCATACTCCAGTTCGCTTTCCGATGCATAGCGGAACCACTGACCAAAAGTATTGTAAGAGCCGCTGGGCTCCAGACATTCCACATAGCCGCTGCTGCGAGACAAATCGATGGCTTTCCCCTTGAGCAGGGAACTGTCATTCCACATACGGGTTGTACCGTAGTAGCCCAATACCGGCAGAATAATTTTTTCATCTCCCGGCTGATTTAAGGATAATGCCAGACGCCTGCCATAATCGGACAGGACCTTCGCCCGGGCAGAGGATGTACGGCCTTTCAGGGTTTTCAGCTCTCTTTCCCAGGAAAACATTTTATTGGCATTGTTTACCCCTTCTGCTTCCAACGATACCGGCAGCAGATATTTCATCCTCTGTACGCCTAACTCTTTGCCTTCCGCCGGAACGTCCAACACCATACGCACATCATGAAACTGAAAATTGCGCACCTTGCTGCCCGGAAAAGCAGAAAGGAACGGAGCCATTGCCACTACCAAACCATCTAAAATCGCCGTCTTGCCTTTTCCGTTTTCCGCGACTATCACTGTGAGTCTTGGCTCAAAACGTATGGTAAAATCTTTATAACAACGAAAATTCCGGAGTCGTATTTTATTGATATACATAAGCCGCGCCCCTTGCCTCTCTTTGCAAAAAACCGGACAGGTTCCCCTGCCCGGCTATGCTTATTTATTTTTTAGGTTTATTTTCCTGTTCTTTGTTCTGCCCTTCATTAGGGTCTAATACCATAAATTGCAACATCGTGATTTTTCCCTTTACATTTTTAAACACGGCAATCATTTCCATTAAAGGAGCCTTTTCATATTTTGCGGCATAGCGCAGGATATTGCCGTCCTTGATCATTTGGAATACACGCAGGTCTTTTTCTACCAGTTTTCCCAGCTCTTTATCCATACTGGCGAACATATTCTTATACTGTTCTTCCGAAAAGTTTTTGGCCCATTCCGGGTCCATGTAGCCAACCACTTTTTTGTAGTCTTTACCGCTGAGGAACTGGTCCACGATCTTCGCTTCCGCATCCAGGTCGGCTCCGTCACTGGCAAAGCACATTGCCGAAAAACTCAGCATCATTGCCATCACCAGTAATAAAATTTTCTTCATCTTTTATACCTCCCGTGTCCTTCTATCTTCCTTTTGTTGTAGCTCAACCAGTCCTTTACACAAACTGCCTGCTATTTTACAATTTGTCTTTACAATATCTGTGTTCGGCCTGTCTACAAAAAATATTATACACTATAAATTTGACAAAAAAACGACATTTTGCCGAAAATTTCCCTTTCCCAGGTATTATGAGACTGATTGATTTCGCCGCAACCTGAAGGCAATTTAATCGGGAGGATCACAAAGCTTCCAGTTCCTCTTCCGGTATCTCTATTTCACCATGAAATACTTCCGTCGCCGGCCCCTGTAAGAAAATGTGATTGGATTCCGTTTCGTATGTAACTTTAAGCAATCCGCCTCTGGCCTGCACATTCAGCGGTTTATCCATTGCCCCGGCCTTATGCAAACGCATGCAGGCGTAGTTTACCGCACAGGCCCCTGTACCGCAGGCCAGGGTCTCGCCGCTGCCCCGTTCCCAGACGCGGAATTTGACCGTATTCTCGTCAATAATCTGAACAAATTCCGTATTGACGCCTTCCGGAAACAATTTATGGTGCTCAAACTGCGGTCCCAATACGGAAAGATCAAGGGCATCCACATCTTTTACAAAAACTACGAAATGAGGGTTGCCCATAGAAACTGCCGTACCATTATAATAAATTTTCTCTTTGTATGTTTTTTTATCGGTCCCGACAATCGTCGTTTCTTTTAACACAAGGGACTGATCCACAAAAATGTAGTGATCTGTAATCATGGGTATTTTTCTCGGACGAATCTCCGGTTCCCCCATGTCTACCCGGGCTTCAACTACTTTGTCATTTTCTATTGTCAGATCGATTTTTTTAATTCCTGCCAATGTTTCTATCATTACCGGATTTTTTTCGGTTAATTTATGATCGTAGACATATTTTGCCACGCAACGGATCCCGTTCCCGCACATTCTCCCTTCCGAGCCGTCCGCGTTAAACATGCGCATCTTAAAATCCGCTGTTTCTGACGGGCAAATTAAAATTAAACCATCACTGCCGATTCCAAAATGATATTTACTCACATAACGTGCTACGACAGCAGGATTGGACATTTCCCACTCCGTACAATTCACATACACGTAGTCATTCCCGCACCCGTGCATTTTAGTAAATTTAAATTTCATTCCGCCTTCCTCCACCCTTTGCATAGTAATTATTTTTCTGTAATCTTGCGAGCCGTTACGTTTACTATGCCTGATATTTATGTAATTATTATACCGTTTTTAAGCACAAACTACAAGGATAGAAGATTCGAGGATAAAAAAACCGCACTGTATATACAGTGCGGTTTCCTACCGGCAATAATCTATCCTCCCGGGCCGCTTCCAGCCAAGTACTTTCGACGCGTGAGAGCTTAACTACTGTGTTCGGGATGGGAACAGGTGGGTCCTCTCAGCCATCATCACCGGATCTCTGAATGGCGCTTTTGTGTCCCTGTGGCGTCAGTGTTACGGCTCATTCGCTCGATATACTCCGGTATTATCTCGCGTCATTCCCCTACACTTCCTAACAGGACCTACAAAATCCCTCATTCATACGTTTCTTGAAGGCTGCGCCTTCAAAACTTAACAGAAGAAACTACTAATCAACGAATCGCCTGTCTTACTTACCTTACCTCTTGCTTGCTTCTTTCGAAATCAAGCCCTCGACTGATTAGTACCGGTCCGCTCAATACATTACTATACTTACACTCCCGGCCTATCAACCTCGTCTTCTACAAGGAGTCTTACTAACTTATGTTATGAGAGATCTCATCTTAGGGTCGGTTTCACGCTTAGATGCTTTCAGCGTTTATCCTCTCCGGATGTAGCTACCCAACGATACGCCTGGCGGCATAATTGGTACACCATTGATCCGTCCACTCCGGTCCTCTCGTACTAGGAGCAGATCCCTGCAAATCTCTTACGCCCGCGATGGATAGGGACCGAACTGTCTCACGACGTTCTGAACCCAGCTCACGTACCACTTTAATGGGCGAACAGCCCAACCCTTGGGACCGACTTCAGCCCCAGGATGTGATGAGCCGACATCGAGGTGCCAAACCTCCCCGTCGATATGGACTCTTGGGAGAGATTAGCCTGTTATCCCCAGGGTAGCTTTTATCCGTTGAGCGATGGCCCTTCCACTTGGATGCCACCGGATCACTAAGCCCTACTTTCGTACCTGCTCGTCTTGTAAGACTCGCAGTCAAGCTCCCTTCTGCCTTTACGCTCTGCGCGCGATTTCCGGCCGCGCTGAGGGAACCTTTGGGCGCCTCCGTTACGCTTTCGGAGGCGACCGCCCCAGTCAAACTGCCCGCCTGACACGGTCCCGACACTCGTTATGTGTACGGTTAGAATTCCGATACCGCAAGGGTGGTATCCCAACGGCGGCTCCGTGAACACCAAAGCGCTCACTTCCGTGCCTCCCACCTATCCTGTGCGTGCCATATCAGAACCCAATGTCAAGTTACAGTAAAGCTCCATGGGGTCTTTCTGTCCAGTCGCGGGTAACCTGCATCTTCACAGGTATTTCAATTTCACCGGGTCCCTCGTTGAGACAGCGCCCAAATCGTTACACCTTTCGTGCGGGTCGGAACTTACCCGACAAGGAATTTCGCTACCTTAGGACCGTTATAGTTACGGCCGCCGTTCACCGGGGCTTCGGTCGAAGGCGTTGGATCGCTCCGAACCTCCTTCCTTAACCTTCCGGCACTGGGCAGGTGTCAGCACCTATACGTCAGCTTTCGCTTTGGCAGGCACCTAAGTTTTTGGTAAACAGTCGCTTGGGCCTCTTCTCTGCGGCCGCGCTCTGCTCCATATGTACATACTTCACAACACGCGGCTACCCTTATCCCGAAGTTACGGGTACATTTTGCCGAGTTCCTTAACGAGGGTTCTCCCGCGCACCTTAGGATCCTCTCCCCACATACCTGTGTCGGTTTACGGTACGGGCGGCATCGGTCTCACTAGAAGCTTTTCTCGACAGTATAGGCTCAGCCCCTTCGCTTTCCTCACGGAAAGCTCCGCGTCACGCCTCACGCTCCTGGGGGACGGATTTGCCTGTCCCCCGCGCCACACGCTTGCACACGGACTTCCAATCCCGCGCGCGCCTGCCTGCCTGTGTCACTCCATTGCTCAAACAACCTCTGCCGGTTCCGGATTCTCAACCGGATGTCCATCTCCTACGCCTCTTGCCTCGGATTAGGTCCCGACTTACCCTGAGACGACGATCGTTGCTCAGGAATCCTTATGCTTTCGGTGGGACGGATTCGCACCGTCCTTTTCGCTACTCATGCCAACATTCTCACTTCTCATCCGTCCACAACGCCTTACAGCACTGCTTCTGCCCGATGAGAACGCTCCTCTACCACGCGGCTTACACCGCATCCATAGCTTCGGTTCCGTACTTTAGCCCCGGGAATCTTCGGCGCGGGGCCTCTCGACCAGTGAGCTATTACGCACTCTTTAAATGGTGGCTGCTTCTGAGCCAACATCCTGGTTGT
>CDYK01002482.1_pt1 | contig 115952 bp, 105 predicted proteins | sample 554841 | NCBI WGS metagenome assembly CDYK01 (sample SAMEA3182102, study PRJEB8094) | gut metagenome | biome: human; feature: gut; material: Stool; isolation source: human stools | place: Canada | collected 2013-02-18
TCCTCCATATTAATATGAATTTCTGAGCGACCCAGCAAGTCCTCAATCTTGATAGGACGTACCCATTGATGGAAACTTCCGTTTTCATCGGCCTCACTAATACTTGGAGATATGAGTGTCTTCAATCCGCTCCTTTTACAATACTGAAGCAGGCGGTCTTCCTCTTCACGGGTATTTTCATAGCGGGCAAACAGGATGCCTCCGATACATTTCTTATGAATAAGCTTGTTGAAACATTCTTCATCCTTAAAAGAATAAACGGGAAGGTCAGCCACACGCCGGATAGAGTCGCCTGTTCCATAAATGCAAAAACCTACAACTTTATAGTGGGAGCTGTTCATTAGACGGACTTTCAATGCCACACTTTTATCATCGATACCATAGATCAGAATATGCATATTCTTCTTATTCAGCAAATTCAGCAAGAACTCATAAATCAGAATCAACTGGATACGGAACCCTACCATAACAATAAAAGTTAGCATGCCATCGAACAGTACGAATACAATTTTCTGACTGTTGTGCATTCCTGTCTGAGGCAGAAGAAACCAGATGGCAATTGCTATGCAGACGGCCTTTATCAGTGCACTCCCCGCCAGTCGCCACAATTCCTTCAACTGGGAAAAACGGATCGTATTGCGATAAGTATGGAATAAAACGGAACCTAAAACACTGGATACAACTGAAATTGCCAGAATATAAAATAACGCGGTAATTTCCTTGGGAGTTTCCGTAAGATAATGAATGCCGATAAACGACACCCAGGTACAAACCAAAGCTATGAATGTATCAATTCCCAATACAATCCAATAACTAAAGTAATTTTTCTGCAAATATTGAACTAAACGGTCAAATGCGTGTTTCATAATTTAATACCCCAATAAATTATAAAGTCTTTTATAGATTTTATAAAACATAATTCATAGACTTACTATGACAATAGTTTATCGTAGATTGTGTGTAACTGAATTTGCAATGGTGAAGGCAATTGGTTTTTCATAATCTTTTGCGAACGCCTCAGAACAGTTCTTTTCTTTGCCTCATCCTCCGAATTGGCATAGATAGACACACTAAATCCCATCAGAAGAGACAGACACAAAGCAGCTTCCTGCTCGGCTGTCGTACCGTGACAAGGATACAGATCATTGATCTGTTCATGAATTTCTTTGTTCAGTCGTGCAATATCATCAATATATACACACTCCATACTATGACTTTTATGGAGCAGAGCATGAACAGTATTTTGAAGTTTATCGATTTTCTCTTGTAGACTGGAACCCGTCATCACCCACTTAGTTTTTTTCGCCAACAGGCTCAACATAACCAATCGGCATGTCTACGCAGGCGCAACCAAGCATGTTCAGTCGAACAGCAATCTTACTTTTACCATCTACATTGACAAGCTCACCCACAAGCCCCTGCAGAGGTCCTTTAATTACTTGAACTTTCTCACCACGTGCCAAAGGAGAGCTATTCATACAGACTGTTTCATCCGAATAATCAAGCATGAAGCGGAAACGGGCCATCTGGTCGTCAGGAATAACAGCAGGACTGCTCTCACCGCGCATCACCATATAGCGGCTCACTGTTGTAAAATTCAGGACTTCCATACGTTCCCTCGGATCAGCGTGCACAAACACCATCATTGGAAGCAGTACGGATTCAACTAATTTACGGCGGTCACTCCATTGATGTATTTCTTTCTGAACAGGCACAAAATTTTCAATCCCAACCTTGTTCAAATACTCCGAAACCTTCTTTTCATGATGCATACGGACCAATGCTACATACCAGCGTTTTGAGTGTGCTACGCCTTCCCCTGTCCCATGAATAGGCCCAGCATTAATTGATTTTTCTTTTGTTAAAATCATCTTTTATTACCCCATATTTTTCCGTTACTTCTTAGGTAACGGAAAAGTATACTTCAATACAGTTCGGGAGAAAAAAGTCGGAAAACATCGGCAAATGGAGGTGTGAGAGTATCTCAGCTTTAGAGAAAGCTGAGATTCTTAGGAAAATTGGGCATATAAGTTCCTAAGCATGAAAATAAGCCTTTTTCATGTTTAGATACATTTTTTTCTAATTTCAGGGTTAAATCGAAAAAAAGTAGGTTTTTATTTGTTTAATACATGTATTTTTGTCTATCTTTGCGTCAAATTTAAATCCGTTACCTAAGAAGTAACGCACAAGTATAACCTATGATTATCAACACTTTGACTATTTACAAGCGTCCCAAAGGACAAGTCTTTACGTAATGTAAATTCATCCGATTCACCTCCGTACGCTCTTTCAACTCAAAACCTTTCAGATAAATTTGCGTCGTCTTTATAGACTTATGCCCCAAAGATTCGCTGATCATTTCAATTGGAACTCCACGATATTTTGCAGTAGTTGCCCAAGAATGGCGGATCGTGTAAGAAGTTACCGGTGAAGCCAACCGCAAAGCTCTTGCCAAACTCTTCAAATGATTATTAAACCGACGTAGTGCAGATTGATACTCACGATAAGCACGTTCATCCTTACGTTTCTTATTGCCGGAGAGAATACCGAAAAGATAGTCAGGACAACCCGGACGCGACGGCTGGGAATTACGGAGCTGATTCATAACCTCCTTGGCGGTATCCAAAACTTCCACACTCATCGGAGTTCTGGTTTTGATGCGATTATATCGCAGTACATTACAGTCCAAGGCTGACTTCTCCAAATGGGCCAGATCGGCAAAAGACATTCCACAGAATTGAAACATCAGAGCAGCAATAGACTGTGTACGCCGCAAAGACTCCGACTTGGGATCTTCGTAAAGAAGCCGGCGGAGTTCACTCATCGGAAGAGCTTTCTTCTGGCGGATATCCACTCCCGTATATACATCACGAAACAAACCATGAATATAGGGCGCACTACCCGACTCTACTCCACGATTATAGATGCTGCGAAGCATACGCATATAAGTAGACACCGTATTCGGCTTCAAGCCCGAATCATAAAGATGCTCTCCGTAACGACGCAGCCGGTCACGAGTGACTTGCCTGAAAGATACGCTGGTATTACCACAAAACTTATTGAAAGAGAAAAGAGCATTTTGATAGACATGTGCCGTAGAAAAACGACCTTCTTTTCGTAAAAGGCCAATGTATAGTTCCCCACATCGGCTAAATCCATTTTTATTCATTTGCATCACTAGTTATTTTATATACAATTATAGGGCGAAAATTTGGAATTACCATCTCAACGCCTTTATTTCTTAATTTTATTTAATTTAAGCGTTATGACAACAACTAAGAAAAGCCTGAAAAATGCGGTGGGCACGCAACAAAAGAAAAACATTGAAACTGATTATCAGGATGATGACGAAATCATCGACATCAATGAAGTGAGAAGAAGAAAAGGAATTACAGGTGAGAAAAAATTCTTTTTTATAGCCTGCCTTCGCTCTTTTTACGAAGATGAGGAGTTTCGTTTCTCTGTAAAATCTTTAACAGGCCTGGCCAGTTACATTGCCGGCTGGAGAATATTTTACGTAAATACGCATCACGGGTATAGATTAATGAAATACAGCAGTATACTCAGTGAAATACATGGTTTAAGCAAAAAGACAAGAGAAATCGCAAATCGCGAAAAAGAAGAGAAAAAACATTATAAGTCTAAGTATTACAGCAAAAAACAGTAAGAATAATTGGAGCGAAAAAAAACAACTCATAATTTTGCCCCCGTTTTTAAAACGAAGAAAAGAACGAACTATCCGATAGAAATTATAGTGTCACTATAATGACAAGATAGTGTCACTATAGATACAGGATGGTGTAAGCATCATCATACGATAGTGTAAGCATCTCACAGATAGTCCGCCTTTTCTTCAAACATAATAACACTTAATAGTAATCAAAATTAGAATGAAATGACTAAAGAAAAACGGCTAGCAGCCACAAAAGAAACGAAAGAACAAAAAGATCGATTGACAGAAGTATGGAAAAGACGTATCGTATCAGAGAAAGGTTATTCGGAAACAATTGCAGAACGAATAGCCGAAAAAGTGAAGTCGCTGGCAGATCATATGCAATATGGACATGCTATCATTGCGTATTACAGACAGAACGGCAACTTTCAACTGGTTACAGGAACTCTCATTTCTTACAACCGAGACTTTCACCACTCTTATGACATGACACAGGTACACAGTACTTTCATTTTCTGGTGCATGGAAGAGAAAGGATGGAGAACCTTTCAGATTGAGAATTTTCTGGATTGGAAACCTATTGTATAAACTTAAAACAAACCATTAGACGACATGAGTACAACGTATCTTAGCGTAGACTATTTCCCGCTTACCGTAAACTTTTTCGACAGAGATGCAATTGAACTGGCTGAAGCCAAATATGGTATCAGAGTGGACGGAGCCGTATGCAAACTTCTATGCAAAATATTCAAAGAAGGATATTATATTCCATGGGGTGAGGAACAATCTTTGATCTTTGCCCGTAAACTGGGAGGAGAACTCAGTGGAAAAGAGATGGACGGAATTATTCAGATTTTGCTTGACAAAGGATTCTTTGACAAAGAAAGCTATGAAAAGTTTCAGATATTGACTTCTGTCAAAATCCAGCGCATCTGGATAGATGCCACCTGCCGCAGAAAAAGAAAATTAGAGGATTTGCCTTACTTGCTGATCAATGACACCAGAAAACAGGAAAAGGAAAGTAATGCAGAAAATGCAGACAATGCGTCGGCACAAAGTGAATTGAAACCGGAAAATGAAAACATTTCACCCGAAATTGCAGACATTTCCGGACAAAGTAAAGGAGAGCAGAGTAAAGCAGGGGAAGAAGAAGACAATACGGCTCCGCCTTCGATTGAAATCCCCGGTTATGCTTATAACAAAAGCACGCACAACGTGAAAGGACTTTTAGACAGCCTGGCACAGCATGGAGTGACAAACAAGAAGGAAGTTACAGCTATTCTCAAACTGTCGGATTACGGAAAGAAGGGAACACAGATATGGATCACATTGTCTACCACCAAATGGGGGAAGATTGATAATCCGGGAAGGTATATCATTTCGACGTTGAGGACATAGGGATAAAAATCAGGCACGGATTACGCAGATTAACACGGTTTTCAGTTACTTAATTCTTAAAACCGTGAAATCCGCGTAATCCGTGCCTGAATAGAATATTACCAATTATAGTTGATACCAAAACTCAGTAATTCCTTCAACTGAAAGAAACTGCCATTTTCAACGGTTGGTTTTGAGCTGTCGTCGAAACGGGCATGTATGTAAAGTTTAGTAGAAAGATAACGGTTCAAAACAAAGTTGAACGTGTTCTCCCACTCTACACGTACCCATTCGTAGTTGGTCAGATAGTTCAGACGGGAGTCCAGTGAAATAGCCGAAATGATTTTCCAGTTGAACGTTGACTGCAACTGAGAACCAAAGTCATTTTTAGAGCATTTGCCTTTCTCCAGACCGAATTTGGTTTCGTTTACTTCCGCGTTATCAATGTATCGCAAGTTATAGGTCAGTGGACCGATAAAAACTGAAAGATTGAATTTCTTCTTATTCAGTTTGTAGTCCATACCGATACTGACTGCCAAATCTGCCGGAGACAGGAATGCGGAAACAAGTTCTTCGCTGTTGGCTTTGTAGCCGTGACAGAACTGGGTCTTAAACTCAGAAGAAATAGTATAATACCAGTTTTTCAACGCCCGCAATCCTAACTTATTGTAAAGACGGAACTGGTCGGTATTGATCAGATAATCATGAAATTTATCCGACGGAGTAGACGTCATGCCCAATTTTGCCTCCAACTGATTTTCGAAAAGGACTTTCTCATTATCATTGTAATTGGCATAAAGCTGCAAGGTAGCCAGACCGGCGAAGTTGCTTTCACCTCCTTTGTACCAGTTGTCCGAAAGGTGGTTCTGGCTGATCTGCAAAGAACCGTTACCTCCGGTAACCCACCAGTTGGGGCGATTGATCTTCATACTTGCCTTCCCCACATTGTTGCTCATTTCTTCCGGCTGGAAAAGATGGATGACAGTTGCCTTCGGAGAAATCTTCGGTTTCACGTCACGGCGGAAGACGTCACGGCTCATGATCCGGTTTTCAGTAGTGACAACCAGTTCCGGATGATTGAGATAAAGATCCATCAATGCTTTATTGACCGACTCATTGGCACGTGCAGACCTTGTGTATGCCAAAGTATCATATGGAAGAAGTTCCGCTGTCAACCTGGACAGTTGATCAGGCAGAGAATCAAATCGCACCGGTTTCCAGTCCACTTTCGAATACTGCGCCATCGGAGCATAATAATAGGCCAGCGGAGTAAACAGACGAAAATAATTGGGATCGGACGGAATGTAACGCGGCGGTACAGACGGGTCATTCAGATAGTCCAACTGGCCGATATACTTATTATATAAGATAGATACGGTATCCAGTTTAGGAATTTCGCCGGACATATTCAATTTAAGCATTAAATACTTCTGAAGTTCTGACGAAAGTGTGTCTGCCTTCACAATCCTCGCTTCAGCCACTACTGTAGAAGGTTGGGTGGTGGTCTGTGCTGAAAGCGATAAAGATAAAGTTGAAGTAAAAACTACGAATGATAATAACTCTCTTCTCATAATATTCCTAATTTGGTGCAAATCTACATTATTTTGTTTAGAAAACATAGTATTCCTTCAAAATTGCATTTTTTAATAAAATTGTAGAGGGGAAAGTCTGCATTCTTCCTCTTTTTTTTATAATTTTGCGCTTTTTAAGTTCGTAAGAAACTACTAAAGTAAAAATAATTAAAACAGTTATAGCTGTGGGAGAAACAAAGTATATTTTCGTCACCGGTGGTGTTGCCTCTTCTTTAGGAAAAGGGATCATCTCATCGTCCATCGGTAAATTGCTGCAAGCAAGAGGTTATAATGTAACCATCCAAAAGTTTGACCCGTACATCAACATCGACCCGGGAACTTTGAACCCGTATGAGCATGGAGAATGCTATGTTACCGTAGACGGACATGAAGCCGATCTCGACTTGGGACATTACGAACGTTTCCTGGGTATACAGACAACGAAGGCCAATAACATCACTACGGGACGTATCTACAAAAGTGTTATTGACAAAGAACGCCGCGGAGATTATCTGGGTAAGACTATTCAGGTGATTCCTCATATCACGGACGAAATCAAACGGAACGTGAAATTGCTCGGTAACAAATACAAATTCGATTTTGTAATTACCGAAATCGGTGGTACGGTAGGTGATATCGAATCACTCCCCTATCTCGAAAGTATCCGCCAGTTAAAATGGGAATTGGGCAAGAACGCTTTATGTGTACACTTGACCTATGTTCCCTATCTTGCCGCTGCCGGAGAGCTGAAAACGAAACCGACACAGCACTCTGTCAAGGAACTCCAGAGCGTAGGTATCCAGCCGGACGTATTGGTGCTCCGTGCCGAACACCCGCTGAGCGATGGACTTCGCAAGAAAGTGGCTCAATTCTGCAATGTGGACGATAAGGCTGTCGTACAGTCTATCGACGCAGAAACAATCTATGAAGTACCTCTTCTGATGCAGGCACAGGGACTGGACAGCACGATTCTCGAAAAGATGGGGCTGCCGGTAGGAGAAACTCCGGGACTCGGTCCGTGGCGTAAATTCCTGGAACGCCGTCATGCTGCTGAAACGAAAGAACCTATTAATATCGCACTGGTAGGAAAATATGACTTGCAGGATGCTTACAAGTCTATTCGCGAAGCATTGTCACAGGCAGGTACTTACAACGACCGCAAAGTGGAAGTTCACTTTGTGAACAGTGAAAAGCTGACAGATGAAAACGTAGCCGAAGCACTGAAAGGCATGGCAGGCGTAATGATTGGCCCGGGATTCGGTCAACGTGGCATCGACGGCAAGTTTGTTGCCATCAAATACACACGTACACATGATATTCCGACCTTCGGTATCTGTCTGGGTATGCAATGTATCGCTATCGAATTTGCCCGCAACGTGCTGGGATATGCCGATGCCGACTCACGTGAAATGGATGAAAAGACTCCGCACAACGTGATCGACATCATGGAAGAACAGAAAGCGATTACGAATATGGGTGGTACAATGCGTCTGGGCGCTTACGAATGTGTACTTCAGAAAGGCTCGAAAGCATTTCAGGCTTATGGCGAAGAACATATCCAGGAACGTCACCGCCACCGCTATGAGTTCAACAATGACTATAAGGCCCGATACGAAGCTGCCGGCATGAAATGCGTGGGTATCAACCCCGAATCGGATCTGGTAGAAATCGTGGAAATTCCGGCATTGAAATGGTTTATCGGTACACAGTTCCATCCGGAATACAGCAGTACGGTATTGAACCCGCACCCGTTGTTTGTGGCTTTCGTGAAGGCAGCCATCGAGAACGAGAAGAATTGATAATTGACAGTTGACAATTGACAATTTATTATTCAAAAATTTATAATTCATAATTAATAGGAATGGATAAAAACACCATTACAGGTCTCGTTTTAATAGGTATATTATTGGTAGGATTCAGTTTTCTGAGCCGTCCGAGCGAGGAACAGATAGCTGCACAGAAGAAATACTACGATTCTATTGCCGTGGTGCAACAGCAGCAGGAAGCGCTGAAAGCAAAAACAGAAGCCGCACTCGCCAACGAAAACAAAAGCGCAGCGGTTGCAGCAGATTCCTCTGCCCTGTTCTTCAACGCGATGCATGGAACCGACTCTAAAGTCAGCATCCAGAACGACGTAGCGGAAATAACTTTCACTACGAAAGGCGGACGGGTTTATTCGGCAATGCTGAAAGAATACAAAGGACAGGACAAGACAACTCCTGTCGTACTGTTCGACGGCGATGACGCTACCATGAGTTTCAACTTCTACAACAAGCAAGGAGCCATCCAGACGAAGGATTATTACTTCGAGGCTGTCAACAAGACAGACAGCAGCGTCACCATGCGCCTGGCTGCGGACAATGCCAGCTACATAGATTTTATCTATACGCTGAAACCCAACAGCTACCTGATGAACTTTGAAATCAAAGCTACAGGTATGGAAGGCAAACTGGCCAGTACGGAATATGTAGACATCGACTGGACACAGCGCGCACGCCAGCTCGAAAAGGGATTCACTTACGAAAACCGCCTTTCAGAGCTGACTTATAAAGTAAAAGGTGACAATGTAGATAACCTGTCGGCAGCCAAGGATGACGAAAAGGAGCTGGGTAATACAGCGATCGACTGGGTTGCATTCAAAAACCAGTTCTTCTCTTCTGTATTCATCGCAGATCAGGATTTCAACAAGGTTTCCGTGAAGTCAAGAATGGAACAGCAAGGAAGCGGATACATCAAAGATTACTCTGCCGAAATGAGTACTTTCTTTGATCCGAGCGGCAAACAACCGACGGAAATGTATTTCTACTTTGGCCCGAACCACTATAAGACACTGAAGGCACTGGACAAAGGACGTGCAGAGAAATGGGAACTGAACAGACTGGTCTATCTGGGCTGGCCGCTGATTCGCTGGATCAACCAGTTTATCACGATCAACGTATTCGACTGGCTGTCAGGCTGGGGCTTGAGCATGGGTATCGTACTGTTGATTCTGACGATTATGGTGAAGGTGCTGGTTTACCCTGCTACCTGGAAAACATACATGTCTTCTGCCAAGATGCGTGTACTGAAACCGAAAATCGACGAGATCAACAAGAAATATCCGAAGCAGGAAGATGCGATGAAGAAACAACAGGAGGTGATGAGCCTTTACAGCCAGTACGGTGTAAGCCCGATGGGCGGCTGTCTGCCGATGTTGTTGCAGTTCCCGATTTTGATGGCATTGTTCATGTTTGTACCGAGCGCTATCGAATTGCGTCAGCAGAGTTTCTTGTGGGCGGATGACTTGTCTACTTACGACGCGTTCATCACGTTCCCGTTCCATATTCCGTTCCTGGGCAACCATCTCAGCTTGTTCTGCCTGCTGATGACGGTAACCAACATCCTGAACACCAAATATACGATGACAATGCAGGATACAGGAGCGCAACCGCAAATGGCGGCGATGAAATGGATGATGTATCTGATGCCGATCATGTTCTTGTTCGTACTGAACGATTATCCGTCGGGATTGAACTATTACTATTTCGTGTCAACACTGATTAGTGTAGGAACCATGATTTTGTTGCGTAAGACTACGGACGAAACAAAATTGCTGGCTATTCTGGAAGCTAAGAAGAAAGACCCGAAACAAATGAAAAAGACCGGATTTGCTGCACGACTGGAAGCTATGCAAAAGCAACAGGAATTATTACAGCAGCAAAAACAGAATAAACGATAAGAAATTATCGGAAAATATATTCTGAGAAAGCCGGGCAACCGAATGGGGTTTGTCCGGCTTTCTTTCTCTAAAAAACAAACTTAATATGAAGACAAAATATACTTATAAACAAATCTGGACGATCGCCTACCCTATTCTGATCAGTCTGATCATGGAGCAAATGATCGGTATGACGGATACCGCATTCCTCGGACGCGTCGGGGAAATAGAATTAGGGGCATCTGCCATCGCAGGTGTATATTATCTGGCTATCTTCATGATGGCCTTCGGATTCAGTATCGGAGCACAAATCCTGATTGCCCGTCGTAACGGAGAAGGGAACTACAAGGAAATCGGGCCGATTTTCTATCAGGGCGTCTATTTTCTTCTGGCTATTGCCGCAGTCTTATTTACACTTTCGATTGTCTTTTCACCGCTTATCCTGAAAAATATCATTTCGTCCCACCACATTTATGATGCAGCCGAAAGCTATATCCACTGGCGGGTTTACGGGTTCTTCTTCTCCTTTGTCGGAGTGATGTTCCGTGCTTTCTTTGTCGGCACGACACAGACTAAGACACTGACGCTGAACTCCGTCGTAATGGTATTGTCGAATGTGGTATTCAACTACATCCTGATTTTCGGTAAATTCGGTTTCCCGCAGTTGGGTATCGCCGGTGCAGCTATCGGTTCTTCACTGGCCGAATTAGTTTCCGCCATCTTCTTTATCATTTATACATGGAAACGGATCGACTGCAAGAAGTATGCGCTGAATATTCTGCCTAAATTCCAGAGCCGGACTCTCAAGCGGATTCTCAACGTTTCCGTATGGACAATGATTCAGAATTTCGTATCTCTGTCCACTTGGTTTATGTTCTTCCTGTTTGTAGAGCATTTGGGAGAGCGTTCGCTGGCTATCGCCAACATCATCCGGAATGTATCGGGAATTCCATTCATGGTGGCCATGGCTTTTGCCGCTACGTGCGGTTCACTGGTCAGCAACCTGATTGGTGCGGGAGAGAAAAACTGTGTACGGGGAACGATCAACCAGCATATCCGCATCGGATATGTGTTCGTACTGCCTATATTGGTGTTCTTCTGCTTGTTCCCGGACCTGATTTTGCGCATTTACACGGACATGCCCGATTTAAGGGCAGCCTCCATACCTTCGCTATGGGTGCTTTGTTCAGCCTATCTGTTATTGGTGCCGGCCAACGTTTATTTCCAGTCAGTATCGGGAACAGGAAATACCCGCACGGCACTGGCCATGGAACTCTGTGTACTGGCAATTTATGTAGCTTACGCCACATACTTTATTCTTTACTTGAAAATGGATATCGCATTCGCCTGGACAACGGAACATGTATATGGTATTTTTATCCTTCTCTTCTGCTACTGGTATATGAAGAAAGGAAACTGGCAGAAAAAGAAGATTTAAATTCTTTTTTCATTATCTTCGCAAGAAAATAAACATTTTATAAAATATGAGACAAGCAAATCTATTTATGATGTCGGCAGCAATGTTGTTAGCTGCCTGCGGCGGAACAAAAGACGCAGGCAAAACGGATCAGGTGCTTATCGAAAAATCCGATATTAAGATCGAAGGGAAGCGCATGACGCCTGAAGCTCTTTGGGCAATGGGACGTATCGGAGGATTGGCGGTATCGCCCGACGGAAAGAAAATTGCGTATACGGTAGCATACTACAGTGTACCGGAAAACAAGAGTAATCGCGAAGTTTTCGTCATGAACGCGGACGGCAGCGACAACCGGCAGATCACCCGCACTCCTTATCAGGAAAATGAAGTGACCTGGATCAAAGGAGGAACGAAGCTGGCTTTCCTGAGCAACGACAACGGAAGCAGCCAGTTGTATGAGATGAACCCGGACGGTAGCGGTCGCAAACAACTGACCAACTACGACGGAGACATTGAAGGTTATTCAATCTCACCGGACGGCAAGAAACTACTGTTTATATCGCAAGTGAAAACCAAAGAAAGTACTGCCGACAAGCATCCGGATCTGCCGAAAGCTACCGGTATTATCATCACCGATCTGATGTATAAACACTGGGATGAGTGGGTGACCACTGCACCACATCCTTTTGTGGCCGATTTTGACGGCAACGGTATTTCCAATATCGTAGATATACTGGAAGGAGAACCATACGAAAGTCCGATGAAGCCTTGGGGCGGTATTGAACAACTGGCATGGAATGTGACTTCGGACAAAGTGGCTTATACCTGTCGTAAAAAAACGGGGCTGGAATATGCGATTTCTACCAATTCGGATATTTATGTGTATGATCTGAATACAAAGAAAACGGATAATATCACCGAAGAAAACAAGGGATATGACACCAACCCGCAATATTCTCCGGATGGCAAGTATATTGCATGGCAAAGCATGGAGCGTGACGGTTACGAAGCTGATCTGAACCGCTTGTTTATCATGAATCTGGAAACCGGTGAGAAACGTTTTGTCAGCAAGGCATTTGAGTCTAATGTAGATGCGTTTATCTGGGGAAATGATGCCAAGACAATCTATTTTACAGGTGTGTGGCATGGAGAAACTCAGATTTACTCTCTTGACCTGACAAATGACTCTGTGAAAGCGATCACTTCGGGAATGTATGATTACGAAGGGGTAGCGCTCTTTGGCGACAAACTAATTGCCAAACGTCATTCTATGAGCATGGGCGACGAAATCTATGCCGTAGCACTGGATGGTTCTGCTACTCAATTGACGCAGGAGAATAAGCAGATCTATGATCAGTTGGAAATGGGCAAGGTAGAAGGTCGCTGGATGAAAACGACGGATGGCAAGGATATGCTGACATGGGTAATCTATCCTCCCCAGTTCGATCCGAATAAGAAATATCCGACACTATTGTTCTGCGAAGGTGGCCCTCAGAGTCCGGTAAGCCAGTTCTGGTCTTATCGTTGGAATTTCCAGATTATGGCTGCCAACGACTATATCATTGTAGCCCCGAACCGTCGCGGACTGCCGGGATTCGGAGTGGAATGGAATGAACAGATTAGCGGTGATTATGGCGGTCAGTGTATGAAAGACTACTTCACTGCTATCGATGAGATGGCTAAAGAATCGTATGTAGATAAAGACCGTCTGGGATGTGTTGGCGCTAGTTTCGGAGGATTCTCCGTATATTGGTTAGCCGGTCATCATGACAAACGCTTCAAAGCCTTTATCGCTCACGACGGAATCTTCAATATGGAAATGCAATATCTGGAAACAGAAGAAAAATGGTTTGCCAACTGGGATATGGGTGGCGCATACTGGGAAAAACAAAATCCGGTAGCACAGCGCACTTTCGCCAACTCCCCTCACCTATTCGTAGATAAATGGGATACTCCGATTCTCTGTATTCATGGAGAGAAAGATTTCCGTATTCTGGCTAATCAGGCTATGGCTGCATTTGATGCCGCTGTAATGCGTGGTGTACCTGCCGAGTTACTGATTTATCCGGACGAGAACCATTGGGTACTGAAACCGCAGAATGGTGTCTTGTGGCAACGCACTTTCTTTGAGTGGCTGGATAAATGGCTGAAATCAAACAAGCAATAGTTTAAACAAAGATCATTCTAAAAATGATCATTAAATAAAATGTCCTATATGCAGCTTTCATTAGTCAGCATATAGGACATTCTTATTGTAACTATTATCTGAAATTATTCTATCTCATAATTTACATAATTTACAGACGACTTATCAGTAACATCAGACAAAGTCTTACGTAAACTATTAAACTGTATCCCTGTCCATTTACCTTTCAATGGATATTTTTTATCAGTATTTAAATCTCTTAGAGTTATATAAAAAGTTAATGTACATTTATATCCGCAGTCATGCCTCGTTATTTCATAAATAGAATAGGGTGGAACTGTATAGCTGATACGTTCAACGGAACGGTCTCCATTTTCTACAGCTTGTTGACGTCCAAAAATCAATGGAGTTTCTACTCCACCACTATAAAAAAGTTTTCCTTTGGTATCTACGATAGGTACACTAATCTTTAAATCCTCCAAGTTTTCAACTTTATTTGGCAATACGCCATCCGTTAATACAAATAAAGAATAATCCTTATACCTTTCTTCCGATTTATACTCCATTGGAAGAGGTGTGCTCTTATTATTCTCAACATGTTGTAGTACTTGCACCTCTCCTTCTATCCACTCTACCACATCCGTTTCCTCCTGCACAAACTTATAGGAAACGACCTCTAATATCGCCGGAGCATTGGATGGAGAAGAAGACACTTCATCCGAATCACTACTACAAGCTGCGAGTGCAGCGCAGATACCTGCAAGAAAGAACATTTTTGTTTTCATAACGCTTAGTTTTAGTTGTGTTACAATAGTTTAGTTTAGGGCAAATGTATAATATTTATATCACTTGTCAAAGTTTTACCGATAAAAAATAAAAAAAGGGAGAATTAATCTCCCTCCCAAATATTTTCAATTTCTACTATATACATCTTATGGAAACCTCCATGAGCACCGCCATACCATTTTTCTATAGATTCCTTATCGAGGAAGCAATCCGGTTTAATATTGTCCGCATAAAGTTTTTTGCATTCCAAAATCAGGCGGGCTTGTTCAAAAAACACATTGCCCTGTTCTGTAAATACAGGTTTCAGTCCGGTTGCTTTCACTTTGTCCATATCACGACCGGATTTTGAGCCACAAATTGCATGGACCTTTTTGTTGGCTTCTCCCAAAAAGGAAAGCGTCAGATAATCACTTTTCTCTATAAACTCGTATGTATATCGTTCGGGACGAATAAAAACAAAAGCAACAGGCTTATTCCAAAGCCACCCAATACCACCCCAACTGGCTGTCATTGTATTGAATTTCTCTTTTGTACCGGCAGTAACCAACATCCATTCTTTACCAATCGCCTCAAAGAAATTTTCTTTCAGGTCTTTTACTTCTAACTTCTTCATCTCTTTAGTTCGTTTTATAATTACTTTCTTTTACTCAGTTTTACGATTTCTCCCAGATAAGGGATTTCCACACGGATCTTTCTTTTTTTTGCTTCTGCTGCAAATACTTTAGGCGGATCATGCAAAGGTTCGTCTGATAAATCAAATGTACCATAATGCATCGGAATGGTAATTCCTGCCCGCATCTCTTCGGAGGCAGTCAGTGATTCATAAGGAGAGATATGATTGGGACGCATGAACCAGCGGGGTTTATACGCGCCGATACCCAGCAAAGCATAATCCGGAGCTCCGAACAGTTCCGGGATTTCCCGGAAATGGCTAGAATATCCTGTATCTCCACTATAATAAAGAGAGACACCATGTCCCTGCAACATGAAAGCGCCCCACAACCGCTGCCCTCCGTCACGCACGGAACGTTTGCTCCAGTGCTGTGCCGGCAAAAACGTTATTTTCAGTTCTTCATCTTCCAGTTGCTGATACCAGCCGGCCTCAATCACCTTCATTTCCGGAAACCAACTTTGTATCAATTCTCCGGTTCCCAACCCACAAAACAGTTTCATTTGCGGATTGTTATTCAGCAGACGGGTTATGCTCTGTTTATCCAGATGGTCAAAATGATCATGACTAATGAGCAGGTAATCAATTCCTGTAAAAATGTCGGGATTGGCAGGAAATTCACTTTGTCTCTTCACAAAAGGGATGCTCCCGAAAACCGGATCGAACATGATTCTTTTACCTGCCAGCTGAAGAAAAAAGGAATTATGCCCCAACCATATTAAAGAATCTCCCACCACAACATCCAGCGAACGAAGATAGCAGACTTTGGGGTCCCACTTCACTGTCTTCTTTTCTTTCCGCTGAGGATTGGGAGACAGACGCCATTTCAGCACACTTCCCATACCGGGGCGGAAACGGTGTTGCCTGTTAAAAAAACGTCCGCGCACCATCGGATTTCCTCTCCAATAAGGATTGACGGTAGCCAAACGTTCGTTTCGCCTGAAACATATATGTTCACCCATTTTCTTTATCTATTGAATAAGCTATTACAAACTTAATTAAAAATCTCGATTTAGAAAGAAAGACAAACAAAAAATGTACCCCGGACACACTATCGGGGTACATTTCTCAGAAAAAGAATAAATATTATTCTTTTTTAATAGAACAATCTTACATTAAAAGCAGTGCAGGCCATACAACGGCAACTGCCATCCGAGAGCTGACAAATTAATAATTACGATGACAAGCCCCAGTACCCACAGGATAAACAGAGACCATTTCAGACCGGTTCCCATCGGTGACCAATGGAACAACTGACGAAAAATGGTATACAGGAAGGCTCCTAACGGAATAGCTATCAAGGCAATTCCTGAGATGGTACCCAGCAATGTCATTATAGGAGATACGGTGGCTATAGGAGCCCAGTCGATAGCCGGAAGCATCTCATAAAGTATAGCTCCTCCGCCAATGAGTGCAGCAATCACCACAAACACCAACGCCACTATCAACACCGCTAGCACGAACAATATCGGGCAGCAAATAATGATAAGGGCAATCAGGAATATCTTGAGAATAATGGCAGCTATCGTCACAAATACATCGCCTACTTTCTGTAGAAAGGTGCGTGGCTTATCTGAGTTCACAAAGTTATTCACTCCGTCGGCAACCCGTTCAAAACCGTCTGTCACCGTTTTACCTATATTCTCAATGGTCACCGCTTCCCCACGCATGCTCAGTTTTTCGGCTGCCGTACGTGCTTCGGGAATGATAATCCATCCTATAATATAAAGAATAATCATCGGACAATAAGGAACGAACAACAAGACAATCATCAAGATGCGTACCAGCGTTATATCCCAGTCAAAATAAGCGGCCAGCCCCGAAGCTACACCTCCCAGCAGTTTATTATCCGGATCACGGAACAAGCGACGGGTAGTGGCAGTCCGTGTATATCCCTGACCGGCAGAAGCAGCCTGCTCCTTTTTACGAGGTTCGGATTCGTCGTCAGATACACCAAAGTCCTCCGGCTTGCCTACCCGGGCTATGATTTCCTCTACATCGGCAAGGGTAATGACTTGCTTCCCTGCAGACACTTTCTCGGCAAACAACTCGGCAATACGAATCTCGATATCATTCACAATCTCTTCCGCTCCCTCCTGTTTGCGAAAATAATGTTTCAGGTTGGCCAGATAGTTGTCCAACAGACGGTAGGCATCATCATCTATATGATAGACAGTTCCTCCTAAATTTACAGTCAATGTTTTTTTCATTATTATTTCTTCTTTATCGAATTATCTACTAGCAATATGATTCACTGTTTCATTCAGCTCCTTCCAGGACAGCTCAAGCTCGCCTAAAAAGGCTTCTCCTTTTTCTGTAAGCTTATAGTACTTACGAGGTGGACCTTGCGTGGATTCTACCCATTCATAACTCAACAAATCGTCATTCTTCAAACGTGTCAGCAATGGATATAAGGTACCCTCCACCACAATCAGCTGCGCCTCTTTCAACTTCTGAATAATGTCAGAAGCATAAGCCGGCTCTTTGTGAAGTAAAAGCATGATACAATACTCTAACATGCCTTTTCTCATCTGAGATTTTACATTGTCTACATTCATTGTTCTTTTTCTTTTTAACAGAACAAATATATGCATTACTTTAGTACCTTGCATTACAAAGTACTATAATTTAATAATAATTAAATCATTAAGAAGTTACCACCTTATTATAAAAAGAAATAATCGCTATATTTGCAATTCAAAAAAACCACAAAAAAGAAAATACGTATGTTTACTATTCGAAAAGCAACCACAGATGATTGCGGACTGATCAACCAAATGGCGGGTGAAGTATTTCCCGCTACTTATAAAGAGATCTTATCTCCCGAACAACTGGATTATATGATGGACTGGATGTACTCTCCCGAAAATATCCGGAAACAAATGGAAGAAGAAGGCCATGTTTATTTTATCGCGTATGAAGAGTGCGAGCCCTGCGGCTACGTCTCTGTACAACAACAGGAAGAAAATGTATTCCATCTTCAGAAAATTTACGTTCTCCCCTATTTTCAAGGCGCGCACTGCGGCAGCTTTTTATTCAGAGAAGCTATCAAATATATAAAGGAAGTACATCCGGAACCTTGCTTAATGGAGCTGAATGTGAACCGTGACAATAAAGCTTTACTGTTTTATGAACGGATGGGAATGAGAAAGTTGCGGGAAGGGGATTTTCCGATTGGCAACGGATATTACATGAATGACTATATCATGGGACTGGATATCTGAAAAATAAAGCTATATACAAAATGCCCCGGAACATGGATTGAATGACAATATCTGTTCCGGGGCATTCGTTTTATGTATTACTGACGTAAGCTTATTTCGCTACGCGTTCCAGCCATTTCAGCATGAAAATCATTGTAAACATTGAAATAGTACAAGCTACAACAAATACAGTCCATGTCATCCAGATAGGAATTGATTCGTATAGGATAGCACCGATCACCAGCAGCTGATTACCAAGCGCAGTTGCACCTAGCCATCCTCCCTGCATGATACCCTGGTATTTCGGAGGAGCCACTTTAGACACAAACGAAATTCCCAACGGGGAAATGTACAACTCAGCTACCGTCAGAATCAGATAAGTCAGCATCAACAGGAACGGAGTCACTTTCACCGGTGAAGTACCTACAGCAATAATATCCTTGTGCAAAGGTAGATTGGCAAAATAAGAGCCGACAGCCATTACGATAAAGGCTAATGCCGCAATACCCATACCAATCGCAATCTTTTTAGGAGTAGAAGGTTCTTTTCCACGTCTGCGCTGACTGGCAAAGATCGCCATAATCACAGGAGTCAGGAAGACAACGAAGAATGGATTCAGTGATTGGAACAACTCTGCGGAAATAGGCATGCCAAACAAATTGAGGTCAGTGTATTCTTTTGCAAAGTAAGTCAATGTCAAACCGTTCTGGTGGAAAGAGAACCAGAAGAAGATAACGACTCCGAATACTGCAAAGAGAGCGTACATACGTTGTTTTACTTCCTGAATACTCATTTCTACAGTAGCAGACGAAGAGGAGGAAGAAGCAGCTGCCTTCTTGCTGGGATCCGGGAAGTTTCTCTTATTCAGCAAATAGATCGTCAAAGAAATGACCATCGCGATGATAGCCACTCCAAACGCATAATGGAAACCTGTGGTAAAGACATTCAAATAATCAGATGCAAATGCTGTATAATCCTGTACCGGAACACTGGAGGCTTTCTCTACCAATGTATGATATGTTTCGGTAGCTTCGGGTGACAGCGTACCAGCCAAATGACCATGACATAATGCAGGAAGATCGGCATCATAATTGTAACCGAAAGTAGATAACCACCAGTTACGTACACCTACCGCTGCAAACGGAGCAAAAATGGCACCGATATTAATGAACATATAGAATAAGGAGAAACCGGAATCACGCATACTTGCATATTGGGGATTATCATACATCTGCCCTACCAGAGCCTGCAGATTTCCTTTAAATAATCCGTTACCAAATGCAATCACAAACAAACTGGCACAGGTGATCACCAGATAAAAGGTCTGATTGTCTACCGGAGTCTTAGATGGAATAGCCAGCAACAGGTACCCCACTGCCATCAGCACGATTCCCGTGAAAATAGTTCCTTTGTAGTTTCGTGTCTTATCGGCAATAATACCTCCGACCAAAGCAAGAATGTAAATGGAGAAATAAAAAGTTGAATAAATAAATCCTGCTTCTTTTCCATTCATTCCAAACTTAGCTTGCAGGAAAAGCACGAGGATTGCCATCATTGTATAGAAGCCGAAGCGTTCACCTAGATTGGCTAAAGCGGCTGCTATCAGTCCTTTAGGGTGTTTGTCAAACATAGATATAAATTTATTAATTAATGATTGATAATTTTTCTAATGACATATATTCTGCAAATATATACTTTTTTGGATTTATTCCTCAAATAAACGGCAAATTTCTGCCCTCGATTCACGGATTAAATCATCCGGTGCAAGCTTTATCTGAAGCCCCCGTACACCGGCACTTACATAAATATACGGAAAATGCAGGCAAGTGTCATGAATATAAGTAGGAAAATGCTTCTTCATTCCAATGGGCGAACAACCTCCCCGGATATATCCCGTCAGCGGAAGAAGTTCCTTCACGGGTATGAGATCGCACTTTTTATTGCCGGAAGCCTTTGCCGCCAGTTTCAAATCAACTTCGTGTTCACCCGGGATGACGCAAACAAAATAGCCGCTTTTGTCACCGTGAAGAACAAGTGTCTTAAATACCTGCTCTATATTTTCGCCTAAATTGGCTGCTACATGAATAGCACTCAGATCATTTTCGTCCACCTCATAAGGAATCAATTCATAAGCTATTTTAGCTTTATCCAGCAAACGCGCCGCATTCGTCTTATTGATCTTCATTTTGTTGTTTCTTTTATTAATCTTGTATGCAATATATACTAAAGAATATGATAAATGCCGACTTATCGGACAAAAGCCCATAAGCCGGCACTTATACTTCAATATCAAAGTCCTAACTCCTCGCGAAGAAACTTCGGAGTATAACCTTTCTGGCTCTTCGCAACCTCTTCCGGTGTTCCGTAGCTAAGGAGTACTCCCCCGCCCTTACCACCTTCAGGCCCCATGTCTATGATATAATCCGCCATCTTGATAACGTCCAAGTTATGTTCGATTACAATAACGGTATTGCCCTTATCCACCAATTTATTAAGTACCCCCATCAACACACGGATATCTTCGAAATGGAGGCCGGTAGTCGGTTCGTCAAGAATGTAAAGTGTTTTACCGGTATCTCGCTTGGACAATTCTGTCGCTAGTTTCACACGCTGGCTCTCTCCACCGGAAAGGGTGGTAGATGACTGTCCTAATTTAATATAGCCCAAACCGACATCCTGCAAGACTTTTATCTTATTCAGAATCTGCGGAACATTCTCAAAAAATTCGACAGCACGGTTGATAGTCATATCAAGCACATCAGCAATGGACTTTCCTTTGAAACGTACTTCCAGCGTTTCACGATTATAGCGTTTGCCATGGCAAACTTCACAAGGTACATACACATCCGGCAAGAAGTTCATTTCAATCGTCTTGTATCCGTTACCCGTACAGGCTTCACAACGACCGCCCGATACATTGAAAGAGAAACGACCGGGTTTATAACCGCGGATCTTGGCTTCCGGAAGACTTACAAACAAATTACGGATATCTGAAAATACACCCGTATAGGTAGCCGGATTGGAGCGAGGAGTACGTCCTATCGGAGACTGATCCACATCGACTACCTTATCTATATTTTCCAGTCCTTCAATAGACTCGTATTCCAAGGGGTCCTGCAAGGAACGATAGAATTTCTGTGAAAGAATCGGCTGCAAAGTCTCATTAATCAAAGTCGACTTACCGCTTCCGGATACTCCTGTCACACAAATCAACTTACCTAACGGAAATTCAACATCTACATTCTTCAGATTATTTCCTTTCGCTCCTTTCAGCCAGATAGACTTCCCATTCCCTTTTCTCCGCTTGACCGGAATTTCTATTTTCATCTTTCCGTTCAGATATTGCGAAGTCATCGTTTCGGTTTTAAGCATTTCCGACGGAGTTCCGGAGAAAACGACTTCTCCGCCCAGACGTCCCGCTTTCGGTCCCATATCAATCACATAGTCGGCAGCCAGCATCATATCTTTATCATGTTCAACTACTATAACAGAGTTCCCCATATCACGGAGCTCCTTCAACGAACGGATCAGTCGCAGATTGTCACGCTGGTGCAATCCGATACTGGGTTCATCCAGAATATAAAGTACATTCACCAATTGGGAACCAATCTGTGTAGCGAGACGAATACGCTGGCTTTCACCACCGGACAGACTGACTGAACTACGATTCAGCGCCAGATAATCCAGCCCTACATCCAGCAGGAATCTCAAACGCGTACGAATCTCTTTCAGAATCTCGGCAGCGATTTTCTTCTGTTTGTCAGACAGGAACTGGTCCACATTCATCAGCCAGTCATATAGCTCATTAATGTCCATATTTGCCAGCTCATTGATGTTCTTGTCGTGAATACGGAAGTGTAATGCTTCTTTATTCAACCGGGCACCTTTACATTCCGGACAAACAGTGGTCCGTGCAAACTGTTCCGCCCACTTCTGCGCTGTAGCAGATGCATCTTTTTCCTGAAGCATCTGGATATATTTTACGACTCCCTCGTAGGTCACAAAGTAATCGGAAGAAGTCCCTATCAACGAACTTTTGATCTTAATCCGATCGTCAGAACCATACAGGATTTCTTCAACCGCATCGTCTGACAATTCCTTCATCGGAGTTTTTAAAGTAGCCTCATACTTCTCCAGCAAAGCACCAATCTGCCAGAAAATCATCGCATTCTTGTATTTTCCCAAAGGCGCTATGGCTCCTTCATAGATGGAAAGTTCACGGTCGGGAATCACCTTATCGACATCGATCTGATTAACGACTCCCAATCCTTTACACTTCGGACATGCTCCCTGCGGAGAGTTGAACGAGAAGTTGTGAGGAGCCGGTTCCCGATAAGACAATCCTGTGACCGGACACATCAGGCGCTTGCTGTAATGGCGGATATTTTCTGTTTGTGCATCGAGAATCATCAATAAACCATCACCTTGACGCATCGCAGTTGCCACGCTCTGTTTCAGTCGTTTATCATCTTTATCAGCTACAATCAGCTTATCTATTACAACCTCAATATCATGATTTTTGTAACGGTCGAGCTTCATACCATGTGTCACTTCACGCAGTTCGCCATCTATCCGTACATAGAGATATCCTTTCTTGCGTACCTGTTCGAAAAGTTCTTTGTAATGTCCTTTACGCGAACGGACCAATGGTGCGAGCAAGTATATCTTCTTTCCTTTATAATCTTTCAGAATCAGATCCAGAATCTGTTCCTCCGTATATTTCACCATCTCCTCACCCGACAAGTACGAATAGGCAATACCTGCACGGGCATAAAGCAGACGAAGATAATCGTATATCTCCGTTGTTGTTCCTACAGTGGAACGGGGATTTTTATTCGTCGTCTTTTGTTCAATGGAAATAACCGGACTCAAACCGGTTATTTTATCGACATCCGGACGTTCCAGATTCCCCAGGAAGTTGCGGGCATAGGCTGAAAAAGTCTCGATATAACGGCGTTGTCCCTCGGCAAATATCGTATCGAAAGCCAAAGAAGATTTACCACTACCACTCAATCCGGTAATCACTGTCAAACTGTTACGGGGAATTTCAGCATCAATATCTTTCAAGTTGTGCACACGAGCACCATACACATTAATATATTCTGTTTCTTGCATATTCATATCCTTCATAAATGGTACAAAATTAATGTTTCCGCCCGAAATATGCTCCTAAAAAAGCACAATATTATTTTCTTAACTCAAATCTTATGAAGATATAGGGCATTATTCGTACCTTTGTTCCTTGATTTCAAGAACCAATAGTTATAAATTGATGAAACCGATAAGCCGAATATTCTTATGTTTGTTTTTTATAAGCGCCTCATACGCTATTAGTTATGCACAAGAGAACCAATCTTACTTCTTGCATACCATCGAAAAAGGACAGAGTTTATACTCAATCGCCAAGATGTATAATGTCACAACAAACGACATCATACGTTTGAATCCCGGATGTGATGAGAAAATTTATGCCGGACAGGCCATAAAAATCCCTAAAGGAAAAGAAAGCCAGAAAGGAGAAACATTTCATACGATTCAATCCGGAGAAACTTTATATAAACTGACTACAATCTATAATGTATCTGCGAAAGCCATTTGTGAAGCAAATCCGGGATTAAGCGCTGAAAACTTCCGTATCGGTCAGGTGATTCTCATCCCATTGGAGCAAGAACCGGAAACAGCAACGGCACAAACACCGGTTGATAAACCTGCTATCCAAGGTCCTGTACAATCCAGATGCAAAGATATGCATAAGGTGAAACGCAAAGAAACTGTATTCAGCGTAAGCCGCGAATACGGAATCAGCGAGCAAGAACTGCTTGCCGCCAATCCCGAACTGAAAAACGGAATGAAAAAAGGACAATATCTTTGCATCCCCTATCCTGGCGCAATAACGATGCAGCCGACAACTCCCAAAGAGGACCCGTACGCTATTCCACCCAGCAACAACGAACTTTTCCGCAAGAGTAAAGAAACTCCTCAGGAAATTTCCACTATCAAAGCCGCTTTGCTATTGCCTTTCCAGGAAGACAAACGGATGGTGGAATATTATGAAGGTTTCCTGATGGCAGTAGACAGCCTGAAACGTACAGGCACTTCCATTGATTTATATGTATATGACTGTGGGAAAGATGTTTCTACATTAAATTCTATTCTGGCTAAGAATGAGATGAAGAGTATGAATGTCATTTTCGGCCCGATGCACCAGCAGCAAATCAAACCTTTATCTACTTTTGCAAAAAAGAATGATATACGGTTAGTCATCCCTTTCTCTTCGAAAGGTGAAGAGGTGTTTAATAATCCCGCCATCTATCAGATTAATACTCCACAATCCTATTTGTATTCAGAAGTATACGAACACTTTACCCGCCAATTTCCGAATGCAAACGTCATTTTCATTGAGCCAACCAGCGCAGACAAAGAAAAGGCTGAGTTTATAAGTGGCATGAAACAAGAGCTGAAAAACAAGGGAATATCGATGAAAACCGTCAATGAAAACGCTACCAAAGATATGCTGAAGGAAGCTCTTCGCACTGACAAGGAAAATGTTTTCATCCCGGCTTCAGGCAATAATGTTATGCTGATCAAGATTCTTCCTCAGCTGATTCTATTGGTCAGAGACACTCCGGAGCAGAATATCCGCCTGTTCGGTTATCCTGAATGGCAAACGTACACCCGGGATCATCTGGAAAGTTTCTTTGAACTGGATACCTATTTCTATTCATCATTCTACACCAATACATTGTTTCCGGCTGCTATACAGTTCATCAACAATTACCACAAATGGTATAGTAAAGATTTAGTCAGCAAATATCCCAGCTACGGAATGCTCGGTTTTGATACAGGTTTCTTCTTTCTGAAAGGATTGTCACGCTATGGCTCGGAGCTGGAAAACAACTTGCCAAAAATGAATCTGACTCCCATACAGACAGGATTCAAATTTGAACGCGTCAACAACTGGGGAGGATTCATCAACAAGAAAGTATTCTTCATCCATTTCACGAAGAATTTTGAATTAGTAAAACTTGACTTCGAATAATACAAAAAATGATAAAGATAAAATCTGTTCTGATCGCTGCTTCCCTGATAATGGGACTTGCACTTCCGGCCACCGCACAGATTGGCGAACCACGCCAGAATTTTTCTGTCGGGTTTAATGGGGGTGTCAACTTAAACAGTGCTTCATTTACTCCTAAAATCAAGCAAAACTCATTAATGGGTATCACCGGAGGGTTGACAGCACGTTATATTTCCGAAAAATATTTTGCGATGATCTGTGGCGCGCAAGTGGAGTTAAACATCTCACAACGTGGCTGGGATGAGCTATTCGAAATTATGGATGCAAACGGACAGACAGTGGAAGATCCTACCCGCTCATACACACGGAAAATGACTTATATCGATATCCCTTTCCTGGCGCATCTGGCATTCGGAAAAGAAAGAGGATTGCAATTCTTTGTCAACGCCGGTCCGCAGATCGGACTCTTGATCGGCGAATCTGAAAGCATGGAGAATATAGATATGAATAAACTGACAGACACGCAAAAAGCTGTTTACGGTGATAAAATCCAAAACAAATTCGATTACGGTATAGCCGGTGGTGGTGGAATAGAATTCAGAACCAAGAAAGCCGGCAGCTTCCTGCTCGAAGGACGTTATTATTTTGCATTGTCCGACTTTTACAGTACAACGAAAAAAGACTATTTCTCTCGTGCAGCTCATGGCACAATCACGGTGAAATTCACTTATCTATTCGATCTGAAAAAGTAAAAGATAGTAGAAATAAAAAAACAGGCGCGAAGTTCGCGCCTGTTTTTTTATTTCTATAAAGCCACTCCCCTATGCCGGGAGCTTCTTTCATACTCTTACCGAAGTCTGTCTGCAGCCTTCACCATCACTTCATCACGTCCGATAGCACGAATAGCCAGCACGTTCAGAACAATGGATACCAGTGGCAAACAAAGTGCCCAACCAATACGGAACAAATTAGCGTCGCTCTTCAATGCAAAATAGAAAGCAACAAAGGCAATATAATAACCTACCAGCAACAAACTATTGAAGATCGACATGCGAATCTGTAACATGCGGTTCTTATACAGAAAAATAGTCGCAAAAGCTACCAGGGCACTCAGCATCAGAATACCAAATATCCCCCAAGTAGACTGGAAAGTTCCATTCACATCTATTCCCAGAGCTTTAAAAGGATGTTCTCCCGTAGTGTCGATAAAATATCCCATTGGCAAACACATTGCTGCGATCAGCAACGCTGTAACAATCAATAAGTACAAACTTTGAATCCGTTGAATCATAAATATTCTATAGTAGTTAAGTTAAACAATAATAGCCAAGCAATAAGGAATAGGAAAATACTTCCCGCTTACTACTTGACTATCAATTCTTTCGTTAGAAAATAAATTACTGAAGTTTTTCTTTCTCCTTAGCCGGATTTCTATAATAAATTTTCCCTTCGATGTATTCCTGTGTAGCAATCAAGTCAGGTTTCGGAAGTTTCTCATAATAACGAGAAATTTCAATCTGCTCTCTATTTTCGAATACTTCTTCCAGATTATCATTGTAAGAAGCAAACTCTGCTAATTTCTTAGAAAGATCGTTTTTAATTTCCACACTAATCTGATTAGCACGCTTACCAATAATGGCAACAGTTTCATAAACATTCCCTGTGTCAGCACAGAGTTCCATCATATCACGGGTTACTGTCGTAGCAGGAGCATTCGTTTTTTTGTAGTCCATAAATCTATTTTAATTTAGTCTTTAATTACTTTCTGTGATTCATTGAATATTTTTTCGGCCTCTTTCAGGTATTTGCTTTCTGGAAATTCATTCTTAAAAGCATAATATTCATCTACCGTTTCACGGTAACGATCCATCTTCTTATCTTCTACACTATAAATGGCCATTTCATGTCTGGCACGCAGAATCAAGATAGAAAGTTCTTCGCGATAATCTGTATAGGGATAATCTTTGAGTGCATTCTGGGCTGTAATTACACATGACTCATAGTTATTTCCCAGATAGTTGCCCAGATTATAATACAACTTCGCTGAATAGAGTTCTTTCAACACCAGCTTATCCTGCAAAGCAAAAATCATATCTTGCGCTTCCTGCTTCTTGGTACTGTTCGGGAAATACTCCATGAACATCTGCAGTTGCTGGATAGCCTGATAAGTGCTTGATTGATCCAAACGTGGTTCCGGAGTATCCAGGAACAGGGATTTACCTGCATGGAAACGTGCCAGTTCAGTGAAAGTCCCACGAGGATAAGTGTTGAAATAGGTGATAAATGTCTGGGCAGCTGTCTGATAATCTTTCTGATTATAGTAACTCATACCCAACATATACAGAGACTCCTCCGCCTTATCGGTTCCTTTAAGGATTGTAATCAATTCGTTCAGCAAGGTAGCTGAGCGGTTATACTGCCCTTTTGCAAAATAGTTTTTGGCGGCCTCGTACTTGTATTCGTAATCGGTACTTTTCAGCAATTTGTTGTACTCTCCACACGATGTCAGAGAGGCTGCTGCGAGCAAAGTTATAATGATATTTTTCTTCATCCTTTTAAAAAATATTGCGCAAAGTTACTTATTCGCGGGGAATTAACCAATTAATCTATGTTTTTTAATACATAAAAGGCGTTAAACATCGACGAAAAGAGAAAAAATGACGTCGAACGGGAAGCTGCCAACAGTCAATAATAAACGGTGAACGACAAACAAGTAGTGCCATGCTCATACATCAGCCCTACTGTTCCTCGTTCACCGTCCGCTTGTATTGTCAGTCACCCGGTTACAGCTTATACAATTCGCTCGCAGCCAACAGATCGACTTTCTTTTCTTTCAGTACTTCAATACACTTATCCATATTGCTGGGGCGAATCACAACATTTGCCACATTATTATTGGCAAATGAATACATGTATTCGATAAAGACGCCCTCTGCCGACAAGAATCCCAGCACTTTTGCCAAAGCTCCCGGCACATTCGGACAGCTAATACCAACTACATCTGTTATATTCACAGCAAAATGATTATCTTTCAATGCTTTATATGCTTTATCCGGATCGGATACAATTCCACGCAAAATGCCAAAATCAGCATTTTCGGCGATGCACAAGGCAGAAAGATTGATATTCTCTTTTGCCAGCACTTCAGTCACTTCCGTCAAACGGCCGGACTTGTTTTCCAAAAAGATAGAGAGTTGTTTTGCTACCATTATCGTAAAGTTTTAAGTTTTAAATACAGGTATTAGGTAATATGTATTAAATATCAGCCATGCGGATTCCATTTACAGCTACGATAATACTTAATACCTATTACTTAATATCTATTTCAAATTTTTCTGTTGTCAATCACTCGTTTTGCTTTGCCCACGCTACGTTCAATGCTACGCGGCTCTACCAGCTTTACATTCACTCCCAGACCAAGCACACTTTGCAGACGACCTGCCAGCTTCTTCTTCAACGCCAGCATGCGGTTTATCTCATCCGAATAGAAATTCGGACGCACTTCTACCTGAAGTTCCATGGTATCGGTATTGTTTTCACGGTCCACTATTAACAAATAATGTGGTTCGAACTCTTCCATCTCAAGTATAACAGACTCTATCTGAGTCGGGAATACATTCACACCACGGATAATCAGCATATCGTCACTACGTCCCAAAATACGATCCATACGAACCAATGTACGCCCGCAGGAACATTTATCATAATGCAACGCTGTCAAATCACGCGTACGGTAACGGAGCAATGGCATTCCTTCCTTTGTCAGATGAGTAAACACCAGTTCCCCCGTCTGCCCGGGTTCTACCGGCAACAATGTATTCGGATCTATAATTTCCGGGAAATAATGATCTTCATTCAAGTGCGTGCCATGCTGGCATTCACACTCATAACCGACACCCGGCCCGGCTATTTCACTCAATCCGTAGATATCATATGCTTTGATACCGAGCTTATCTTCGATTTCATGACGCATATTCTCTGTCCAGGGCTCTGCACCGAAAGCTCCCACTTTCAGCTGGAACTCTTCACGCGGATAACCGGAATCTTTAATGGCATCCGCCAGATAAAGCGCATACGAAGGAGTACAGCAAAGAACAGTTGATCCAAAATCATGCATTAATGTGATCTGTTTCTCTGTATTACCACTGGACATCGGAATCACAGACGCTCCAATATTCTCAGCTCCGGCATGTGCTCCTAACCCACCGGTAAAAAGTCCATATCCATAAGAAACCTGAAATATATCTGAACGGCCTGCTCCATAAGCAGTAAAAGCACGTGATATACATTCCGCCCATGATGACAGGTCTTTGCGGGTGTATCCCACTACTGTCGGCTTTCCGGTAGTACCGGAAGAAGCGTGAATGCGCACAATCTGGCTCATCGGTACAGCACAAAGTCCAAAAGGATAATTATCTCTTAAATCATGTTTCGTAGTAAACGGCAGTTTCACGATATCGTCAATCGAATTGATATCATCCGGGGTTATACCCATTTCCTGCATTTTCTTCCGATAAAAAGGCGTGTTGTGATAAACGTAATCCACAATTTTCTTGAGTCGTATGCTTTGAATCTTGCGAAGACTTTCGCGGTCCATACACTCAATGGTCTCATTCCAAATCATGTTCTCTTGGTATTATTAGTTGTATGAATCTGTTTCATGATATTAATATGTTGCAAAGTAAAGGATTTATTTGGAAAAATGATTTGTAATCTCAATTATTTTGCCGAATATTGCTCCACTTTTTAGGATTTAACTATGAATTTTGAACTAACATCAGCTTACAAACCTACCGGGGACCAACCGGAAGCCATCGCTCAGCTCACTGAAGGGGTACTTCAGGGAGTTCCTGCACAGACATTATTGGGAGTTACCGGGTCGGGAAAAACATTCACCATCGCCAATGTGATCGCCAACATCAACAAACCTACGTTGATATTGAGCCATAATAAAACACTGGCAGCGCAGCTATACAGTGAGTTCAAGGGATTCTTCCCTAATAACGCCGTAGAATACTACGTTTCATATTATGACTATTACCAGCCGGAAGCCTATCTGCCGAATTCAGACACTTATATAGAAAAGGATCTTGCCATTAATGACGAGATTGACAAACTGCGTCTTGCTGCTACCTCTTCTCTGTTATCCGGTCGGAAAGATGTAGTAGTCGTATCCTCTGTTTCCTGTATCTATGGTATGGGAAACCCGTCGGATTTCTATAAAAATGTAATTGAAATTGAACGGGGCCGGATGCTCGACCGCAATGTTTTCCTGCGTCGTCTTGTAGATAGCCTGTATGTCCGTAACGATATTGAACTGAATCGAGGCAACTTCCGCGTAAAAGGAGATACGGTAGATATTTATCTCGCTTATTCGGACACCTTGCTTCGCGTCACTTTCTGGGGGGATGAAATTGATGGCATAGAAGAAGTGGACCCGATTACCGGCATGACTACCGCCCCTTTCGAAGCTTATAAGATTTATCCCGCCAACCTATTCATGACCACCAAAGAGGCTACTCTTCGCGCTATTCATGAGATAGAAGATGATTTAACCAAGCAAGTAGCATTCTTCGAATCTATCGGTAAAGAATATGAAGCCAAACGACTGTACGAACGGGTGACCTACGACATGGAAATGATCCGGGAATTAGGACATTGTTCCGGTATCGAGAACTATTCCCGTTATTTCGATGGCCGTGCTGCCGGCACACGTCCTTATTGTCTTCTCGACTTCTTCCCGGACGACTTTTTACTGGTTATTGACGAAAGCCATGTAAGCATACCGCAGGTCCGCGCAATGTACGGAGGCGACCGTGCCCGTAAAATCAATCTGGTAGAATACGGCTTCCGATTGCCTGCTGCCATGGACAATCGTCCTCTGAAGTTTGAAGAGTTTGAAGAGATGACAAAGCAAGTGATTTATGTCAGTGCCACACCGGCGGAATATGAACTGATACAATCGGAAGGAATCGTTGTAGAACAGGTTATCCGTCCTACCGGCCTGCTTGATCCTGTCATCGAAGTGCGACCGAGCCTCAACCAGATTGACGACCTGATGGAAGAGATTCAGCTCCGCATCGAAAAAGAAGAACGGGTACTTGTCACAACACTTACTAAACGTATGGCGGAAGAGTTGACCGAATATCTTCTCAATAATAATGTAAGATGCAACTATATTCACAGCGATGTAGATACGTTAGAACGTGTGAAGATCATGGATGACCTGCGACAAGGTGTTTACGATGTACTTATTGGCGTCAATCTGCTCCGTGAAGGACTTGACTTGCCGGAAGTATCTCTTGTCGCTATCCTTGATGCCGATAAGGAAGGATTCCTCCGGTCCCATCGGTCATTGACCCAGACAGCAGGACGTGCCGCCCGTAACGTAAACGGAAAAGTGATTATGTATGCTGATAAAATAACGGACAGCATGCGGCTTACGATCGATGAAACAAATCGTCGACGTGAGAAACAGCTGGCTTACAATGAAGCAAACGGTATCACTCCACAGCAGATCAAGAAGGCCAGAAACTTGTCTGTATTTGGCAATGCCGGCTCGGAAGCCGATGAAATGTTGAAGGAAAAACATGCTTACGTGGAACCTTCCTCTCCTAATATTGCAGCCGACCCTGTTGTACAATACATGAGTAAAGCACAAATGGAGAAGAGCATAGAACGTACCCGTAAATTAATGCAGGAAGCTGCCAAAAAGCTGGAATTTATCGAAGCCGCCCAATATCGGAACGAATTATTAAAACTGGAAGATTTGATGAAAGAAAAATGGGGATAAACGGCTCATAAATATCAATAAATCTATAACAAACCCGCACTTTTGCTAATTAGTGTTATAAAAACACCTATTAAGGATGAATAATTTGCTAATATCACAGAAGTCCGTATCTTTGCACTGTGTTTTTCATAGTATTAGATTTAAGGTTAACAAAGGTTGGAGCAAGGCGTTGCTCCTTTTTTTATGTCCATACGTTATCTAAGCTTTTTCAATTCTATAAAATAATATACGAATGCCTTGGCCAATGTTCCATAATAGACTCTACTTTGGAATCTTCAGTAACCAAATAATCGATATCCCCCCAAAGAAGCTATAGTATAGTCTTCAGCCACCGAATATCCGCAAAGTCTAACAGAAAAACAAGAATGGCTCAACAAACATTTCCCTTTCATCACATGGGAGCAAATGATATTTTGCGGACGCAAAGACAGTATCAAAGGAGATATAATGATTGACGATCATCCCAAAAATCTCAGAATTTTTGATGGTGAAAAATATATTTTCACCCAACCGCATAATATTTTTATAACAGATTATAAGCGAGTAAATAGTTGGAATGAGATTATGACACTTTTCTAGTCTTTTCCACAACCTAAGAGCAAGAAAAAATGCCTCTTAATTTCTTTTCAAGAGGCATTTTTTTATATATTCTATTGACTAATTCATTCACTAAAGTGCCTTTTCAATAGCTTGTTTGATCAATGTTTCCATGACTTCATATCCCTCACCTGTCGGATGTACTCCATCTTTTGTATATTGAGGATTCAAAGCCTTGTTCTCGCCAACTACCATCGGCTGATAATAGTTCACAAACGGAATTTTGTTAGCCTTGGCATAAGCTTCTATACGGGCATTCAGTGACTGAATCTTTTGAGGAGCATCCTTGATCTCCCGTCTCCATGGAAATTCAGCAGCCGGCAGCACTGAAGTCAGAATCACCTTTATTTTATTTGCTTTCGCTAACTCTGCCATAGATGCAATATTTCCGAATGTATAATCTTCATTATACGGACCTGTATTTTCAGCCACGTCATTTGTTCCCGCATTAATGACAACCAATGCCGGAGCAAGATTTATCACATCTTCCCGAAAACGAAGTAAAAACTGATAGGAAGTCTGTCCGCTGATACCACGGCCAATATATCCATTCGTTTTGAAAAAGTCAGGATGCGTCCTCACCCATCCTTCCGTAATGGAATTGCCCATAAAAACAACTCTTTTTTCTTTCTTCACAGGTTGCGCAAGTGTTGCATTCTCTTTCGCATAACGTTTAAAGTCAGCGAACTCATGTTTCTGTGCATAGATCTCTCCTACCGAGAAACTCAAACAAACAACAGCCAATAACATCCATTGACCCAATTTTTTCTTTTCCATATACTTATAATAAAGATTAGTAATTCAAATTGCATGCAAAGATAAAAAAACTCTTTATATGAACGATTAAATACCGAATATCCGTTAAGTGAAGAAGTAATTTTCTTAATCTATATTATATAACATGGATTTTTCTTTGGATTATTTGCAGATTTCACAGAAGTCCGTATCTTTGCACTGTGTTTTTCATAGTATTAGATTTAAGGTTAACAAAGGTTGGAGCAAGGCGTTGCTCCTTTTTTTATGCCTATACATTTGGAATCCTGAAAAAGAATGGTATTTTTGTAAATCATAATATCCTAAAAAATACTGCCATGAAAAAACTCATAACTCTCTTCTTTATAAGTATACTTAGTCTTCAGATGTACTGTTCCGCACAAGAGATATTGAACGTAGATTATTCTGCCATCAAGGAATATGTAACCGACCATAGTACGGAATTTCAGAAACTCATGCAACGTTTTGAGGAAAATGATAGCCTACTCACCCGCCAGGATTATGCCATGATATATTACGGATACTCCTTTACTCCTGCCTATAAAGGAAGTATGGATAACTTTCAAGATCTCCGGAAACTGATTAAAGAGCAAAAGTATGAAGACGCTTATAATACCGGTAAAGAACTGCTGAAAAAGAATCCTGTATCTCTTCAATTATTATACAACATGTACGGATTAGCAGGTTTACTTGAAAAAGATATCCAGGAAATAAAGCATTATTCGAAGCGATACGCAGCCCTTCTTACTATGATTTCCCTTACAGGAGACGGCACAAGTGAAGAGACAGCATTCAAGGTTATCTGCGTTAATGATGAATACCAGCTACTGAACATGTTATTCAGAATGGAAAACATGAAAAGTCAATCGCTAGTCAATAAATGCGATCTGATAGAGTTTGATAAATGCCAGCATTATGAAGGCAATCAAATGTACTTCGACATTAGCCGTTCCCTTGATTATACGAGTAAATTATTCGGGAAATGAAAAGTAGGTTTGCTTTTGGGGATCTCTCCCAAACTAAAATACAAAAATAATAACTTATAATAAACTTGAAATAACTAATTAAATAATGGAATCAGAAATTCAACTCAACGACCACAACAAACAGGAATATCCTCCCATGCATACAGATGAGACACATTATCTTATTTTTTAGACAAAAGAACATAAGAACAAAAAAGAAACATGGAAATAGAAAGTTTGATAAAAGCTATTATCCAGTGTGCTTATAATGTAAGAACACACCTTGCAGCAGGTTTTCTTGAAAATGTTTATCAGAAAGCATTGATGATAGAATTAAAAGAAAAGGGTATTCATGCAGATACAGAAACTCCTATAAATGTATATTACAAAAATGAAATTGTAGGAGAATTCAGAGCAGACATAATCGTAGAAGGAGAAATAATCATTGAACTTAAAGCGGTACAGCATCTTCTTCCTATACACGAAACCCAATTAGTAAATTACTTAACCGCTACCAATACAGACCACGGCTTATTAATAAACTTTGGTGGTGAACGTATCGAAATAAAAAGAAAATTCAGAGAATATAAACATAAAAATAACGCATAAGAAAAAATATGTTCTTTTGTTCTTATGTCTAAAAGCAATAAAAATTTGTCTATTATGGAAATAAATCAAGCAGCCCCCAAATTTCAGGATGTGTCAATCGCGCCTATGCATACAGCAGAGCATTTATTAAATGCCACTATGGTAAAAACCTTTGGTTGCCTCCGCTCAAGAAATGCCCATATAGAAAGGAAAAAGAGTAAATGCGACTATATTCTTTCTGTATGTCCCACGGAGGCGGAAATACAAATGATCGAAGATAAAGTAAATGCAGCTATCGACCAAAATCTGCCCGTTACTGTAGAATTCATGACTCATGAAGAAGCAAAAGACATCGTAGACCTGAGCAAACTTCCCGCTGATGCCAGTGAAACCCTTCGTATTATACGTATCGGAGATTACGACGCCTGTGCCTGTATCGGACTACATGTATCCAATACTTCAGAAATAGGAACTTTCAAAATCATCAGTCATGATTATGATGAAGAAAGACAAGTATTAAGGTTGAGATTCAAGCTTCTTGAGAAGAAATAGAATATCAAATTAATATCTATATTATATAAAATAAACAAACACAGGCTACATTTTGTCATCAAACAAGATAAATTGACATTATCAAGATGACAAATAGACACTTACAGCCTCAAATATCTTTTGGCATAAGGTTTGCACTTATAACAGCGAACGACGGTTCGAAAACGGACGGCAAGAGTCGAAAATTCCTCTCTGCAGAAAGCGACGACCCGAAGTTCAAAATTGAATAAACCGAATGTTTAACTAAAAGATAGGAGACTAAGATTATGATGCCTGTTAGAAGAACTCAAAACTGGTTACCAAGTATTTTTAACGATTTCTTTGATAACGATTGGATGGTAAAAGCAAATGCTACCGCACCTGCAATCAATGTTTTTGAAACAGAAAAAGAATACAAAGTTGAACTGGCTGCTCCGGGGATGACAAAAGAGGACTTCAATGTTCGCATTGATGAAGAAAATAACCTCGTTATCACCATGGAGAAGAAGACTGAAAACAAAGAAGAGAAGAAAGAAGGTCGCTATCTACGTCGCGAATTCTCTTATTCCAAGTTCCAGCAGACTATGATTCTACCGGATAATGTAGATAAAGAAAAAATATCTGCCGCAGTAGAAAACGGAGTATTGAATGTTCAACTTCCTAAGATTTCTGAAGAAGAAGTGAAGAAAGCCGAAAAGCAAATCGAAGTAAAATAACACAGTAACCGCAATTCACCTCAAGCGGGTGAAGAGATAATAAAAAAACAGCTCTTTCCGATCATAAAGGAAAAGAGCTGTTTTTTATATAGTCCCATTACCCGACTATTGATTTTTCCGGTAGCTGAACACTGCCCAGCTATTGAAAACCAGGGCAAAAAGAAACAAGACTCCTATTTCAGGCAGCAATTCCAGTAAGCTGCTTCCCTTAAGATATACCATACGCATTGCTTCCATAAAGTACTTCAACGGATTAAAATAAGTGATCACCTGCGCCCACTCAGGCATGCTGCTCACCGGTGTAAATAGTCCGCTCATCAACATCAGAATCAACATAAAAAAGAACATCACAAACATGGATTGCTGCATAGTTGCCGAATAATTGGATATGACAAGCCCGAAACCGGACATAACAAACACAAACAGAATCGCCAAAAAATAAATCACAATAAAGTGTCCTACAGGAGTTATTCCATAAAGCAACCAAGATAATAAAAAGCACAAAGTCAATACGATAAAGCCTGTGATCCAGTAAGGTAGAAGTTTGGCCAGAATAAAAGTAAACTTCGGTACAGGGGTCACATTAATCTGTTCGATGGTTCCAACTTCTTTCTCACTAACGACATTCAAAGCAGGTAAAAAACCGCATATCAGAGTCAGCAACATTCCCATCAGTGCAGGAATCATATAAAGCTTATAATTCAGATTCGGATTAAATAATCCCTGCGTATCGATACAAATAGAAGGGGCACTACCCGAAGCTGAAACGGCATCAGGACGTTCCGCACGTAATTCGGTTGCGTAATTATTGATAATAGTAGCCAGATAAGAACTGCCCAACCCTCCTTTCGTTCCATTTACCGAATTGGCGGCAATCAAGATATGAGCTTCCCCTTTGTTCATCCAATCCTTTTCCAAATGACGGGGTATCTCCATCACAATATCCGCCGTTCCCAATTCAATATTCCGCAATCCATCCGCATAAGATGCCGGAACTTCCGTCAGAGGGAAATAAGTAGAAGCCGCAATCTTATTCACCAACCGCTGAGAAATAACCGAATGGTCGTTATCAACGATATTCAGCTGGATATTCTTTATTTCCATATTCACGGCCCAAGGCATCAGCAACATGATCATACAGGGAAAGACAAGAATCAATCTCGGCAAGAACGAATTGCGTAGCAACTGTTTAAACTCTTTTTCTATCAGAAATTTTATCATAATAAATTCCTTTATTCCAATCGATATTTAAATTTCTTGATGCTGATTGTAATAAGCACTATAGCCATCAGCAATAAAATGCCAATCTCTTTAAGTACCAGCACAACCGGCACTCCTTCAATCATCAGTTTGCGTACAGCCTGTATATACCAACGGGCCGGAATAATGTCCGATATGACCTGAAGAACTATTGGCATGCTTTCTACCGGAAAAATCATGCCGGACAAAACCATGGTAGGCATCATCAATATCATACCGGATGCCAACATTGCCGCCACCTGTGTACTTGTCACTGAAGAAATCAGCAAGCCCAAAGCCAGCGATACGAAGATAAAAAGCAAGGATACCATCACCAGCCAGAATAAACTCCCCACTACCGGCACATCCAGCACAAAGACTGAAAGCAACAGAATAGTAGTCAGATTGACAAACGATAAAACAAAGTAAGGAATTGCCTTCGCCAACACAATAAATAATGGTTTTACCGGAGATACCAGCAATACTTCCATGGTACCGGTCTCTTTTTCACGGACAATGGAAATAGAAGTCATCATCGCGCAAATCAACATTAAAATCAATCCCATAACCCCGGGCACAAAGTTATAGGCACTCTTCATTTGCGGATTATACAATAATTTGATATCCGGAATCAAACGGGAAACAGAAACGTTGGAAGGCAACATTTCCTGCCCCACCGAAGAAACAATACTGGCAGCGTAATTGGTTTGCGAAGTAGACATATTAGGATCAGTTGCATCTGCTATCAGCTGCACACGGGCATCTCCCTTATAAAGTCCGTCAGCAAAACGCTCTCCAAATACAATCGCCACATCAATCTTATTTTTCCGGAAGGCAGCCTCCATTTCCTGCGGAGAATGAAAGCGGGCAGTAACCGTGAAATATTCACTCGCATCCAGACGGTCTATAATTTTCCTTGTCACCACATCATTCGAAGGATCAAGAACAGCCAGCCGGACATTCTTCACTTCCGTACTGATAGCAAACCCAAACAGGATAATCTCTACGACCGGCATTCCCAACAGAATCAACATCGTACGCCGGTCACGGAAAATATGATAAAATTCTTTCTTTACGAAAGCTATAAATTGTTTCATAATCAATCTGCTTTACGCACCGCATGGCGGGCAAGTTGTTGAAACACATCATCCATCGTCTCCACACCAAACTGCTCTTTCAGTCGAGTCGGTGTATCCAGCGCCTTGATCTGTCCGTCTACCATAATCGATATCCGGTTACAATATTCCGCTTCATCCATGTAGTGTGTGGTAACAAAAACAGTTATTCCCCGATCGGCTGCCTGATAAATCAGTTCCCAGAATTGTCTGCGGGTAGCAGGGTCCACTCCTCCGGTCGGTTCATCCAAGAACACAATCTTCGGTTCATGAAAGATAGAGACAGAAAAAGCCAGCTTCTGCTTCCAACCCAAAGGAAGGCTTTTTACCAGTGTATTCCGTTCGTCTGCAAAGCCGAGGCGTTCTAACAATTCCTCTGTCTTTTCTTCAATTTCCTTATCCTTCATTCCATAGATCCCGGCAAAAAGGCGGATATTCTCCCACACTTTAAGATCTTCATACAAAGAGAATTTCTGGCTCATATATCCGATATGCTTTTTTACCTGTTCAGCTTCGCGGAAGATATCATAACCGGCCACCTTGCCTACCCCCGATGTCGGACGGCTCAATCCGCAAAGCATGCGCATTGCAGTTGTCTTACCTGCTCCATTGGCTCCAAGAAAACCGAAAATCTCTCCGCGTTTCACCTGAAAAGAAATATGGTCGACTGCCGTAAAATGCTCAAAGCATTTAGTCAGCTGATCCACTTCAATAACAGGAACTGCCATATTCTGCGCTTCCTCCCGTTCCAAAGGTGGCGGACAAAGAATAGAAGCAAATTTCTGAAGAATCCGTTCGGGTGTATCAATCCCATGCACCTGTCCATGATTAATAAAAGCAATCCGGTCACATTGACGAGCCTCATCCATAATAGGAGTTGAAACAATAATTGTAATCCCCTGCTTCCTTAAATTACGGAGCATCTGCCAGAATTCTTTTCGCGACACGGGATCTACCCCGGTAGTCGGCTCATCCAGAAATAAAATATCAGGTTTGTGAATCAGAGAACAACTTAACGCCAGCTTCTGCTTCATACCTCCTGACAAAGCTCCTGCCCTTCTTTTTTTAAACGGCTCAATCTGCTGATAGATATCTTTAATCAAATCATAGTTTTCCTGTATCGACGTATGAAAGACTGTCGCAAAAAACTCCAGATTCTCCTCCACAGAAAGATCCTGATAAAGCGAGAATCTTCCGGGCATATACCCTACTTTCGTGCGAATCAACTTGTAATCCGTCACCACATCCAGTCCGTTGACAATCGCCGTGCCTTTATCAGCCAGCAATAAAGTAGTCAGAATACGGAATAAAGTACTCTTACCCGCCCCATCGGGACCGATCAGCCCAAAAATTTCTCCCCGCTCTACTGCAAAGGAAACCTCTTTCAATGCCTCTACTTTCCCGTAGTTCTTACTGACTCCCTTTACAACAACTATGGATTCTCCTTTTTCCATACCACACCTCCATACATACCAATCTTCAGCGAACCGTCATTTTTCACGGCAATCTTTACCGCATATACCAGATTGGCACGTTCATTTTTAGTCAGGATAGTTTTGGGAGTAAATTCCGAACGGTCGGAAATCCAGGTGACCACACCGGGATAAGCTTTCTGTTCCGAATTTCCATAATCGGAGTACACAGTCACTTCATCTCCCAGCTTCACCTGAGACAATTGTTCTGAAGTGACATAAGCCCGCAGATACATCCGGTCAATCTCTCCCACTTTAAACAGCGGCTTGCCAACAGATGCCAGTTCTCCCGCTTCCGCATATTTAGCCAGTACCGTACCTTCGATAGGCGACAGGATATGACATTTGTTCAACTGATCTTCAACTTGTACCACTTGTATACCGACCGAATTTCCTTGTTCCGTCAGGCTGTTCGTACTATTCAGCAATGATGATTCCTGTGCAATCAACTGTCGCTGAAGCAAAGCGATCTGCGAATCCCAGTCGTCCAGCTGTTTCTGGTTAGCAGCTCCGGCAGCAAGCAGGTTCTCCACCCGTTTCTTTTCCCGTTGAGCCGTAGCTATTTGTTGTTTGGTAGCAGCTATCTGCTTTGCCAGGTCGGGACGTTGGCTCTCTACCGACTTCATACTTGCTTCCAGTTGCAGCTTCTTCAGATATAATTGGACGGTATCTACCAAACCGACTTCTTCACCGGCTTTCAGCCTTGTTCCTTCCTCTACTTCCAGTCGCAGCAATTTTCCTGACGCTTCAGCAGAAACGGTCACTTCCGTAGCTTCAAATGTTCCCGTTGCATCATAGTCGGGCACTCCATTCCCACAGGCAGCAAACATCCATACCGCCATCCCGTATATTCCTATTTTTGTCATTCGTTTCATATCCGAAAGATTTTATTAATGATTAGTAGTATATTTCAATTGATAAATGCCCATCAGCCGTTGAATCTCATGCATTGCTTTCGCCTGACGTGCAAGGCTCTCATTCGTCAGTTCTCTAAGCATCTCGGTCACCGTCAGCGTACCATTTGCAACTTTGGCTTCCGCAGCCCGACGAATATTAGTACGCAACCGGATAATTTCATCATCATCCTGCATCTGCTTTTCCAACGAACGGATAGACTGATCTTGCTGTGTCATTTCCAGTCGTGTATTAAAAAGAAACACATCCCGATTGCTGTCCAGTTGTTTCCGTTTATTTTCAATCACCCGGCGGTCGTTCTTCAGCGTATACAGACTCCCGAAATTCCACGAAAGCCGGACGCCTGCAATATAATAAGGAGAAAATTCATTCTTCAGCATATTTAATCCCGGATTACCATAAGCTCCCTGCACAAACAAGCCAAAATGAGGGAGATGACGCACATTCAATGCTTTCTCCTGCACCTGCAATCCCGTTCCCTGTGCATCAAACCATGACAGTTCCGGTCGGCGAATGTCACTGACAGCCGAAAGTTCGTTTTGCGGAACAGGCTTTTCAAACACAGTCTCCTGCGAAAGTACCTCTCCTACCAACAACGAAAGCATCTTCAAATAAGCCATGCGCGAAGATATCAACTCTACTCTTTTCTGGCGAGTATTCAATTGCTCCACTTTCACAGCATCCAGATCAGCCTGATTGGCAATCCCATTTTCTACATAAGCCGTAATCTGACGGAAGTTCCTTCCCAGCTCGTCTTGCAACAAGGCATTCTGAGCCAACTGTTCATCCAACATCAGAATTCCAAAATACAGATCATTCACACGGCTATTCAACGAGTACATATCCACGTTCAACTTTTCTCTGTTGATCTCCGCTTCCGCTTCAGTCTGCTTCTTCTGCATCCGGATTCCTCCGCCATCCCATATCTGCTGTTGTAACTCCAACATCACCTGATATTGATCCTTAGACATTCCTTTGATATCCACTCCGGGAATGGCAACAGGTAACTCCGTCACCTCGCTTTGATAAGACGCTTTTGCTGAAAGAGCGAACTGGGGCAAGTATCCTCTCGCCGCATTTTCCAAATTATATTCTTTCGTCTTCTCTATCAAATCATACTGACGCACCAACGGATAGTTGTCCTGCGTTTTCTGCTGACATTCTTCTAATGTTATACGTCTCGCCTGCCCATACATTCCCGTCACAAAGAGCAAGAGCGAAATACTAAAAATGATTCTTTTCATACACCTGTTTTCTATGAATTCTTCAAAAGACAAAGATAGCCGTTTAAGCGATAGCTTCACATTCCGATAGTTGGGAAATATGTCCCGTTAGTTCGATTTATCCTAAAAAAGGAGAAGATTTTGAGGCAATTTCTTATCTTTGCCGGAAAAGAGCAAAGGGAATGGAACAGAAAGAACCTATGGAATTAGGCCTCCAGCTACTGAAGGATATCAATATAGTACGTCACAACGAATTTCGTTTCATCAATGCCGAGTTCGGGTTTGTAACGAGCTTCTCGAAAATGGAAACGACCATTTTCAAAATCGGACAACCTTACCGGTTACAGGAAGGCCGTATCGCAATCATTACCAATGGACGGGCACGAGTTCTCATTAATCTGATCGAGTATATCTTTCGTCCTAATTATATCTCTCTGATCGCCCCGGGCTCTATCATACAAATTATAGAGACCTCCCAAGACTTTGATGCTCATATGATGGCGATAGAGCATAATTTCCTGCCAGTATCCGGTAAAGAAGAATTCTTTGCCCATTTCCTCCAACGGAAAAAGAATCTGCTGCTTCCACTGACTACCACTGAGCAGGTACAAATAGAGAATTTTATAACAGTCATGTGGGATGTATTACAAGAACCTGTATTCAGAAAAGAAGTAATCCAGCATCTATTGGCAGGATTACTATATAATATAGAATATATAGCCAAAAACAAAGGACAGTCCGAGTCGAGCCCATTGACACATCAGAACGATATTTTTCAACGTTTCATCTCTTTGGTCAACACTTATAGCAAGACAGAACGGAACGTCAGTTTTTATGCAGACAAACTTTGCCTTACTCCCCGTTATCTGAATACAGTGATCCGGCAAGCCAGTCAACAAACAGTAATGGACTGGATCAACCAGTCCATTATACTAGAGGCAAAAGTGCTGCTCAAACACAGCAATCGCCTTGTTTATCAAATTTCTGATGAATTAAACTTTCCCAATCCGTCCTTCTTCAGCAAGTTCTTTAAGCGAATGACAGGAATGACGCCTCAGGAATATCAAAAGAATTAAGGATTACTTTGAGAATTCCTTTATTCTCTGTTCCTCATCCAGTTTGCAAATCAGCAGTGTCTGATCCTTCTCGGCAATGATATATCCATCCAGTCCCTGAATAACAACACGCTTCTCTTCACTGGTATGTACGATACAATTCTTGCTTTCATACAGACGGACATCGGGACCTACTGTAGCATTTCCTGATTTATCTTGCGGCAACAGTCCACGAAGCGCTCCCCATGTCCCTAAGTCCGACCAGCCAAAAGAAGCCGGGAGTACATAGATTTCCTGCGCCTTCTCCATGACCGCATAGTCTATAGAAATAGCTTCACAGGTAGGAAATAGCTTTTTAATCGTTTCGTTTTCCTTCTCTGTATAGAAATCCGGGAAAATACGGTCGAAGATTTGCGCTATACCCGGAGCATATACACGCATCACAGAAGTGATAGTGCGTACATTCCATACAAAGATTCCCGCATTCCAAAAATAGCCACCTTCGGCAAGATATCTGTCAGCAGTCTCCCTATCCGGTTTTTCCTTGAATGCATCTACAGTAAAAATCTCCTTGTCAGTCATAATAGAATCTCCGGCGGCAATATATCCATATCCGGTTTCCGGACGAGTCGGTCTGATTCCCAGTGTCACGATAGCACTGCTGTTGTCAGTAAAACGAAGAGCTTTCTCTACTACCCGGCGAAATTCTCCCGTATCAATGACCAATGCATCCGATGGAGTCACCACCACATTGGCATTCGGATGTTTTTTCTTTATTTTCCAGCAAGCATAAGCGATGCAGGGAGCCGTATTCCGCGCACAAGGTTCTGCCAGAATATTACTTTCAGGAATCTCCGGCAATTGCTCCCGGACAATATCAATATATTTCTCGGACGTCACTACCCACACATTCTCCCGTGGGCAGACACCGTCAAAACGATCAGCGGTCAGTTGAATCAACGTACGTCCACATCCCATTACATCAATAAACTGTTTGGGACATTCCGGTGTGCTCATCGGCCAAAAACGGCTGCCGATGCCTCCGGCCATAATTACGATATGATTATCCATGCTCATATTACTCCCCTGTTTTTAGAATATTTTTGAATTGATTGCGCAATTTACACCAATTTGTCCAATCATGCAACTAATGCGCATTAAAAAAAATTCTTACCCGCTTCCTTCAAAAAAGATAGTGTCACTATCACGTTAGTATACTGTCACTATCACCCTGCGATAGTGACAGTATACCGACAGAATAGTGACACTAAAAAAAGCTGTCCCTGAGTATACAGGAACAGCCTTTTCAACTTATTATACAACAACTGATTACATCTTATTTATATTCTTCCCAGCTCTTGATGGCAATATCATCCACAGTCATCGTACAGAAGGCGTTGATAAATGCGCTTGCCAGACGGGCATTCGTAATCAACGGAACATTCAGGTCAATAGCTGCGCGACGGATTTTATATCCATTGTCCAGTTCTCCGGCAGTCAGATTCTTCGGAATGTTGACCACCATGTCGATTTCTTTATTATGAAGCATTTCCAGCGCTTGTGGATGTCCCTCCTCACTCGGCCAGTAGACAAGCGTACTCTCAATACCATTCTCCGCAAAGGTTTTATGAGTACCACCGGTTGCAAATAGCTTGTATCCTTTGTTTACCAACATGCGCGCCGCATCCATCATATCAGCTTTCTGCTTCATTGTACCTGTAGAAAGCAGTATGTTCTTTTTAGGAATGCGGTAGCCGACAGACAACATAGCTTTCAGCACAGCACAGGAAGTATCACTTCCGATACAGCCGACTTCACCCGTAGAAGCCATATCCACTCCCAATACAGGGTCGGCTTTCTGCAAGCGGTTGAAAGAGAACTGCGAAGCCTTTATTCCTACATAGTCCAGTTCAAACAGATTCTTTTCCGGTTTCTCCACAGGAAGTCCAAGCATCACTTTGGTAGCCAGTTCTATGAAGTTTATCTTCAGCACCTTGCTGACAAACGGGAAGGAACGGCTGGCACGCAAATTACACTCGATCACCTTGATATCATTATCTTTTGCCAGATACTGGATATTGAACGGACCGGATATATTCAGCGCCTTGGCAATCTCACGACTAATGCGTTTGATACGGCGGACAGTTTCGACATACAGTTTCTGCGGCGGGAACTGAATGGTAGCGTCACCGGAGTGCACACCGGCAAACTCAATATGTTCGCTGATGGCATAAGCTATGATCTCGCCATTCTGCGCGACAGCATCCATTTCCACTTCCTTCGCATGTTCGATAAACTGGCTTACTACCACCGGATGCTTTTTTGATACATTAGCAGCCAGCTTCAAGAAACGTTCAAGCTCTTCCTGATTGGAACAGACGTTCATCGCAGCCCCCGAAAGCACATAGGACGGACGAACAAGAACCGGAAACCCGACTTCATCGACAAACTCGTTGATATCTTCCAACGATGTCAACTCACGCCAGCGTGGCTGGTCTACGCCGATACGGTCGAGCATTGCAGAGAATTTTTCGCGGTCTTCGGCATTGTCAATGCTCTGGGCGCTTGTTCCCAGTATGTGGATATTCTGAGCATCCAGACGCAAGGCAAGGTTATTCGGAATCTGACCACCGGTAGAGACAATGACACCATGCGGATTTTCCAGTTCAAGAATATCCATTACCCGTTCGAATGTCAGTTCATCAAAGTAGAGACGGTCGCACATATCATAGTCCGTAGATACCGTTTCCGGATTATAATTGATCATCACACTGCGCCAGCCTTCTTTGCGAATGGTATTCAGAGCCTGTACGCCGCACCAGTCAAATTCTACAGAAGAACCGATACGGTAGGCACCGGAACCCAACACGACAATAGACTTATGATCACCCAGATAATGTACATCATTTGCCACTCCGCTATAAGTCAGATACAGATAGTTGGTCTGTGCCGGGTATTCGGCAGCCAGCGTATCGATCTGTTTTACAACCGGAAGAATGCCGGCAGCCTTCCGATATTTGCGGATATACAAGCTTCCATCTTCCATATCACCTTCATAACCAATGGCACGGGCAATCTGAAAATCAGAGAAGCCCTGTTGCTTCGCTTTTCTTAATAGAGAATGGACAAATGGCAATTGACAATTGACAGTTGACAAATGACAATTACCTTGCGGATCTTCGATTGCATGCGCTTCTTTTTCTTTCCTCATTGTCAATTGTCCATTGTCAATTGTCAATTGACGAAGCTCCTTGGAGGTTTGCATGATATTCATCAATTTCTGAAGGAACCATTTATCAATCTTTGTAAGTTCATGCACCTGATCGATGGTATATCCTGCCCGGAAAGCTTTCGAAATTACAAAAATACGTTTATCGGTCGGTTCGCGCAATGCCTTATCGAGATCAGAAATAACCAGTTCCTTGTTTTCTACAAAGCCATGCATTCCCTGTCCGATCATGCGCAGTCCCCTCTGAATAGCTTCTTCAAAAGTACGTCCGATGGCCATCACTTCCCCTACCGATTTCATGGAAGATCCCAATTCCTTGTCTACACCATGGAATTTTCCTAAGTCCCAGCGAGGTATCTTGCATACGACATAATCCAGTGCCGGTTCGAAGAAAGCGGAAGTAGTCTTTGTCACAGAGTTCTTCAAATCAAAGAGTCCGTAGCCGAGTCCTAATTTGGCTGCTACAAAAGCCAACGGATATCCGGTTGCTTTAGAAGCCAAGGCCGAAGAACGGGAAAGACGGGCATTCACTTCAATCACCCGATAATCTTCCGATTCGGGGTCGAAAGCGTACTGAACATTACATTCGCCCACAATACCAATGTGACGGATGATACGTATCGCCAGTTCGCGGAGTTTATGATATTCACTGTTAGTCAGCGTCTGGGAGGGAGCAATAACAATTGATTCACCGGTATGGATACCCAGCGGGTCAAAGTTCTCCATATTACAAACCGTGATACAGTTGTCGAAACGGTCGCGCACCACTTCATATTCTACTTCTTTCCATCCGCGAAGCGATTTCTCGACCAGCACTTGCGGAGAGAAAGAGAAGGCTTTTTCTACCAGCACATCCAGTTGTTCCTCATTATCACAGAAACCGGAGCCCAGACCACCCAATGCATAAGCGGCACGGACAATGACCGGATATCCCAGTTCCTTCGCAGCACGGCGCGCATCTTCTGCATTTTCTACAGCTTCACTTTTAATGGTCTTTACATTAATTTCGTTCAGTTTCTGCACGAAGAGTTCACGGTCTTCCGTGTCCATAATGGCCTGTACCGGAGTACCGAGCACTTTAACATTATATTTCTCAAGGATTCCTTCTTTGTATAAAGCAACGCCACAGTTCAGCGCAGTCTGTCCGCCGAATGCCAGCATAATACCCTCCGGCTTCTCTTTCTGAATCACTTTTTCCACGAAATACGGAGTGACCGGAAGGAAATAAATTTGATCTGCTACTCCTTCAGAGGTCTGTACCGTAGCAATGTTCGGATTGATAAGAATGGTTTCAATCCCTTCTTCTTTCAAGGCTTTGAGCGCCTGCGAACCGGAATAGTCGAACTCACCGGCCTCACCGATTTTTAAGGCACCGGAACCCAGCAGCAATACTTTCTTTATATTTTCTTTCATGATGGTCGGTTATTTTAGCAGGTTTACAAATTCGTCGAACAAGAATGCCGTATCCGTAGGACCACTCGCAGCTTCCGGATGGAACTGTGCGGAGAACCAGGGATTTTTCTTGTGCCTGATTCCTTCGTTGGAGCCATCATTCATATTGATGAACAGCGGTTCCCAATCTGCACCCAGCGTATTGTTATCCACGGCATAACCATGATTCTGTGAAGTAATGAAACAGCGTTCCGTTCCTACCATGCGTACCGGTTGGTTATGGCTGCGGTGTCCATATTTAAGTTTGTAAATCTTTGCCCCTCCGGCTTTCGAAAGCAACTGGTTTCCCATGCAGATTCCAAAGATAGGAAGTTTCTCGTTTGCCATTGCTTTGCGAATATTCTGTACAGCTGCATCGCAGGTATCCGGATCACCCGGTCCGTTGGATATAAACAACCCGTCAAATTCAAGTCCGTTGAAATCATAGTCCCATGGTACGCGAATAACTTCCACATTCCGTTTCAGCAAGCAACGGATTATATTTGTCTTGACTCCGCAATCCACCAGAAGTACTTTTTTCAATTGACAATTGACAGTTGACAATTGACAATTAAGCTGCGCAATGGGCATGGTTAATGGAAAAGAACGGGATGTCCCGTCAGGAAGATAGGAAATTATTTCTTTGCAGGAAACACGGTCTACGTAATTCACGGCAGCGTAATTGTCAATTGTCAATTGTCCATTGTCAATTGGATTGTCGAAGACAATCTTTCCCATCATCACTCCGTGTTCACGAAGTATTTTGGTCAGTTCACGCGTATCGATGCCCGTGATACCCGGCACTTGTTCACGTTTCAACCATTCACCCAAACTTTCCACTGCATTCCAGTGGCTATATTCATAAGAATAGTCACTTACGATAATCGCTTCCGCATGTATTTTCTCACTTTCCATAAAAGTGGCGAGTCCATTCGGTTCGATGGTAAAAGGAGGAACTCCATAGTTTCCTACCAGAGGATAGGTAAGAGTCATCAGCTGTCCGGCGTAGGAAGGGTCAGTGAGGCTCTCCGGATATCCGGTCATGGCGGTATTGAAAACTACTTCGCCCGCCACCGGCTTCTCGTAACCAAACGACTTACCGGAAAACCGGCTCCCGTCGTCAAGGATTAATGTCACATTTCTCATTCTTATTTCTGAATCGTTGTATGGTTGTTAGAATTGATACATCTGCTCAATGTAGTTGATGAATGCCTGATTCACCATTTTCACACCACCCGGCGTAGGATAATTGCCACTGAAATACCAGTCCCCCAGGTGGTTCGGACAGGCTTCATGAAGCCCTTCCAACGGTTGGTAGACAATTTCCACTTTGGCTTTCGTTCCCTTCGGTGTCAGCAGTTCCACCATTTTGGCAGATATTTCTTCATCCGTAAATGGGGCATAAATTTCTTTCACATAGTTTACCATCTGCTCTTTCGGCAAGCCGACCTGATCTTTGGACTTCCGGTAAGCCGCAGCAATGACATCTTTCATATCACGTTCTTTCAACAATTCGATGGCCGCTCTGAAAGCGATGAACTCGCTCATCTTTGCCATATCGATCCCATAATAATCCGGGTAACGAACTTGCGGTGAAGAGGATACAATCACTATCTTCTTCGGACCAAGACGGTCGAGAATACCGATAATACTTTGCTTCAAGGTAGTACCACGCACAATACTGTCATCGATAATCACCAAATTATCGACACCGGAGACAAGGCTTCCGTAAGTAATGTCATATACGTGAGCAGCCAGATCATTCCGACTGTTTCCCTCTGCAATAAAGGTACGGAGCTTTATGTCTTTTATAGCCACTTTCTCACTGCGGATACGGCGGGAAAGAATAACTTCCAGCTCCTCCATACAGGGATTGTGTCCCAATGCAGCAATCTGGCGTACCTTTTCTTCATTCAGATAATCATCCAGCCCCTGCAACATTCCGTAGAAAGCAACTTCAGCCGTGTTGGGGATAAACGAGAAAACGGTATGATCGATATCGTTATGAATGGCTTTCAAAATTCTGGGAATCAGTTTTTCTCCCAAAAGTTTCCTTTCTCTATAGATATCGACATCACTTCCACGGGAGAAGTAAATACGCTCAAAGGAGCAAGCGCGTCTTTCGCGTGGCTTATTGATCTGCGATGTCCGTAGCTTGCCTTCTTTACTGATAAGCAATGCCTGTCCGGGTTGCAGTTCTTTGATTTCTTCCACAGGAACATTCAGAGCTGTCTGAATCACCGGACGCTCGGAAGCCAATACGGCAATTTCATCATCCTGATACCAGAAAGCCGGACGGATACCCCACGGGTCACGGATAGCAAAAGACTCGCCGCTTCCGGTAAGACCGCAGATCACATATCCCCCGTCCCACTCACGGCTGGAAGTACGCAGCACGTTCGCCAGCTCGATATGTTCTTCTATATAGTGAGTGATCCCCATGCCCGTCAGTCCTTCGGCTTCGGCAAGATTGAAGAGGCGTTCCACTTCACGGTCAAGGCGATGGCCTACCTGTTCCAACATGATATAGGTGTCGGCATACTTACGGGGATGCTGTCCGATAGCGGTGATACGGGCAAATATTTCATCGACATTCGTCATATTGAAGTTTCCGCAGAGAGCCAGATTCTTGGCACGCCAGTTGTTTCTTCGCAAAAACGGATGTACATAGGAAATTCCGGATTTTCCGGTGGTGGAATAACGCAGATGCCCCATGTATGCTTCACCGGCAAAAGGTAAAGTACGTTTGGCGAAAGCTGCATCATGCAATTGTTCGGAAGTCAGGTCTTTAAAATTACTTTGTACGTTTTCAAAGATTTCAGTGATAGCACCGGAACCTAATGCACGTTCACGAAACATATATTCTTCACCCGGATTTGCTTCCAGTTTCACACATGCCAGTCCTGCTCCTTCCTGTCCCCGATTGTGCTGTTTCTCCATTAACAGATAGAGTTTGTTGAGACCGTACATCCATGTTCCGTACTTTTTCTCGTAATACTCCAGAGGTTTGAGCAGCCGTATCATGGCAACGCCACATTCATGTTTCAATTGTTCCATCTAATTTATTTACTATTTAATCATTCCACAGTTACCGACTTTGCCAGATTTCTAGGTTGGTCTACATCCATTCCTTTGCACACCGCAATGTGATAAGCAAGCAATTGGAGAGGTACCGTAGTAATTAACGGATCAAGGCACTCGATTGTTTCCGGAAGTTCGATACTGCAATCGGCTATTTTACTGATCACTGTATCTCCCTTAGTTACAAATGCAATTACCCGGCCTTTTCGTGCCTTGATTTCCTGAATATTGCTCAGTACTTTCTCGTACAGTCCGTTCTGGGTAGCAATGACGACTACCGGCATTTCAGCATCAATCAAGGCAATCGGTCCGTGTTTCATTTCGGCAGCCGGATAACCTTCGGCGTGAATATACGATATTTCTTTCAATTTCAACGCACCTTCCAAAGCAACAGGATAACTATATCCGCGTCCGAGGTAAATAAAGTTATGCGCATAGGTGAAAGTTTTTGATAATTCCGCCAACTTATCATTCAGCTTCAGCACCTCCTTCATTTTTTCGGGAATATTGTTCAGTTCCTGCACAATTGTGAGATAATGCGCCTCATCCAGCGTACCTTTCTCTTTGGCGAGAGTTAATGCCAACATTGTCAGTACACTCACCTGTCCTGTAAATGCTTTGGTAGAAGCTACTCCAATCTCCGGGCCGACGTGGATATACGAACCTGTATGAGTGGCACGGGGAATAGAGGAACCAATCGCGTTGCATATACCATATATAAAAGCACCGCGACTTTTCGCCAGTTCTACTGCCGCCAGTGTATCCGCCGTTTCTCCACTTTGCGAAATGGCAATCACCACATCATGCTCGTCGATCACCGGATCACGATAACGAAATTCGGAAGCATACTCCACTTCTACCGGAATACGGCAGAAACTTTCAATCAGGTGTTTACCGATCAGTCCCGCATGCCAGGAAGTACCACAAGCCACAATGACAAAGCGTTTGGCATTCAGCAACTTCTCTTTATAGTCAATCACGGCCGAAAGCACCACATTATTCGCTTCCACATTGATACGTCCGCGCATACAATCACGGATACAGTCCGGCTGCTCAAAAATCTCCTTCAGCATAAAATGCGGATAGCCCCCTTTATCCAGCTGTCCGAGGTTCAACTCTACCTTTTTCACTTCGGGGGTCATTTCCACATTATTCAGATTGACTACCTTCAATTCTTTTCCCCGGTTGATCACCGCTATCTCACCATCTTCCAGATATACTACCTTATCTGTATATTCTACAATCGGCGTGGCATCCGACGCCAGAAAAAATTCCTCTTCACCAATACCTACCACCAGCGGACTGCTTTTGCGGGCCGCAATAATTTCCTCCGGGTGCTCCTTATCAAGAATCGCAATCGCATAAGCACCAATCACCTCGCCCAATGCCAACTGAACGGCAGTGAGCAAATCAACCTGATGGGTAACTTTCATATATTCGATTAGTTGAACAAGCACCTCGGTATCGGTACTACTTTTAAAGGTGTAACCTTTGGCCTGAAGTTTTTCTTTGAGAACGGCGTAGTTTTCAATGATACCGTTGTGAATGAGAGCGAGCTTTTCGGAAGAAGAATAATGAGGATGGGCATTAGCTGAACAAGGTTCCCCGTGTGTAGCCCAACGGGTATGGGCAATTCCGACTGTACCGGAAATATCTTTGTGTGTGACGAAATTTTCGAGTTCGGAGACTTTTCCTTTCGTCTTGTACACATTTAATTGTTGGTTATCACTGATCAATGCTACCCCTGCACTGTCATATCCACGATACTCCAGCCGCTTCAACCCTTTAATAAGGATGGGGTAGGCTTTTCTTTTACCAATATAGCCTACTATTCCACACATATTATGATATTTTTATTTCGGTTGCAAATATACGAATTCCAAATGACATAAAGATAAATTTTCCTATATTTATTTGACATAAGCACATAAAAAAGTTGTAAACACATCAAAAAGTTAAATAATATATTATTTTTAGCTCAAAAAGAAACAAGTTACAATCAGAATAAAATAAAAGCAAACAACTAATAAATTTGATACAAATCCGCAGATTTTGATTACAATCTAAAAGAATAAAGAGCAGGCTTTTTATTTCGTGTTACACAAAACTAACAAAATACTATCATTATGAAATTAAATCATTAATTTTGCCGAACATTTTGATAGAATAAATAGGTATTATCATACAATAAAGCTAGAAAGAATGAAAAAACAAGAACTTTTTAACAACGCAACAGAAGGATTCACCTACCAACGAGCACCTCAACAGACGGGGTTGTACGACGCGGCATACGAACACGATGCCTGCGGAGTTGGCATGCTGGTGGACATTCACGGAAAAAAGTCACACGACCTTGTTGAGTCGGCTTTAAAAGTATTGGAGAACATGCGCCACCGTGGTGCTGAAGGGGCGGATAACAAAACCGGAGACGGTGCAGGTATTATGTTACAGATTCCGCATGAGTTTATTTTACTGCAAGGCATTCCTGTTCCCGAAAAAGGACGCTATGGTACCGGCCTGCTTTTTCTGCCGAAAAATGAGGAAGACCAGGCAGCTATTTTAAGTATCATTATTGAGGAAATAGAGAAAGAAGGACTTACATTGATGCACTTGCGCAATGTACCTACCTGCCCGGAAATTCTGGGTGAAGCAGCTCTGGCTAATGAACCGGACATCAAACAGGTATTCATCACCGGATTTACGGAAACGGAAGCTGCCGACCGCAAATTGTATCTGATCCGTAAGCGGATAGAGAATAAAGTCAGATTGTCAGCCATTCCGACAAGAAATGATTTTTATGTCGTTTCGCTCTCTACCAAGAGTATTATATATAAAGGTATGCTTTCGTCATTGCAGCTACGCAACTATTATCCCGATCTGACGAACAGCTATTTTACCAGTGGACTGGCACTGGTACACTCCCGTTTCAGTACCAACACATTCCCGACATGGGGATTGGCACAACCCTTCCGTTTGTTGGCCCACAACGGCGAAATCAATACGATTCGCGGCAACCGCGGATGGATGGAGGCCCGTGAAAGTGTACTCTCCACTCCTGATCTGGGAGATATCAAAGAGATCCGACCGATTATACAGCCGGGCATGAGTGACAGCGCTTCTCTGGACAATGTGCTGGAGTTTCTGGTTATGTCGGGATTAAGCCTGCCACATGCCATGGCAATGCTCGTACCGGAATCTTTCAACGAGAAAAACCCGATCAGCGAGGACCTGAAATCTTTCTATGAGTATCATTCTATCCTGATGGAACCATGGGACGGACCGGCAGCCCTGCTCTTCAGTGACGGACGTTTTGCCGGTGGTATGCTCGACCGTAACGGTCTGCGCCCTGCCCGCTATCTGATCACTAAAAACGACCTGATGGTAGTTGCCTCCGAAGTAGGTGTAATGGACTTCGAACCGGGAGACATAAAAGAAAAAGGACGCCTGCAACCGGGAAAGATTCTGCTGATTGATACAAAAAAAGGAGAAATCTACTATGACGGTGAATTGAAAAAACAACTTGCCGAAGCGAAACCGTACCGTACGTGGTTGTCGACCAACCGTATCGAACTGGATGAACTGAAAAGCGGGCGCAAAGTACCTCATCACGTAGAAAATTATAACCGGATGCTCCGTACTTTCGGCTACTCCAAAGAGGACATCGAACGGTTGATTATGCCGATGGCAAGCACAGGTGCGGAACCGATTCATTCAATGGGGAATGATACGCCTTTAGCTGTACTCTCCGATAAACCTCAGTTGTTTTACAACTATTTTCGCCAGCAATTCGCACAAGTGACTAATCCACCGATCGACCCGCTACGTGAGGAACTCGTCATGTCTCTGACGGAATATATCGGAGCGGTAGGCATGAACATTCTGACTCCCAGTGAAAGCCATTGCAAAATGGTACGTCTGAATCATCCGATTCTAAGCAACACACAGCTGGATATTCTCTGCAATATCCGCTACAAGGGTTTCAAGACTGTGAAATTGCCGATGTTGTTTGAAGTATCGAAAAGAAAAGCCGGCTTGCAGGAAGCACTGAACAGGCTGTGCAAAATGGCGGAAGAGTCGGTAACGGAAGGTGTAAACTACATTGTGCTGACCGACCGTGAGGTAGATGCCACCCATGCGGTAATCCCTTCATTGCTGGCAGTAAGCGCCGTTCACCATCATCTGATTTCCGTAGGCAAACGTGTTCAGACAGCTTTGATTGTAGAAAGCGGAGAAATACGTGAAGTTATGCACGCTGCCTTATTGCTCGGCTTCGGAGCAAGCGCACTGAATCCATATATGGCATTTGCTATCCTCGACAAGTTGGTGAAGGACAAAGATATTCAGCTGGATTATGCTACAGCAGAGAAAAACTATATCAAATCTATCTGCAAAGGTCTGTTCAAGATCATGAGCAAGATGGGTATCTCCACCATCCGCTCTTATCGTGGTGCGAAAATTTTCGAAGCTGTCGGGCTCAGTGAGGAATTGAGTAAGGCTTACTTTGGTGGAATCGGGTCACCAATCGGAGGTATTCGTCTGGAAGAGGTAGCCAAAGACGCAATCGCTTTCCACGATGAAGGTATCCGGGAGGTGAAGAGTGAAGAGTTACTGAATAGAGGATTGTATGCCTTCCGGAAAGACGGAGAAAAACATGCATGGAATCCGGAAACAATCAGCACGTTGCAACTGGCTACCCGCTTAGGCAGCTACAAGAAATTCAAAGAGTTCACTCATTTGGCAGACGATAAGGAGAGTCCTATTTTTCTGCGTGATTTCCTGAGTTTCCGTCGCAATCCTATCTCTATCGACCGAGTGGAACCTATAGAGAATATCCTCCGACGTTTTGTGACGGGTGCCATGTCTTTCGGTTCTATCAGCAAGGAAGCCCACGAAGCGATGGCAATTGCCATGAACACCATCCATGGACGCAGCAACACAGGGGAAGGTGGTGAAGACGCTTCCCGTTTCCACCCGCTGCCGGACGGAACTTCCATGCGAAGCGCCATCAAACAGGTAGCTTCCGGACGCTTTGGTGTCACCGCCGAATATCTGGTTAATGCTGATGAAATACAGATTAAAATAGCTCAGGGAGCCAAACCGGGTGAAGGCGGACAGCTTCCGGGATTCAAAGTGAACGATGTGATTGCCAAGACACGCCACTCCATTCCGGGGATCTCGCTGATTTCTCCTCCTCCCCACCATGATATTTATTCCATCGAGGATTTGGCACAATTGATATTTGACTTGAAAAACGTGAATCCACAAGCCAAAATCAGTGTCAAACTGGTGGCAGAAAGTGGAGTCGGCACAATCGCCGCGGGTGTGGCAAAGGCAAAAGCGGATTTGATTGTCATTTCCGGTGCCGAAGGCGGTACGGGAGCCTCTCCTGCTTCATCCATCCGCTATGCAGGTATTTCTCCGGAATTGGGATTGAGCGAGACACAACAGACACTGGTTCTGAACGGCCTGCGCGGACAAGTCGTTCTGCAAGCCGACGGACAATTGAAAACCGGACGCGATATTATTTTAATGGCATTGATGGGAGCCGAGGAATATGGTTTCGCTACTTCCGCACTGATCGTATTGGGATGTGTGATGATGCGTAAATGTCATCAGAATACTTGTCCGGTAGGTGTAGCTACTCAGAACGAAGAATTACGCAAACGTTTTCACGGACGTAGTGAATATCTGGTCAACTTCTTCACATTCCTGGCACAGGAAGTCCGTGAATATCTCGCAGAAATGGGATTTACCAAGATGGATGACATCATCGGACGCACAGACCTGATTGAACGCAAATCCGTTGCGGGTGATCCGAACCCGAAGCATGCCTTGATCGACTTCACCAAATTACTGGCACGTATAGACAACAGTGCGGCTATCCGTCACGTCACCGATCAGGAGCACGGCATTTCGACCGTAAAGGATGTGACAATCATAGACGCTGCCCAAGAGGCGATTGAACACGAAAAAGAAGTTTCGCTGGAATATACGATTGCCAATACGGACCGGGCGACAGGTGCCATGCTCTCCGGTGTCATTGCCAAGAAGTACGGAGAAAAAGGCTTGCCGGAACATACCTTGAATGTAAAGTTCAAAGGTTCTGCGGGACAGTCATTCGGCGCTTTTCTGGTGCCGGGCGTAAATTTCAAGCTGGAAGGTGAAGCCAATGATTACCTGGGTAAAGGTTTGAGTGGCGGACGTATCGCCGTCCTGCCTCCTATCCGCAGCAACTTCGAAGCCGAGAAGAACACAATTGCAGGTAATACCCTGCTTTATGGGGCAACCAGTGGCGAGGTATACATCAATGGGCGTGCCGGCGAACGTTTCGCCGTACGTAATTCGGGAGCTGTCGCTGTAGTAGAAGGTGTAGGCGACCATTGCTGTGAATATATGACCGGAGGCCGCGTAGTGGTTCTGGGACAAACGGGACGAAATTTTGCAGCTGGTATGAGCGGCGGTGTAGCTTATGTGTGGAACAAAGACGGCAATTTCGATTATTTCTGCAACATGGAGATGGTAGAATTATCACTGATCGAAGAGGCCAGTTACCGAAAAGAACTGCACGAACTGATTCGACAGCACTATCTGTACACCGGTTCGAAACTGGCACGTACCATGCTCGATGACTGGAACCATTATGCCGATCAGTTTATTCAGGTAGTACCTATCGAATATAAAAAGGTGCTACAGGAAGAGCAGATGAGAAAGTTACAGCAGAAAATTGCAGATATGCAGAGAGACTATTAATTCAAGTAATAGGTATCAGGTATTAACGATGCAGAAGGCTACGGCTAATACTTAATACCTAACACTTAATATTTAAGATTAAAGAAAATGGGAGATCCAAAAGCATTTTTAAATATACCTCGCCAGGAAGCGGGATACCGCCCCATAAGCGAGCGCATCACTGACTATAGTCAGGTAGAACAGACATTGAATACAAACAGCCGCAAGTTGCAGGCTTCCCGCTGTATGGACTGTGGCGTACCATTCTGCCATTGGGCATGTCCGATAGGCAACAAACAGCCGGAATGGCAGGACGCATTATACAAAGGAAAATGGAAAAAAGCGTATGAAATTTTATCCTCAACCTGCGACTTTCCGGAATTTACCGGACGTATATGCCCTGCCCTTTGCGAAAAGTCCTGTGTGCTGAAACTATCCTGCGACCAGCCGGTGACGATTCGCGAGAATGAAGCGGCTATCGTAGAAGCCGCTTTTCGTGAAGGATATATACAGGTACAAACACCCCGAAGAAACGGAAAAAGTGTAGCAGTGATCGGTGCCGGTCCTGCCGGACTGGTAACTGCCAATCAGTTGAACCAGAAAGGTTACACCGTCACCCTGTTTGATAAGGACGAAGCACCGGGAGGATTGTTACGTTTCGGCATTCCAAATTTCAAACTGGATAAAAATGTCATTGACCGGCGTATGAAAATATTGGCAGCAGAAGGTATCCGGTTTGAGATGGGAGTAGAAGTAGACGTCCATCATTTGCCGAAAGGTTTTGACGCTTACTGCATTTGTACCGGAACCCCCGTTGCCCGTGACTTGAGTATTCCGGGACGTGAACTGAAAGGTATTCACTTTGCACTCGAAATGCTGGCACAGCAAAACCGGACTCTGGAAGGTCAGACTTTCGCAAAGGATAAGTTAGTGAACGCTAAAGGCAAAAAGGTACTTGTCATCGGTGGCGGCGATACCGGATCAGACTGTATCGGAACCAGTGTACGACAGGGAGCAACCAGTGTTACACAAATTGAAATCATGCCCAAACCGCCCGTAGGTCACAATCCGGCTACTCCGTGGCCTCAATGGCCTGTAGTATTTAAAACGACTTCCAGCCACGAAGAAGGTTGTACACGTCGCTGGTGCCTGGCCTCCAACCAGTTCCTCGGGAAAGACGGTAAGGTTACAGGTGTAGAAGTGGAAGAGGTGGAATGGACTCCGACAGCAGACGGCGGACGTCCAACGATGAAGCCTACAGGCAAGAAGGAAGTAATCGAGGCGGATCTGGTACTATTGGCTATGGGATTCCTGAAACCGGAGCAACCTAAATTCCCGGAAAACGTATTCGTTGCCGGAGATGCGGATACAGGCGCAAGTCTGGTAGTACGGGCTATGGCAGGAGGACGGGCGGCAGCAGCTAAGATAGATGATTACCTGACCAAATAGTACTACGACAGGTAATAAGAAAAAGTTGGATTACTATGATTCTTTCGTTCCACCTGGGTAGAACGAAAGAAAAACCTAGGTGGAACGAAAGAATTATAACCAATCCATTTAAAAAGAATAGCGAGAAAACAATATATTATATAACCCCCAAACACTTAAAGTTATGTGTGGAATAGCAGGTATACTCAACATAAAAGTTCAGACTAAGGAACTAAGAAGCAAAGCACTGAAAATGGCTCAGAAAATCCGTCACCGCGGACCGGACTGGAGTGGCATCTACGTAGGCGGAAGCGCCATTCTGACACACGAGCGTCTCTCCATCGTTGACCCGCAAAGTGGCGGGCAACCCCTCTACTCTCCCGATCGCAAACAAGTGCTTGCCGTAAATGGCGAAATCTACAACCACCGTGATATCCGTGCAAAATATGCCGGTAAATACAACTTCCAAACAGGAAGTGACTGCGAAGTAATCCTTGCTTTATACAAAGATAAAGGCATTCATTTCCTGGAAGATATCAACGGTATCTTTGCTTTCGTTCTTTATGATGAAGAAAAAGACGAATTCCTGATTGCCCGGGACCCTATCGGTGTCATACCTTTATATATAGGGAAAGACAAGGATGGAAAAATCTATTTTGGCAGTGAGCTGAAAGCACTCGAAGGCTTCTGTGAAAAATACGAGACGTTCCTCCCGGGACATTACTTTTATAGTAAAGAGGGGAAAATGAAACGTTGGTATACCCGTGAATGGACAGACTACGAAGTTGTAAAAAACAACGGAGCCAAAGCCTATGACGTAAAAGAAGCATTGGAAGATGCTGTTCATCGCCAGTTGATGAGTGATGTTCCTTATGGAGTCCTTCTTTCAGGCGGGCTAGATAGCTCCGTCATTTCCGCTATCGCCAAGAAATATGCAGCAAAACGTATCGAAACAGACGGAGCAAGTGACGCTTGGTGGCCTCAACTCCACTCCTTTGCTATCGGACTAAAAGGGGCACCCGATTTGAGCAAGGCACGTGAAGTGGCAGAATACATCGGTACGGTTCATCACGAAATTAATTATACGGTTCAGGAAGGACTGGACGCTATCCGGGATGTCATTTATTTTATCGAGACATATGATGTGACTACTGTACGTGCTTCTACCCCTATGTATTTGCTGGCACGTGTTATCAAATCAATGGGAATCAAAATGGTGCTGAGCGGTGAAGGGGCCGATGAAGTTTTCGGAGGCTATCTTTACTTCCATAAAGCCCCTACTCCACAGGCTTTCCACGAGGAAACCGTACGCAAGCTCTCAAAACTTCACATGTACGACTGCCTCCGTGCCAACAAAAGTCTGTCTGCCTGGGGTGTAGAAGGACGTGTTCCCTTTCTGGATAAAGAATTTCTGGATGTGGCAATGACTTTGAATCCGAAGGCTAAAATGTGTCCCGGTAAAGAGATCGAAAAACGAATTGTACGTGAAGCTTTTGCCGACATGTTGCCGGAAAGCGTGGCATGGAGGCAGAAAGAACAGTTCAGCGATGGTGTAGGATATTCATGGATTGATACATTAAGAGAAATGACAGCTGCTGCCGTCAGCGACGAACAGATGAAACATGCAGCCGAACGTTTCCCGATCAACACCCCACAGAACAAGGAAGAATATTATTACCGGAGTATTTTTGAAGAGTATTTCCCCAGTGAAAGTGCGGCACGCAGCGTACCGAGCGTACCCAGTGTAGCATGTTCCACAGCAGAAGCACTCGCATGGGATGCAGCTTTCAAAAATTTAAATGAGCCAAGCGGCAGAGCGGTAAAAGGAATACATGAAGAGGCTTATGACGAACGGATAAAATAAATCGGTTGAAAAATGATAGATGTCTGAAATAAACTCATACCTTTGAGAATATATTTATCATCTATCATTCAATAAACAAATGAACATTAAGTTTTTATGGTGCTGGTGCATCTTTTCCTTGCTAAGTATTACTTCTGCATTCTCTACTTCACAAGAATCAGAAATACTATTCATAGACGGAGTGAAATGGGATATGCTGGCCCAACCGATTGACATAGATTCCATACATAACACTAAATTCAGAGAATTTTTGCCCAAAGAGCGACATTGGACGACTGCAAACTGGGACGGATATACAGGAGTCTGGGAAATAAAGAATAATCAATTGTACCTTCAAAAGGTCATTATTGAAATATCGGAAAACCATAGCACAGAAAAGAGAGAAGTTAAGGGAATAGATTCTTTTTTTAGTGAATATAAAACAGACGATGGAATCTTTGCTTCCTGGTTTAGCGGAAAAGTACGGTTAGGCCGGGGTGATATTATACGTTTTGGTGCCGGAGGTTTCGACAGAAACTACATGGAGGAGTGTGTATTGACTATCAAAGACGGTGTTGTCACAGATAAAGTGTTTTATCACAATAGCCGAAAGGAAGGGATCAAGCTATTACAAATCAGAGATAGTCTACAGGCACATTTCCCTTGGGAAAAGTTCCCCGAAATAAGCGGAAAAAGACATATTATCTTTTTATCTGATTTCGATTTATCCGCTGACGGACACTATATAGACAGCAATGTCAAAATCCGACTGGATAAAGTCATGACCGAAGACCAGAGCCATCCGATAATAACAGCCATCAAAAAGAAGCTAAAAGAAATCTATCCTTGGGAGGTTTTATATATTAATGGGAAATACCGTCCGGAATATCAACATTTCACTTTCCCTATTATCATCAAAAGCTCAAATGATGAAACTCCTGATTAGTTGTCATTATCTTCTCCATAGATGATATCGGCCAATGTTTATTCATCAGTTTGTAAAGTCAAGAATAAAAAGTCTATATTTCTATGCATAAAAGCAGCCAATTAACGCAGATTAGCATAATAACAAGCTAATCTGTGTTTTATTTTTTATATTTTTGGACTCATAAACTCTTTAAACGTACTATCAATGAAAATAAAAAGAATTATTCTAATGGCCGCCCTTATCATTTCAGTAGCTAGCGTTCAAGCACAAAAGTCACAGGTTATCGCTCATCGTGGCTATTGGAAAACAGCAGGTTCTGCCCAAAACAGCATCACATCTTTGCAAAAGGCGGATTCTATACATTGCTATGGTTCCGAATTTGATGTATGGCTTGCCAAAGACAATAAGCTGGTTGTCAACCACGATCCTGTCTACAAGATGAAATACATGGAATATTCCAAGGGAGATGCTCTTACAGGATTGAAACTATCAAACGGAGAAAATCTGCCCAGCCTGCAAAAATATCTGGAAGCCGGCAAAAAATGCAATACTAAGCTAATACTTGAACTGAAAGCGCATAACAGCAAAAAACGTGAAACAAAAGCCGTACAGGAAATCCTTGCCATGGTGAAAAAGATGGGACTGGAAGATCGTATGGAATATATCACTTTCTCGCTGCACGCAATGAAAGAGTTTATCCGTCTGGCACCTGCCGGAACCCCGGTATTCTACCTCAACGGAGAACTATCTCCCAAAGAACTGAAAGACCTCGGCGCTGCCGGACTTGACTACCACATGGGAGTAATCAAAAAACATCCCGAATGGATCAAAGAAGCACATGATCTCGGATTGAAAGTCAATGTCTGGACGGTAGACAAAGCAGAAGACATGAAGTGGCTGATTGACCAGAAGGTGGATTTCATTACGACCAATGAACCGATTGTGGCACAAGATATGCTAAAATAATCACTCACAGAAAATTTCTAAGAGCTAAAACAATATTAAGCACCATCATGCAGTAAACCAATATGCATGATGGTGCTTTTTACATAAAATCCCAATAGAAGCTATTTGAAATCTTCCAATACCTCTTTCAACTCTTCTACCGTCAACTCACCTACTTGCCTCCACAGTTCATGTCCTTTATGCAATAGGAGGAAAGCAGGTACCGTCTCAATATTATATGAATCGGCTACGGCTTTATCTCCTTCAATGTTCACATTTACCAGTTCTATCACTCTCTGCTCATAAGTGCGGAGCACAGGTCCTATCCATTCATAATGAGGCGACCAGTCAGCGTAAAACACAACCAATACCAAATGATTGCTCTGTGCGGCAACTTCCAATTGTTTCTCTATATCCATATCTCCTACATTTATTATGTTATTGTTAGGAAGAGAACAATGAATATATAAAAAAGGTTCTTCTCCATATTCGATAAACAATATGTCATACAAATAAGCAAATTCACTTTCATATCGTCAAAACCAAAAGAAGTCATTTCTTGTTTTTATAGTAATATACAGGAGAAATTGACTATAAAATCCTCATATATTATGAAAAGATATGCAAAACGAATCCACCAAATAATAATTTATCAAAATAAGCACATGTAAAATTTCAGATTAACACTAAAGATCCCTGTATACAAATCAATTGAAAGTTTGATAAAAATAAATAGATATTAGACATACTTTCAACTAAAACATAAAGCAAAAAGTCATATCTTTGCATCGTAATAAAACAAAAGGTTACAACAATCAATAAATAAGGATCAAAATGACAAATACAATAAAATTTACCAAAATGCACGGGGCAGGAAATGACTACATCTATGTAGATACTACCAGATATCCGATAGCAGATCCTGAAAAGAAGGCGATTGCATGGAGCAGATTCCATACGGGAATCGGAAGTGACGGACTTATATTGATTGGTACTTCTGACAAAGCTGATTTCAGCATGCGTATATTCAATGCAGATGGTTCCGAAGCGATGATGTGCGGTAACGGAAGTCGGTGTGTAGGCAAATATGTATATGAGTACGGATTGACGGATAAGACAGAAATCACCCTTGATACATTGTCAGGTATTAAAATCCTGAAACTACATATAAATGGAAAAGCGGTTAGCGCAGTCACGGTAGATATGGGGAGTCCACTGGAAACAGGTGAAGTCTGTTTTGGAAAAGAATATCCTTTCCGGTCTACCCAAGTATCAATGGGAAATCCTCATCTGGTTACTTTTGTAGAAGATATCTCTCAGATCGATCTGCCGAAAATAGGCCCTGAGCTAGAAAAATATCATCTCTTCCCGGACAGGACAAATGTAGAATTCGCCCAAGTAATTGGGAAAGATACCATACGAATGAGAGTATGGGAAAGAGGATCGGGAATAACTCAAGCCTGCGGAACAGGTGCGTGCGCAACAGCAGTAGCAGCCTGTATCAACGGACTTGCAGGAAGAAAAAGCGATATTATAATGGACGGAGGAACTGTCACTATCGAATGGGAAGAAGCCTCGGGACATATATTAATGACAGGACCGGCAACCAAAGTTTTCGATGGAGAAATAGAAGCAGACAACGGCCAACCCAAATAGGCTGATGAAATAAGCGTTTCCGAACAATCAATTAAAGATAAGAATATAGCAAAACTTAAAACAATAACAATATGGCATTAGTAAACGAACATTTCTTAAAACTACCGGGAAGCTATTTATTCTCGGATATAGCGAAAAAGGTAAATACGTTCAAAATAACGCACCCTAAACAGGATATCATCCGGTTAGGTATCGGAGATGTCCCCCAGCCGCTTCCCCAAGCCTGTATCGAAGCTATGCACAAGGCAGTAGAAGAACTGGCAAGTAAAGATACATTTCGCGGATATGGTCCTGAACAGGGATATGACTTTCTGATTGAAACCATTATAAAAAATGATTTTGCTCCCCGGGGAATCCATTTTTCGTCATCGGAGATATTTGTCAGTGACGGAGCAAAAAGTGATACAGGTAACATAGGAGACATTCTTCGTCATGACAACAGTGTCGGTGTCACAGACCCTATCTATCCGGTATATATAGACAGCAACGTTATGTGCGGACGTGCCGGAATACTGGAAGAAGAAACAGGCAAATGGAGCAATGTGACCTATATGCCTTGCACAAGTGAGAACAACTTTATTCCGGAGATTCCCGACAAACGGATAGACATTGTTTATCTCTGCTATCCGAACAACCCGACAGGAACCACACTAACGAAACCGGAACTAAAGAAGTGGATAGATTACGCATTGGCAAATGATACACTGATTTTGTTCGATGCCGCATACGAAGCCTATATTCAGGACGCGGATGTCCCCCACTCTATATACGAAATAAAAGGTGCAAAGAAATGCGCGATCGAATTTCGTAGTTTTTCAAAGACAGCAGGATTCACCGGAGTACGTTGCGGCTACACCGTAGTACCGAAGGAACTGACCGCTGCCACTCTGGAAGGTGAACGTATTCCACTCAACAGATTGTGGAACCGTCGCCAATGTACTAAGTTCAACGGCACTTCCTACATCACTCAACGGGCAGCGGAAGCAGTCTACAGTGCAGAAGGAAAAGCACAGATCAAAAAAACGATTGATTATTATATGACCAATGCAAAAATAATGAAAGAAGGACTGGAAGCTACCGGACTGAAAGTATACGGCGGAGTCAATGCGCCTTATTTATGGGTGAAAACTCCGAACGGACTCTCTTCCTGGCGATTCTTCGAACAGATGCTATATGAAGCTAACGTAGTCGGAACTCCCGGTGTAGGTTTCGGACCCAGCGGCGAAGGATATATCCGACTGACAGCTTTCGGCGATCGTAACGACTGTATCGAAGCGATGAGAAGGATTAAAAACTGGCTTTAGAAATGAAGAATGAAGATTTTTTTGCAGTATGAGATACCCCCATCTCGACTATAGTTCTTTTGAGTTTATCATTTTAACTTGTTGTTTCTGATTCTTCATTCTTAATTCTTCATTTAACTGATAGTATTTTGCGCGCTACTATATAACACTGGACCGTACATCCACATTTTTCTAACTTTTAAAGGTAAAAAGACGATGAAAACGACGATTAACAAAAAATTGGGGGTAATAATAGTAGCATTATTACTAACGGGGATTGTGCCATCCGCCATGAAGGCACAAAATAAAGTAGAAGCTTCTGTAGGAGCAGATTTGGTAAGCGGTTATATCTGGCGTGGTCAGGACCTGGGTGGAGTAAGTATCCAACCTTCACTGGGAATCTCTTACAAAGGTTTTTCACTCGGAGTATGGGGATCAGCAGGATTTGAGTCATCAGACACTAAAGAATTCGATTTAACACTCGGCTATTCAATAAATGTTTTTAGTGTTTCGATCACTGATTACTGGTTTAATACTCAGGTTCCGTCAGGAGTAGACGATGAAGGAGAAACGATCTATTCTACCAACAAGTATTTCAAATATGGCGCTCATTCAACCGCCCATGTTTTTGAAGCACAGATTGGATATGATTTTGGTCCGCTGGCTGTCAATTGGTATACCAACTTTGCAGGAGCTGACGGAGTGAAAGGGAATGGGAAAAGAGCCTATTCATCCTACCTCGCACTAAGCGCACCCTTCCAATTGGGTGGACTCGACTGGATGGTAGATTTAGGCATAGTACCTTGGGAAACATCTTTTTATAATGGGTATACAAGTGGATTCTGCGTATCGGATATCAGCCTCGGAGCTACCAAAGAAATCAAAGTCACTGATTCTTTCTCGGTTCCGGCGTTTGCCAAAGTATCAGTCAATCCACGCACGGAAGGTGCTCACTTCACATTCGGATTAAGTTTTTAAGAGAGAGAATTTTATATCTAAAGAGTGTATAGGGAATAGAAAAGGTAGTTAGAGTTTAGATTTTATCGGTTTGTTGTATGGTAACCTGCTATGGCTGCCCCCTATACCTCTTTTTTTACAAGTCACACTAATATTTAAGGTATATGAAAAAGATTGAAGCTATTATCCGTAAAACCAAATTCGAGGACGTAAAAGATGCTTTACTTGAAGCAGATATCGAATGGTTCTCCTATTATGATGTAAGAGGCATCGGTAAAGCACGGCAAGGACGTATCTATCGTGGAGTTGTATATGATACCAGTACAATCGAACGTATCCTGATTTCGATTGTAGTACGCGACAAAAACGCAGAGAAAACGGTACAGGCAATCATCAAAGCCGCCCAAACCGGAGAAATCGGCGACGGACGTATTTTCGTCATTCCCATCGAAGATGCCATCCGCATCCGCACTGCCGAGCGAGGCGACATTGCCCTCTATAACGCCGAACAAGAACGCTAACCAACAACCGGCAAGGTGCCGGAATCAGGTTTCCTTGCGGATTATAACATAATAAAAAGGTATTAAATAAGATAATCATTATGGATACAATATATAAAAAGCACAGCTCTGTAAAGCTGTGGATAGCTACTGCTATGCTCATTTTCAGCTGTCTCACTACGAGCGTTTTCGCACAAAAAACTGTTGTCACCGATACTGTTACGGCGGTTACAGAGACCATCACTGAAATTGCGACAGACCCTGTTAAAGTAGCAACAACATCTGAAGAAGCTGCCATAAGTGCTTCCGATACAATTGGAGAGCTGGCACTCGGATTAAATACTGTTTGGATGCTGCTTGCAGCAATGCTGGTATTCTTTATGCAGCCGGGATTTGCATTAGTCGAAGCCGGTTTCACAAGGGTGAAGAATACTGCCAATATTTTAATGAAAAACTTTGTAGACTTCATGTTCGGCTCACTGCTCTATTGGTTTATTGGCTTCGGGCTGATGTTCGGTGCAGGAGGATTCATCGGAATGCCTCACTTCTTTAACTTGTCTTTTCTGGATAGCGATTTGCCCAAAGAAGGTTTCCTTGTTTTCCAGACAGTGTTCTGTGCAACAGCAGCTACCATCGTGTCCGGAGCAATGGCAGAACGTACAAAATTCTCAATGTATCTAGTATACACAATCTTTATCAGTGTGCTTATTTACCCAATTTCCGGTCATTGGACATGGGGAGGTGGTTGGCTGATGAACGGTGAAGAAGGCTCTTTCATGATGAATCTCTTTGGAACCACCTTCCATGACTTTGCAGGTTCAACAGTCGTTCACTCTGTAGGTGGTTGGATTGCTCTGGTAGGTGCTGCTATTTTGGGACCGCGTATCGGTAAGTATGGAAAAGACGGAAGATCAAAAGCTATTCCGGGACATAATCTGACAGTCGCAGCATTAGGTGTATTCATTCTCTGGTTCGGATGGTTCGGCTTCAACCCTGGTTCACAATTGGCTGCAAGTACTGAAGCGGATGCAATTGCAATCTCTCATGTCTTCCTGACAACCAACCTGGCCGCTTGCGCCGGTGGTTTCTTTGCGCTGGTAGTTAGCTGGATGAAGTATGGCAAGCCATCCTTATCTCTGACACTAAATGGAGTTTTGGCAGGTCTGGTAGGTATCACAGCAGGATGCGATGCAGTATCTCCGACAGGAGCAGTAGTGATTGGCGCTATTTGTGGCGTAGTAATGATACTCGCCGTTGACTTTATCGATAAGGTATTGAAAATTGACGACCCTGTCGGTGCTTCATCCGTACATGGAGTCTGCGGTTTTCTGGGAACAATTCTCACGGGGCTATTTTCTACCAGTGAAGGTTTATTCTACGGACACGGAGCAGGTTTCCTTGGTGCACAGATTTTCGGAGCATTAGTAGTCGGAGCATGGGCAGCAAGTATGGGATTCACCATCTTCAAAGTACTTGATAAGGTTCATGGTCTGCGAGTTCCGGCACGTGTCGAAGAAGAAGGCCTCGACATTTACGAACACGGAGAATCTGCTTATAACTAAATTTTTTACTCTAACATATTTAACAACAAATCAAATTAGGTATTATGTCAAAACTTAGATTCAGAGTAGTAGAAACAGCGTTCAAGAAGAAAGCTGTTGAAGTGCCGACACCCGCTGAACGTCCTTCGGAATATTTCGGCAAGTATGTGTTCAACAAAGAAAAGATGTTCAAATACCTTCCCAGTAAGGTGTACAATGCGCTGATTGACGCTATTGACAATGGGGCTCCCCTAGATCGTAGCATAGCTGACGAAGTAGCTGCCGGAATGAAAAGATGGGCGGTTGAAATGGGTGTCACTCATTATACACACTGGTTTGCACCGCTTACCGAAGGCACGGCAGAAAAGCATGACGCTTTCATTGAACATGACGGCAAGGGCGGTATGATGGAAGAGTTTTCAGGCAAGCTACTGGTTCAACAGGAACCGGACGCCTCTTCGTTCCCGAGTGGCGGTATCCGCAACACATTCGAAGCCCGTGGCTATAGCGCATGGGACCCTTCCTCACCTGCATTCATTGTAGATGATACGCTCTGTATCCCCACTGTGTTTATCGCATACACCGGTGAAGCTCTCGACTATAAGGCTCCATTACTGAAAGCATTGCGTGCCGTAGATAAAGCTGCCGTAGACGTATGTCACTACTTCAATCCGGAAGTGAAGAAAGTAGTTGCCTACCTGGGCTGGGAACAGGAATATTTCTTGGTAGACGAAGGTCTGTATGCCGCACGCCCTGACCTGCTCATGACAGGACGTACGCTGATGGGACATGACAGTGCCAAGAACCAACAGTTGGAAGATCACTATTTCGGTGCTATCCCTACCCGCGTAGCTGCCTTTATGAAAGACCTCGAAATTGAGGCTCTCAAACTGGGTATCCCTGTAAAAACCCGTCACAACGAAGTGGCTCCAAACCAGTTCGAGTTGGCTCCTATCTTCGAAGAATGTAATCTGGCCAATGACCATAACCTGCTAATCATGTCGCTGATGCGTAAAGTAAGCCGTCGTCACGGTTTCCGCGTATTGCTTCACGAAAAGCCATTCAAGGGAGTAAATGGTTCGGGTAAGCACAATAACTGGTCTCTGGGTACCGACACTGGTATTTTATTGATGGGACCGGGCAAGACACCGGAAGATAATCTGCGTTTTGTGACATTCGTCGTCAACACCCTGATGGCAGTTTATCATCACAACGGACTGTTGAAAGCTTCCATCTCCAGCGCTACCAATGCGCACCGTCTGGGAGCTAACGAAGCACCTCCGGCAATCATTTCTTCTTTCCTAGGCAAACAGTTGTCTCAAGTGCTGGATCATATTGAGAACAGCACAAAGGATGACCTGATCAGTCTTAGCGGCAAGCAAGGTATGAAACTGGATATCCCGCAAATTCCCGAACTGCTGATTGATAATACAGACCGTAACCGTACTTCCCCATTTGCCTTCACCGGCAACCGTTTTGAGTTCCGCGCCGTAGGTTCCGAAGCAAACTGTGCTTCTGCCATGATCGCCCTAAACTCTGCCGTAGCAGACCAGTTGAAGAAGTTTAAAAAAGATGTAGATGCCTTGATTGAAAAGGGAGAGCCGAAAGTTTCTGCCATACTTGAAATCATCCGTGGATACATCAAGGAATGTAAAGCCATTCATTTCGACGGTAACGGTTACAGCGACGAATGGAAAGCAGAAGCTGCCCGTCGTGGTCTGGATTGTGAAACAAGCGTCCCTGTCATCTTTGACAACTATCTGAAACCGGAAACCATCGCTATGTTCGAAGCAATCGGTGTAATGACGAGAAAGGAACTCGAAGCTCGAAACGAAGTGAAATGGGAAACATATACCAAAAAGATTCAGATCGAAGCCCGTGTATTAGGCGACCTGGCAATGAATCATATCATTCCGGTAGCTACTCAATATCAGACAGACCTGATTAACAATGTCTACAAGATGCAATCCCTGTTTCCGGCAGAAAAGGCAGCAAAACTGTCAGCCAAAAACCTGGAACTGATTGAAGAAATCGCTGACCGCACCGCCTTCATCAAGGAACATGTAGATGCCATGATCGAAGCGCGTAAGGTTGCAAATAAGATTGAGAGTGAACGTGAAAAGGCTATCGCTTATCATGATACAATCGTGCCGGCATTGGAAGAGATCCGTTATCACATTGACAAGTTGGAACTGATTGTTGACAACCAAATGTGGACACTCCCAAAATACAGAGAGTTACTGTTTGTAAGATAAGCATATAATATAAATGAAGAACTAAAAATGAAGAATTACTATGCAGGTTGTGATAAACGCACAGCTAATTCTTCATTCCTCATTTAATTGAAATTATCTATTTCTTTTGTTGGTTGTTTTAAGTTTGCAGATAGGCTTTATTGAGAAATAAGGTCTATCTTTTTATTTATCAGCAATTTATAAAACAAATAAAGATAATAAAAAGCCCATCACTACTAATGATGGGTAACAGAATAGTAACAAAATAGCATTTTTATGCTCTACTGATGGGCTTTCTTGGTGTAAAGTTACATATTCTTTCCTAATACACAAACTTTCCAAAGAGAAAGCTAATATTTATAGGGAGAGAAGCATTTGGACTTTCTCTCCCCATAAGTATTCTTTTAGCTGAACCTATGCAAGCGAAATAAGACCGCTCTCAACAAACGGCCATTTTCCGTCTGTATCTGCTTATGTCCTGTATCTTCACCTCCGACTATGTTATGTGTCGGTTAAGTGTGCATTCGTTCCCTGTCGCATTCTCGCTATGCGTTACCGTTCAATCCGTCCACAAGGATAAATCTCAAAAAAATAAAGTTTTATTCTTGCGTCATTTGCGTCATATCCGTCATAAAAGCATGGTTTATTGCCGGAAATGGCGGCATTTAAGCCGACTTGCTAAAGGCAACTATAATGCTAATCTTTGAATATTCTTCAATAATTTGCAAGAAATGTAATCCCGGCAACCATATTGTTACCGGGGTGGCTTTGTTGATTGGCGTCAACTTCAGTGTCGGACCGAGATCCCTGATACTTACTATGTATTCTCATCACTCCTATGTGTACTTCCTTTCCCAATTGTTGCCCATTTGATAACATCATAAGCGTTACAATACCATCTCCCATTTTGACGGTTAGGCGGTATTTTCTCAGCGCGAATATCACCGGAACCTACCAATTTAAACAAACGCCCTCTACCTCCAACAATGTCAGCTGCTTCACGCTGACCAAAAGTCTTATCATTAAGTACAATCTTCAATATTTCCTCGTTTATCATACCCGCCCCTCATCATCTATAGATAATTCCTCTATCAACTTATGATAATCATGTATTACCATCAACGGGTAAAGATCCGCCTCACTGTATTCATCATTAGCCAAAACCTGTTCCACTGCTTTTGTATAAGTATCACAAAGGAAAACTTTCCTTTCCTCTATTCCTTCTTCCCGTAACTGTTTGATAAACCGAGCGGCTGCGTCTGTTACTTTGATCGTCTTCATACCTTCTCCTCCTTTTTAAGTTCTGCGTGCACCTGAGATAAAATATCATCTCCTATAAAATCGCTTATTGTTGCGATCATGTCCAAAGTACTATTTTGCATCTCTCCGATCTGTTTGGCCGGATATTCCTGCCAGTCCTGATAATCTAGATCTTTGAAATGCTCTTTTACATAGTTGTTGAGTAAGCCGTTCAGCTCTGTAGCAGACCGCAATAGGTCCGCCAACTCTTCGTTAATGTTTAATGGGAAATAAACCATAATATAATATCTTTATGATGGGGTCGTGATTCACGACGTCATCGGGTTAATAATCTAGTAAAGATAGGACACCTATTTTCACAAACCAGTATCCCCAAAATGGATAAAGTATAATCACAAATTACACAGTTTTAAAGTGTACAAGGCATGGATAATCCTTGCTTATGTCAAACATAGCATTGTAGTTATGTTTCCGACCTTGTGCAGTAAGATGAAGCTTGTTGTAACGCTTCGGTTCTATACAAACTTCTCTGCTGCTTACTTCTTCATAACTGGAACAGTGTTTCAAAAAGATGTGCTCCACCTGTTCCAAGATTTTAGTAATGTTCTTCTTTGTTGCCATAATCATTTTTATTGGTGTTTATTATGATTTTCTGTTTTTGATGACGCAAAAGTAAGCATAAAATATTACTAAACAACAAAATGGGTAACTTTTAATTCTTACCTTAACATTAATTAGTAATATAACGATGTTACCAACCGAATATATCAGTAATTTTACATCATAAATAACAGATATTATATGAACATTGAAGTATTACTAAAGAAAAAAGGGCTAACAAAAACTGCGTTTGCTGACTTATTAGGTGTACCCAAACAGACCGTAAATTCTTTAATGAAGAACCCAACTTTAGCAACTTTGGAACGATTTGCAGCGGCTTTAGATGTTCCGGTAAGAGAATTGTTTGCCGAAAACGAAGAAGCCAAAGGTGAAGAGCTAACCGCCTTAATTCAGCATAAAAGTGACTATTACAAAGCCACTTCTGTAGAGGAATTGAAAAAAATCATATCCCAGATAGAAGAAAAATAGTATTCTTGCGATAAAATAAAAGAGCTTTTAAGTAAATAGCTCATTCTTCCATAGCGTCAGGGGTGTCGTGAATCACGACGCCCTGTGATTTACAATGACTAAACCCGTTGCGGAAATTCCCGTTTTGGGTGATAAGTTTCGCAAGATCTCCTATGAGAATATTTGTAGACGAACTTGTTACACATTCCGTGAATACTACGGCTGGCTTTGTTTCCTCTATGATAGACAGCTTCTCCTGTTCCTTTTTCTCCACTTCCAATGCCAATCGTTGCTTCTCCTCACGTTTGCCATTTTGGGCAAGACTGATAACCAAGTCGGGGTTATTAATCATTTGTTCAAGTGTGGGCTGCGTGGCGGTCATGCCGTATCGCATCAACTCATCAAGTTTTTCAGTACACCACAGCTTCAAATCAATGTCTAACCATTGACAGAAATCAACTACTATTAATCTGTGCATCCAAGTACCACCTCCGTTATGTGATGAACCTGCCTTTGATATAACTAATTGATTTTCAGAAATACCATATTTTCTTGTAATTGCGTTAATTAATTGATTTGTAGCAGGTAAGGACAAATAATCATTGGGACGCTTCCCATAGATTTTTGCAAGCTGTGTGGCGTTAACCATTACACTATCACCTTTCAGAAAGGTGATAGGATTCCCTTTTTTATGTCAGCGCAAAATTGCGCCCACATTGATAATCAAGCAACAAGGTGAAACGCCGGAACGGTTAACGAGCGTAAATTTGCGCCCACATTGATTTTCACTCATACGGGCAATTACCCCTATGTAACGTCTGTTATCTGCCCCAAACAATGTTTGGGTCAGCTTTTCATCTTCAGGCAACAAGGTGAAACACGATAATGCCCGTATTTAAAATACGTGTTCAAACCGTATTTAAAGCGTAACTACCTGATTATCAATTTTAGGGGAAATTTCCCCTAAATGGCAAAAAGGCATATTCTATTTTACTAACTTGCTGATTTTCCACTCGCCAATTTTGGCGAGTCTGAAAATCAATAAGTTACCTTGACAGGTGATTATTATCAAGTTTTCAACAAAAATGGCGAAAACTTGCTCCATAATTTTGTGGAGCAAGACGTAATTATCCGGTGGTCAAAAAAGTCAATTAATTAAATTCTACTGATTTCGTTTGATTTCTCGCTGCAAATTCCTATCTTTGTATTTATAATACATATACAACAATGCAAAATGGGTAGCTGGAGCGAAAGACAAGAAGAAAAAAGAGAAGGAAAGGAGAAAGACAAGACCAGGCGGGAAAAGCTTGCAGGGTATTTCTTTAATCTTTCACAATTAACATATACAGCTTTGGTTCTTGGTGGTATGGTGCTATTTTTTCAAGGTAGCGTTATAAACTTAAAACTTTTAATCATGTTACTTGTTGGTTGTATATTAGCTTATTCATGGGCGAAAATTGGAAACAACTTATTAAAATGAATTGATATGAATGCAGGAATATTTGTATTTGTTGTGTTGGCTGTTATAGCGGTGCTATTCTTGATTTATACCGAAACTCCATCCGGGAAGAAATGGATCAAGAATTTATAGAATATTATGAACGGATTAACGATAATATTCATGTTTACTAGCGCCGTAGGGGCTGGAATAGCAATTTGGCTTAACACCAAAAGTGGCAAAAAGTGGCTTAACAGTCTTTGATATAATAAACTGATTCGCTATATTTGTGAACAGGTCTTTTACGAAAGGGGGTAATGTGAATAATAGTAGCATTGCCCCCTTTTTCTATTGCTCAAATCAGACCTACACACTTACACATGCCTAGGTTATTTTTATATCTTCATGGCATAAAAAAAGAGCGACCGTTTCACAACGCCCGCCCCTTCAGGACTAAAAACATTATTATGAACAAATCAAAATGAACCCTTAAAACGCACTAACATTTATTGAACCCTTGCTTTCTTCCGCTACGGCTTCTTCTTCCTGAATCTGCTTTAATGTCGCTTCCGGATCATTAGAATAACCGAGTGCCTTAATACTTTCCAACTGGCTTAATATTGGTTTACCACCGTTTGCAGTAGTAAGCTTTTCTATTTCATTCTTTTCGTCGTTCTGGATAAACGGAGTTATGATGTTTTCAACGTCTACATTATCTATCTCTTCCTTCCACTGTACATTCATCAGGGAAAGGAACGCTTTCACAATACTACTTTCACGGTCTAGAAGTTCCAACCAGTTCCCCGCCTCGTCACCTACTTTCAGATGTGCATCAGTAAGAAGCGTCTGGCGTGCATCGTAGCCGATATTTCCCAAATTTTTCATCTTTTCAAAGGAAATATCCGGCATCTGTGATTGTGACCAGAAGGAGTTAGTAAGCGTTTCCACATGATACTTCAAGGCTTCGATAGATTGCGCCCATGAAACATAGGAAACATCTCCCCCGTTTTCAACACGGAACACTCTACGGCTTTCCCCTTTGTCCTCTTTCCCTTGCATTCCTCCCGCAACTTTCAGGATAGGTGCACTATTATATGCGATCACATCGCTATTACGTGAAAGGGTATACTCGATCTCTTTTCTGATATATGACAAATCAGCGTAGATAGCAGAATCCCTGTAAGCATAGATAGCCGGTATCTTCATCAGAACGATAGGTTCGTTGGTCACTTCTTCCCAGGACCGGTTATTTTCCTGTTTCCACTTGTAATGCTTATTGGCTGTGTATGTCTCGAAATACGTAATTTCCTTATCCAGTATCTTTTTGGTGTATTCCAGTGACATTGCGAGCATGTCGCCCCGTTCGTCAAAAAGAGGATACAGGCTAACACCGTCCATTGGTGAGTAAGTATTGCATTTAAGTTTAAATTTGCTTCTGAATCCGTACAGGCTGTTAGGCTTCTCAACCGCATACCATATCGTACAGATTTCACATGCCGCATAATAGGCATTTCCTCGCCTGATGTTTTCCGCATCGATGCGGGCGTACTTGTATATTGCTTCAATAGCTTTTGCAATACTTTGGCGAGTTTCATTATCTTCGATGTTGTGATATACACGTTTGACCGGGATAGCGAAAGTAAATTCAGTCATTCGCCTTGTGAGAAGTTTCTCCAGCCCGAGATAGATTCGGGAAGCCTTTTCTACCGAACCATCTGTTTTTACTTTATTTTTCCGGGTGACTGTATCCGTCACTATCTCGTGCTCTTTGGGTTCATAATCCTTGATAAGTTTATCCCATGAAGGAACACAGACGGATTTCCTTTTCAATGCTTCAATGATAACATCAACCGATCCTGCGGTTAGAATTTGGTTTATTTCGTTCATAATTCGGGTGCGCTGCATCTTCACAACGCTTGGTTTAATTCGTTACAAATATACTATTTTTTTTGTGGATAAAGAATATTATTTACTATTTCCTGATTGTCCTTAATAAAATACGGAGAAGTCCCTTTTCTTTTGGCCGCTTTGATACGGCGCGCATTTGCTCCTACCCACCGTTTGAAAGTATCCGGCACGTCCTTAACTTCGTTTACACTGCTCGTATCGTTCGGATCATCAAAGTAGCCATGTGCCCAGAATTCCTCATCAGTTTTCATTATTGGCAAACAGTAATCTTTGCAAAGCGGATGCCAGCCGACCCATTTGAAATTCTTGGGGTATTTACCGGCCAGAAGGTCGCAAATGTCCTTTTTCTTATGCATCCCGCTAGGCTTGATTTCATAGCCTACTATAAAATTCATTTGTTCCCATCTCATTTGCTCCGCCCTTCTATATGCGATGTTTATTTCAGATGCAGCGAGTCGGGCACTCCTGAACTCACAGTCATGAATATCAGATGCTTTGCCATATTTCTCTTTATAGTCCTTCTGGAACGTCGGAAAGTTATTCAGATACTTACTTACCTTCTTGCTAAGAGTTATTGCGCTGTAGCCCTTCTGAATGGCTGTAGAGATTGTTTCCTCCAGCTCTTCTTTCAGCTCCTGCGACTGGTTCCATAACCTTTGCGAAAGATTCATCCCGTTATCTCTTCTTTGTTGAAAAGCTTTCAGGGCATCCGAGTTGGTCTGGTAGTACATTTTATACTTCTTCCTGTCTATCTCGCCTACATAAGATTGTAGAACCTTATCTGCAAGCAAACTCTGGATTTCGTTACTTTGCTCCCATTCTTTAGACGTCCCTTGGTAGATGAGAACCTGCATATCTTCCACGAAGTTGCGCAAAAGATTGTCTATCCCCGCTTTCGTCTGGGGATAGTCCTTGAACCGGAAAATCTTCTTTGCCTCCGGATCGTAGCCGGTACGAAGTGCGAGTTTTGACGCTTCGAGTGCCAAATCTTTGTATATCTGCTGCACCATGAGTATATACTTCTGCAATCGTCGGTCCAACTCCTGGTACTGCTGCTTCTGATTGGGTATTTTAGGCTTTGTCATATTATCTGCGTGCTAATCCTGCCGTATTATTCTTTACCGCTGCGAGATCATTCTTCATTTCTTGCAATGCTTTTGTATATTTGGTGATATCCTCCAGGTAACTGTTAGTTAATACCTGTTGGTACAACATGTTGTTTAATGTGGCATTTCCCGCCTCGTTTACACTTAACAATGCATCTGTTACCTGATTAAGTAACATGAGCTGGTTTTTGCTTTCTTCACCAGCGATCTGAAGGGCTGTGAAACGACCTCTCAACTCTCCGGCATCCTCATGTGTCATTTCGGTACCAAAGCCTTTCTTGGAAGATTCCTGAGATGAAGAGGAAGAACCACCAACAATAGCATCAATATTCTTTGCTTCTTCTGTAGCAGCTCTTATAATATCATTCCAATCTTTTCTAAGGTCGCTTATCTCTTCTGCTGTTAAATCCAACTTTCCATTATTATCACTATCGGCCAAAAGAGTATATTTTTTATAGAATTCTTGTGCTTTACCACGTAACTGGTCAATAACAAATGACTGTAACAAGGCGTTACGCATTATTTCTTCGAAGTCTTCTCCAAAGTCAGCTATTCCCCTTTTCCCACCTTTCAACCCTTCCAAGATGGCTTCTTCTATACTCTGCGATGTTGCCTGAAACAAATCTTTATTTAAGGTTTCTTCCAAATCCTTTGCTTGGTCATTTAATTCTACGAACTTATCAATGGCTTGCTGCATCCAATCAGGCAATTTGGACCAAATATCAGCATTATTTTTCATAGCCCATATTGCTTCCTCTGATATGAGTTTATTATCTAAATCATATCCTCCATTAGCATTTATAAAATCAAATATTTCCTTAGCATCTGGATATTGTCTAAAATCAAGAAACTTTCCATGATTAAACAGTTGAACAAGCCCTAATGTTGTATGGTCAACATCACCAACAGGCATAGATTTTATGATATCTTCATAAGCTTTTTTTCTTGCATCTTCAAGTGTGGTCAATGATTTGCCGGCTATTTCAAAATAATCATTTGCTGCTGCTTCCTTCAGCAATTCCAGATAACGTTCGGTTTGGTAGTTAATAGCCTGCCAGTAGCCCTCCTGTCGACGTTGATATTCTTCATATCTTTTTTGTTGGGCTTCGCTATCATCAAATAAGCTTGTTATTTTAGTCGCAACTTGCAAGGCCGCACCGATAATAGCGAGAACTACAGATGCTTTTTCTACTGTTGTAATGGCCGAAGATGCCGCTTTAGCGGTTCCTTCCATTGCCTTTGCTGAACTTTCGGCAAGTAATGTAATACCATCAATCATTTGTAAAGTTGATGACGTTATACTCCCGGCAGCAGAAAGGATTTCTCCCGCAGTCCCTCCTACGGTATTTCCTATTTTGTCAAATTCCTCTTCTACCTTAGAAAGAACTTTATACAAAGATTTCCACTCTTTTTCACTACGTTTATCAGGGGAAGTTGTATTTTTATTAGCCTTGCCGATCTGCTGCTTTAGTGCATTTACTTTTGCCCGTTGAGTAGCTAATCCCTCACTGCCAGGCGTGAGAAATTCCGTTCGCTCCAATTCCCGTTCCGCTTCAGCCAATAACCGTTGTAATTCTTTCAGGCTTAAATCTGCAATACTATTGGCCCACGACTGGAAAGACTCTTCACGCATGGCAAATTCTTGATCTATGGAATTGAGCGTCTCTGTACGCTGATATTCTAATTCATTCAGTTGCGCGTCAGAAGCACCGGATTTCTCTAATTTTTCACGATCTCTATTAAATCGTTTTTCAGCATTCAATCGCTTTGTTGTATAGTCTTGATACTTGGAGAGTAGATCGTCATAGTATTCCGTTAGATCATTGGTTTGCTTCTTTAACGTTTCACTCTTAATTATATCAAAAACAGAAGTATCAACAGAGACGGAAGAAGGATTGAACGTCTGCTTTTTGTAGCTCTTATCTTTTGACAATTTGGCGTCTTCTTCCGCTTCAAATATTTGTCTTTGAATATCAACCACTTTATTAATATAGTCCTGCCTCTGCCTTTCGATAGACTCCAGTTCCATTTTATTATTTAACTTTCGCTGTCTCTCCTCCTTCTCGAACCCATCCTGCATTGCATCAATACGGGCTTGTTCTTCTTGGTTGGCCAATTCCACCTCTAGGCGGATACGTTCACGGCTGCTTTTGCTTCGGAGCTCTGCAATACGGTGCAACCGGTCGGAGTAGGCGTTTACGTCTTCGGCACCGGTATCCTCATCGCTGTCATCGCCTGCGTTAAATGTAAGATCAATGGCGGAAACACTATTTGCAAGTTCTTGACTTTGCTTGTTAAGTTGATATAATTCTGTTCTCAATTCTGCCGCCTCATTTTCCATGCTCTTTATTCTTCCCAACTGGGCACCTATTCCCATTTGAGCGGATGCGTACAAATCAGGCATAGCTTCTCGGTCTATTTTGTCCCTTTCTGCAATTAATTCCTTTAATTTGTTCTGGGCTTCTTCATAGCCTTTATATGCCTCATTTATTTGTGTTTCTAAGTCTATCGTTTTACTTTTATTTTCAGCAATCCGGCTTTCTACCGCCCTTGCTTGTGCCGCCTTAAGAATGGAAGCGGCCAAATTCTCGTAGCTTTGTTGTGCTGTTCCGTTTTTGATGGCTTCTGCATCTAGGTTTTTGAAATAATCAGGGTATTCTTTTTGGAGTTCTTTTACGGCTTTGTTTCTTTCTTCCTGCCCTCTTGCTGTATCTATGGCAGCTTTGTATAGCAGTTGCAATCGGGTTATATCTTGTTGAGCGTTTTTTGATCCTTCATTCAACGCTTCACTGAAAACCTTTTGGGATTCTTTTAAATCATCTACCGCCTTTTTTGCCTTAAACAGCGTTCCGACCCACTTTATAATATCATCACCAAAGGTAACAAACAACGTAGTAACTACCGCCAAAATAGGACCGCTACCTTTCAGAGATGAAAGCAACTGTTTCCATACAGGAATCCCCTTTTGTCCGGCTTTAACCATATCCTGATACTCTTTCCGCGCAGCCGCCAAAACATCTTGAAACGGTCCAATATTGTTAGAAATAGCCAGAAAGAACATTTGCGGGCCCATTGCCAAAGATGGTAATTCGCGTGCGATCTGCGTGATGCTGAATCCTAAAGCATCAAATCTGGTTTTTGCCCCGGATGCATACTTATTCATCGACAAAGAAGCGTTATCCATCTGCGTCTGCGTCTCCTGTAGGTTCTTCAGCAGTGCCGCGCCTTCGGTTCCTTCCCGTTGGGCTTTGGAAAGATTCATGTAGTCAGTCGTCAACATCAACACTTTTGCATGAAGTCCGGCAATAGAATCTTCTGCAATCTTGGTTGTTGTGGTTTCGGCTTCGAGTGCCGCCCGGCTTTCATTGATACCCTTAGCCAGTTCCTCATGTAGAACGGTTAATCGGGCTTGTGACTGAATATATGCGTTCAAGTCAATATCCCCATCCTCATACAGTGAATTTAATCCCGCCTGCATCTTTTCTACTTGCTGGAGGCTTAATATATTCTGCTGTATCTCCTTTACGTATTTCTGGGCGTCTTTTGACATATTATCGAACGCTTCCCGACTCTGTTGATCCAGGCGTTTAAAATTCTCTCCTAGTAATGAGAAATCAACTCCTGCACTTAGATCAATCTTTTTCTTTTGATTATTATAGACCTTCTTTAACTCTGTCTGTATCTGATTGATTTTCTTTAATACGTCTTGGTTGTCACCTGTGAAAGTAAATTTTAATCCTGCCATAATAATATATTTTAGTGATTTAATCCCAATGCATAGCTTTAATTTTGGCAATATTTGCCGGATCGTCCGCGTTGATAACGGTTCCGACCTGTTTCAGATGTGCTTTCTTCCGTTCTTCATCCGTCAAGTAGACACTATCCGAACGATCATTGAACAACATTAACAGATTGTTATAACTGATTTCCCACATGACATAATCAAACGGCCATCCGTAACGCTCGCATGCAAAATCTACCAATGTGCCCCAAATGGAATGTCCGCCGAACGCAACGGTATTATTACTTTTTTTCACCTCGGCTATCTTCCGCCGGTTTTCGTTATCCCGGTCGATACCGAAATACTTGATAAGATCGGAAACGGTGGTGTCTGAAATAGTGGTCAGCAATAATGTCGCCAATTCGTCCGGTTCCAGATTGGAAAGAACGGAAATGCGTTCTTTTATCCTCTTTTCATTCAGAACGTTTTCTTTTCCCTGTAGAGTACTATATGCAAGAATACGCAAAACGATTTCCTTGCTTTCATTGCATACCCGCAAAGCTTCTTCTAGTGGGTCCGCTTTTGAACATTCGGGATTGATTGACAACTTTCTTTTCAGTTGATCAATAAGTAGCTTCTTTCCCAAAGTAGGGGGATAGATACTATATCTTTTATTGTTTATCTCAAATCCTACCGGTGCATCTGTCAGCGCATCCAGTATCAGGGATTCAATATTTATATAATTTGCCATAATTTAGAATTATAAAAAGTCCTGTAATAGTTCCGCATCATCCTTATACGTGAATGAATACGGGTAAAATGTCTCTGAAAGCGCATCCATGTAATCGGGTGAACGCTTGATGCGCTTCTTTATCTCCTCCTTCGGTTCAATGATTATTTTCCCGTCACTCCTGAATTTCCAGCGTGTTTCGGTTGCTTCCTCTGTAAATTGGTCGCACGGTGGCAACATGGCAAAGAAATTGTTTTTAGGGTCCAACCAGTCACGCAAGGCCCAATACAGATAAGCCCGCATATTGGCGAAGCTGTATTCACCCGTTATATCATGTAGTCCTTTCGCTCCCTGTGAGTTCTTAACGGAAAATACGCCTCTTATCCCTTGCTCTATGAGACGGGAATACACGCCCGCACCTTCTCCGATAGTGTCGATAAAGATAATATCCCTATCCGTCCTTCTGTATGAAAGTGCCTTGCCTGCTACATGCATGTGACTTGCTTTGCCTGCCGACTGGAACACGTCGAACTGTGCAACATAGTTCCCATATCGGGGACAAAATACACTGTTATCGCGTCCCATACCGGCAACGTCGACACCTAGTTTGCAAGATTTACGTGGTCTATACGGGTGGTTCTCCTGCCAACGTTTATTGGCAATCTCGATCCATTCATAGGGGATGAGCACATCTTCAGATACTTTCGGAAACATTCCGCGTACTTTGACGCGAAACAGATCATTCGGACGATATAAGTTATTCTCAAAGAGAAAATCCCCCTCGCCCTCATTATATTCTTCTTTCGTGATAGGGTTACACCAGTGTTTAACTTTGTCCTCCACCCATTCGTAGTTAACTTGTCCGGGGATAATCTCCCTTTTTGCCGTCACATTGGTTGCATTCAGGGAATCAAGACGGAATTTTGCGAAACGATCCGATTTCATAGCGTTTGCCGCATAACCTGTAGTGATGTTGGGATTGAATACAAGCAAAAGGCGCGAGTTTCCCTGTAGGTTTCCTTCTATGGCATTATAAATAACTTCAGGAATACCAGACGCTTCTGTAACAACGAACATTACGTTTGCAGCATGAAAACCGGACCAGACCTCCGTATTATTGTTATCTGATTTAAACCCCGTCAGGTACCACTCTTCATAATCGGTACGAATATCATTTGCAACCAGACGTCCCGGCAATATACCTGCATTACGCATTAGCCTTCTTACTTCTGGAGTCATAATATTCTCTACCTGCCTAGCTGTTGGTGCAGTCATTGCTATCTTTGTATTGCGGATTAAATTTCCGTCGTCGTCCCATTCCGGGGTTAAATACATGAAGCATAAGGCGGCACAAGCGGAAACATAATCTTTCCCGCGTGCAACGCCGGACGCTACGACCGTCATAGGGTTTGTTTGCACCGAACGCAACACGGCTTTCTGTTCTTCGTCCAGATTAGCCCGTAGAACGTCAGATGCAAAAGCGCACCAGTCATTACGCCATTCTGCCAAATATTTTAATGCTATATCGTCCATCAGTCACAAACTACCGGAAAATCATCATCTTCATCGATTTGTTGTTGCGGAGGTTCTTCTTCAGCACATACGTATGCAAAACCATTGACATCGAACCTTATAGGCTTGTTGAAGAACTCGCATTTGCCATTCCGCACCGCTTCCATAACGTCCCACCTTGATAGACATTCGGGAATGATAAACGAGCGGTAAGCCTTACATCTCCAAACCCAGCCCAAAGACTCATCAAAGACTTTCCGTTTATGGATGCATATATCACATATTGCCATATACAGGAATTTTAAACGGCGTCCCTGCCTGATAATCGTATGAAGGTATTTTTGATTTACGCAGGCAGGAACAACCATTGATTTTACCAACCTTTAGCGATGGCAATTACTTCTTCATTTGACAGGACGTCGTCTCTATCCTCCGGGGTGTCTATCCCTAACTCTTCACGGATTCTTTTACGGTAAGCTTCTTCCCGCTTCTTCTCTTCCGGTGATTGATAAATTTCACCTCTAGCAATAGCAATAACTTCATCATCCGGCAACGCTTCCGCTTGTTTTTGCTCTGCTTTCAGGCGTTTAATCTCCTGGCTATATCTCAACGCATAATCAAACGCACTTTGACCGTTAGGCAATTTATCACCTTTGGTCCTTTGATGAAGGTAGAGTGCATCCAAACACTCCTGTTTCTTCTTCAATTCCGCTTTAATCTCTTCTACTGTTCTCATGATAATATGTTTTAGAAGTTACTTACTACTGCATCCAACCAAGCTTCATCCTCAGGGGATAGTTCTTCTTTCTTGGTTACTCCCATACCGGGAAAGAAAGAAGATGCGATAGCGTCTGCTTCTTCGTCTGTGATAACTCCCTCGCCATTATTGTATACCTGTTCGGCTTTTCTTAATTCTGCCTTACATCGGTCTATTTCTGCCAGAGGTACGCTTTCCGGTGATTTGTCCCAAGCTTTTTGAAGGATGGCGAGCTTCTCCTTCAATACGTCAATCTTGATACACAATCTTTTTGATTCTTCTTTTGTCATATCGGTGTAATTAATCATTAGTACTCTTGTTCTCCGTCCTCCGCTTAATCAGCTCGGCGAACCAAGTGTTTTGCGCCTGGTTCTGTTCCTTCTTCAACGCCGGTATATCATCCGTATTGATGACGCCCTTTTGCAGCCATTTAAGAAGAATGATCTTTATTTCACGGTTTATCGGTATTCTCATTTCATGTCTTTAATGATACGGTTTATCAGTTCATCCAGTTGTTCATCTGTGAGCTGTGACGGATCTATTTGTGCGGAAGTCATTTTGGGGACAATGTAGCCTGTCAACTTCTCAAACATCTGCCATTTATCCTTTGGTTCCAGTTTATCCCATTCCTTTTCCATTTCGGGCTGTTTCCGGGTTAAGAAGTCCTCTATCCACTGCTTTTGCGTGGCTGTAATCTTATTCTTTGTCCCCTTGACGCGTCCGCCTGTTTTGGGGGTTCCTTTCTTCCTTCCAACCATTTCTAAACATTTCTACTTTAGTAATTATTCATAACGGAAGATTTTCTTCAAATTTACCCACACCTTCCAGATGTTTTCACGTTCTACTATCAGTTTCTCCGACTCAAAACGCTTTGAAATGCCTTTGGCATCTATGTTAAACTCACGGAAACTAACAGGAGAAGACAATATTTTACGGCATGTTCCGTAGAACTCTTCCGCTTCCTCGTATGAAAGCACGTAGACTCCCTCCTCATGATGCAGAAATACGTTTTGCGTCTTTGGCATGTTCTCAACTCGGAACATTACCTTTCTCTCTTTTTTTACTTCCTTCTTCATAAATCAAAATATTTGGATTTTATTAATATCTTTTTCTATCCGGTCTTTCAAAGCCTTTTCCATATATCTCCATTCTTCAATAGCGAAAAGATGAGCACCTGCAAGAACATTCTTGTTTTCTAGCGCTTCGACCTTGTCAGCATAATTCATTCCGGCAACCAGAACAAGAGAAAAGCTATTTTCTTTCGATATTTGAGTAACAACTTCCTTTAAGAACTTTTCCCCTTCCGCCCTTCCTTGTGCTCCGTTGCCTTCTGGCGCTGTTGTTGGTTTGAATCCGCCTTGCTGTACAGGTTGACCGTCATATAGGACCATATAGCCTACAGAGCTGCGCAGGTTTCCTGTATGGTCTTTCCAGCTTTCTTCAGGAGTACGGTCACGCACATACTTAACGCATTCCTCACCAAGCTTGGAAAGGGCCTGTATCGTGTTGTGCTTGATGATCTCCCTGCATTTGCTGACATATATAGCCGGATCAAAGCTTTTCATCTTCTTTCTGCTTTTGTTTCTTCGCCAGCCTGTCGGCAGCTTCTTTGATTTTTCCAGAGAACGTGCGAGCAAAGGCAATACTTAGATCCCGGTAAGTATTCCCGATATACAGACGGATTTTATCACCGTTTTCACACAATCGGAGATTTCCGGGAGCATTATACGCTTGTTTTTCCATTGGGCAATTTGTTTGCAGAAGACGCTGAGGACCGTTTATTTTACGACAAAGGCACTTTTTCCGCATGGATGATAACTTTGTATCTCCAGTTGGAAAAAGTGCCTTATATCACCTAAAGCAGGTTTATGATCGGGAAACAATAAAAAAGAGCCTTATTTCTGTTCATAACATTACGGTTCCGTGCATCTTCACACGGTTAATAAAACAATAAGGGCGATTAACCTTTGCTCACATAAATGCGGGGACTAGCAACGGTTAAAACACCCTCAAAATTATATCTTTACGAGAATGTCCCTATTCTCCTGATTTCCTGAATGCAAATATAATATATTTTTGCAAAATAACACTATGATTCAACCATGAAAATTTCAACTTTAATTAGACAATAAGCTTTAAATCAAACGTATCAATTAATATCTGTAAAGATGGATTCACTTCTGTCATGTATCGCAACATTTTTTCTGTTTCAGTAAATTCAGTATCTACTATCATAACAGTATCTGACATTTCTGTCTCTACAGATAACTGTTTAATAAGCCAGTCTGCCAAATCTATTTTATTGGTTCTGTCTACATCACTGGCGTTCTTCTCTAGTAGATCGGAAACCACCACTTTACAACCGATTGCCTCAACCTCTTTAGCCTTATCACTCCAATACTCGAAGCCGTCCACATCCGGAAACATGATAACAGTTCTTCCCTGCAGTACCTTTAGTTTATCAATAGAGAGTTGAGATTTCCCTCCGGTAGCCAGCCAAATGTATTCAGGATAAACACCAGAAGCGATTAGAGCACTTTTTTCTGATTCAACTAAAGCGACCACTTTATCTGGGTACATTCTCAGAAGATGCTCACCAAACAAGCATTGTACTAGATTGAAATCTTCAGGTAACAAGCCCTGTCTTTTCATTATTGAATGAATCCAGTTAATACCTCCACCGTCTTTAATCCTATGCCCAGTATTCGGGTCATACTTCATCACTTTACCGGTTCTTACCTTTCCTTTGATGTCTATCTGCCAGTAAATCACACTACCGCCTTTTGTAGCTCCTAATGCGTAATCCTGCATCATTTTCTCAATAGTGGGTGATTCAAGCGTATAGCGGTCAAACAAGCCACATAAGAAGTAGATAAATGAACTATTATAACTTACTGACTTTTCCACATATGAAAATGGAATATATCCCGTTTCCCGTTGCGATTCCTGTATCGGATTCCGGAATGTCTTCTGTTTGACGGGATCGGTAAACCGATCCTTCTCTACCGGATTATCAATAAAGAACTGTTTAGGTGTATAGTGATAGCCACATCCACTTTCATGGTTACATCTGCCTACTGCCTTATCTATCACTTCTCCAGTGTTACCGTCCAAGTAATAAGCGAATGAATGAGGATCACCGCATTTCGGGCATTTATGACGGGATGATTTCCCGGTGTATTTTTCTAAATATGGTTGAATATAGATGTTCATATTATTAACTTTTTACATATTCTAACTAGAAAATAAAATGTTTTATTTCATCGTCATATTCGTCATGTGCGTCATACTCATATCTCTTTTTCATGACGGATATGACGCAAATGACGCAAGAATAAAACTTTATTTTTTTGCTATTCGCGAATTGCATAGATAATACGTCCGTTCATTTTCTTCTCACCATCAAATCCAAGCATTCTCAATCTTTCCGAGAATGTTCTGATACTCACAGACTTATAACCATTATCTAGAGAATAAGCTTTATATTCATCGTATATTGCTTTTAACGAATAACTACTTCGATAAGATGGAACATAACTATATTCACCCACATACATTGCCACACTATCTGATTCCATCCGATACTTATCTATCTGCTCCTTCACCTTCATTGATTGTGTAAACTTTTTATTAACCAGCAACCTTCGTAGACCTTCTAATATCCAATTGAAAACTCCAGAGAGTTCTTGACCTATAATTTTGTTTGCTAATTCGGGGTCTTGTTCTTCAGGTGGAATGGTCTCACTAAATGGAATAATGATAAAGCGTCGGAAGAAAGCATTTGTCTGTTCTACCTCTTTGGGAAGCTCATTGCAATTAAACATCAACTTCCCATAATCAGTCATGACAAACGGCTTACCGTAAATCTGTCTAGCTTCTACCGGTTCGCCTGACACTAATTGCTTAAATATTGAGGCTTCCAATTTCCCGTTGATCTCACTGGCATAATTTAATAACTTATTAGCTAACTCTGCACGCTGATAGCTATCGTATTTAGTTAGATTCTGCAATGAATAGGAACAAATATTCTCTGTGCCTAGAATTGCGTTTATAATCTCAAAGAACACGCTTTTCCCGTTAGCACCACTTCCATATAGAATAACAGCCTTCTCTAGTTTTAAATTATTGATGAATATGTATCCTAGGTATTCAGCCAATACCTTACGACAATCTTCATCCGGTAAAACACGCAGGAGATACTTGTCAAATACTGGACATACAGATTTCGGATCATATTCAAATGAAAGCTGATATTTGATGAAGTCGTCCCTGTCAAATTCTCTAAGTCCTTGCCAATCTGGAGATATTTCAAATGTACCATTTTTTAAGTTAATAAGTACTTTATTTCCTCTAGTGGGTGGTTGAAGGTTAGCCTCTGATAAAAACTGCTTGTATAGTTCATCCTTAAACATATGATACTTTGATTCCATCACAGGAACACCCATTCTCATCGCGGCTTTTGCAAGAAAGGGTTTGAAATCATCTGCGCCCACCGGTTGCCAGTACTCACCGTTAAAGATATAGATAAATCCATCACGGGTAGCTAATCCCCAGTTGTTAGCAGTGGCTACATCTAGCACTTCGTCAACGGTAACAACCACGTAAATCTTCCGTGATATCTTTCCTTCATCTGGCAATCCTGACTTTGCCCGAAAGTCAATGGATTTAATCTGCTCTAATAACTCTGTGAGAACTGCCTCGCATGTTCCCGGCTTAGGAGTTCTGTACTTGCGTTCAGCTGTGCTAACACAACGTTTTAGTTCGTCACCTATTACATCCTTTAAATTAAATGCTTTCATCGAAAACTATATTTAATTGCCTATCACTTATATTTTTCCACATAGCAGGATCGGCAGAATAATGTTTGGCCATCCTACGAGTGTGTTTATCTCTAGCTCTGAATACAGCTTGCAATAGGTTCATCTTTTCCAAATCACGAATATAGTAGGTGATACAATTTCGAAGGATACCAATTTCCAACATACAATCTAAAGAAGTTCCTGTTGTATATCGAAAGTAATTGTACACCTTGTTTATTCCCTTTTCTTTTTCTATCTTTGCCTCATCATCATGGAATTGGGTGGTTGTGGAGACTGCCCTTTTTCTTTTTTCCATAGCCTACCTCCTTACTTCCTTGAAGCCTTTGCTAAATAAACAGCTGCCATCTGTTCACTTTCATCAATAGTATTCACTTTCCCCTGCTTCATCCATGCTTCTATTTCAGCACGATCAAAGTACAACTGTTTTCCATTAGGTTTGTAGTGCGGTATTTGATGATTACAGGTAAGTTTATACAAATGACTTTTACTAAGCCCAGTTAATAGCGATACATCATCCAATGTCAGCACGTTCTTTGCTGCCAATAAGGTATAAACTAAAATCTGATTAATCTTTTCTTCCATTGTTCTTGTTTTTATATGGAAGAGCCTTAATGCAGAACGTTGGTCGGTTCTGCCTATTTGCTCATTCAAAACGGTGTTACCAACTATCACCGTTGTAAGAACAATGCAAACATAAACAAGAAAATTAACCTAATATCAAACAAAAAAATAGCACTTAATAGCCACTTTATTTGTGTCTACTAAGTGCTACTAAATGCCGCTTTAAGAGTATCTAATTTTGTAATTTAGCTTTAATACCCACTATTTCATCAGATGTAAATTTATCGCCATTAATATACTTGTTGTAGTTGCTTCTATTCCCTATATTACCAAATTCATCAGCTACCGCTTTATAAGTAGGCTTTGTAATCCAGCCTATTTGTATTGCTACTTTAATCACTAAAGCCACCTCTTTACCTCCTTTCCCACTCATAACATCGTGTAAAGTCTGAAGTTTAGAGCCATCATCATTTTGCAAGTAATCTTTAAACGGCTTACTTCTTCTCCCTCTTTTGAGAATTTCTTTCTTTTCTTGTTTACCTGACAAACTTTTTTCATCAGTATATGATTCATTGGCCATCATATCAAAATACATAGTTTCGCAATTAAACGCATCTATCACCACAGAGTTTGCTCCCGCATTTCTTAGTCTTTCTGTTGCTTCACGCAGGAATTGGGCTATATCCTTATCTTTGCCTACCGATATTACTTCAATGCACCTTTCACCAACAAGCCCCAAATCGCATACTTTAAAGAATTTATCAAAGTGAAAATCGAACCATACTTTACCATTGTTGCCCAATATTTCCTTGCTATATTTGTAGCTTTCCTCGCCAAGATACTTAAGAGTTCTTATTTTATCCATCATTACTCACTTTATTTATTAAACACATCATTTACAAGGTTTACAGCGTCAACTTTTTTCCTATCCACCACTTTGGCATAAATTTGAGTTGTAGCCACATTAGTGTGCCCTAACATTTTGCTAACAGTGTATAGATCGGTTCCTAACGTAAGCAATAAAGTTGCATAAGTATGGCGAGCTGTGTGAAAAGTCAAATGCTTATTTATTCCTGCCGCTTCTGCCCATTTCTTCAAATTATCTTCTACGGTGGGATTGGAAGGCAAAGAGAATACCTCATCTTCATCATTACCTCTTATTGGTATTATTTCCATCGCTTTATCCGGTAAAGGTATTTTCAACTCCTTACCAGTCTTTTGCATGAAAAGCATAGCAAAGAATTGCCCATCTTCTACTATAATATTCTTCCATCTCAACGCACGAATATCAGAAATTCTTAGTCCGGAAAAGCAGGCAAAAAGATATGCTTTCCCTATATCATCCCTTCTACATGGTGTTATCATTAACTTTAGCAGTTCTTCTTGACTTAAATATTCCCTATGACTATCCGGCTGTTTTACTTTCTCATCAGAAGAAAGAAGTTTAAAAGGATTGATTATTTTATATCCGTCTTTTATAGCAGCATTTATCGCGACTGAAAATGTCCTCACATAGTCTACGATTGTACTATTCTGCAAACGCTTGTTGCCCTTGTAGCTTACATAATCATGTTTCAAGTAATCAATGAAGCCTTTTGCAAAGCCCTTATCAATGCTTGTTAGTCTTGCTACTACTGCAGGTTTATATTCCGCAAGTATTCTCATTAAATTGTCAACATGGGAAATGTCTTTATACTGCCTCTTTTCAAGTTTGACTCTGTAGATCTTAAGCCAGTCCATCAATAATAGCTTATTCTTAACACTGGTATCAGTAATTCCAGCCTGCCCCTTAACTATCGCATTTTGTCGCTCACTTCTTATAACCTCTGCCGCCTGCAAGGTGTTTTCATTCTGCTGTCTTGCTGTTACATTGTTCTTTTCTGGAACAAGATACATTTTCAAGAACTCATAACTTCTTACTCCGTCTCGATAAATATCGAGATACAGGCTTTTATTGCCATTAGCTAATTTCTTGTTCCGAAGCCTAACAAAGTTTTTAGGCTTAACGCTCGCTTTTTGCCTTGCCATTGCTACTATATTTTTTGTTACCTCTACAAAGATAACAGATTCTTTTGATACGAGTAACAAAACGGGTAACAAAAATGCACCCAAAAAGAACAAAGTAACAGAAAACAAACAACCAATACAGTACACTAATCACTTGTTTTTCTTTATGTTTTAATTGTTGTTGTTTTCATGTAAAGTCAATTGTTGGTTGTTTTAAGTTTGCAGGGGAGGGGTACCGCGAGGTAGTCCTCTTCTTTTTTATATAGCAACCGAAATCTGACCTTTATTCTATAATTTTAGCATCTTCAATATCTTCATCATCAGGTGTAATTGGGTTCTTAGGGCGGCGGCGTGTAAATTTAAACCAGTTTATCAACTCAGACAACGAATAAACCAAACTACTGATACCAATGATTATAAATGCTGTATTACGGGCACCAGTCGGATTAAACAGAGCAACGATACCTGCAATAAGAATCAGCGAAGGAATCAGATAAAACGCTCCCGAAACAGACATCCATCGACGTGCCATCGACAAAGAAGCTATTTGCTGTACTCCACCCATAATCAGGATAAAACCTAACAAGAACATCAGCACATCTGCGAAAAACTCGGGCATCACTATCAGCCAAAGACCGAACAGCAAACTCCCTACCCCCTCAATCGGAAAACGGGGAGCCGGGGCATTCTCCGGTCTTTTCCGTCCGAAATAACCGAAAAGGCTGATTACACCGGGAATTAGAAATGCCACCCCTACCGTGATGACAATATAACTAGCTGCCGCATTGGGCCAAAGCACCAACACCAAACCTATGACAAGCGCAAACAAAATGCGAATCAGAGAATAATTCATTGTTTTCATATATTCTATATTTTTTAACGAAGTCTGTTTCAATACTTTTGCGAATATAAGTGTTTCTATCCATATATAAAAATAACAAACGTAGATTGTAATAAGTTCGTAACAAAATCGTTATAGCCATTACACCTCACTTAGATACTTTTGCAGAAAATAAAAAAACAGGTCTTTCATCATGAAATCAAGCGAAGCAAAAAAGAAGTGTCCTTATGTAGAACGTGACATCAGCTGGATGTATTTTAATCAGCGTATCCTCCTCGAAGCTGCCCGTCCGGAAGTACCCCTTCTGGAACGCCTGACTTTTCTCGGCATCTATTCTAACAATCTGGACGAGTTCTTTCGTGTCCGCGTCGCCACACTGAACCGAATCATAGAATATGCTGATAAGAACATATTAAAAGAGCAGGAAACCGCCACACGCACACTCAAACAGATAAGTAAACTACACAATCGCTTCTACGAACAATTTGAAGATACTTTCGCTTCCATCATGGAAGAACTGAAAAAGGAGAATATCTATGTAATCAAAGAAACGGAGATGAACGATGAACAGAAAACATTCATCACCTCTTTCTACCGAAATAAACTGAACGGCTCTACCAATCCGCTTTTCCTCAATGGAGCCCGACCTTTAGACGACCAGACAGATGAGGATATCTATCTCGCTATCCGTTTGCTTCGCAAAGACGAAACAGGAAAAATAAAGGAAAAAGACTATGCTGTTATCGAATTACCAGCCGGAGAATTCGGACGTTTCATCCAACTACCGGATTCGGACGGGAAAACATATCTGATGTTTCTCGATGATGTGATCCGTTATTGCCTGCCTATGATTTTTGTCGGAATGAAGTACACTGATTACGAAGCTTATACTTTCAAATTCACCAAAGACGCCGAAATGGAGATAGACAGCGATCTGCGAACAGGCGTACTTCAGAAGATTTCAAAAGGAGTAAAAAGCCGCAAGAGAGGAGAACCGATTCGATTTGTTTATGATGAACAGATACCCAAAGATTTGCTGAAAAGATTAGTTGACCGGCTGAATGTAGACAAAAACGATACCCGTGTGGCAGGAGGACGTTATCATAACTTCAAAGATCTGATGAAGTTTCCGGTATGCGGGCGTAATGACCTGAAGTATCCCGTCTGGGAACCGATTTTCAAACCGGAACTAAACGGTAAGGAAAGCCTTCTGACGCTGATCCGACAAAAAGACCGCTCATTACACTATCCGTTTCATAGCTTTGATACTTTCATCCGTGTGCTTCGTGAAGCGGCTATCAGCAAAGAAGTAAAAAGCATCAAAATGACACTTTACCGGTTGGCCAAAGAATCAAAAGTGATAAAAGCACTGATCTGCGCAGCCAAGAACGGGAAAAAAGTAACGGTAGTCATCGAACTGCTGGCGCGTTTCGACGAAGCTTCCAACATCAACTGGAGCAAAAGAATGCAGGATGCAGGTATTCATGTCATATTCGGTGTGGAAGGATTGAAAATCCATTCCAAGCTAGTGCACATCGGTACCCGCCACGGAGATATTGCCTGTGTCAGTACAGGCAACTTTCATGAAGGAAACGCACGTATGTACACTGACTATACAATTATGACTGCCCATCGCCCTATCGTCCGGGAAGTAAATGCAGTATTCGACTTTATTGAAAAACCGTACACTCCTGTCAACTTCAAAGAGTTGCTCGTTTCTCCTAATGACATGCGTAAACGACTGATCGCCCTCATCAACAAAGAAATTAAGAACAAGGAACAAGGAAAAGAAGCCTATATTCTGGCAAAAGTGAACCATATTACCGATCAAGCACTCATTGAAAAATTATATGAAGCCTCGGCTACCGGAGTTCAGATAGAGCTGGTAGTACGCGGTAACTGTTCCCTGGTAACAGGTATCCCAGGTATCAGCGAAAATATACATATCAATGGTATTATCGACCGATATCTGGAACACTCCCGCATTTTCATCTTTGCCAATGACGGAGACGAAAAATACTATATCGGTTCTGCCGACTGGATGCCACGAAACCTGGATAACCGCATTGAAGTACTGGCTCCGGTCTATGATAAGGAGATACAGGCAGACTTAAAGCGAATCGTCTGTTACGGATACCGGGATACAGCGAAAGGACGCATAGTAGACGGTACGGGAGAAAATCGGCTTTGGAAAGGATTCCGTTCCACTCTTTGCAAAGGCTCCACTCCTGCCTTCGTCGAAGCAGACAAGACAAACGTACTTTTCCGCTCACAAGAAGAATTATACAAAGAATACAAGAATACATTATGATTAGTATGAAGAAAGTGAATTATGCAGCCATCGACATCGGCTCCAATGCCGTACGATTACTGATAAAATGCGTAAACGAAGAAAATGCCCCCGAACTAATGAGTAAGGTGCAACTCATTCGCATCCCTTTACGACTGGGAGAAGATGCTTTCACAATGGGTGTGATTTCCGCAGAAAAAGAGAAAAAGCTAATCCGCCTGATGAAAGCTTACAAACAGTTGATGAAGATATATGATGTGGTAGACTACCGTGCCTGCGCTACATCTGCCATGCGCGATGCCCGGAACGGTAAAGACATCGTCCGACAAATAGCTAAGAAAACAGGTATACGTGTAGATATCATCGACGGACAGGAGGAGGCACACATCGTGTACGACAATCACATCGAACAGCTTTTCGCCTCCGGGCAGAACTACCTGTATGTAGATGTCGGCGGCGGTAGTACTGAAATTAATCTGATCAGCAACGGAGAACTGAAGAGCTCCCGCTCATACAATATCGGCACGGTCCGTATGCTCAGCGGCATGGTGAAAGAAGAAGAAAGAGAGGCTTTACATACCGATCTGACAGGGCTTGCCACGGAATATGCACCTATCAGCATCATCGGTTCGGGAGGAAACATCAACAAACTGTTCCGTCTGGCAGACAAAAAAGATAAAAAGGCTTCTTTCCTACCCGTTGAATCGCTACGCGAAATCTACGAAGCATTGCAAACTCTTCCTGCCGAGCAACGTATCAAACAATATAAGCTAAAACCGGACCGGGCAGATGTCATCGTTCCGGCTGCGGAAATATTCCTGGAAGTAGCTACTTATGTAAAAGCGACCGGAATCATTGTACCTACTATCGGACTGTCAGATGGAATTATTGATAGTCTGTATACACAAAATATGGCATCCTTTGACACCTCTTCCACCCATATATAAAGAACTGCCCTGTAAATCCGGACTGGATTACAGGGCAGTTTCTTAAACGTTATAAGGGTATAATCTATCAGAATGGGAAAATCAATGGCAGCACAAATATCATCACAATTCCCATGATAATCTGCAACGGTAATCCCACCTTCACATAATCCATGAAAGTATATTGTCCAGCAGGCATTACCAACGCATTAGGCGGTGTAGAGAACGGAGAAGCAAAACACATACTTGCACCCACCGTCACTGCAAACAGGAAAGGAACCGGACTAACACCAATCTGCATAGCACTTTGCAAAGCAATCGGTGCAAGCAGGACAGCTGTAGCCGTGTTACTGATAAACATAGTCATCAATGAAGTTGTAAAATAAATACCCGCCATCAATGCTACAGGCCCGTAAGCTCCCAACCCACTGACCAAAGTATTGGAGATATATTCCGAAGCACCTGTTTTCTCTAATGCCAGCGACATAGGAAGCATAGCTGCAATCAACACGATACTTTCCCAGTTAATCGTTTTATAAGCAGCCTCTACATTACGGAAACATCCTGTCAGAACCATCAAAATACCTGCTATCATAACGGCTGTTACCGGGGCAATCGGGATAAAGTCAAATACCATCATTGCCACCATCAGCACCATGATAGAGGCGGCAACGGGAGCTTTATAGTCCAAAGTTACTTTCGCCGCTTCTGCCAAAGGCTGTCCTAACACCACCCAATCCGAATCCTCTTTACTAAGACGGGCAATGTTACTCCAGGTTCCCTGCACTAAAAGCACATCACCACTATGAATCCGCTCATTCCCCAAATCCTGCAACAGATATTCCTTCTTACGACGGATACCCAACACATTCACATTAAATTTATCACGGAATCCGGACTCCTTGATGGTCTGGTTGATCAGGCTAGAGGCAGGCATCAATACTATTTCAGCGATACCTATATCATAAAAATCAAGAGAATTGGTAGTACTTTTCGTCTCTTCCGTAGCGTGATCATCCAATATATCGAGCAAGTAATCTTCAGCAAACTGTTGTACTTTATCAAATTCTCCAGACACATACAGAATATCTTCCGCTTCCAACATAGTATCCGGTTCGGCAAGTTTCTGAGTGATCGTCTTCAGAAAACGATGTTGCGAGGCGTCTCCACGACGGACTTCCATAATGTTGAGTCCATATTTACGACGAATATCCAAATCAAGAATAGTCTTTCCCAAAAGAAGCGAATCTTTTATCACTTGCATACGGAACAGATTACTCGAAAGTCCATATTCATTTACCAGTTCTTTTAGTGACTTACCCGAACGGCTATTATCATCTTTCTGCCCTTTTTTAGAAAGAAACCACTTACTAAGAGGCATCAAAACCAGTGTACCGACTGCCACACTCACAAGACCTACGGGCAAGAAGGTAAAGAAAGAAAGCGGTTCGAAACCTGCGGAAGTCAATGTATTTTGTATGACAAGATTCGGTGGTGTACCGATCAGCGTCATCATTCCTCCCATACTACTGGCAAAAGCTAATGGCATCAGCAACCGGCTCGGATTCATTTTGGCACTCATCGCCAGACTAACCACAATAGGAAGCATCAATGCTACCGTACCGGTATTACTGACAAATGCACCAATAGCAGAAGTGACCAGCATAACAAGCAAAAACAAGCGAATTTCGCTGTTTCCTGCAAGTTTAAGAATACGAGAACTAATCATTTTTGCCAGACCTGTCTGAAAAATAGCTCCACCCACCACAAACAGTCCGATCATCATAATGACTACCGAATTGGAGAAACCGGAAAGGGCCTCATCAGGTGTTAATATCTGAAAGATAAGTAAAGCTACTAACGCACATAGTGCCACAAGATCCGAACGTACCTTACCGTTTACAAAAAAGATAGCCGAAAGAACGAGAATGATAATGGTTATCAACATAAGCAAAAAAATAAAATGATTGTTTTATCCTGAATGTATCAAAGATTTGTTTTGGATGAGCAAAATTAAAAAATACTTTGCCGCTATAAAAACAAATTAGAATTGTTTTTAGTTCACAGGAGATCATTTAATATTTTAATACATTCTTACTTTTTACAAAAAGACGTTCAATCAAAATATTTTAAAACCAAACAGGAAATAAAGAGCACCAAAGTTCCACAAACCGGACATACACAGCCCTCCCGACAGACTTTACAAGATTAAACAACAATATATTTTAGAATTTCCCTTTAAGTATTACAGAAAATGCATATATTTACCACAGATTTAGTACAAACATAAATTATGGCAAACAATATCCTATCCATTATTTGGAATACAGACCAGCATTGGAGCTATTATTATTTACTAATAGGCATTTTACTCCTGATTATCTGCTTTTTATTATACAGATTGAAACAACTGAAAAAGAATACAGGAAAAGAAAAGGATTACTACCATTCTTTATTCGATATACTTGATAATCTCCCTTTTCCTATTATGGTAAAAGATATTCAGGATAGCTTTCGATATTACTACTGGAACAAAGAATCCGAACTGCAATCCGGTATCAAGCGGGAAGGAGCAGTGGGATATACTGATTATGAAATCTATGGAGAAGAACGGGGCAGAAGATATCGTGAAGTGGATGAGTCTCTTGTACAGGCAGGAAAGATATATCGGGCAGAAGAAAGTTACAGTACAGCAGACGGAGTAGCACATGATACAATCGCTGTAAAATCAATCATCAAATGGAAAGAAAAGAAAAAATGGCTGTTAGTAGTCCGATGGGATATCACCCGGTTGAAAACCTACGAACGGGAATTGATTGCAGCCAAAGAAGAGTTGGAAAAAGCACTAAACAAACAGAAGTTAGCACTGAAGAGCGTGAATTTCGGACTCATCTATATCGATAAAAACTACCTGGTACAATGGGAAGAGACAACGCAAATTACTAATATGGTGAAAGGAAGGCGTTATATACCGGGACAAATCTGTTATAAAACGAGTGCACTGCGCGATACTCCATGCGGGCAATGTGCCTTTCAGAAAGCGATTGAACAAGGAAAAATCATACGTCACACCATCCGGATTGATCAGGTAGACTTTGAGGTAACAGCTACTCCGGTATACGATCATGAAGGAACAGAAATTATCGGTGGCCTGCTGCGTTTCGAGGATATCACCGAAAAACTGAAAATGGACAAAATGCTTCAGGAAGCCAAAGAACGGGCGGAAGAATCAAATCGCCTGAAATCAGCCTTTCTTGCCAATATGAGTCACGAGATACGTACTCCGTTGAATGCGATTATTGGATTTTCTGACATGATCTGTCAAATGGGTGAAGAGGAAGAGAAACAGGAATACATGAAGATAGTATCCAGTAATAATGAGCTGTTGCTGCAATTGATAGATGACATTCTCGACCTGTCCAAAATCGAAGCCGGCACCATGGAATTTACCTTTGCTCCTACTGATATCAATGAGTTAATGGAAGGTATCTGCAGACAAATGCAAGAGAAAAATACTTCTCCCGATGTAGCAATCACTTTTACGGAGAAAGCAACAGAGTGTATTTTTCATACAGACCGCGTACGTCTTTCACAAGTTATCATCAACTTCACAAACAATGCAATGAAATTCACTTCAGAAGGTTCTATCCAAATGGGATACAGGATTGATGAAACAAAAGATGAAATTTACTTCTATGTAAAAGATACAGGCATTGGAATACCGGCAGATAAAATAGACGAAGTATTTGAACGTTTTGTTAAGTTAAACACATTTGCAAAGGGTACAGGACTTGGGTTAGCTATCTGTCGTGTAATTGTAGAACGGTTAGAAGGTACCATCGGAGCAAATTCCAGGGAAGGAGAAGGTTCATGCTTCTGGTTCAGACTTCCGATGCATCAAAAAGTATAAAGTCTGATACTGCTTATAAGTAAAAAACTGTCCGAAAAGTACGTTTACCTCTATCAAAGTGATAGTAAACAGACCCTTTTCGGACAGCTTTGTTCGTTTATATTAAAAGAAGAAGTGATCAGAGAGCAGTTTCCAATATTTTACGGGCAACAGCACCTGTCACATTCTCATTTTCTCCATACTTTGCACCACGTTCATTAAAACGACGCTCAATTTCCAGAATGGTCTCTTCACCAATATTTTCTTCGTGCAAACGAGTAGTCAATCCTAATGAACGGAAAAATTCTTCAGTACGACGAATCGTTTCCTCAATGCGTTCTTCTTTCGTTCCGGAAGTGATCTTCCATACTCTTTCACCGTACTGCAATAACTTGTCCGCTTTTGCTTCCCGGAGCACACGCAAAGTTGCGGGGAGAACAATCACCAGCGTATGGCCATGCGTCAGCCCATGCAATGCAGTGATTTCATGACCAATCATGTGAGTTGCCCAGTCTTGAGATACCCCCATTGCTATAAATCCGTTCAATGCCATAGTGGCCGAAAGCATAAAATCCGCCATCAGTTGATAATCATGCTGGTTTTCACGAATCTTCGGAGCTATTTCCACCAGAGTTTGCAGAATTCCCTCCGCCCAACGGTCCATCACACGGCTCTGTCCGGCGGCAGTCATATATTGTTCCATTACATGAACGAATGTATCTGCCAATCCGCAGGCTACCTGATGGGGAGGCAAAGTAAAGGTTACTTCCGGATCGAGGATAGAAAACAAAGGGAAATTGGAATAGAAAGGATATTTCTCTTTGGTTTCGTGACGGGAGATAACAGCTCCGTTATTCATTTCCGAACCTGTAGCAGGGAGTGTCAGTACGGTAGAAAGAGGAACGGTTTTGGTTACCGGGCGTCCGGCAAGCACCAGGTCCCAGGCATCACCGTCGTACAGCAAACCTGCGGAAATCAGCTTCGTACCATCAATAACCGAACCGCCACCCACAGCTAATAAATAATCTATTTTCTGCTCCTTACCTAAAGCTATCGCTTTTCGAAGCGTTTCAATGGCAGGATTGGGCTCAATACCCCAGAACTCTACTGTAAAATGATGTTTAAGTGCTTCTTTCACCTGATCATACACACCATTCTTTTTCACGCTGCCTCCACCAAAGGTAATCATGATACGTTTGTCGGATGGTATCTCTTTACTCAGTCGGGCAATCATTCCATGCCCCATAATCAGCTTTACGGGATTCTGAAAGATAAAATTTTCCATATCTGTCTATTGTTGTTATTTGGGTTATTAGTTACTAACCTTACAAATATACATCAATTATCTGAAACCTCCCGGAGATCAGACAATGAATTGCTGTGCTACCGAAGGGACCATAGCAGACAACCACGGTTTCATGTCTTCAGCTACCAATAACCAATACAACAATAGTATAATAAAAATAGCAATAGCTATACCTACTAAAACTTTTCTCTGTTTCATAATTGTTTTTGTTTAAATATTCAATATTTATAAGAACAGATTTGACTGAGAATTGTTCTATATCAGAAAAATGAGGGAGAAAAAGAAAAAAAGTCAGATTTTGTTTGTTGTTTCAAACAAAGTGTCTATATTTGCCCCCGTTAAATAACAATTAAATAACGAAAGACAATGAGAACAATGTTAGTAAATACATATTGGTGGTGGCGCCCGTTACAACTCCGACAGTCGTAAGGGAGCAGCGCTCGTATGTATATACCTCATTAAAGATATAACAGATTTGAAAGAGCCCTGTCGCAACCTGCGACAGGGCTCTTTTTATTTACCCGTTTTGAAAATCGAATAAATAACAATAAATACAAATAGGATTATGAAAAGTTTTTTAGTTGACCAGGATGGCTATTACGGAGAGTTCGGCGGTGCTTATGTACCGGAAATTCTCCACAAATGTGTAGAAGAATTAAAGAACAGGTACCTTGAAGTACTCGAAAGTGAGGAATTTAAAAGAGAATTTGACCAGTTATTGCGTGACTACGTAGGACGTCCTTCCCCACTCTATCTGGCACGCCGGCTTTCAGAGAAGTATGGTTGCAAAATGTATCTGAAACGGGAAGATCTGAATCATACGGGTGCTCATAAGATCAATAACACCATCGGGCAGATTCTGCTGGCACGACGCATGGGTAAGAAACGTATCATCGCCGAAACCGGAGCGGGACAACACGGTGTGGCTACAGCTACCGTATGTGCACTGATGGATATGGAATGTATCGTCTACATGGGTAAAACGGATGTTGAACGCCAACACATCAATGTAGAAAAAATGAAGATGCTGGGAGCTACGGTAATCCCTGTCACTTCCGGAAATATGACGCTGAAAGATGCGACTAACGAAGCGATCCGCGACTGGTGCTGTCATCCTGCCGACACTTATTATATCATCGGTTCTACAGTAGGTCCTCACCCTTATCCTGACATGGTGGCGCGACTGCAATCTGTAATCAGCGAAGAAATCAAAAAACAACTTTTGGAAAAAGAAGGTCGTGATTACCCTGATTATCTGATAGCTTGTGTAGGTGGAGGAAGTAATGCCGCCGGAACTATTTATCATTATATCAACGACGAACGGGTAGGCATCATTCTGGCAGAAGCAGGCGGGAAAGGAATAGAGACCGGAATGACCGCCGCTACGATCCAACTTGGTAAAATGGGAATCATTCACGGAGCACGTACTTACGTTATCCAAAACGAGGACGGACAGATTGAAGAGCCTTACTCTATATCTGCCGGGCTGGATTATCCGGGAATCGGTCCGATACACGCTAATCTTGCCGCTCAAAGACGTGCTACCGTATTGGCGGTCAATGATGACGAAGCAATAGACGCCGCTTATGAACTGACCCAACTTGAAGGAATCATTCCCGCACTGGAATCTGCCCATGCAATCGGTGCACTGAAAAAACTGAAGTTCAAACCGGAAGATGTGGTTGTACTGACCGTATCGGGACGAGGCGACAAGGACATTGAAACTTATTTGTCTTTCAATGAAAAGTGATTATCAACATCTAATTTGTAGTTTGGATTTAGAATTTATAAAAATGAAAACATTCAGTTATACAGCCCATAGCAAACAGGTACTCGGAGATATGCATACTCCGGTCAGTATCTATCTGAAAGTACGTGATATGTATCCGCAATCCGCATTGATGGAAAGCTCCGACTACCATGCTGGAGAAAATTCCCTGTCATTCATCGCTCTATGCCCACTGGCAAGTATAGGCGTCAATAGTGGAATTGTTACGACGAGTTATCCCGACAATAGCCGGAAGGAAGAACCGTTAACCAAATCATTCACCGTAGAAAAAGCGATGAATCAATTCATCAGCCAGTTTCTGGTGACCGGAGAGAACAAAAATGTTTGCGGACTTTACGGATATACCACGTTCAACGCGGTAAAATATTTCGAGCATATTTCGGTAAAAGAAAGTCATGATGAACAGAATGATGCTCCGGATTTGCTATACATATTATATAAGTATATCATTGTTTTCAATCACTTCAAGAATGAATTGACTCTGGTAGAGATGCTGGGTGAAGGAGAAGAAAGCGGTTTGCCGGAACTGGAAGCTGCTATCGAGAACAGGAATTATGCTTCTTACAATTTCTCGGTGACAGGTCCTGTCACCAGTCCGATCTCCGATGAAGAACATAAAGCGAATGTTCGCAAGGGAATTGCACATTGTATGCGTGGGGATGTTTTTCAAATTGTTCTTTCCAGAAGATTCGTCCAACCGTACGCCGGAGATGATTTCAAAGTTTATCGTGCTCTTCGAAGTATCAACCCTTCTCCTTATCTTTTCTATTTCGACTTCGGAGGATATCGTATTTTCGGTTCTTCACCGGAGACACATTGTAAAATTGAAGACGGACGTGCCTATATCGACCCGATCGCCGGAACAACCCGCCGTACCGGAGATACGGTAAAAGACCGCGAACTGACTGAAGCACTCCTTGCAGATCCAAAAGAAAATGCAGAGCACGTGATGCTGGTTGATCTGGCAAGAAATGACCTTTCGCGTAACTGTCACGATGTACGGGTATTGTTTTATAAGGAGCCACAGTATTACAGCCATGTAATTCACTTGGTCAGCCGTGTAAGCGGCCAGTTGAATGAAGGAGCGGATAAGATTAAAACTTTCATCGATACTTTCCCTGCGGGAACATTGAGCGGTGCACCTAAAGTACGTGCCATGCAGTTGATTAGCGAAATCGAACCTCACAATCGAGGTGCTTATGGTGGTTGTATCGGTTTTATCGGACTAAACGGAGAACTAAATCAAGCGATTACCATTCGTACTTTTGTCAGTCGGAATAATGAATTATGGTTTCAAGCCGGAGGAGGCATCGTAGCACGTAGCCAGGATGAATACGAGTTGCAAGAGGTGAACAATAAATTAGGAGCTCTGAAAAAAGCAATCGATTTGGCTGTCAATTTAAAAAACTAATCGTTCAAAGTAGCCCGTCTGAAAAAGTCAGAATAACCATTTGAACAACAATTTTACAATGAAAACAAAATGAAAATATTACTTTTAGATAACTACGATTCTTTCACCTACAACTTGTTGCATGTAGTGAAAGAACTGGGAGCTACAGACATCGAAGTAGCCCGCAACGACCAGATAGACCTTGATGAAGTGGAACGATTTGACAAAATTATTCTCTCGCCGGGTCCGGGGATACCTGAAGAAGCAGGATTGTTATTGCCCGTCATCAAAAGATATGCACCGACAAAGAGTATCTTAGGCGTTTGTCTGGGGCATCAGGCTATCGGCGAGGCTTTTGGCGCACATCTGGAAAACCTGAAAGAAGTATATCATGGTGTACAGACACCGATCAGTATCCTACAGAAAGAGGTACTTTTTGAAGGATTAGGCAAAGAGATACCTGTCGGGCGCTATCATTCCTGGGTAGTCAGCCGGGAAGGTTTTCCTGAATGCCTGGAGATAACGGCAGAAAGCCGGGAAGGACAAATTATGGCACTACGCCATAAGACCTACGATGTACATGGAATCCAGTTCCATCCCGAGTCCGTACTAACGCCACAAGGAAAAGAAATTATCAAAAACTTCTTAAACGAATAAACTTATGAAACAGATCCTATACAAACTTTTCGAGCACCAATATCTGGGACGCGATGAAGCCCGTACTATCTTGCAAAACATCGCACAAGGAAAATACAATGATGTACAGGTGGCATCACTGATCACTGTCTTTCTGATGCGTAATATCTCTGTAGAGGAGTTATGCGGATTTCGTGATGCATTATTGGAAATGCGGGTTCCGGTTGACTTGAGCGAGTTCTCTCCGATAGATATTGTCGGCACGGGAGGTGATGGGAAAAATACGTTCAATATTTCGACAGCCGCCTGCTTTACAGTAGCCGGAGCAGGTATTCCGGTGGTGAAACATGGCAATTATGGAGCAACTTCAGTCAGTGGCGCCAGCAATGTAATGGAACAGCATGGTGTCAAATTCACAAGTGATGTAGACCAGATGCGTCGCAGCATGGAACTATGTAATATCGCCTATCTGCATGCTCCATTGTTTAATCCGGCACTGAAAGCAGTTGCCCCGATTCGTAAAGGACTGGCAGTACGTACCTTCTTTAATATGCTCGGTCCGTTGGTTAACCCGGTATTACCGGCTTATCAGCTCTTAGGTGTATATAATCTTCCGCTTTTGCGCCTTTATACCTATACTTATCAGGAAAGTAAGACTAAATTTGCAGTTGTCCATAGTCTGGACGGATATGATGAAATTTCTCTGACAAACGAGTTCAAGGTAGCAACCTGTGGGAATGAGAAGATCTACACTCCGGAAAGTCTCGGATTTTCCCGTTATCAAGATGCTGATCTGGATGGCGGGCAAACACCGGAAGACGCCGCAAAAATCTTTGATAACATCATGAATAATACGGCTACGGAAGCACAAAAGAACGTAGTTGTTATTAATGCAGCTTTCGCTATTCAGGTAGTTCATCCGGAAAAAACGATTGAAGAGTGCATCGCCCTCGCTAAGGAATCTCTGGAAAGTGGCCGGGCATTGACTACATTAAAGAAATTCATTGAATTGAATAATAAATAATAGGTGATAAGTAATAATTCAAAATAAATGAAAGATATATTATCCGAAATTATAGCTAACAAGCGATTTGAAGTTGATTTGCAGAAGCAAGCTATTTCCATCGAGCAATTGCAGGAAGGTATCCATGAAATTCCGGCTTCCCGCTCCATGAAAAAAGCCTTAGCTTCTTCCGATTCCGGTATCATTGCCGAATTTAAGCGTCGTTCGCCATCTAAAGGGTGGATCAAGCAGGAGGCACGTCCCGAAGAAATTGTTCCATCCTATGTCACTGCAGGTGCTTCTGCCCTCTCTATTCTCACTGATGAAAAATTCTTTGGAGGAAGCCTGAAAGACATCCGCACCGCACGTCCTTTAGTCGACATACCTATTATAAGGAAAGATTTCATCATTGATGAATATCAGCTATATCAAGCTAAAATAGTCGGTGCAGATGCTGTACTCCTTATTGCCGCCGCATTGGAACAAGGGAAATGTCAGGAACTGGCGGGACAGGCACATGAACTGGGACTGGAAGTATTACTGGAAATACATAGCGCGGAAGAATTACCTTATATTAATAGCCAAATAGACATGATAGGAATTAATAATCGCAATCTGGGTACTTTCTACACAGATGTAGAGAACTCTTTCCGGCTGGCAGGACAACTTCCACAAAATACAGTATTGGTATCGGAGAGTGGCATTTCCGATCCGGAAGTGGTAAAACGTCTTCGGACAGCGGGATTCCGGGGATTCCTTGTCGGAGAGACATTTATGAAAACTCCACAACCGGGAAAAACTTTGCAGAATTTCTTAAAAGCCATCCAATAAATTTATTAACCATTAAGAACGGACAGACTTATGATCAACGGAAAAATCATCAAAGTATGCGGTATGCGTGAAGCCCAGAATATACGGGACGTGGAATCACTACAGAAAGTGGATATGATGGGATTTATTTTCTATCCCAAATCTCCCCGTTATCTCTACGAACTTCCTGCCTACTTGCCTACTCATGCCCGCCGTGTCGGAGTTTTTGTGAATGAAGACAAAAAAGTAATCACGATGTACGCCGATCGTTTCGGACTGGAATATATCCAGCTTCACGGCAAAGAATCACCGGAATACTGCCAGTCATTGCGCGCCTCCGGTCTGAAAATCATCAAAGCTTTTTCCGTAGCCCGTCCGAAAGATTTGAATCATGTAAGCGAGTATGAAAAAGCTTGCAATCTCTTCCTGTTTGATACGAAATGTGAGCAGTATGGTGGCTCAGGAAATCAATTCGACTGGAATATCCTGCATACCTACAACGGACAAGTTCCATTCTTATTGAGCGGCGGCATCAATTGTCACAGTGCCAACGCATTGAAAGAATTCAATCATCCCCGACTGGCAGGTTACGACCTGAACAGCCGCTTCGAACGGAAAGCAGGAGAAAAAGACCCGGAACGCATTCGGATGTTTCTAAATGAACTAAAATCATAAATTTAAATTTTCAATAGTCATGAACAGAATTAATCAACTCTTCAATAGCAACAAGAAAGACATTCTTTCTATTTATTTTTGTGCAGGTGATCCTACATTAGATGGAACAGCCAACGTTATCCGTACGCTCGAAAAACATGGAGTCAGTATGATCGAAGTCGGTATTCCATTCAGTGACCCTATGGCAGACGGTATTGTTATCCAAAATGCGGCTACTCAGGCTTTACGTAATGGAATGTCATTAAAGATCCTTTTCGAACAATTACGCAACATTCGTCAGGATGTAAACATTCCATTGGTATTTATGGGGTATTTAAACCCGATCATGCAGTTCGGATTTGAAAACTTCTGCCATCAATGTGTAGAATGTGGAATAGATGGTGTTATCATCCCCGATTTGCCCTTTAGGGATTATCAAGACCACTACCGCATCATTGCCGAGCGTTATGGAATCAAAGTAATCATGCTCATTACCCCGGAAACCAGTGAAGAGCGGGTAAGGGAGATTGATGCACATACAGATGGATTCATCTATATGGTTTCATCTGCAGCAACTACGGGCGCACAACAAGACTTCAACGAACAGAAGCGTGCCTATTTTAAGAAGATTGAAGATATGAATTTGCGCAACCCGTTAATGGTAGGGTTCGGCATCTCTAACAAAGCAACTTTCCAAGCGGCTTGCGAACATGCTTCCGGAGCTATTATAGGCAGCCGCTTTGTCACTCTGCTTGAAGAAGAAAAAGATCCGGAAAAAGCCATTCTAAAACTGAAAGAAGCACTCAGATAACCATAGGAAACAGCTTAACAGCAAGTAGCTAAAATAATCGGATAACATCATTTTGCTTTGCATTACGATTTTACCCGATTATCTTAGTTACCTTACTACTTTTTATGACTCACCTCATTTTTTCTTTTAATCCATCGCAGCTTTTCGCATAAATATTCATATTTATAACATTTCACAGCAAACTACGAACAAATTCATCTTTTACTATTCATAATTCACAATTAATCTATATCTTTGTCAGCGTTTTAACAGAAATTTATCAATTATGAGTATAGAGACCCCTTCCGTTTTGTTAATTTACACAGGTGGAACTATCGGAATGATAGAAAATTCGGAGACAGGTGCCTTAGAAAACTTTAATTTCGACCACTTGCTCAAACACGTGCCTGAACTGAAAAGATTCAACTATCGCATTTCTTCCTATCAATTCGATCCCCCTCTCGACTCTTCTGATATGGAACCTGCTTATTGGGCGAAACTTGTAAAAATAATCAACTATAATTACGACTACTTCGACGGCTTTGTAATTCTACATGGAACAGATACAATGGCCTATACAGCTTCTGCACTGAGTTTCATGCTCGAAAATCTGAATAAACCTGTTATTCTTACCGGTTCTCAGTTGCCTATCGGAACACTGCGTACAGACGGAAAAGAAAATCTGATTACAGCAATCGAAATTGCCGCTGCCAAGAATCCGGACGGTACGGCTATTGTCCCCGAAGTATGCATTTTCTTCGAAAACCATCTGATGCGCGGCAATCGTACTACAAAAATTAATGCCGAGAACTTTAATGCCTTCCGGTCTTTCAATTATCCGCCATTGGCACGTGTGGGCATTCACATTAAATACGAACCTAATCTTATTCGCAAACCCGACCCTGACAAACCGTTAAAGCCACATTATCTATTTGATACGAATGTAGTCATACTAACTCTCTTTCCCGGCATTCAGGAGGAAATCATTCATTCACTTCTCCATGTTCCAGGATTAAAAGCTGTTGTTATGAAAACTTTCGGATCAGGAAATGCACCACAAAAAGAATGGTTCATCCGGGAATTAAAAGAGGCTACTGATCGTGGAATTATTATTGTAAACATCACGCAATGCGCTTCCGGAGCAGTAGAAATGGGGCGTTATGAAACAGGAATGCATCTGTTAGAAGCAGGCGTCATCAGCGGATATGACAGCACTCCAGAATGTGCTGTAACCAAACTAATGTTTTTGCTAGGACACGGACTGCCTAATAAAGAGATACGATACAAAATGAACTCTTGTTTAATAGGAGAAATAACCAAACCTTAGAGAAATAACCATCATAGTAATCCCCTGATTGTTACTATCTAATGTTTCGACAAAAGAAAAACAAGACAAACATCTTTTCACTTTTCGAAAAAAGTGAACCAAAACGGAAATATAGTTGTTTTCCACACAATAAATATCAAAAAATACATCTTTAATTCAAAATATACAACTATCTTTGCAACAAACAAAAGAACAATCAAACAATAGACATTATGATGAAAAAAACAATTCTGCTTACGCCGGTTATTGCGATAGCAATAGTAAGTATGTTATTCAGTTGTGTAGATTCTGAAAAGGATTTATATGATCCGTCTTATCAGACATCCAATCCAATGGGGGATGGTTTTGCTGCACCGGATGGATTTAATTGGGCAACAACCTCCAATGTAAAAGTCAATGTAGAAGTTAATGCTCAGACTGATGATGAATTTTATTATGTAGTTGAGATATATGATACAAATCCTATTATTTCGCCAAATGCACACCTTCTAGATAAAGGTGTAGCCAAAGGAAATGAACCATATACATCAGAAATTTCAATCGAAAGTACAATCAAAACTATTTTTGTAAAAGAAATCACTCCAACGGGACTTGCTACTATCAGAACAGCAGAGATTACAGATGGAATTGCCAACTGCAATTTCAAAACAACTACACCTTCTGTGCGGAGTCTTGCTGCTACGACTCGCGGTTTTACCACAATAACAGACCCCAATCCCGATGATACGTCTTTATTTCCTTTAGAATGTCCTAGTAACATTGAAAATTTTAACGCTGAAAAATGCGTAGAAGGCAACAGCTATAAAGTTACTTCTTCCACGAAGAGAATCAGTTTATGGATAAAAAATATAAAATTATATATAACTGAAGATATTGAACTATCTGAGCAGATTTATCTTACTGAAGGCTCTTGTTTATATATTCTCCCTGGGAAAAAAGTTTCCATGCCTCAGGCCCAAAATAACGGACAAGCCAATTGTATGATTACGATTGGTACTGGAGCAACTTTGACAGTAACTAAAACAATACAATTAGACAATAATTATAAACTTTACAATTTAGGAACAATTACTGCCGAAAAATTAATCTGCACCAACTCTTCTACCTTCTTCAATGCTGGTACTGCCAACATTGAAGACAGATTAAGTGGAGAAAATGGTCAAAGCACGATATCCAATTCTGGAAACTTAAAAGCGGAGGAAATATATGCTCAAGGAAATAGTCACATAATTAACACGGGTACTATAGAAGCAGAGGAAACAGTAATCAACAGTACCGGAGCTTCTTGGGTTAATGAAGGATCATGGACCACAGAAGATATGAAAATATCTGCATGGAATGACTATTGTTATAATAAATGTAAACTGATAGTAACTGATGAATTTGAAATGACAGAAGGTCATTTAATAGTTGATGGTGGCGGCTTTGTCCAATGCAAAGAGCTATACATGAACAATGCAAAAATAGAATTAGGAGCTAAAGCACTGTTTGAAATTACAGAAAAAGCTAAATACGGATACCAAGACAAAGACAAAGGATTTAAAGGGACAGGAGCTGAAAAAGCACTCCTGATCATTAAGAAAGCTGTCGCTAAAACATTAAGCCCAAATCTTATCCATTATTCAGGTAACCTCCAGATAGTTTGTTCTGATCATGTAATTGAAAAGATAGATGACTGGAATATATGTTGGACAATGACAGGTGGAGCAGAATGGGGAGAAGAAGGTAAAAACACTGTTTCAATACCTGAGTCCGAATGTAGTAACGGATATAATGGAGGGACTCCTACTCCACCTGTAAATCCGGAATTCCCCATTGAAGTGGAAGATAATCAGAATTACACCTACCTTTTTGAAGATCAATGGCCATTATATGGAGATTATGACATGAATGACATCGTCTTGACCATTCAGAAAAGGCAAATATTCACTAATAAAAAAAATAAGGTAACAAAGTTCGAATTGAGTATTGACCTATCCGCAGCCGGAGCAACAAAAAGCATCGGAGCAGCTATCATGCTGGACAATGTGCCTGCCACAGCAATTACTCAATCAGTAGAATTCAACGACAAGACTCTTGTCAGAAACTTCAATCTGAATAATAACAATATTGAAAATGGTCAGGATTATGCTGTAATACCTTTGTTTGATGACGCCCATAAAGTATTGGGAAGAGATCGATATGAACAGATTAATACGTTTTCAGATTACGCTGGTAATACCAAACCTAAAAATATCAGTTTCTCTATTGTATTCAATAATCCGACAATATCAGCAGAGGCTTTCAATATCAATAAACTGAATGTCTTTATTATTGTGGATGGCAATAGAAACCAACGAAAGGAAATACATGTTGCAGGATATCAACCAACAAAGCTGGCAAATACAGATCTGTTTGGCGGAAACAACGACAACAGTCATTCGGGCAGTAAGAAATACTACATAAGTAAAGAGAATCTAGCATGGGGCATTATGGTTCCTTCTAATTTCAAATGGCCTTTAGAGTATGTAAATATCAAGACTGCCTATTCACAATTCGGTGACTGGGTTACGAGCGGTGGCACAGAAAATGAAAAATGGTGGAATGATTTTGATGTAAATAAAGTATTCCAAACAAATAAAAACTAACCTCCCTTATCAGCACGGGTTTCATAAAAATCATGAAATCCGTGTTTTTTCCTCACTAAACGCATCTGATATGTCCTATTAATAAATAAAAATAATAGTTTCTATGAATTTTACTTCTGCTAATTGAAAGTTTATTCTAAAATTATATATATATTTGCACGAAGTGAAACAAATACAAGAGATTCAATTTAATCTATATAAATCAAGTAACAAAGCAGGCAATAGAAAGGTTCTATTTGTATGAAAAAAAAAATACTATTAGTTGATGATAAAGCGACTATTGGAAAAGTTGCAAGTATATATTTAGGTAAAGATTACGATGTTATGTACTTGGAAAATCCTATTAAAGCAATAGATTGGCTTAATGAAGGTAATGTACCCGATCTCATTATTTCCGATATCCGTATGCCGTTAATGAGAGGAGATGAATTCCTCAGATATATGAAAGCCAATGAGTTATTCAAGTCAATTCCTATCGTTATGCTATCCAGCGAAGAAAGTACTACGGAAAGAATTAAATTACTGGAAGAAGGAGCAGAGGACTATATCCTGAAGCCATTCAATCCTTTGGAACTAAAAATCCGAATCAAAAAGATTATCGACTAATACAGCCTTTAAATGCAATATTTTGTTTACATAGGTAGACACAACAAAACGATAGAACTGTTTTCGAAGTTAAGTACCGGAGTATTCTATGCAGCACCAAACTGCCATAAAGCAACTAAAGTGTTAGACAAGATACGAGAAAAATACGATGCAGCTTTATTTATTGAGCAGATCGAACTATCAAAAGATATCGCGGATATCCGTTCTCTGCGCAAAAGATATCCGGGACTTTATATGGTACTGGTTATAGATAGCATCACTAAGGAAGAAGCTACAGAATACCTGAAAGCGGGGGTTAACAACACTATTAAGTACGAAACCAACAGTCAAGTACTAAAAGATTTATCAACTTTCCTCACACGTAGAAAAGAGCAAAAAATAGAGGCTCTACAACTCAAAACACAAAATCTGAATGCTTTTTGTCTGCCCACATGGAAAAGAATCTTTGATATAATCTTTTCCGGAATAGCATTACTTTTTCTCTCTCCTCTTTTAATAGCCACAGCTATAGCTATTCGCATGGAGAGTAAAGGACCGATTATCTACAAATCCAAACGTGTAGGAAGCAACTACCTGATATTCGATTTTCTCAAATTTCGTTCGATGTATACCGACGCCGATAAACATCTGAAGGATTTTAATGCTCTCAACCAGTATCAGCAGGAAGAACAGGAAGAAGATGATATCTGGGGAGAAGAATCCGGCATATCTGAAGAAGCAGATGAAGAAGAAATCCTCCTGATATCCGATGATTTCGTTATTTCGGAAGAAGACTATATTCACAAAAAATCGAAAGAGAAGAACAACGCTTTTGTAAAATTGGAAAATGACCCAAGAATAACAAAGGTAGGGCGTTTCATACGTAAATACAGCATTGATGAACTACCACAGCTTATCAATATCCTCAAAGGAGATATGTCTATAGTAGGTAATCGCCCTCTCCCACTTTACGAAGCAGAGTTACTGACCAGCGATGAACATATCGACCGGTTCATGGGACCCGCCGGACTTACCGGACTATGGCAGGTTGAAAAAAGAGGTGAAGCAGGCAAACTCTCTGCGGAAGAACGCAAGCAACTGGATATCCAATATGCAAAAACATTCTCCTTCGGACTGGACATAAAAATCATTCTGAAAACAGTTACTGCATTTGTTCAAAAAGAGAACGTATAACTCATTCACTACAGAATGGATAACTTTATCTACATAACAGATGATTTTTTATTTTTTTGTATAGGACTTTTGCTCCTATATCTTTTCATATTGGTTGTTGCTTCACATTTCAAACGAACAAATTACCCTAAAGCTCAAAAACAATATCATTGCGCTATATTGGTTCCAGCCGGAAGTCTTCTTCCTTCAATGTATCAAGAAGCATATGAGTTCATCACATACAAAGACTTGTTGGAAGCAATTCATTCATTGGATAAAGAACGATATAAGTTAGTTATTCTTCTTTCTGACAAGAGCAGTTCTTTATCATCCCATTTTCTAGAAAAGATTTATAATGCCTACGATGCCGGAATACAAGCCATACAACTACATACAGTTGTCAATGAACATAAAGGAATTCGAAAACATTTTCATGTCCTATCCGAAGAAATAAACAATAGTCTCTTCAGATCAGGAAATACTCAGATCGGCTTTTCTTCAAACCTCTTCGGAACCAATATGGCTTTTGACCTGGAATGGCTACAAAAGAATCAAAAAACTGCCAGAACAAATCTCGAACGAAAGTTATTCAAACAGAATATATATATTGAATACCTACCTGACGTAATTGTATACTGTGATTCAGCTCCTGTTTATCCTTATCGCAGACGCATACGAAAGACTCTCTCTTATCTATTGCCATCTCTATTAGAGGGAAACTGGAATTTCTGTAACCGCATAGCCCAACAACTGATCCCTTCTCCGATAAAATTGTGTACCTTTGTCAGCATCTGGACTTTATTGATAACAGGATACAGCTGGACTTCGTCGCTCAAATGGTGGATATTGCTCTTAGGATCGGCAATAACATACAGCCTGGCAATACCGGATTATTTAGTAGAAGATAAAAAAAAGCAAAAACATTCAATATGGAGAAAAAGACACTAAAACAGCGAATCAAACAGAATCCAGCATTAAAAAAAGCTGTACACCGTTTTATTATGCATCCTGTAAAAACACGTCCCAACTGGTGGATACGACTCTTCTATTTTGTATATCTGAAACGTGGAAAAGGTTCCGTTATTTATCGCAGTGTCCGCAAAGACCTTCCTCCTTTCAATCAGTTCTCGTTAGGATGTTATTCAGTAGTAGAGGATTTCTGCTGCCTTAATAATGCGGTGGGAGACTTATTTATTGGAGATTATACCCGTATCGGACTGGGAAATACCCTAATCGGTCCGGTTCGCATAGGAAACCATGTGAATCTTGCCCAGAATATAACAGTCACAGGACTTAATCACAATTATCAAGATGCGGAGAAATTAATCGATGAACAGGGAGTAAGTACCCAACCCGTTACTATTGAAGATGATGTGTGGATAGGAGCAAATTCTGTCATACTACCGGGAGTAATTCTAGGAAAACACAGTGTAGTAGCTGCCGGAAGCGTTGTCAGCCGCTCCATCCCGGCATACTCTATCTGTGCCGGATGCCCTGCAAAAGTGATCAAATCCTATGATTTCGCAACCAAAGAGTGGAAAAAAGTAAAATGATACCTACCTCTAATTATTAATAGTGAGAACAACTACGCAATATACCTCATAAAGGGGATTGTGACAGATACTGAAACACACTATCTTTGCAGTATCAGAATTGAATTAATTAGTCATAATTTTATTACGTAGCCACATTTAAGTAAAAA